>JAABUO010003150.1_pt1 | contig 19797 bp, 20 predicted proteins | sample 5559291 | NCBI WGS metagenome assembly JAABUO01 (sample SAMN10711878, study PRJNA513372) | rock metagenome | isolation source: Antarctica rocks | place: Antarctica: Victoria Land, Finger Mt sud
ACTTCAGCAGCGGACGCACCGGGCTGGATTTGGTCCGCTGTGCTTTCGGACGTGCCGGTGTAAACCGCGCCGTCGCCCGAGCCTGTCGCATCATGCACCGTGCTTTCCGTGGACAGGACCGCATGGCCGCCGAACTCGTTGCGAAGCGACGCAATGACTTTCGCCGCAAAGTTCTCCGGCTGGCGCGAATGAAACCGCTCATACAAAGACGCCGTGATGACCGGCGCGGGGACATTATGGTCAATCGCTTCTTGAATAGTCCAGCGCCCTTCGCCGGAGTCCTCGACGTAGCCGCGCACTTTTTGCAGGTTGTCGTCGCTCTGGAACGCCAGCACCAGCAAATCCAAAAGCCAGGAGCGGACCACGCTGCCGTAGCGCCACGCCGACGCGATGCCCGTTAAATCCAGCTTGTACTCGCTGGCGTGCAGAATGTCAAAGCCTTCGCCGTAAGATTGCAGCATGCCGTATTCAATGCCGTTATGCACCATCTTCACGTAGTGGCCCGACCCCGACGCGCCGGTATAAACGTAGCCGTCTTTCGGGGCGAGCGTCTTAAAGGCCGGCTCGCAGAACTTCGCGGCATCAGGGTTGCCGCCGTACATCAGGCAGTAGCCTTCTTTGAGGCCCCAAACGCCGCCGGACGTGCCGCAGTCTAAGTAGTGAATGCCATGCTCTTCCAACATTTTGCCGCGATGCACCGTGTCTTTGAAGTAGGAGTTGCCGCCATCAATGATAATATCTCCCGGAGATAATACGCCTTGAAGCTTTCCAATGGTTTCATCCACCGGCTTGCCCTGCGGCACCATAATCCAGACAACTTTGTGTTCCTGCTTCTGGTCCTTCACGGCTGCGCTGAGGTCGGTGACCCCTTTGCCGCCGCGCTTTTCCACTTCCGGCATTTTCGCCGAGTCCGTATCAAACCCATAAACGGTGTGCCCGTCTTTCGCGAGCCGCTCCAGCATGTTCATGCCCATACGTCCGAGGCCAACAATTGCGATCTCCATGCAAACGCTCCCTCCGGGCAAGCCCGTGTTTTTTTGTCAGTTTATTATACCCGTCGGTAGTTCTTAGGATATATTCCCTGCCCTATTCGTGTCTAACCGTGCAAACTCCTTCCGAGTTCACAAATTCCGAAAACACAAAAGACGCAAAAAAGCCCGGACGCCGTTTTCGCAGCAGCCGGGCTTCCTCTTTGTGGTGTCCGGGCGTCAATGCTTCGCGCCGACAGGAACACCCTTTTCTCTGTCCTCATGCAGCGACACGCCTGAGCGCTCCCGCAGCAGGTTCAACTGCCGGTCGGATTCCTGCATGTCCGTCCCGCTGTGAACGCTCTCGCCGCACTGCCCGCAGTACCAGCCCGGCATGTCAAAAGTCGCCGACAGTCCTTTGTATTGGATCGTCATCGGCCTTACGTCTCGTTGTAGCGAACGCCCGCATTCCGGGCAGGTTCGATCAGCCATTGTCTTTTTCTTGCTATGCTTCTTCCTGTTCGGTAATCCGGGCGGAAAGAAGCGGAACGCTTGGATGCTGGAAGCAGTAGAAAACGATGAGAGGCGGGTTCCGTTCGGTTCCCTGAATGCGCCAGGCATACACCGGCAGGGGAGCGGCACGGCCTGTTGGAATGCCCTGTTCCGGGAAATGTTTTAGCGCAAAGATCAGACCTTGTAGAATGTCTTCAGCGATCTCTTGTTCAGGAACAGCCGCCCTAAACTCCCCATTGAAGCGTTCTTGCTTCTTAATTTGGTAGGATAAGACTGTCATCCCTGTTTCTGCTTAGGCGCAGAGAAGTTCCTCCACGCCAGTCATGTCCAGTTCCTGAACCCATTGGCGCTCTTGCGTGGAGAGTTCACCTTTGTGCAACAATATCGAGCTGTACGGGATGGTTTCTCGGTCTTCAGCAAGCTGCCAGCCAGTAAATTGGTGCGAAAGACCACTGATCTCCTTTGCATTATGTGATTGGAAGATGCGTAAGACTTGATGCACCGTGTCAATTTCCTGTGCTGAAAACTTGGTCAAGTCTGCTTCATACAAGGCTACCGGCTTTTTATGTGGCTTCCCCCGGTACTTACGCTCCTCAATTGCAAGTTGCTGATTTAGTTTCATATCATCCATCAATGGCAACATCAGACGCGGGGCCGGACCGTGTTCAAGCTTGAAGTATTCCTGCCCGGTGATAGGAGAGCCGTACCGCAAATAAGAGAGAAAGTCGCTGTAGAAAAGCAGTTTGTTTAATTTGACTGAGCCAAAGGCTTCGTCTGGTTCGGAGGCTTTGCAGATATATAGCACGAGTTCGCGCAATTTGTCCGTGCCTTCCAGGTAAGTGGCGGATTCTACTTCTATCATAGGAAGCTCCTGCGAGATGGCTAATGAAAATGAGTGGAACCCCGTTCTCGCGGCTAATCCGAGTTCCTTTCGTCAATGCTTGCCTAGCGAATTTTTGTTCGTTAGGCGAGTTTACATTCGCTATTATACGCCAAATTGCCGGCAATCCTGGGAAGCGTTTGCTTGAAGCGTGCCATAGAAGAGAAAAGCAGGAAAAGAGGGCAAGGGCAAGCCCTGCCCCTACGGGGTAATGGAAAGAGATTAAAATCCCTTAACTAGGCGCTGGAAGTTTTCGCGGTCAATGGCGCGGGAGGCGGCGTCATCGAAGGTGACGGTGCCGCTGCGGTGCAGGTCGGACAAGACGCGGTCCATGGCCTGCATCCCGTACTGGTGGCCGGTTTCAATGACGGAGTAAATCTGGTAGGACTTGCCTTCGCGAATAAGATTGCGGAGGGCGCTGGTGGCGACCATGATTTCGATAGCCGCCACACGCCCGCCACCGATCTTCGGCACAAGCTGCTGGGCGACGACGGCTTCAATGCTGGTAGACAACTGAATGCGAATTTGCTCCTGCTGATGGGCCGGGAACACGTCCACAATGCGGTCAATCGTCGCCGGGGCCGAGCGTGTGTGGAGCGTTGCGAAGACCAAGTGGCCGGTCTCAGCCAGCGTAATGGCGGCGGCAATTGTTTCCAGGTCGCGCATCTCGCCGACCAAAATGACGTCCGGGTCTTCGCGCAAAGACGCCCGCAGGGCGTTGGTGAACGAGTCGGTGTCCGTGCCAAGCTCGCGCTGGTTGACCATGCTCTTTTTGTGGTTGTGCAGGTACTCAATCGGGTCTTCAATCGTCAGAATATGCGCCTCGCGCTCCGAATTGATAATGTCAATCAAAGAGGCGATAGTCGTGGACTTGCCGGAGCCTGTCGGGCCGGTGACCAAAACCAAGCCCGAATGCTTCTGGGTAAACGACCGGCAGACGGTCGGCAGCTTGAGCTGCTCCATGCTCGGCACGACGTTTGGAATGACGCGCATCGCCCCGCCGACCGACGACCGCTGGCGGTACACGTTGAACCGGAACCGGCCCGCTCCTTTGACCCCGTGCGAGAAGTCCAGCTCATGGGTGCGCTCGAATTTCGTGATCTGCGACTCGTCGAGAATGTCAAAGATAATCCGCTGCGTCGCCCGCTCGTCGGCCTTTTCAAATGGCAGGGGAACCAGCTTGCCGTCCTTGCGGACCATCGGCGGCAGCCCGACCGACAGGTGCAGGTCGGACGCGCCGGACTCGACCGTCAGCTTCAGCAGCTCGTCAATGTGAACGTCGGCCAGCGCCCGGATTTCCCCGCCGACGACCGTGCGCGAAGCGTTCTCGTCAAAGCTGGCTCCGCCCGTCCCGCCCAAAAAATCGCGGGCGGACAGCGTCGTTTGAACGCTGGACGCATCGCTCAAGGCGGCCAGATCGCTGCCCGAAAAGCTTTGCGGGGCCGGCGATTCGGCTTCCAGCGAGCCGCCCGGAGACGAGAAGCTTTGAAGCAGACCGTTCAGCTTGCCGCCGGTGCCGCCGGAGTGTCCGGGCGCAGATGCCGCTTTCCCGTAGCCGTTTTTGGCGAACGGCAGGGGGGTCTCCCCGGCGGCTTTGGCGCGGGCTTCCGCTTCTTCGGCTTCCGCCCGCGCGGCAACCAGCAGGTCTACGCTGTCGAACGTCTCCGCGACACGCGCCGAAAAGTCCCCATAGTCTTCCGGCGTGTCATGGGCCGACGGCACCGGGCCGCTTTGATAGAGGCTGGACCCGGCGCTGCCCAGCGGCAGCAAATCTTCACTGTTGTTGATCATAAAACTCTCCCAAGAAACTCTCCCAAAAGATTTCCTAAAATGCCAGTCCGCTGAGGCCCTTGTCAAGTTCCGTCCGGCAGGCTCGCATCATGCCTGCAAGCCCGGTTTGGCTTATCCGCAGCGGAATGACCGCGTCCGCGCAGGCGGCTTGCAGCACCCCAAAATCAGTTTCGAGCGGCGTGTCCTGCAAAAAATGCACGATTTCGTTGGCAAGAAAGACCGTCGCGGCGAGGCGCGGGTTCAGCTCTGCGCCACGCGGCGCATGATGAAACAAAATCGCCTCGCAAATGACCGGCGGCAGGTTCCAAAGGGCCGCCAAAGCCGCGCCGACCTCGCCGTGATGAAACGGCAGCGCCTGGGCCTCGACCTGCGAGTAGCGCAGGCGCTTGGCGTCCGCCAGGGAGACGAGGGCGGTGAACAGGGCATGGCGGCTGTGGTCCAGCGCCATTTTGCCGATGTCGTGCAGCAGGGCGACGGTGTATGCTTGGTCCGGTCCGATTTCTTCCTGAAGCGGCGGCGGCAGCAGGCCGGTGACGGCTTTCGCGCACCGGGCCGTGTCTACCGAGTGCCGCCAAACTGCCCGCCGGACCAGCGACTCGGTATCGGAGCGGCCTAAAAACAAGTTAAACGTGGTCACGGTCATCGCCATGTTCCGCACCGTTTTGAAGCCGAGGAACACGACCGCTTCGCGCAGGCTGGAAATACGGCACGGCAGCCCGTAATAAGAAGAGTTCGCCAGGGTCAGCAGCCGGGCGGCCAGCGCCTGGTCCATGCCGATCACGCGCTCCAGATCCGCAGGCGTCGCTTTGGGGTCCGCCGTCAGGTCAATCACGCGCATGACGACCTGGGGCAGCGCTCCTAAATCCATATCTCCGGAAAGAATGTCTTCCAGTATCTTGTCCGCCCGGTCCGCGTTCGGACTATTCACCGGCTCTGCTGTCATTGTCATGCTGTCCTGCACTATCCCGCGTAAATCACGCGCAGCGATTCTTCCAAAGTCGTCATGCCGAGCAGTATCTTTTCCATCGCATCGTCTTTGAGCGTTCGCATTCCCGCTTCCACCGCTGCTTCGCGGATGGCATACGAAGATGCGCGGGCCAAAATCAGCTCGCGGACTTTATCCGTGACGGGCATCAGCTCATACACCCCGACCCGGCCCTTGTAGCCGGTGCCTTTGCATGTATCGCAGCCCCGGCCCCGGTAAAACGTCACTTCGCTTTTGTCCAGAATATCTAAGTTCATGCCGAGGCGCTTGATGGCGTCTTTCGGCGGCGAGTACGGCTCTTTGCATTTGACGCAGACGGTTCGCAGCAGGCGCTGGGCGAGAACCCCGGCGATGGACGAGGCAATCAGAAAACTTTCGACGCCCATGTCCAGAAGCCGGGCCACGGCTCAGGGCGCGTCGTTTGTGTGCAGGGTGGACAGCACCAAGTGGCCGGTCAGCGCGGCTTCAATGGCGATCATGGCGGTTTCCTGGTCGCGCATCTCGCCGACCATGATGATGTTCGGGTCCTGGCGCAGCATGGAGCGCAGCCCGGCGGCAAAGGTCATGCCGGCCCGGTTGTTGACCATGCTTTGGGTGATGCCCGAAAGCTCGTACTCGACCGGGTCTTCAATCGTTAAGATGTTCTTCTCGCCGGAGTTCAGCTTTGCCAGCACCGAATACAGCGTCGTGGATTTGCCGGAGCCGGTCGGCCCCGTCACCAGAATAATGCCGTAAGTGCGCTGGATCATCGACTCGAACATTTCGAATGTATACGGCAGCAGGCCGAGCTTGTGCAGGCCGACTGAGATGTTGGACTTGTCCAGAACGCGCATGACGATCTTTTCGCCGTAGACCGCCGGGAGCGTAGACACGCGGAAGTCATACGGCTTGCCTTCAATCGTCGCCGAGATGCGCCCGTCCTGCGGGGCGCGTTTCTCGGAAATGTCCATGTCGGCCATGATTTTAATGCGGGACGTGATCGCGGCCTGGGCTTTCTTCGGAAGCGTCATGCCGTCGGCCAGAATGCCGTCCACGCGGTAGCGGATTCTGAGGCCGTCTTTGCCCGGCTCGATATGGATGTCCGAGGCTTTGTCCGAAATGCCGCGCGAGATAATCATGTTGGACAAACGAACAACGGGCGCTTCGCCGGACAGCTCTTTAAGCTGGTCAATCGAGATGTTGTCGTCGCCGCCTGCGTTGTCCGCCGTAATCGTCAGCGTGGCTTCGTCTAAATCACGCATGACCCCCGCGACGGCTTCGGTGACGTTGATCTCGGTGCGGTAATTGGCCGAAATGGCAAGGATGATGTCTTCTTCGGTGGCAATCACCGGCTCGACTTCTTTGCCGGTAATCAGCCGAATTTCGTCAATGGCGAAGATGTCCAGCGGGTTCTTCATTGCAAGCGTCAGCTTTTTGTCGCTGCGCTCGATGGGCACTACTTTGAACCGCCGGGCCAGCTCCTGGGTGACGGCTGAGATGACGTCATCGGGAATTTGGATTTCCGTGAGGTCCAGGTACGGCACGCCCCACTGCTCGCCGAGGCAGCGGACCCGGTCACGCTCGGTAATCAGTCCCATGGAAACCAGCAGGTCTCCGACGGGTTCCTGGGTTTTAAGCTGGTGCTGTTTTTCGATGGCCTGCGTAAGCTGCTCCTCGGAAACGAGGCCGCTGGAAACAAACACATCGGTCATGGCTGTTGACTGCATAACGCTTTCCTGACGAGGCTTCTTTGGAAATGGGAGGGTATCGGTGCGGGAACAAAAGAGTATGGGAACAAAATATGTATGGGCAGACCCCCGTGTCTGCCCTTCTTGTTTATGTCCGGCTCCGTTGAAGGAAGGGCAGACACGGGGGTCTGCCCATACGGGGTGAAGATAATCTACACCGTGTCTTTTTGGATGCTGACTTTGATGAAAATCATCACCTGGTCACGAGTGTGCTGAAGATGTGTGTTGCGGAACAACTGGCCGAAGAACGGAATGTCGCCCAGCAGCGGCACTTTCTGGACGGTATGGACATCCTGGTCGTTGATCAGGCCGCTGATGACCAGCGTATCACCGTCTTTGACCCGCACTGTGGTCGTGGCTTCCCGGACACGCACGTCGGGAGTTTGGACGCCACCTGCGCCGGGCGTGCTGAGAACGACCAGGGACACCTCCGGGTGGACGTTCATCGTCACGTAGCCGTCGCTGCTGGCTTTGCCGGTGACAAACAGCTTGATGCCGGCGCTGACCGTGCTGGTCGTGATGTTCTGGCCGGTGGCCGACTGCGTAATCGACGAAATATAGCTGACCGAGTCGCCGACAAACGTAGCGGCGGGCTGGCCGTCAATCGCGGAGATGTTCGGCGACGCCAGAATCTTCGTGTTCTGGTCGTTAAACAGCGCATTGAGCTTCACGTTCACGGCGTCGCTGAGCGGTGTGCGGGCAAACGTGCCGAACTTGATCACTTTTCCCGGAAAAGTGCCTGACCCCAGTGTGCCGGCTGTGCCAAGCTCACCGATTGCCGTGGACGCGCCGCCGAAGTCGTAGAGCAGGCCGTATTGGTCGTCGTTGTTGACGCTGGTTTCAATGACTTTCGCCTCGTAGTTGATCTGGAGCGGGCGCACGTCTACGGTGGCAAGCACTTGAAGGGCGCGGCTGATGTCTACTGCCGAGCCGGTCAGAAGCAGGGCCGTCGTGGTCGGCTTCACGGGAATATTGCCCGTGATTGCCGTGGTCGTGCCGCCGGTGCCGGACGCCGCCGCCCCGTAGGAGGTTGTCGTGGCGGTGACGCCGCCGGAGTCTGCCGTTGTCGGCGCGGCCGGAACGATTCCCATCACCGGAGCGGGAGTAATAATGAGAGTGGGAACAAGCCGGTTCAGCACGGTTTGCAGGTCGTCGGCCGCCGCATATTTGATTTTGTAAAGCTGGGTCACCGACGTGGTGACGTTGCGGGAGATCGCGCTTTCCGAATCGGCAATCAGCCGCCGGGCAGACTCGACGTCTTCCGGCGTGCCGGTGATGACAAGGACTCCGCCCCCGCCCTGAGCGCCGGCGGACTTGCCGGGAGTCGCTTTCAAATTGGGCAGGAGCTGCTTGAGGGCGTCCACGAGGCTTGCCGGGTCGGCGTAAGTAAACGACACGACGGCGGTGACGGGCGGGGACAGAGCCGTGCCGGACGCGGTCAGCGCCTGGATCGCCGCTGGGGTGCCGACTAAATACGTGCGCCCGACTTTGGCGTACTGGTAGCCGGACAGCCTGGTGATCAAATCGAGCGCTTCTTCCAGCGAGACGTGGGCCAGCGAGACGGTAATCGGGCCTTTGACGTCGTTGCCGGAGACGATATTTGTGTGGGTCTGCATCGCCAGCGCTTTGAGGACGTCGTTGATGTCCGCACCGACAAAGTCCAGCGTCACATCGTCGGTGCTGCTGGTGAGGGCATGAACGCGCGGTACGGCGGGCTTTTGGGCCGCACCTGGAGCCGCCGAAACTGCGAGCGGGGCGGCCAGCAGGCCGGAAGCCAGCGCCAGCGCGGCGGCGTTTTTCAGCGCGGCGGCATTTTTGAATGGGATTGACATGGTATTCTCCTGGGCGGCTTCTTTGGGAAAGCCTGAGTTCGTCCGTGATTTTGCTTGGGTAAATCGTTACTCTTTGCGGCTTTGGGCCAGTACGCTGCCGTCCAGCAGGCGCAGTCCGAGGCTGACGGCGGTGGCGACTTTCGCCGGGGAAACAGGGGCGGCAGTCGGAACAAACGGCGCTTCGGCGACTAATCCTGCCTGCTCCTGACGCTTCAACTGTGCGAGCGGCAGATTGGCAGGGGGAAGGTGATGTACGGGAGCGAGCATGTCGTCCATGACTGCCGCCGAACGCGGCAGCGGAAGCGGCGCGGCGGCGGGCGCAGGCACGGAAGGCAATGCCGCCGGCACCGCTTTGGCCCCGCCCAGCGGAAGCTGGTACATAAAAGCTCCATGCCGCAGGATGACCGAGGTGCGCGTGACGCCCGTAACACGGTAAGTGCCGTCTACAAAGTCACCCGCGCGGACAATGCGCCGGGCCTCGCCGCTGCGAAGGATTGCGACTTTCCCCGATGCTCCCTGCAAAACTCCGGTGACTGTCCAGGAAGGCGCGGCGGGCGGGGCCGGCAGGGCGGGCGCGGCGGGAGCCGCCGGCAGGGCGGTCACTCCGCCCGCCGTCGGGCCGCCGAGACGGACCGGAAACGGGCTAAGACTGCCCGGCAGCGCCGGGGCGCTTGGGCCGATCGGCAGGGGAGCCGTCCCGAGGCTCGCTGTTTTCTTTCCGGGGGCCGGCAGCTTTGGCAGCGCCGGTGCCTGGACAGGCGCGGGGGCAGCGGCGGCAGCGGTCGTCGCCGGGTCCACATAGCCGACGGCAAATGGGTCGTGCATCGCTGGGCTGGGCGGCGGCGCGTCCGGAATGTCGGTGGAGGCCACTGCTCCTGCCGCCGCTGCGCCCGGTGTGCCTGGGGCGGCGGCTGACGCCTGGCCTGCGGCAGGCGCGGGAGAGGCGGGGCGCAGCGGCGCAGCGGCGGGGCGTGTTCCTGCCGAGGCCGGGCCGGGCGCGACAAAGTGAACGACCAGGTAGCCGAACACCCCGGCGGTGACGACGCACAGGGCGGCGAACTGGGGGATATGCTTTTTATCTATCGGTTTCATGTTCATGGTGTGCTTCTCGATACTGTAAGCCTAAAAAGTTCTGATCTCGCCGGCGCTGCGGGTGCCGGCGGCCTGGGTCGCGGAAACAGCGCCGAAAGCGGCGCGTCCGGCGGCTGCGCCGACCATTCCGCCGGGTCCCGGAACCCGTGAAGCCGGCGGCTGGGCCGTACCCGGCGTAAGGACCGGCATCTGGGTCGGCACCTGCGCGGTAGCCGCATTCGGAAGGCCGGCCGGCTGGGCTGCGTCAGGGGCGTCGTGGAACATGAACGCGGTCAGCTTCAGGCTGGTCGCCACCACCTCCGGCCCTCCCGGAACAGCAGTTCCAGGGTGCATCGTCACGCTGTCCACCGAAATAATCTTCGGGAAGCGGGTCAAGCTGTACAAAAACATGCTGGTATCGGCATACGAGCCGGAAACGTCCACGGCAACGTCCAGCGTGTCGTAAGGCGGCGGCGGGGGCGGCGTCTTCGCGCCGGGGGCGGCGTCGCCTGCCCCGGCGCTGCCGGAGCGCGGGGCGGCGGCGGCAGGAGCGGCCGCCGGGGGCGGCGCAGAGGGCCGGACCGCCGACATGGTCAAATGCGTCTGGGCGGCAAGCCCTTGAAGCTGTGCCAGCAGGGTCGGGACATACGATTTTTCGGACACCGACGTTTCCAAATACTGAGTATGAGCCTGCGTCTGGGTGTAAGTATCCAACGTCGTTTGATAGCGATGGGCGATCTGCTGGTTGGAGCTGACTTCCGCTTCCTGCTGCTGGGCGGAGGTTTGCAGGGAAGTCAGCTTGGAACTGAGGCCGGCCAAAATCCCGCCGCCGCCGAGCAGGACCAGGCCGGCTCCGCTTAACAGAATCGGGATCAAACGCTTTGCCGGCGGGCGAGGGCCGGGCGAACTAGGATTTTGTGCCATTGGTCATTCCTTTGGTGGGCGTGGCGGCACCGGCTTCAGGCTTCAGGTGCACGGTCATTTGGAAGGAAACTGCGTCCATGTTGCCGATCTTCTGCGACTGGACAAACGACAAGTCCACATGGTCCAGGCGCGGCGATTGGTTCATCCGCAGCATGGACTGGCCGACGACAGTTTCGCTCAGGGCGACGCCGGAAAGGTTCAGGATCGGGTCGGAGCCGGAAGTGCTGCCGGGCGTAACAGTGGCGGCTGCCGCCCCCCCACCGGACCCGGTGCCGAGGGAAACCAGCCAGATCTTCGGCGGCAGGCTGTCCGTGACCGCGTAAAAGTTGTTGTACCAAAAGAGCGTGTCGGCCTTTGCGCCGTCAAGCGTGTCCACTTTCGGCTGAAGGGCGGCGGTCTGCGCTCGCAGCGCCTGGATTTGGGCGACTTGCGGCTTCAGCTTTGCAAGCTGGCTGCTGAGGTCGCCGAGATGGCCCTGGGCGACCAGGATCCGGGCGGTCAGGACAAATGCAACGGCGGTGACCACGCCGATCTCACCGGCGATGGAGTAAAGCAGCGTGCGGGCGTTTTTCTCCTGGCGGCGCTTTTCTTCGCGGCGCTGGGCGATCATGTTAATCGAAGGCATGGAAGTTCTCCAAAAACGGAATGGTCAAAAACGGAACGGTTAGGCGGCTTTCGCCAATGGGCTGGAAGCGGCTGCCGGGGCCGGGCGGACCGGCGGCGGAACCAGATCTTTCAGCGCGAGGCCGATGCCGGTGACCAGAAGCGGATGGTTCTCTTCAATAAAACTCTGCAAAAGGGGGCCGGCGTCAATCTCGGGGTTCTGGAACGGGTTCCAAATCTCGACGGGAACGCCGAGCCGGGCGCTCATATACGCTTCCAGGCCGTGCATTTTGGCGCTGCCGCCGGTGATCACAATCTTGCCGACGGGACCGCTTGTCTGCGACGTCGTGCCGGCGGGCAGGATGGAGTTTGCGGCGTCGGCAAGCTGGGACTGGTAGTAATTGGTCGAGCGGCGCACTTCGCGCAGCAGCTCGTCAATGGCGGGCTGCAAGGTTCGGGCCAGCGCGGCGGCTTCCGAGTCGGCGCTTTCGGCCTGCAGCAGCGCGGCCATGTCCACTTCGGTTTTCAGCCGCTCCACTTCTTCCCAGCCCGCGCCGGGCAGGGCGGCTTTTAATGCCTGCGTGAAGCTGTCCCCGGCGATGGGGATGTTGCGGGTCAGCGCAAAGAGGCCGTTTGCAATGATATTGACGTCGGTGGTGGTCGCGCCGATGTCAAGCAAAGCGAGCGTCGTGCCTTCGCCGGGCCGGGTGGGGGATAGGTCTACCAGCGCCCGCTGCAGGGCGAACGCTTCCATGTCCACCGCCACGGGTTCCAGCCCGGCCTGGGTCAGGGCGGACAGGCGCGACTCCACCATGCCGTTCGGGGCGGCGACCAGCATGACGCTCATTTTGTCGTCTTCGCCGGGCACGGGGCCGGTAATCTCAAACTCGATCATGCTGTCTTCGACCGACGACGAAATGTGCTTGGCGGCCTCAAAGCGCACGGACTTCCGCAGCACGGCTTCGGGCATTTTGGGGAGCTTGACATGGCGGACAATCACGCTGGTGCCGCTGATGGCGCAGACGACGGCGTTTGCGTCAATGCCCGCGCCGGACAGCATGGTCCGAATGGCGGCGGCGACTCCGGGCTGGTCCACGACAATGCCGTCCCGCACGGCGTCATGCGGGGTGGGGGCGACCGCCGCCTTGACGATGCGCCAGGAGCCGGGGGTTCGCCCGGCTTCCGCCTGCACGGCCTTCATGAAGCGGCTGCCGATGTCCACGCCGACGATTTTTTCTTTGCCGAAGACCTGCGATAGTCCGAGCATGTGTCCAGTTCCTTCCGCCAAACCTTGCGCCTGAGACAGCGCTATGCTTATGATTATGGGCGCGGGAGGGAAAAACTAGAGGGGAATCTGCGGGGCGAACCTGCCCTTAATGCACAGACCATGCCAAGTGGGCGTCAGGGGCGCTGAGAAAAGTACGGGTTTTGGAAGAAGACCGCAAAACCCGGCAGATATATTGGGCGCAGCAAGCAGCGCCCCCACCATGCGTCAAGATTATCGCGTAGGGGCGCTGCTCGCCGCGCCCTCTTATCTTAGCAAGACGAGGCGAGTGCTTGACTGCCGAAATTCGTGTTATAATACAGCATGAGCATTCCACCTTCCAATACGCCGCCTCCTTACGGAACGCCGCCCGGCGGCTACTACACCGCGCCGCCGCCGAAGCCGTCCGGCGTCAACGGCTGGAAGATCGCCGGGTTCGGCTGCCTCGGTTTGTTCCTGCTGGCCGCCATCGGCGGCGTCCTGCTGGTCCGCAACGTCAAAAACAGCATGGCGCACCCTTCGAAGAACAGCATCCTCGGAATCGGCGTTCTGGCCGGCCAGGCAGGCCTCGACGGCGCTCATCTCCAGCAGGCGGTTGTCGCGTACCACACCCAGCACGGCAGCTACCCCAAAACGCTGATGGACCTCTACACCGACGGCTCGATTGACGGCAAGCTGCTTCATAACGGCCTGGATGACAGCCCCGACCCCGCCCACGTCTCCTGGCGCTACACCCGCCCCGCAGAAGGCGCACAGGGAAACACACCCATTCTCGAAGAGCCGTATCACCTCACCATCAGCAGCACGACCACGCCCGGCAAAATCGTGATTGACCTGGACGGCAAAACCGAACACAACCAGACCCAAAGCACCTACGGCAACTCCGGCGGCCAGAACAGCAGCTACGGTGGGCAAAGTAACGGGACGCAGTAACAGTGAAAGCCACGGACTAAAATCCGTGGCTTTTGCAATGATGCTATTCTTTTCCAGCTAGTAATCCAGCCTGAGCTAATAACCCATGCCAAGTTCCTGCGCCTGCGCGGTCAGTCCCTGCAAAGTCGCCAGCCGCGCCTCATCAATGCGCGTTTTGTATCCCACCACATCAGCTTTGAAGAGCCTCCGATGAGTTACAGCCGTGTGGTGGGGAATTTCCCCTGCGTCTAGCAGATTGATTAAGTAGGGCCGCGAAACGCAGAGCAAGTCCGCCGCCTCTTGCACTGTGAGTTCAGTCTTCATGCTGTTTGATGAACTTCCGCGTACAAGCGCAGGGCGGCTTGCATACGCCGCTCACAGTCCTGCCCTTGAGATTGGAACCAAGCGGCTATTTTTGGGTCTAGCTCAATCTCAACTTTTACAGTTTGACGAGACGCGCTCTCACCCGGCATCAGCCACCTTGCTTTGGCGAAGAACTCATCTGTCAATGGGGGCAAGTCTGATGTGTCAATTTCGTCGTCTGTCATTGCGTCAATACGCTCCCAGTTGGTTTTGGAAGAATTGTTCATATTGCTTTCTTTCATGCTGTAATGCCTTCCGTAGAGAGATGATACGCCGTACTTCTTCCTGTGGCTCCGTAAAAACAACACCGACGATATGGCTATCTAGCAAGCCGAGACCGATCCAGCGGTCTTCCCCGTAGTCAAATCGGTCATCAAGAGTAATCAGAACCGGTGTCAGAAAAATACGGTAAGCATTAGCGAAGTCGAAGTCATGCTTTGCTTGATTGCTCGCGTTCTTTTGCTCGTCCCACTCGTATCTCATAAACTGATTGTAGCAGAAAATTAGCCAATCACCGCGAGTTCTTTCGCGAACGGTGACGCTGCAACTGCCGTGCCTTCGGGCGGGTCGGTCCAGCGGCCGTCGGATTTGATGAGGGCGACTAGCTCGTCTACGCTGACTTCTTGGGGGACGTTTTTGACGGGGGTGCGGCCCCGGTAGAGGGTGATGACGCCGCCGCCTTTGCCGACGTAGCCGTAGTCGGCGTCGGCCATCTCGCCGGGGCCGTTGACGATGCAGCCCATGACGGCGATGTCGAGGCCGACCAGATGGTTTGTCGCGGCCTTGACTTTTCGCAGCACCGAAGTCAGCTCGAACTTGGTCCGCCCGCACGACGGGCAGGCAATAAACTCGACTTTGGTCTTGCGTAATCCTAACGCTTGGAGAATGTCGTAGCAGGCGGGGATTTCATTGATGGGGTCTTCGGACAAAGAAACGCGGATGGTGTCGCCGATGCCTTCGGCAAGCAGCGTCCCGATGCCCGCCGTGCTTTTGATGCGGGCATACTCGCCGTCGCCGGCTTCCGTGACCCCCAGATGCAGCGGATAATCCATGCCGAGGTCGTCCATGCGCCGGACCATTAAGCGATTGGCGGCCAGCATGACGGGAACACGCGAGGCTTTGAGGGAAAGGACCAGATTGCGGTAGCCGTGCTTTTCGCAGATTTGGATATATTCTAATGCGCTTTCCACCATGCCTTCGGGCGTGTCGCCGTACATCACCGTCAGGCGCTCGGCGAGTGAGCCGTGGTTGACCCCAATCCGCATGGCGATGTCCCGCTCTTTGCAGACGGTAATCACCGGCAGCAGCGATGCTTCAATCGCGGCCAGCTCTTCTGCAACTTCGGCGGGCGTGTATTCGTCGGCCCGCCCGCGCGGCTTGCGGAACACGAACAGGCCGGGATTGATGCGGACTTTGTCCACGAACTGCGCGACGGCGACGGCAATGTCGCTGCCCTGATGATGCACGTCGGCCACTAAAGGGACAGCGTAGCCGCGCCGCCGGACTTTTTCTTGAATCTCGCCGAGCTTGTAGGCTTCGGCCAAAGTCGGGGTCGTCACCCGGACAATCTCGCAGCCGGCGTCGGCCATTTGAGTAATCTGGGCGACGCACCCGGCGACGTTGCGCGTTTCTTCCGTAATCATGCTCTGGACAACGACCGGATGCCCGCCGCCGATGGTAATCGGGCCGACGCGAACGGCGCGGGTGATGCGGCGCGGGTAAGACTGCGGCGTCTGATGCGGGCGCGAAATAAGTTCTGACGACATGGTGTTTCCTCCGCGAGTTCTCCTTTTATTATACCCGGCGGCAGCGCCGAGAAATTCGTTTGGCATTCGTCTGGCACTCAGCGCAAAGCCGTGTTATAATAACAGCAAGTCTTATGTTTACTCAAGCACTACAAAAACTGGGCGCTTCGCCGGCGCTGGCTCTTCTGCGAAACCGCTCCATTTTCCAGCTCTTGCTGGCCCAGATGATTTCCCTCATTGGGGACATGGCCCAGATGATCGTTGTTCCGGTCACGGTCTACAAAGCCACCGGCAGCAAGAGCGCACTCGGCATCGCCTTTGTCTGCAGTACGCTGCCGGCCCTGCTGTTCAGCCTGCTGGGCGGGGTGCTGGCGGACCGCTGGCCGCAGAAGCGCACGATGATCGCCGCCGACCTTGCCCGCGGCGCGTCAATCCTGCTGCTGCTGCATGTCGCCAATGCCAAGCACTTCGGGCCGCATGATGTGTCCCTGTTTTACGTCGTGTCGTTTTTAGTCGCCTCGTTCTCCTGCTTCTTCGGCCCGGCGCGTCAAAGCCTGATGCGCGTCGTGGTGCCGAAGGAGCAGATGATGCAGGCCAACAGCCTGATGTTCAGCGGGATGCAGGGCTGCTACCTTCTCGGCCCGGTCATTGGCGGGCTGCTGCTGGCGTATCTTTCCCCGAAAAGCGTGTTTGTCTTTGACGCGCTGACGTTTGCCGCCTCAGCGGCGATTGTCAGCGGAATTCGCCTGGACCCGTCTGCCGCGCCGCTCCCACGCAAAGTGCCGCGCGGGCCTGCCGGAGTTTGGGAAGATGCGCGGGAAGGCGTTCTTTATATCGCCGGCAGCCGGGTCCTGCGTCCGGCGCTGCTCCTGCTGCTGTGCGTGATAACCTCCTCGGAGATTACAAACAACTTAGAGTTTCCCTTCGTGCGCGACCTCTGGCACGGCGGCAGCGGACAGTTTGCCACCCTGATTTCGCTGGGGTTTGCGGCGTCGCTGCTGGCCGGGACCGCCGGCATGGGGCCGCTGAGCGCCGCGCCGCCGGCCCGCCTGCTGCTGGCCGGGCTGACGCTGATGGGCCTGAGCGGCCTGGTGTTTGCCCAGACGACCGGACTCGTGCTTGGCGGCGCGATGCTGTTTATCTCGGGCGCGGGGAATTCTATCGCCAGTATCGGCAACATGACGCTGTTCCAGACCACGGCCCCGCCGGAGATGCAGGGACGGGTCAGCGCGACCATCGGCCTGTGCCAGAGAACAGCGATGACGGTCGGCGCTCTCTCGATGGTCGGCCTGACGACCGCAATTCCCGGCGGCAGCGGCCTGCGCCTGATTTTTAGCGGCGTCGCCGTCGCCTACCTGCTGTGCGGGGCGCTGGCCTGGTTCACGCTGAAGCACCTGACCAATGAGGATGTCGCTGAGGCGGGCAGAGAAGCCGAAAAGCCGGTGGCGGAGCCGTCGCGTGCCTGAAGAAATGGCGGAAGAGGCTCCGGCGGAAGATGCGTTTGGCCCTGTCACGCCGTTTTACGACCTGCTGATGTCCGGGGTGCCGTACCGCTTCTGGATGGACTATGTGGAAAAGGTCTGGAAGAAGCACCGGCAGACGCCGCGCACGGTGCTGGACCTGGCCTGCGGCACCGGGACCGTTTCGCGTTACTTAGTTGGCCGGGGATATATGCCGACGGGCGTTGACCTATCGCTGGGAATGCTGGAAGTCGCCCGGCAGCGGGCGTCGGAAGAACATCTCTCCATCCCCTTCATCCAGCAGGACGCCGCCGACCTAGATTTGGGCGATGCCCGCTTTGACGCCACGATCTGCTTCTTTGACAGCTTGAACTATATTCTGGAACCCGAGCGCTTGCAGTCGGCGCTTGCCCGCGTCTTCGCCCATCTCGCGCCGGGCGGCTCGTTCTTCTTTGACGTCAATACCGAGTACGCGCTGGCCGAGGGCATGTTCAACCAGAGCTGCACCCGCAAAGATGAAGCGCTTCATTACCGCTGGCGCTCCCGCTACAACCCTGAGACCCGCCTCTGCACCGTCCGCATGAATTTTTCTTATGACGACGGCTCCGGCATCCGCCGGGCGTTCACCGAAGTTCACCGCCAGCGGGCTTATTCTAAAGACGAGCTAACCTTGTGGCTTCGTAATGCAGGCTTCGCAGAAGTCACTGTCTACGACGCTTATTCCACCGATCCCCCCAAAAAGCGCTCCGACCGCTTGTTCTACTTCGCCGTCAAGCTTCTTGCCTAAGAACTAAGAAAGCCCCGCCGACAGAAAAGTGTCGGCGGGGCTTCGTAATTGACCGTTAATGCTTAGTTGCGTTTACCTGCTGGTCGTGTCGCTGCATTGCGATCTCGACCCGGCGCAGATGCTCCCGAATTTCTTCCGGGGCATCCGACGTGGACGCATAGCGAATATGCTTGTACACGTCTTTGAGGTGCTGGTGCTGCTGGTCAAGCGTCGGCGTACCGACGGTATCCTGAGTGATGTTGTCTGACATAATTCTCTCCTTTGAGTTGTCCATCGCCCTAATTGTACCATTCTTTTATCGCGCCGTCAAGCCCGCTGTGTAAAGCGCCGCCCGGCAGTCCCAGGCCGCCCGCGCGATCTTGGCGATCACCCTGGCTTGCACTGTGTCACTCGCCCGCGTGTCCGAGACGAACACGGCAACGGCCAAATGCCTGCCGTCCGGCAGCGTAATCAAGCCCACGTCATTTGTTGCTCGTGTCAGCCCGTTGACAGTCCCCGATGCCCCCGTTTTATGCGCGACAACCGTGCCGGCTGGTAGCAGCCCTTTGATCCGGTCCGTCCCTGTTGTGCTGCCGGTCATCAGGTCCAGCAGACGGCGGCGGCTGGATACTGACAGGCCCCGGCCTTGCTGCAAGGAGCACAGCAGGCGAACCATCGCGTCCGGCGTCGCCCAGTTCCGGTACTGCACCTGCTCGCTCCCAGCCATCGCCCGCTCAGAGGTTGCCACGACAATGCCGCGCACACCCAGCCCGCGCACATACGCCGTCACCTGCTCCGGCCCGCCGGCCAGCTTCAGCAATATATCTGATGCCGTGCCGTCACTGACGGTCATCATGGCCTGGAGCAGCTCAGAGACGGTCATCGTCGTGCCGTGCGGGTACTTGTCCCGAATTGGACTGCCTCGCGACGGCGGCATGAGATCGCTTTGCCGAATTCGCACCGGCTGATTAAGTTTCAGCTTCCCCAAGTCCACTTGATGCAAGACCGCCATGCCGATGGGCAACTTGTAAACGCTCTGCATCGGAAACTGCTGTTCGCCGTGCAAGGAGACCACCGGGCCGCCTTCCACGACACATGCGGCAGCCCCGACCGGCCCGTGCGTGGCCTGTGCGATTTCGCCCATCTCTGTCCGCAGCTTTGCCCGTGCGCCTGCATTTGGCACAGACTGCGCCAAGCACGGCATCAAGCTCAACAAGCCGGCCAGCAGGAGCAGCGCACTCAGATTAGCGCGTCTTGTACTCATTCCATAACCTCTCGAACGTCTCAATCAAGCCTTCCACGATATGGAAGCCGCCGGTCCAGAACGCGGGATCGTCTAAATCCACGCCGACGATCTTTGCCAGAACGTGCGGGGAATTGCTGCCGCCGGCGCGGAGCAGGGACAGGTAACGGTCGGTGAACGCCGGTCCGTCATTCTTGGACTTCTGGTACAAAGACAACGCGAACAGCTCGCCAAACGTGTACGGGTACGAGTAGAATGGCGAGTTGACGAAGTGGGGGATGTAGCTCCAGGACAGGCGCAGGCGCTCGGTAATTTCCACGCTGCTGCCGTAAATGCTTGCCATCTCGGCCTGCCAGTGATCCGAAATCTGCTCCGGCGTCATCTCGCCGCCTGTGCGACGCTGCCGGTGAATGATCTTCTCCAAGCGGTAACGGCCCGTCGTCGTCATAATCGTGCCGATGGCCCCTTCAATCTTGTCCGCCAGCATGGACAGCCGGGTCTCGGGTGACGCGCCCGATTGCAAATGCTCAAAGACAAGCATCTCGCCGAACGTAGACGCGACTTCGGCCATCGGCAGGGTGCCGAACATATTGAAGTAGGTCTGCTCCCGCGCCAGCGAATTATGGACCCCGTGGCCCAGCTCATGCGCCAGCGTCATCACATGGCCGAGTTTGCCGAGATAGTTCAAAAAGACATAGCCGTGCGCGTCCGGCGTCCCGCCGTTGCAGTAGGCCCCCGCCTGCTTGCCCG
>JAABUO010003154.1_pt1 | contig 19777 bp, 17 predicted proteins | sample 5559291 | NCBI WGS metagenome assembly JAABUO01 (sample SAMN10711878, study PRJNA513372) | rock metagenome | isolation source: Antarctica rocks | place: Antarctica: Victoria Land, Finger Mt sud
TATTCTCCGTGAAGGCACTCCCCGTGACCGAGAAGGGGTCCGCCAAAATGATTGAGATCGCGCCCCCGGTCGCGGACCCACCGTTGCCGCCATTGCCGCCGCCGCTACCGGATGGGCCGGGAGCGCCCGTCACATGGTTGGCCGTGAACTGGCTATTCGTCATGGTGATGGCGCCGGCGTTGACATACACGCCGCCACCGCTGCTGACCGCACTGTTGTTGCTCACGGCGCTGTTGTTCAGCGCGAGCGTCCCGCTGACGTTGTAGATCCCCCCGCCCGTGCCGGTCGAGGTATTGTTGCTCACGACGCTGTTGTTCAGCATAAGATTCCCGGCGTTGTAGATCCCTCCGCCACCGCCGGACGTATCCTTGCCATGCTGGATCGTCACATTGTTGATGGTCAGGTTTCCGCCACTGGAGACGACGCGGACGCTGTTCCTGCCATCAATCATCGTCGTACTCGCCCCACCGCCATTAATCGTCACATTAGCCTGGACACTGAGGCTACTCATGAGCGCGTAGCTGTTCGCGGGTAGGGTAATCGTCGTCGTGTTCGCCGCGCCCGTATGCGTGTTCGCAAAGCCGATGGCGTCGCGCAGGGAGCAGGGAGCCATGCCGGAGGTGGCGCAGCCGTTGGTGCTGTCCGCCGCCGCCGTGACCGTGACAGCGAAGGAGGCGGCATGGACAACCGCTGTGGGCGCGGTCGTCAGCGTCAAGCCGCCGAGCACGATGGCGATCAGCCAGGGGCGGAACGATCGCGCGAGCGCCCGAATCATCCGTTGCCGCATGGTGATTCCCCTTCCCATAGTATGATGGCCGCGCATGGCACCTCGCGGGCTTGCTCTGTACGCTCGTCGTTGCGCGGGGAGAGGTTGCCGTAGGTTCTCCCGCTATCTCGATGATGCAGAATACTCGGTTCCTGGTTGCCGAGCCGAGCAGAACGCGCGAGAACGGCGGTGTGTTGCGGATCCGTGAGAGACCCGAGGTCTGCGGACACATCTTTCATGGTGTCTCCTCCGAGTCGGATAGAGCGGTCAATCAACGGCCTGTTGTCGCGATCCCGTCAACGTAGCAGGATGGTGGAGACGCCGCAAGAGAGAGAAGCGTCTAGACACGCCGGGCCTGGTCGCACTCGCGTGGGTCCCGTCGTCCCGCTATGTGACGGTAAAGCCTTTGATCATGCCGAGATGCAGGTGCGTATCCCCGTGCGGCCTTGACTGGTCGGGGATGAGGCACATCGCCGCGTACGCCCCCGGTCTGAGATCCAACACCGCGATCCCGGAGAGTCCCTTGCCCAGCCCGTTCATCCCGCCGATCGGCTTGCCGGGCGGCGGCCCGGGGGGAGGCCCGGACGGTGGGGGATCGAAGAACGCCTTCACGTCCTCCATCGTCTTGCCGGGCGCCAGTTGGACGACGTTCCACTCGTGGGTCTGCGGCCCCTGATTGACCACACGATAGAGGTTCCTGCCGGCGGGGAGCGTCGCGGGCATCTCGAAGGTGAAGTCGGACATCGTGATCGTGCCAGCCACCGGCGGAGCCGCCACCGCCGCCACGGGATCGGTCACGTTGAGCGGCAGGACCATCCCCTTGGCGATGTGCGGGATATGGTCGTCGCCGGCGATAAAGCAGGCGATCATGTACTGCCCCGCTTTCAGATCCAGCATCACCTCAGACAGATCGGTCGGCGTGGTCACGCCGACGCCGCCCACCGAGGTGGCGATTGGGAAGATGCCGTCCGGTCCCTGCTTGCTCGCGGCGGCGAACTGCTCGAGGGTCACACCGTCGTTGAGGCGCAGCAGCTGTGCGTGGTGGATCTCCTTGCCGAGGTTTCGCAGTTGCACGGCGGTCCAGCCGCCGGGGATGCTGCCCATCGTCTTGAAGCCGAAGTCCACCGCCTCGATCACGAGGGTCTGCTCCGTCGCTTGCGTGCCAGCGGTCCCGCTCGCCGCAGTGGACGCAGGTGCGCTCGCGGCGGAACGCGTCGGGGCAAGCCTCGCCGCTGCGGTCGCCACGGGGACTGCGGTGGGGGCGGCAGACTTCGGCGTGTCGGTGGCAGCGCTGGTGCCCCCACACGCCGCGAGGATCGCACCGGCCGCAGCGCCGCCCGCGAGCGCGAGGAAGCGACGCCGACTTATCCCTGGGTTCGCTCTGTCCATCCTGTCCATCTCATACCTCTGATTCTTGTTCTTTTTCTTTCCGCATGTTGTCACGCGGCCACCGTGATGGCCGGGCGGACGAGCGGGAAGCCGACTTCCTCGCCCACAGTGAATACGATCAGGTTACCGGGCGTGCGAACCCGGATCTTCGACATAGACGGCCATCGGCATCAGCGGTGGCTCCCCATCGGCGGTTGCATCTCCGTAGGGTTCGGCGAGCGCAACAATCCCGACGTCCACCTAAGTGCCATCGGTGATCTGGACGTGCATGGTCTGTTGCCTTTCATTGTTCGCTGCCTACGCCGGTGATACTCGCCCTTGGTGCTGTTGGGCGTGACTCCTCCTTCCGTATACTGTCTCGCTGCCGCACTCCCAGTATGGGGCGCGGGCAGTGGCGCACCCACACGCATCACCCACGCATCACCCACGCAATCGCGGCGAGCGAGCGCGCCCCACGTGGTATCATGGGCGCGAGATTCACCTTCATGCCGTGCGGCGAACGGCGCGGGAAGCAGGTGCACAGGATGGACGAGAGCCGCGATCCCACCGCCACGCAGCGCCTGACCTTCGGTCAAGCGCTCAAGCGTCACCGCGAAGCAGCCGGTCTAACCCAAGACGCCCTCGCGGAACGGGCCGGGTTGAGCACGCGCGGCATCAGCGATCTTGAGCGCGGCGCGCGTCATGCCCCCCGCCTCGACACCGTCGCGATGCTGGCAACGGCGCTCGGCTTGGATGCAACGGCGCGGGCCGCTTTGCTGGTCGCCGCCCGCCCCGCGCCTCTGCCAGATCCCTCCCCACGATTCGCACTGCCGATACCACCGACACCGCTAATCGGGCGCGCGGGGGATGTGGCGGCGGTTGGCGCGCTGTTCCTCCGACCGGACGCACGGATCGTGACGTTGACCGGCCCCGGCGGCATTGGCAAGACCCGTCTAGCGCTCGCGGTCGCGGATGCGCTCGCGGAGCGGTTTGCCGACGGCGTGCGCTTCGTCTCGCTGGCCGCGCTCCGCGATCCCGTCTTGGTGGCGCCCACGCTCGCGGATGCGCTCGCCGTCCGGGAGTCCAGCACTCTACCCCTCCTCGATGGCCTGATCGCGTATCTGCGGGGTTTGCGTCTGTTGCTGGTGCTCGATAACTTCGAGCAGGTCGTGGAAGCCGCGCCGACCGTTGCCGCGCTGACGGCGGGATGTCCGCATCTGCGAGTCCTCGTGACCAGTCGAACGCCGTTGCGCCTTGCAGGGGAGCGTCGATTTCCTGTGCCGCCGCTGGCGCTGCCCGATGTCGCGCACACCCCGGATCGCGCCGCGCTGCTCCGGTACGCCGCGCCCGCGCTCTATATGGAGCGCGCGATCGCCGTTGCCCCATCCTTTCACGTCACCGACGCGGACGCCCCCGCCGTGGCAGCGCTCTGCCGTCGGCTCGAAGGTCTCCCGCTGGCCCTCGAACTCGCCGCCGCCCGCGTGACGCTCCTCACGCCTCGGGCGTTGCTGGCACGGTGCGACCGTTGGCTGCCAGTCCTCACCGGAGGCGCGCGGGATGCTCCATTGCGGCAGCAGACGCTCCGGGCGACCCTTGACTGGAGTTTCGCCCTGCTTCCCACGGGCGCGCGGCAACTGCTTGCCCATCTCGCCGTGTTCGACGGGGGATGGACGCTCGACGCGATACGCGTCGTGTGCGCAGACTCGGACGCATCAGGGGGCGAAGCGGACGGGCGGCTGCTCGATGACCTCACCGCGCTCGTGGAGCAGAACTTCGTGCGGCAAGACCTCACTCCCACCGATGAATCGCGCTTTACCATGTCGGAAACCGTGCATGAGTACGCCTGGGAACGGCTGGGGGCGAGCGGGGCGGATGCAACGCGGCGACGGCACGCCGCGTTCTTCCTCGCGCTGGCGGAGGAGGCGGAACCGGCGCTCTGGGGTGGGCCGATGCAGGGACCGTGGCTGGCACGCCTCACGTGCGAAGGCGACAATCTGCGCGCGGCGCTCGCGTGGTTCCACACCCATGTGGGCGCGAGCGGCCTACGACTGGTCGCCGCACTCGGGTGGTTCTGGTTCATTCGTGGCCACCTCAGCGAGGGCCGCCGCTGGTTAGACGCGTTTCTCGTGCTGCCCGATCGCGCGGTGGATATGCATGCGCGGGCAATGGCCCTCACTCATCTCGGTGGCCTACGAGTGCAAGCAGGTGAGTACGCCGATGCGGTGTCGCCGTTGGCGGAGAGTCTGGCGCTGCTCCGGGGCATCGGGGACGCGCGCGGCGTTGCGTTCACGCTCTTTCGCCTCGGTATCGTGGTGCGGCACGGAGGCGACTGGGCGCGGGCACGCGCGCTGTTCGAGGAGAGCCTCGCGCTGTCACAAGGGCACGGGGAGCAGTGGGGCATCGTGCGCGCGCTGCCCTTGGTACTGCTCGGCACGGCGCTCTTGGATCGCGGGGACTACCAGGAGGGTGCGACCCTGCTGGAAGAAAGTTTGACGCTCGGGTACGCGTTACGGGACGTGGTGGGTGCCGCGACCGCACTCAATGGACTGGCATGGGCGGCGCACTACTGCGGCGACCTCGACCGAGCGGTCGTCCTGGCCGAGCAAAGCCTGTTGAGTTTCCGGGAACTTGGGCATCAGTACGGCACCTCGATGGCACTGAATAGCCTAGCGTGGGTGGCGCTGCAACGGAACGACCTTGACCGGGCGGCGCGCTTGCTCCGGGAGAGCCTGACCATCGCCAGCGCGCGGGGTGACCGGTGGTACATCACCGATTGCTTGGAGGGCCTCGGCACTGTGGCCGGGGAGCGAGGACGACCCGCTACCACTGCCCTGCTGTTCGGAGCGGCGGAGCAGCTGCGCGAGGCGCACGACGCGGAAACGCCCCGATCACCCGCGCGTGCCTTGTACACGCGGGCACTTGCCGCCGCGCGGGCACAAATGGACGATGCGGCGTGGGCGGTGGCATGGACGACGGGCCGGACGCGGGGCATGGAGGTGATCCCCGATGCGCTACGGGAAGCTAAGACGGCGCACAACGCGCGGTAAAAGTGCAATTGCGGCACAGCCCACCTGCGACTCCGACCGATGTCAACACCGTGGCTTCATCTGCCTGAAGGCTCACGTTGAGTGATTGACGATGTGTGACGCGCATTGGCGCATCGCAGCCGAAGCTGTTGGCATGCAGCGGCATGTCCGATTAGCGTGTACCCCAGCTTGATGTCAGGCAATGGCGTGTGGAAGCGTCAGTTATTCCTCAGTTTGCGGTGCCCCCTATCCCTCGCTCTGCCGGAGGGTGGGCGGGGGCCAGAGGCCGATCTGTTGCATCGTCTTCAAGTCATCTCTTGCCGCCGTGTGGCTGGTAATCAGGCCATCCTTGAGGTGCCAGATGTGGATGCTCTTCATGATGACCGGCTTGCCCGTGGGCGGGATGCCCTTCATGTTGTGGATGCTCCTGACGATTGGCGTCCCCAGATGCGTGGCGGTCGTGGTGTGCCGGGAGACCACAACGTCACCTTCGCTTACCATTTCCTCAATCGTCGTGTGCCAGTCGGGGAACGTCGTAAAAATGTCGGTAAGGGTCGTTCGGAATCCTTCGCGTCCCACGGAGGTACCGAAATTGGCGGCGTCAGGGGCATAGAATGTCGCACAGGCATCGATATCGTGACCGTTCATGGCATCGTTGTATCGCCCGATAAGGGCCTTGTTCTCCTCGACGGACATGGTGACCTCCGTACCTTTGGGACAATGACGATGGGGCGATCATAGCATAGACCTGTTGAAACGCGTTACACGCGGCTTGCCGCGCCAGGGCAATCGCATCTAAATTTTGGACGGTTCTCACCGACGTTTCTCAGAAATTCGGTTCCCTTTCCCATCGTTTCGTCGGCCAATCCGCCACTACCTGCTCTCCAAAATGGCAATTTTGGATGCCAAGGACAGCTGAGGGAAAGCGGGAGATGCGATTCGTCGGTCGATGATCCACCTGAGCGACGAATCTACGGCGAGACGGATTTAGATGCGATTGCCCTGGTACCCTGATGTGATTTATCAATCAGACGCTGATCGCGGCTGAACGGTTCTGATCGCCGCCGTTTGATGCATGTTCACGAGCGCGATGGCGCTACAACACCCTGAAACTGCCACAAACGATGTCATGGTCTTTGGGTGTCTGGCATATGCGGGTATGACGATGCGCGTGTTAGACTGCACATGCCGCGTCCACATGGGTGGTCACGGAGTACGCAGTATGCAGTGGCACCGTCGGAGGTCTCCCTGCCAGGAGAACCCTAGATATGACAGAGGAAGCCATGCGACCCCTCGATGGGATGGCGTTCGCGACGCGCGCGGTGCATGCGGGCGAGCGGCCACCGCATCCCGATTACACGCCCGTCGTCACCCCGATCTACCCCGGCTCGTCGTTTGCCTACGATGACATGCAGATCGTGGACGAGATCTTCGGCGCGACGCGCGACGGATACGCCTACACCCGCTACGGCAACCCGACGAACACGGCGATGGAGGCGGCGGTCGCCGCACTCGAAGGGACGGAAGCGGCAATCGGTTTCGGTTCCGGCATGGCCGCGCTACACGGCGCGTTCATGGGCACGGGCATCAGCGCGGGCGACACGGTGATCGCCTCCCGCGAGTGTTACGGTGCGACGACGACGCTGCTGCAAGGCTATTTCGCCCGCCTCGGCGTGCGCACGACGTTCGTGGACACCCTCGACCTCGCCACCGTCGAAGAAGCGGTGCAGCGCGAGCGGCCCCGCTTCGTCACCTTCGAGACGGTCTCCAACCCGCTCCTGCACGTCGCGGACGGCCCGGCGATTACGGAGATCGCCCACCGCGCGGGCGCGCTCGTCGTCGTGGACAATACCTTCACGACGCCGGTGCTGATGCGCCCCGCCCAATGGGGCGCGGATATGGTCGTCCATTCCTCCACGAAATATCTCGGCGGACACGGCGACGTGACGGCGGGCGTTGTCGCGACGACAGCGGCACTTCGCCATCAGATGTACGAGGTGAACAAAGCGATCGGCGGCATCCTCGGCCCATTTGAGGCGTGGCTCGTGCTGCGTGGGATCAAGACTCTCTCGTTGCGCGTCGAGCGGCAATGCGCGAGCGCCACGAAAGTGGCGGATTGGCTCGGCACGCATCCCGCCATCGCGCACGTCAACTACCCCGGCCTCGCCGATCATCCGCAGCACGCGCTGATGGAACGGCTCTCGCTCACCGGGCAGCACGGCGGCATGATCTCCTTCGACATTGCGGGCGCGGATAAAGCGGCTGCCTTCCGCTTCATGGAATCGCTGCGCCTCTGCATTCCCGCGACGACATTGGGCGATGTGTATTCGATCGTCCTCTACCCGCCGATGTCCTCACATCGTGGCCTGACGGCGGAGCAGCGCGCCGTCATCGGCATCGGTGACGGGCTGATCCGCCTCTCCATCGGCATCGAAGCCGTGGACGACATCGTCGCGGACCTCGATCAGGCGTTGGTTGCCGTCAAGCAGGCTATTCCTGCCGGGCGCGCTTCGTGAGATACTTCGGTGCAGTAGTCAGTTGACGGTAGATAGTAGACAGAAAGGAAGGATCGGGCGAATGCACCCGACTACCGACTACTGTCCACTGTCTACGACGACCGAACGGAGTGCATCATGAGTGTTGCGGTTGAGGCAAAGGTTGAGCGAATCCGGCAGGAGATGCCGTCAGTAACAAATACGGTCTACCTGAACACTGGCACCTGCGGCCCGCTGCCGCGTCGAACGGTGACGGCGATGCAGGACGTGATGATGGAGGAATTCGAGCAGGGGCGGATCGCGCCGAATCACTACCCCGGTATCATGGCGGCGCGGAACGGGGCGAAAGAGGCGGTCGCGGGCGTCCTCGGCTGCACGCCGGATGATGTCGCCATCGCGGGGCGGACGACGGACGGTATGAACATTGCCATCGCCGGCTATCGCTGGCAGCGCGGCGATGAGATCATCACCTCGAACATCGAGCACCCCGGTGGCCTGATGCCGGCCTTCCTCACCAAGCGGCGCTACGGCACACGCGTCCGCGTCGCGGACATTGGCGTCGGCGAGATGAAGAAGAGCGACACCGTCCGCCAGTTTGAGCAACTCATCAACCCGCGTACGCGGATGATCGTCATCTCGCACATCTCCTACACGACCGGCGCGGTGCTGCCTGTCAAGGAAATTACGGCGATGGCGCACAGCCACGATGTGCTCGTCGCGGTGGACGCGGCGCAGTCGTTCGGTTCGCTGCCGCTCGATATGGCTGACCTCGGCGCGGACTTCTACGCCTGCCCCGGCCAGAAGTGGATCTGCGGGCCGGAAGGTACCGGCTCGCTCTATGTCCGCCCAAGCAGCATCGGCGAGATCGAGCAGACGTTCGGCGGTGGTATGGTCTGGGGTTCGCTCGATTACTATGGCGCGTCGTTCACCCCGGCGGCAGGCGCGGGTCGCTTCGATGTCGGCGGCTATAACCTGCCGCTCCTCGTCGGCCAGAAAGTCTCCACCGAGTGGATTCGCGATGAGGTCGGGCTGGACTGGGCATACACGCGGATCAAGCGCCTCGGCGAGTACGCCCACAAGATGCTCTCCGCCATCAAAGGCATTACCGCCATCACACCCGAGGAGCACATGGCGGGCCTCGTCGCCTTCACAATGGACGGGATCGAGCCTGTCGAACTGAAGAACCGCCTGCTCGCTGAGCATGGCGTGACAATCCGTGACGTGAACAAATACATCAACAACCCGAACGCGCTCCGGGTCGCCACGGGCTTCTACAACACCAAAGAAGACCTCGACCGACTCGGCGCGGGTATCAAGGCAATTCAGAAGAGCCTGTAAACCTCATCCCCGAACCCCCTCGCACGTTGGGAGGGGGCAGGGGAGTTCACTCACACCTCTGATGCGTGCTCCCCCTGCCAGGCGATCGTCAGTAGGAAGGCGCTCTCTTCCAGCGCCTCGACAGCGTGCGGCACATCGCGCTCCAGGCTCACCAGCCGCCCGACTGGCAAGTCCACATTGGTCCCGGCGGTGTGCAGTCGCAGATGCCCCACCAGTGTCTGGACACTGATTCGCCCCGCCGCCCGGTGTTCCTCCATCCGAGCGCCCGCCCGCAGCGCGATCAGCACAACCCGGAAATCGGCCTCCTTGACCAGCGTCTTAGCGTTGCGGTCGCCCTGCCGCCACGCCGTTTGCTCCTGCAACTGCGCCACTTCATGCGCGAGGTCGAAGGCGAGCACCGGGCTGGCCATCCGCTGTGGCGGGCGCTCGCTGGTCCCGGTCGTTTCACCGGGCGGATGTGGCTCAGATCGGTGTTCGATGCCCATGTTTTCCTCCTACCACTACTGACTGAGCGAATAGACGAATCGGTGACGGACAATTCCCCGTTTCTCCTCCCCGCGTCGGAGCAATCGCCGCCTCTCAAATCTCCGCCCCGCGGCCGTAGAACATCGTGTCCTCGCGCGAGCCGCCCTGACCATCGCCGATGTCTTGATAGTCGGCGACGAGTTCGATGGAGCGCAGATACTTGACCATCTTGTAGCCTAACTGCGTCTCTACCCGCAGGCGGAGCGGCGCTCCATGCGGTAGCGGCAGCGGCCCGTCATTGAACGCGTAGGCGAGAATTGTCTGCGGGTGCGTCGCCAGGAGCAGATCAATCACCTCGTAGAATGGCCGACGGGGTTTGCCACCATACGTGAACTGATCGAGGCCGTAGGAGGTGAATATGAGATAGCGCGCTTCGGGCAGCGGTTGGCACAGATCGAGGATGTCGGCCACGTTCACCCCCTGCCATTTGCCGACGCCCGACCATCCCTGCACGCAGTTGTGCTTGGTGATTTGCACCTGACTCGACATCGCGCGCACGTCATCCAGCGAGAGGTTGAGCGGATGCGCCACCAGTCCGCCCACCGTGAGGCGCCAATCTCGGTAATCATTCCTCGCCATCGCGACGAACTCCGGGCTTTCCTCATCCACCGGCGGTGCGCCGTTGACCCAGAGGTAGGGCGAGATGTCAGACTCCTGATAGTGCTGCCCTGAGGCCATGTTGTGCAGCGCGATCTTTCTGATCGGCGCTTCGATGTGGTCAAGGGCGACCTGCACCCGGCGCTTGTGATGGAGGGAATACCAGGCAGTCCAGATGTAGACAGCCAGGACGAGCAGCAGGGCGACGATCCCGATGACGACGGCGAGGCGGAAGTGCCCATTCGGCGTGCCAAGGACAATATTGCCGATGTTCTCGTGAAAGTGGACCACCAGCACGAGCGTGACGTGTAGTACCACGAAGAGCGCGAACACCGTCATGCAGAGGAAGTGCAGGCTGCGCGCCACCTGCCGCCCGCCGAACAGTTTGATGTACCAAGGCGCGCTGGCGGCAATCGCGGGGGACATCGCGATACCGGTAAGCAGCATCGCTGGCCCCAGTACGAAGACGACGAAGGCGTACGTCAGTTGCTGGAGCGGATCGTAGGGGCGGAAGTCGGCGAGCGGCGGGATCTGGAAATGCAGGTACGTCACAAGCGAATGCCATGCACCCGGAAAAATGGACCAGGAGGTCGGGATCAGGCGCGCCCATTCGCCGGTGGCGAAGAGCAGGACGACGTAGATGATGCCATTGAGTAGCCAGAAGAGATTGGAAACGCCGTGCCAGTGGCGACCCAGGCCGAGATTCTTCTTGCCGGGGAGGGCGAGCAGTGGGGAAATGGCGATCTCGTCGTCGCGCGCGGTATAGATGACGTCGGGATCGGTCGGCACCGTCTTCTTCGTGAACTTGATCCACTCCGATCCGGGCGTGCAGCCGTCGTTCCAGTAGAAGCGCGGGTGCGCGCCGAGGATCTCGACGCCGCTGCGGATCAGGAGGCCGACGAAGAGGAGATTGATATAGTGCGTGACTCGCAGCCAGACGGGGAAGCCGAGGCTCGCCAGAACGATATGCATGCGCTCACCTCTCTCGCACCGGGGCGATGCGCTCTTGTATCAGCCGCACGAGTACCGCAGTCGTACGATCATTGGGCCGGTTCCTCCCCCAGAAAATGACCGAGCAGGCACGGATCAACACGACCATCCCCATGAATGCGGGATCGTCGTAGAGCGGCATCCGGCGGGTAATCAGGGCATCGCCGGTAGCCGTCAGTCGCATTCGCTTCTCCATACATCCTCCTCAGTCGGCAGTCGGCAGTCGGCGGTCAGTAGTCGGCAGTGATCCAGATTCTCTCGTCTACTACCGACTTTCCCCGCCCCACTCGAACGCATCGAAGGGAAAGATGGGCCGCTGAAGCCGCCGGTACGGAATCTGATCGAGGTGGTTCGTCGTCAGTCCCGGCGTGTCCACGTCAATGATCTCAGCGGCAATTGGTGTGAAGGCGGCGCGGAAATGGACGTTGGACTTGACCATCAGAATTTGCTTCGCGGTCGGCTCGATCCCCTGCGAGCGGAAGATTTCCAGGTCGGTCGGTTGGGTCCGCTTCGTCGTGAGTAGGATTTCCACGCCATGAACGTCGAAGACCGCCGTCGGCCCCATATCCATCCGCACGCCGGTGCCCATCGGCCCCTTGTTGTGGTAGAAGCCGTCGGTGACGTTGCGTACGACGCCCGTCACGGTGATTGGCGCGCCGTGCAGGGTATCCCGCTTGCCGCCGATTGTCAGAGTGATTTCCGCGCCCGTGCCCGCCGCGATCGCCTGCGCGGCGGCGTCCGGGTCGGCGATCACCGCGACGGCAGCATTGGTTGCTCCGGCATTGAGCAGAGCTTTGAGGAGGATCGTGCCGTCCTCGGGCGCGCCACCACCGGGATTATCCCCCTGATCGGAGAGCACGACCGGACCCTGCGGCGCGACCATTGCCCGTCGCACCGCCTCTTGGGGAGTGGGGAGATCGGGGATGAACTCCTGGCGCATCTCCCACATAAACAGGGCCAGTTCATCGGCATAGTGGCGCGCCAGTGCGGGGTCGTTCTCTGTGACAACGTAGAAGTATTGCCCGGCGCCGGGAATGTCGCTGTACGGAAAGCCGGGCGCGACTGTCACAGTGACGACGCGTGGATCGCGTTCGATCTCATGCGCCTTCCGCACGACGGTCTGCATTGGCGGTTGCTCGCTGTACGTCTTTGGTCCGAAGATGAGCATTGGCGGGTGGGAGTGTGCGGCGGTCGGTTTCAGGCCATCGCGCAGCATGCGCATGAGGATTTCGCCCGCTTCGATGGCCCGCTCCCAGTTATCCACATGCGGATAGGTATCGTATGTGACGAGCACATCGGCATCACGCACCATTGTCTCGCTGATGTAACAGTGCCAGTCGAGCGTCGCAACGACCGGCAGATTCGGCCCGACGAGCGCGCGGACACGATGGAGGATATGCCCTTCGCCATCGTCATCCACCTCCGTGACCATCGCGCCGTGTAGGGCGAGCAGCACGCCATCGAGGCCGCCGTCCGCACGCGCGGCGGCGATGCCGTCGAGGATGCGTTGCTCGATCGCCTCGATCGCGTCTGCCGCGACGATACCGGAAGGCGTTGCGCGGCCGAAAAACGTTGGGACGACGGTAAATCCCTCTCGCGCGGCAATCTCGATGAAGCCGCCGAGGCTGCTCTGCGTGCCGCTGAAGGTATCGAGGATCACCTGCCCCTCGCACTGCTGAAAGAGGTCTATTGTCGTTCTGATGTTCGAGAAGGTATTTGTCTCGTGCGAGACGCCGCCGATTGCGATGCGCATGGTTCCTCCTGAAGTTCGGAGTTCAGAGTTCGATGTTCGATGTTCGAAGTAGGATTAGTGCCTTTCTCCGAACTGCGAACTCCGAACTTTTTACCCCCTGCTCCCCCGTGGGTCGAGCGCGTCGCGCAGGCCGTCACCGAGCAGGTTGAAGCCGAGTACGGTGACGACGATCGCCAAGCCGGGGAAGAAGGCGATGTGCGGGTAGGTGAGAATATACGTGCGCCCCGCCGAGAGCATCGAACCCCACGACGGCGTCGGCGGCTGCACCCCCAGCCCGAGGAAACTGAGCGCCGCTTCCAACAGAATGATGCCTGCCACCGAAAGACTCGCCAACACGATGATCGGGCCGAGTACATTCGGGATGATGTGCCGGATGATAATGCGGCCATCCGTTGCACCGACCGTCCGCGCGGCGGTGACAAATTCTCGCTCGCGCAGGCTGAGCACCTCCGCCCGCACGACGCGCGCGTACTGCCCCCAGACCGTTACGCCGATAATGATGATGACATTGCGCAGGCTCGGCCCAAGCGCGGCAGCCATCGCGATCAGCAGGACGAGGAGCGGGAAAGCAATCAGCGCATCCACGATCCGCGACAGAATCGCGTCCACGAAGCCGCCGAAATACCCTGCGGACGCCCCAACGAGCACGCCGATGATAAGCGAGATCCCCGTCGCCGAGAGGCCGACGAGCATCGCGACGCGCGAGCCGTAGATCGTCCGGCTCAACATGTCGCGCCCGACTTCGTCCATGCCGAAGGGGTGAGCGAGCGACGGGGCGGCGCCGCGCGTCGCCGTATTGATGTCATAGGGATCGTACGGTGAAACGAGCGGCGCAAAGATCGCCAGCAGGGCGATAAATGCGATCATTATGAGTCCGGCGACCGCCGGTTTGAACCGGAGAAACCGCCGCCACGCGCGCCGCCACTCATTCTGCCGCCGAAAGGCTGCCTGCATGGGCGCGATGGTCTGCGTCGGTTCAACCGCTCTGCTTGGCAGCATCATTCCTCCGGCTAACGATAGCGAATCCGCGGATCTACGTAGGCATAGATGATGTCGGTCAGGAGTGTCGCCAGGATGACAATCGCGGCGCCAATCGTGACGATAGACTGGACAACGAGGTAATCGCGCCGACTGATCGCCTGAAAGAGGAGTCGCCCGATCCCTGGCCATGCGAAGACCGTCTCGATGACGATCGTGCCGCTGAGAAGGACGCCGATCCGGAAACCGACGACGGTGATGATCGGCAGCAAGGCGTTGCGGACGATATGCCGAAAGAGCACGATGCGCTCCGCAAGCCCTTTCGCGCGGGCCGTCGCAACATATTCCTGATTCATCACTTCAAGCGTCGTCGCGCGGGTAAGCCGCGCGAAGAGCGCCATCTGTTCGGATGACAGGACGAAGACGGGCAGGATATACGCCTTCCACCCGTTGCTGCCGAAGGGCGGTAGCCAGCCGAGTTTGAGCGAGAAGAGGATGATGAGCATCAGCCCGAGCCAGAAATTGGGAATCGAGATGCCGAGGGTCGAGAGGAAGATCGAAGCGCCATCGAAGAATGAGTACTGCTTTACCGCCGCGAAGACCCCCGCCGGAATCGCGACGAGGATGGAGATGGAGAGCGCGAGGGCATTCAGTTTGAGCGTATTCGGCGCGGCAGCCCGCAGCAAATCGCTGACGGGTCGCCCGCCGAAGGTGACGGACTCGCCGAAGTCGCCATGCACGATATTCTTCAACCAGGTGAAGTACTGGACGTAGATCGGTTTGTCCAGCCCCCAGAAGTGGCGAATCTGATCGCGCTGCTGGGTCGTCATGTTCGCCTCGCCAACGATCAGATCTACCGGATCGCCCGGCGTGAGATGAAGGATCGTGAAGACCATCAGCGTGACGATCCAGATGACGATAATTCCTTGCAAGAGACGCAGAACAGCGTAGCGGGCCAATGAACCTTACCCCCCTCCCTTGCTTCGTTTTCACTCCTACTGCTCTTCGATCCAGTACTTGGCGAAGTTCTGGTAGAGCCAGTAGGGGTTGGTCGCCTTGTCCGGCATGCCCTTGATGCGCTTATTGAAGAAGAGCACCGTCTCCCAATACATCACGTAGAGGAAGGGGACTTCCTCGGTGATCAGTTTTTGCAGATCGCTGTAGGTCTTCTTGCGCTTCTCGGAATCGAGTTCAGCGACGCCGGCGTCGAGGAGTTTCTGCGCGTCCGGGTTGTCCCAGTGTGCCCAGTTGTTCGTGTTGCCCTTGTAGAGCGCCTTACCGTCCGGGTCACCGTTGCCACCGCCATACGTCCAGTTGAACAGGCCGATATCGTAATTGCCCTCGCGCTCGGCGACGAGCGCGGCGGAAGCTTCCAATTCCTTCAATTGCATATCAATGCCGACGTCTTTGAAGTTGCGTTGCGCGACCTCCGCCTCGCTCTTGCGCAGTGCATCGCCGCTGAAGACAGTGCAGACGACGGAGAACTTCTGTCCCTGTGCGTTGGCGAGAACACCGTCCGGCCCTGGTGTCCAGCCCGCATCCTTGAGGAGCGCCTTCGCCTTGTCGAGATCGCGTGGATACAGCATAACAGTCGGCTCATAGTAGAATTCGAGCGCGGGCGAGAGGTTGCCGGTCGCTTTGACTGCCAGCCCCTTTAGCAGGTCTTTGACCATCGAGTCGCGGTCCATGGCGTACATCATGGCCTGTCGGACGCGCTTGTCGCTGAGGAGCGGGCGCGTGACATTAAGCGGGAAGTGGTTGACGGCCACGCCCGGCGCGCGGAAGGTCTGGAACTTCGGGTCCGCGATGAACTTCAGTGTATCCTCCGGCGCAATTGGCCAGGTGGAGGAGTCCGCGTCGCCCGTCTGGAGAGCGATGGCGCGCACGGACGTTTCCGGCACGATATTTTCACGCCAGAAGTCAATAAAGGGTCGGCCGCCCCAGTAATCGTCAAAAGCCGCGAGCGTGACATGATCGCCGAGTTTCTGCTCCATGAACTTGTACGGGCCAGTGCCGACGGGCGCTTTCTTGTACTCCTTCTCGCCGATCTTCGCATGCACATGCTGGGGCACAATCGCGATCGTCGCGCTCAGCGCCCCGAAAGGGACGTAGACGCGCGACAGGGTGACGATAACGGTGGAGTCGTCGGGTGCCTCGACATTCGCGACATCTTGGAAGTTCGGCTGGTTGATGGCGGCATTTTTCGGATCGCGGATCCAGTCGTAGTAATACTTGACATCCGCCGAGGTGAAGGGCTGGCCGTCGTGCCACTTGACGCCCTTGCGCAATTTGAACGTCCACGCCTTGCCGTCCGGCGAGACCTGATAACTCTCGGCGAGGACGGGTACGAGTTTGAAATTCTCGTCCACCTTGAGTAATGCCTCGTGGATGTTATAGATCAGGACGTACCAGACGGTCGGTCCGGCGTCGTCCGGGCTGAGACTCGAGACATCCTGATGGCCGACCGTCACGAACGTGCCGCCCCGCTTCGGCTTCTTGCCGGACGTGGACGCCGCGCTCGTCGTCGGGCTGCCACCCGTTGCGGCGCTCGCTGCCGGGGCGGCGCCGCTCGTGGATGCGGCACTACTGGCAGCGGGCGCGGTTGACTGGTTCACGGCGACGGTTGGGATCGTCCCTTTAGTCGGCGCTGCCTGCGTCCCACTGGCGGCGGGAGTGTTCGTCGGGGCGCTCGACGTGCCGCCACAGGCGGCGAGCAACGCGGCAACGGCGGAACCGGACATGCCGAGGAGTGCGGCGCGGCGCGAGAACTCACGCCGCTCTGCCGGAGTGGCGCCGCGCAGCGCGTCAACCAGATCGAGTGGATTGTTGCCGTCATACCTCACGGTGATCCTCCTTGCGCTCCCAGGGGTTTCTGCTTCAAGAGAAACGTCCGCCCGGACACAGCGAACGAGGCGCGCTTCCCATTCTCTTGGGGAATGCCCCATCCTGTGCAAACCGTTCCAGGCTCGGGCGGAGTATAGGGTGTAATCGTGAGAGATGTCAAACGAAACGCCGGATACAAAGGCGATCGTGGCAGAAAATGGTAGTGCAGGCTGAAGCCTACGTTACTGATTATGCTGTCCGAACACCTCGTAATGCGTCACGGTCAGTTCTTTGCTGATGGGGTAGATGTCGTCTTCGGGATAGAAGACCGCCTTCTCGATCTCCTCGCCCGCGAAGGCGCGGATGGCGTCGAGCGATTCCCAGAGGATAATCGTCATGAATTCGGCGCGCTCATCCGTGATGCGCCGGAGGATTTGCATGCTGCGGTTGCCGGGGATCGCCGGTGTCTCCGCGACGCTCGTTCGGCGCAGGTAATCGAGAGAGGCGTCCGCATGCGCGGCAGTCGTTTCGCCGCGCCAGATACGGGCAATCATCAGGCGACTCCCCGCATGCTCTGGATGGCACGCCATCGCTGGATATTCCGCATATGCTCAGGGTAGTGCTCGTATGTGTCCCCGGCAACAGCGACCGCGAGCGATTCGCCGCCCATCCACGGGAAGCGGCGCGCGGCGAAGAGATCGTCCTCCGGCAGTTCCCCGACCGCCTGGACCAGTGCGGCGTGCGTGCGATCCATGTCGACCAGCACGTCGTCTATCGGACGATGCCGATTCGCATCGACGACGTCGGCGTTGATCGCGTCAATTTTCCCCGCGTCGCCGACGAGCGGCGGGTGTGGCGGATTCTCACCGCCCAGAGCGGCGCGCACGGCAGCGAGGACGCGCGCCTCCCAAAACGTCACATGCGCTACCTCGTCCTTGACGGACCAGCCGCCGTGCAGAACCGGCAGCGCCACCTCACGCGGGAGCGCGGCATCAATCGTCATCGCCCATGCAGCGTAGCTGTCCGCGATGCGGTACAGGAGATCGGATTTCGTCGTCGGGGGTGTCACATGCTGCCCGCGCCATCGCTCGATCTGTGCGATGTGCTCAGGATAGTGGTCGAGGATTGATCCGTCGGTCGCGTACAAGAGCGGGCGGCCCTGCGCTTCCGCGTCGAAGAAGGCTACCTCTGGCAGTGCGTCCAGCGCATCCAGGAGCGTCTGCTGAGTGCGCCAGAGATCCGCCAATACGTCGTCCGACGAGCGATGGTGGTTGGCATCGAAGCAGCGCCGGTTCCATGTGTCATCGTCAATCGCGGTGTCGCCGAGGCGTGCGAGCAGATTCCGGTGCCAGAAGGTCAGGTGCGCGAGTTCGTCCTTGACTGACCATGCGCCGTTGACACCCGGCACGCACAACTGCGCTGGGAGGATCGGCGCAATTGCCTCGTCCAGCGCGGCGTACATCGCGCGAACTTGCTCCAGGAGTTCTACCTTCGTCGTTGGGTCCGCCATTATTCGCCCCCTTTCCACAGGTTGGTGGCGTAGGCTTTCCAGCCTACGCCACCAATATCGCGTTATGCGTACTCACAGCGCTCCGCTGTGCCAACCGCTTCCAGTCGCTCGCCGAGGCGGACGAGCAGGCCACCAAGCGAGAGGAATACGGGCCGCACGCGTGGCGCCCCACTCGCGGCCTCGGCAATCAGCGCGTCGCGCGTCGCATCGGCCAGCCGATCGGCGATCCAGAGCCGCCCGGTCGCTTCGAGGCCGCTGTACCGCATCGCCTCCGTGTAGTGTTGTTGGATCGCGTCATAGGACACGTTGCTCATTGAGACCCTTCTTTCTTCTCCGGGCGATCCGCCCGCCGCATCGGATGAGATTGGTCGGTAACGAGGCTCCTTTCCGGGCGGCATTGCCGCCAAACGATGCTAACTACCTATTCGCGTTTACTGGTTACAGTGTAGCAGCCGAGGGGTAACTTGTCAACCCTCAATAAGGGGTTATAATAGAGAGGTAGGAGGGATTTGTTCATGGAAACGACACACAATTTCGCGTTTGACGCCGGGTGGCTCTGCCTCGACTTCGCCAACACACTCAGCGACCGGCCAGTGCCGCAGCCACATGAGGAAGGCTTGCATTCCTATCGCGATCTCGTCTCGTGGGGTGAGGCAGCGGGCATCATCTCCGGCGATGAAGCAACGGCATTCGTGCGACCGGCGGAGCGCCCTCCGTCTGATGCCGATGCGGCATTTGCGCGCGCCATTATGCTGCGGGAAGCGATCTACCATGTCTTCTCGGCGGTAGCGGCGGGCATGGCGCCCCCGTTGGACGATCTCGCAACGGTCAATGCGGCGATTGCCGAGGCGATGGGCCACGCGCGCCTCGCTCCGGTGGGGAAGCATTTCCATTGGGACTGGGAGCGCGATCCGTCGGCGCTCGATCGGATGCTCTGGCCCATCGCCTGGTCCGCTGCCGAACTGCTGACCGCCGAGGAGTTGCATCGCGTCCACGAGTGCGCGGGGCATAATTGCAGCTGGCTCTTTTTGGACACGAGCAAGAACGGCAGCCGTCGCTGGTGTAGCATGGAAACATGCGGCAATCGGGCCAAGGCCCGCCGTCACAGGGAGCGGCAGCAGGCAATCGTGCCGGGGACGCTCTGATACGAAACCGGAGAGAACCGCAAAGACGCAGCGAGAAAGAGACTTGAACCACGAAGACACGAAGAGCACGAAGAGGGACAAAAGAGAAGAAATCTATTTTTCTCTCCTCTTTTCTTCGTGCTCTTCGTGTCTTCGTGGTTCAAATTCTCTCCTCCCTCTTTGCGTTCTCCCCGGTTTCTTCCATGTATGATATGTCCGGATCAGACGTGAAAGGGAGGAAGCGATGGCGATTCCGGTTCCGGTTATTCTCGATTGCGATCCCGGTGTGGACGATGCGGCGGGTATCCTGCTCGCCTGCGTGCGACCAGAACTGGATGTGCGGGCGATCACGACGGTTGGTGGGAACACGAGCGTCGTCCATACGACCCGCAACGCCCTCGATCTGCTCGCCTTCGCGGGGATTGACGGCATTCCCGTCGCGCAAGGGGCGGATCGCGCCTTGATGCGCCCGTTCCATCTCGGC
>JAABUO010003155.1_pt1 | contig 19774 bp, 22 predicted proteins | sample 5559291 | NCBI WGS metagenome assembly JAABUO01 (sample SAMN10711878, study PRJNA513372) | rock metagenome | isolation source: Antarctica rocks | place: Antarctica: Victoria Land, Finger Mt sud
ACAGCCCTAGCTTCTGTATCGCGGGAAGGGGAAGGGGAAGGGGAAGGGGAAGGGGGAGATGGAGGGAGTGTGACACATAAGGTCAGTATGTTCACCTGCGTTGCCTCTGCATTCCGTTGGCGCTCCTGCTGTGCAGCCACTTCAGCGTTGCTCTGAGCCTGCTCTGCAACACGCAGGCTGGCAGTCAGGGACCCCACTTGCTGCCTCAGCCCAACTTGCTCCTGCATCATACAATCACACATGAGAAGCCAAATTGAGTTCAACATGCGACATGATGGGTCCTTGTAAGCGTAAAGGCAGCCCAACACGGTGCCCTGCAAAGGAACTTTGCAAGTGCCACAAATCTGACAGGCATGGGCTTGGTCAGAGGCAGCTGAAAGTGTCACACAGCAACCAGGGCATGGTGGGACATGATAGCAGGCACAAACAGGAGTCTGAGCTTACCTGCATTGCAGCCTGCTTCTGTGCTTGCTCCTGCTGAGCTCTGTCCTCTGCTGCCCTCTGACCTTGCTCAGCAGCACCCAACCTGACGGTCAAGCCATGCAACTGCTCTCTCAAAGCAGCTTGCTCCTGCAGACGACCATACACGCAAAGTGGAGAATGCTGCATTGCATTGTTACAATCACAGTGCATTGCAAGACTGTCAGCAAGGGTTCTGCCAGAGCTTGTAAAGGTTTGTCTTCAGGAATGGGCAAGCAGCCAAAGGCAGGCATGTTGTTGAGTCAATCATGCAGTCCGTAAGGCAAGAGTGATGTCAGTGCAGACCAAAGAAAAAGAAAAGAAAAGAAAAGACTACGCCTTTCGGCGTCAATTTAATGAGAAGCCAAGTATTATACCGGGCTGCCCAGGCAGTGCAGACCACTCATGCACGTTCTGTGAAGCACAAGTGCTTGTTGACAAGACACCACAGACGGATCAGAGAGTATGCACAAAATCAGTGCCTGAAACAAGTAGTTCAGAGCTCTGAAGTACAAGAAGTAGTTGAAAGCAAACAATGACCCAGAACAGGCAGGCAGCAGCATTCAGCAGTTGATGCAAAGGCTGCCATGCATATGTACAGCTACGGCAGAACAGTCACCTTCAGTGGCTTGGGATGATATATCAGTAGTAACTAAAACGCGATCTTAGCCAACAGGCATGCGATGCACATCAGCTCCCTTCAAACAGGCTTGTTCAAAGCATCACAAATGCAGTTATTCAACCTCTACTCATGAGCATCAGACAACATGGAAAAATTAAGGCAAAGCCTGACCTGGAGATCGGCGCTGGTTTTGCTTCGTTCCAGCTGCCTTGCTCGGATCCTGTATGCATCTGACACCATGGCCTGAACAGACAAGCTCTGCACCTGGTGACTCAGCCTATCATTCTCCTGCACACACAATGGTCGTACAAGTAAGTGTACAGATGCTAGCCAGTGGTCACCATGTATACAACCCCTGCTGCCAAGATGGCATATGTCAGCATAGCAGTGACTGCTGTACATGCCACCAGTATGTTGCTCCTGCAGAATCGATGGAGGGCAGAAGTCTAGACCTGTTTATAAGCTTGTTAGGTGATGCCATGCATGACTGCTTGTGTAGTGTTTTCAGAACATGAGCATTAGGTGCAGTTTGGATTCGACATCAGCTGACTCAGCATAGCAGCTGCACGGAACATCAGCCCAAAGTCTGAGAAGGATGAAGAGCCAAACAATGCAAAGTCTGCCAATGCTGTGAAACCAGAGAGGAAAGCAAAGATGACTGCAGCATAACAAACTGATAGAGCAAAATTGCCCCATTTCTTTAATCTTGTTGGAGTACGGTCATATGCTCCAACACAGATGCCCAGGTCATGTGCTCAAACGCATTTGCAGGGCAGCCTTTGGCAACACCGCAGGGTATGAAAAGCTATGCACAGTCCTAACCTGGGCAAGGCTTGCGCTCCTCTGACGCAACTGGCAGAAGTCCCCCTCCGCAGCGTCTCTGACGTACTTGACCATGTCAATGTACTGAGTTAGCTTCTGCAATTCTGCCTTCATGCTGACCTTTTCCTGTTTTAAAACAGGTTCAAGTCAGCAGTGCATCAGACAAGGTGGTGTTGCATGCATGGCAAATTGAGCGGGCAGACGCCCACGCAAAGTATATGTGCTGTTATGTCAGAGAACCAGATGAACAGAGCAGTCACCAGACCTTGGTGACGATTGTATGTCTTTGCATGATGAGACCACCAGCAGACATTAGTGAATGAGTTTCTTGATGGCAGAGCTGAAAATAAAAGTAGCAGTCTTGCAGAGGAATCCACAGATAGTGAGCAGCTTGTTGCTACAACATGCATATAACTCGCTGAGTATGTATCTGCTGTGATGCTCAGACATCTCTGATGTGTGTAGATGCAATCCCTCACCAGTTGGACAGCTTCAAGCTTCTGCCTGACAGCATCCAACTCCTTGTCCTGCAACTGGATCCACTCTCTCTCCGACACCAGCTGCTTCTTCTTCTCGGCGAGGAGTCGGCTCTTGGTTCCTACCTGCACGCGTAACCGCTCAGGACAGCTGTAATCAGGACAGCTGTAATCTTGGACGAGGCCCAGCAAGATGCTTGCTTCAAGTTGTGGAAATCCCTGTGTGCGTGATCTAGGCTTTATCTCTTACCTTGGTGATGTTTTGCGCCATTTCCAAAAAACTAATACTTCTTTTGAAAAACGTGGTGCGACGAGTATTGCAGGTCGGCGACTTCCGCTCCGTGTTCTGAAAGAACTCGGTGATGCAGTAGCTGTCTCCGACTCTGCCGCACTTGCAGCGCACCTATCGAGGTTCGGATTGTCAGCCAGAAAGCTTTCAGCAAAGCGGGCCTAAGCTTCACCCTGTAAACAGGTGCCGTGTGCCTCAGATGCCGTCGTTAGGTCAAGCATAGCCAAGCGCAGGATTCTGAACAATTTGCTGGCGTTTCATCGGAACGGCACGAATCGGTGACGTATACAGTGGCCTCAAGGGCACTGCGCCACGCTATGGTTCATGACAAAACCTTCGTGATTTACAGCTGCAGAGTTGCAGACAACTTTGCCTGAACCTGGGATGACTGTTGCAATGGGCCAAATAATACTGTCTCGGGTTGTTGGACCACATGTGGACCACTGTACAGCATGCCAGTACCTTATTGATCAACGGGTGAAGATGTCTTGCAGATACCATACCAAGTTTGAGCAGCATTGCATTCACAGACCTGCATTCACAGACCAGGGCAAATGCTCTGCAAGATCTGGCCAACAGTTCAGACATCGTTGCTGCCTAGGTCCCGAATTTCTGCTCATGGCAAAATCACTCAACACTGCAAAACCGACTGGTCTGTCCGCTCAATTTTGGGCAAACTTTTCCTGCACAAATGCAATGAGTGGCTTTGGTGTCTCTTGTATACTATGTATGACATTGCAATTGCTTTTCTAGGGCACAAGAGCTGTGTGCAGCAGTGACCAGTCCAGGCGCCCCAGACTTCAAGTCTGCTGCAGAGTTTAGGCTTTCTGACATGCAGCAAGGATGGCGCCAATGATGCTCTATTGCTGCTGCAACAAATCGAGGCACATTGACCTTTTTGCCAGGCAAGATTGGATTGCAGGCAGATCAGACAGTTTCTATCAACATGTGAGGCAGATTCTCAGCTGTTAAATACCAAGCGGCATCACTAGACAGAAAACACAGCAGACTGTATAACAGACTGTGATGATGTAATTTAAAGCGCGCTTGAACTTGGCTTGTACCAAACGCATATTAGGGTTTAAAATTACTAGGCATGCTCAAGCGTTTGGCACAAGCCAAGTGCAAGCGCGCAATCAAGATCTCGCGCGCATTAATGTCTAGCTCCTGGCAACTTGCTGTTATAGAATCGCAGGCGCTAGCGGTGAGCAAGGCACACGTCAGTCAGGAAGTGAGGCTACAGCGCTGCGGCCTCACTTCCGGACTGACATGTGCCTTGCTCACGTCTCTGAGCAACTTGCTGTTGCGGCAGGGTCCACTGATAACATCACAGTCGTCATGATCAGTGGACCCTGCCGCAACAGCAAGTTGAACCTGCAGTTCACAAAACAGCTCTCACACACTGCTCAGAGAACCTTTCTGCATGCACTGGTTTGGACATTGCGTAGGTCAACTTTAGACACTTGGCCAATGCATATAATCTGAAATGTTGGAGCAGCGCAGGTGCAACCAGCTGCAGCAAACATTCTTTCATGGAGGCGGGGAAAAACCTGAATTGCACTTCCCCAATTACAGAGAGCACAATTGCCCCGTTTCTGAACTCATGCTGGAGTACGGTCGTATGCTCCAATACAGATGCTCAGGTCATGTGCTCCAACACAGTTGCAGGGCAGCCTTTGGCAACACCGCAGGGTATGAAAGGCTATGCACAGTCCTAACCTGAGCAAGGCTTGCGCTCCTCTGACGCAACTGGCAGAAGTACTTCGAGAGGGACTAGTCCCTCTCAGCAGCTTCTCTAGTAATAGACACGCTACTGGTTGCATTTGTACACTTTCAGATGGAGCTTGTTGAACATGTCTGTGGCTTGAAGCATGCCCATGATTGCATAGATTAGCCAGCCTGTGTGAATGCCTTGCAGTCATAATCACAACCGTTGTTCTTGAGTAATCAAGCATGTCACTGTATGGTGTTGATATGAGCAATACGATGTCGCGTTGATGGTGACGTGGGCAGCTCCAGCAGGAAGCCTCAGTGCAACATTGCATGGCAAAGCCACTCTCCCCACAAGCACTGCTCACACCAGTGCAGGGCTTGTAACGGATCGGTGAGCTTGCTAAGCAGGTTTGCATCATGAGGCACAAAACTGCAATCACAAGGGACATCAAGTCAGCAGGTCCTCAGCCTCAGACTTCCAGTAGGTGCCACCCACGCTGGGCGCCAACTGGAATTTCTTGACTGGGAACCTGCTGACTTGATTTGGCCTTGAAGAGCTGCAAACATAGCTTTGCCTTGACATGTGAAGTGGTAGTAGGGAAGAGCCCTACTTTTAGCTCTTCCCTACTGCCATTTGACATGTCAAGGCAAGGCTATGTTGGCAGCTAAAAATGATGCAGGGCAGTGTGTCAGGGCAGTGAGTCAGGGCAGTGAGTCAAGGCAGTGAGTCAGGGCAGTGAGTCAGGGCAGTGAGTCAGGGCAGCGAGTCAGGACAGTCAATCAGGGCAGTGAGTCAGGGCAGCGAATCAGGGCAGTGAGTCAGGGCAGTGAGTCATGGCAGTGAGTCAGGGCAGTGAGTCAGGGCAGCAAGTCAGGGCAGCGAGTCAGGGCAGCAAGTCAGGGCAGCGAGTCAGGGCAGTGAGTCAGGGCAGTGAGTCAGGCCCTAGGGCAGCAGTGCCATGAGCAAGCTTGCTATGCTGGTGAGGAGCTTAGGGGAAAGCCAGCCTTGGTGCATCAGCGCTACTGTTTGCTGAGGCAGCAAGGCCAAATTGTATAAACACTCACGCATATGCTCAACCTCAGCATGTTGCAACATGTCCGTAGACCACTTGTCCTAAGTCAACATGATGTCCAGCACAGAACTTCTGACATGTGTTGGTGCGCCTGTACAGTCTGTCGCTAGCCTTGCGAGCTAGAAATAATTTTTCTGCTGTCACAAGCAGGATAAAGGTGACCTTGCCTGCCAACCATCGTTCCACATAGGCTTGCCGCTCAGCACATTCTCTGATCCAGGCCCAGTACTGGTACCCGCATTGTTTTGCAAGACAGTACAAGACCTGTACCAAGAATGTGCCACACGGTGTGGGGTGGCATCTACACTGAATTGCCTGACGGCTTTTGTCTTTATCTTTCTCTCTTTATGCGCTGGGCCCAGCTGGGTGATCATGCCAGACTGTGTAGTATGAGTATGCAGCTCTGAACTCAGTGATGAGCGCTGAGTGAGGCTGTGGCTGGCCAGCATGCCCAGCCCGTCTGGCTTTGAGCTGTGAACTGAGTATGACAGGCTTTGCTTGCACCTCGTGATCAAAAAGGGTTGAGCAGCAGTACATGTATTGCAAGCAGCCCAACAGACCTCTGCCTTGGGCTGTGATGTCATCACTCCACAATGGCACATGTTGTGTTCAACTCTTATGTCTGTCTTTGCATGATGTAGAAAAAGAAAAGAAAAGACTACACCTTTTGGGGTCAATTTAACGAGAAGCCAAGTATTATAATGGGCTGCATGATGTACACCTGGCAATGGCCATGATGATGGTAAGCTATACCAGGCTGGCCAACTGCAGACTAGATCTAGAAGGCAGAGCAACAATATGATGAGCACAAAGTATACCAGCTGATTGAGGGCTGTAGTGTATCTACCGTAGATTTGCGTGTGATTGCCGCCCTTCATTCTCTGTAGTACAGACAACAGCTGCTGAACATAGTTTGTGCTCAGCACTATAGAGAAGATGTTGTTTGCCGTGCCGGCCTGCAAGTAACTGCAAGCCCTACAACAAGCTCCCAGACTGCTTCAAAAGTGAGACACATCCAGAACTGTGCAATGGACTCCATTGCGCAGTCCTCAATGTGTCTCACTTTTGAAGCACTCCCAGAATAGTGCTGATGACAATAATATGTGCTTACAAGCTTAAGCCCTCATCATGCAGATGTTGGCGCGATCTACACCGGCCTGGCTAAGCCTGTCAACTGCACTTGCTGTGTCAGCGCACATGTACAGCACTGTCAGCTTGAGCAAGATTGTGTCTTCAAATGGCAATTGCCCTAGGGCTTTGAGTGAGCTTGCAAGGCAATTGCCACTTACAAGACACAATCTTGAGCTAGCTCAGGCCAAGGCCATGTGGCCAAGCAGTCATCTACTCTGCTGTTCTAGCCTTCCCAGGGTTCCAGAAGGCAGTGCTGTCATATCAGATTCTGCTTTAGAAGTACTTTGCATCATGCTTCCAAAGTTTGTGCCCCTCTAGGATCATTTCAGTTGGGAGCAGGATGTACGTGTACAACCTCATGTCAAAGTCCTGCACAATACCTAGCTACGCTTGCACTCATGTGCATAGCGTAATAGTAGCAACTAGCTTGGTTGTGCTGGAGTGCCGTTTTTCAGCCTTTCTATGGCTAGCTGCTTTGTACGATGGGCTTTGGCATTGCTGGAATGAGCTATGATCAGTTGAATCAATCAGATGCAAACAAGAAGACTGCTGTTTCAAATTATTCTAAGCAACTTGTCAAAAAGCTGGCCCTCTTGGGATTTCCAGATGCTTGTAGAGCTGCATCTACATTGCAGGAGGGAACTCCTCATCAGACTCATCACGGTTGAGCTTGTGTACGTGTTATGTTGCAACCTCTGACGTGGCACATCACCCCTCAACATTGTGCTGTCACAAGCAGGGAACCCCGTCAAGCCCACAGCCCAAGATTGTGGTCTTGACAGCTTTCCACACTTGTGACAGCAAGGGCTTAGACAAGACAATGTCCATCCTTAGGTCTATAGTGCAAACAGTTACCCAACTGTGTGTTTGGAAAGAAAAGAAAGAAAAGTATACGCTTTTCAGGGATCATAACGGGAGCCTCCTAAGGCGGCAGCTTGGAGCTCTGTGTGTTTGGGCTAGTCAGGTCTGTGGTCTACAAAGAGTGACGACAGTATGTTTTGGCAATGTGAACAAAAATGGCAGGCATGTGGTAGCTGATGCAGTGAAGGGGCCCAGTTAGACCACAACACTTTCAGGAAACGCAATCAAGGAGTCTATACTTTGGCGGATGAGAGTGTTGCTGTTTCATTAGGCTTATGTTGTTTAGTCTGGTCAAAGTCTGCAACAACACCCTGCAAGATGGCCCTAGGGGGCCTGCTGATGCTGTAGAAGTGCCAGGAACAGTTCTTCTATGCACGCAAGGCCTTGGCTGTAATACACAACCTGGACTGTCTGGCAACGCCCTGCCCAAAACCATTCAGCCATTGAGTAATCTCATCAGGTCATCCTGAGCAAGTACGTACACAAATGCTGTGTAACACTGCACATACATGTATGTTGTGTAGTCTTGTTAGTGGCCTGAGAGCAGTGCCTCAGGGTTGTCACAATCTCAGATCTTAGATCCCTTCAGCTTGTTTCTGCAGCATGACTCCTAGCAGATCACATCCATATTGAGCCCCTCAAATCCATAGCAGAAGCCACAAGGCAAATACTAGCGCTAGTATTGCTAGCAACAGAGGCCCTTGACAACATGTCTTAAGAAGAATGGCAAACAATACAAAGTGAAGTAGCCAAGATAGGAAAAGTAAGCACTGACTTTCCTGACAGAACTGAAGATTTGAAGGGTACAGATTCTGCAGCCGGTATAATCACGTGAGCACAGACTCTGTATTCCTTCAAGCCTATAGTTGTCTGGAATTCAAAATTCAACTTGACAGAGGTGGCAGGAGAGGCAATGTCTTTCAAATTATACACATAGCCATAGCTTCTCTGGTGTGGCCCTGCAGGACAAACTTGATTGCATGTCTTTCACATTGGTACCACCGATGTGGCACACTATGTCTTTGCAGAGATTTCATGCTGGCCATGGCAAGGTGGCAAACAGTCGGACAAGTCTGTCCACACTGTAGTGTGCTCTAAACCTAACTCTTGTGTACAAAGCATCGCCTTTGGTCCTTCCATCAGCTGGGCAGATTGCACCACACGCGTATAACTTTTGACGTGCTGTGGTTGTATGATGATGAGTGGGCATGGTGCGAGAGCTGCTCATGAAGACCTCAAAAGGACTGACTCCAGTGTTCTGGCAAAGTCAGGTTCTGTTGAGGTCTACATGAGCAGCTGCACTTAGAGAGTACAGCAGCTCAGGAGCACAGAACTTTGGACCCTAGATATGCAGCTGCTAGGCCTTAAGACATAGTGTTCCAACAAGTTGGACAAGGAGTTACCTGCAGGCCCATGCCCTATGCCAATCATGGCTAGAGCGTAAGAACCAAAGTTGCTGAGTAATTGTGTGACTGCATCTGGTGACAATGTGATACAGGTGACTCTGTGAGTCACACAACAGCTTGTATGTGTTGTTACATGCCAGGTATGGGCTCATTGTTGGTGATACACTGAGTTGCAGGTCAATGCTGCAGGCTGAGAAGTTGTCGCTGCTGACCCATCTTCTTTGTGCATGAGCATTATGAACAAAGGAGACGGTCCAGAAGCGACCATTCCTCAGTCTGCAGCATTGATTTGTGGCTGAATGTATACATCACAAACAGTAAGCCCATATATGACTGGCCTGTGGAGAACCACACCTGTGCACATGCAAGCTATTGTGTGACGCACAGAATCACCTGCTGCTGTTCTCAAACAATGGTAATGTTGATCAATCTCACAGCGTTGCAACTATGGTTCAACTGGATCTGGTTTGTTTGATCTAATCGGCTGATGTCAAACTGGTTGTTCTTCTAGAGCCATGTGTGGCAATGTACAAACCCGGCGTCAAGCTAGTGCTGCAGGTTGCCATCCAATGCCAGTGATCACAAAAAGCAAGCTGTGGGGCGGTGAGGTTTAGAAGTTGAAAGCTACCTGATCACAACAAGACACATGATGCTTGGCATTGTGTCAGTCTTCTATGTCCTCAACCTTCTACAGGGACGCCTGCCCATTGTGGGGGTTCAACACCCCCCCATCCTGGGGCTGCCCTGAAACTTCCACAGGGGCCGCTCCCCGGGGCCCTGGCCAGCCACTACCAATAAAGATCCTGTGGTTGATAGCGCAATATACCCTGCAAGTGTACATGAATCAATCTTGGTGCGCAAACAGAGCACTCACAGCATTGCTTCTGCATGGCTGACTTTGCTGATCATGAGCTGATGAGCCGATCATGAGCTTGCCATGACAGGCCTGTCATAGCATGCTCAGTGTTGCAGGTATGCTTTCCCTGGGGACACCTAGGTGTGTCCCCTAGGTGTCCCCAGAAAGCATACCTTCAAGACTAGGTAGCAAATGCCAACATGCATCATAGGTGCCACTTGCGTCAGTGTTATTCAGTGCATGCAAAAGTTGTGAGCTTGCTCTGCAAACCTGAATCTGGTAAGTTTCAGCTAAGAACACCAAACAGAAAGAATGTCTATGCCTTTCAGCAATCATAACAGGAGCCTCTTGGGGCAGCATTCAAGAGGAAGTACCAGCTAAATGCGCAAGGTATGTCCAGACATCTGGACATCAAGCAACTATGGCCCAGTGCATGCATGCTTTGTTTAGCATTTAGACAGAAGAGCTCTCTCGGTGTGTGAGACAGCTCCTTGCGACCTGTTGACTTTCTTTTGTCTGACTAAAGGGCCTCTGCCAGCAATTGAGCCAAGGCAAGGCTTCTGTTGCACAACTGCAGTCAGTCAGGGCAGACCATCAGCAGCCTGGCTCACTCAGTCATCAGCGCATTTGATGCGCACACTCATGTGGTCAGCTCGTATGTGTGTGCAGAAGTGACTTTTACAGTGCTCACTAGTTCAGTTGGTTTGGAGCAACGTAGTGTTGCTCTGCAGGTAAGTACATCAGTGTGACAGCAACAAAAATTGGTGCTCGCCTGCTTTCAGGCGAATACAGTCTTTGCCAGCTTGGCAAGATTGCGTTGGCCTGATGGTAGGCAAGCTAGCCTGCAGGCCATCCATGGCTACTGGTACCAGTGTGCGGGCTAAATGCAACTGCACCATGACTTTCAGGGCCCCGACCCAGGTGGAGACCCCCACCTGGGTGAGGGCCCTGCTATGCGCAAATCAAATACAGTCCAGTTTGTACTTGTCGCGTAAAAGACTACTATGAGCACAGAGAAGTCACTCTGTTCCAGCTAGTCCAGAGATCAGCCTTGCAAGGTTCGTGTCAAGAGCCAAAAGTGGCATGACCAGGGTGGCATTATAAGATATGCCATGCACGGCTCACAGCTAGGTCAGAACCTCCTTGTAGGTCTTGATGGCAGATGCGGTGAGATTGCAAATTTGAAACGCTTAGCTAAGACTGTTGAATGGCTGACATGGTGCACGTGCAAACTACACTAGCTACTGTTGAGGTCACTGCAGCGCAGCATGGCACCTGGGCATACCACGCAACCTGTGAGGTCCAGTGGACACAGCTGCATGGCATGCCCAGGAGAAATGCTGCACTGTCTCAGCTAGTGTGCTGCTGGAAGTGCACTCAGAGCTGAGCTGTGGACAGTTGTGTAACATCAGCTGTCAAGCGGTTGCAAGGGCTGCACTTAGCTTTTTTGCAAATTGCTAGGCCATGTAGTCACTACTGCTGCACCTGACAATGCGTGTATGTCACTATGTCACAGTCATAGTCATAGTCAAGTTGCAAAGGAGCTTCCAAAAAGACATTCAAAAAACAATGCTTGTCCAGAGAAGGCTTGCACTTGCTGTCTCTTGCAGCCTTAGTATCATATTCTTGAACAGTGTCTAGTCCGGCACTACATGGATCCTGGCAAAGTTGACGGTGACAGCACATGCGATTGTGTCCAGACACAAGCAGCATGTGTCTTCATCACCCACCTTGCCAAAAGCACTGTGTGTGCTCTACCTTTACATGAGAAGCCATTTGAAGCCACAGGCAGACCCACAAGGCGGGCTTTACTGCCTTCCAGGTTTGCTCATGTCTGTTACTTTGTGATGTAGCCAGATGAAGCAACTTTACTGAACTGCCAAACTGTCACTGCTATACTTGGTCATGATTCTCTTCTGTCAAACATGCCCCATTGAAGGAGAGCAGCTGCTGCAGGTACAGTCAGCCAGCACAGCCTCAGAATCGGCACTGGTGCATCAGCATATGAGCTACCATAGAAAAGCTTGTACCGGCATCCACTTCCTATCAATAAAGTTCCAAATGCTTCCTTTATACATAGAAGGTAGATGCTGGCAATTTGCATTTCTCAGCTGCAAAAGCTGGCTCGATAATGAGGAAGGTTTAACTCATGAGCAATATCTTGAGTCTAGACCTCGATCATGAGCGAGATGTTACTGATGACTAAGACCTTACTCAAGAGTGAGACCATACGCCAAAAGCGTATATGATAAGACTGATGTCCTAATTAGGCAAACTGATACTTATGCTTATCAACTGAGCTTGGAGAAAAAGTCTTTGCTAGAGTGGCAGAAAGTACAATGTCATCAATAGGTTGCAAGGGCAATCTTGTCAATGTGTCTTCCCTTTCTGTGGACTGTCAAGGCTTGCTGTAAAGCTGCTTTCTGATTGGTTTGAATTTGATGCCAGAGTCAGCTGAGCCAAGTTGCACAAACAATGACAGCGATTCTGCCTACTTTGCAGAGACAGTGCGCATGTGGAACCAAGCATACAGCCTTGTTGCAGGGAAGACCGCCTACACATGTGGTTGCTGTCAAAAAAAACTTGTGTCATCAGATGATGATGTAGTGTCAGATGAGCATATGACAAATGCTCATCTGACAATTAATTGCAACCCATCATCATCTGAGCATGTGTGATCAGATGAGCACGTGTGTGACTGATCCTGACAGTACTGCTTGTGACAGTGCTGCTGTGACAATTCTGCTCAGCTTCTGGGCAAACCTGGCGTCTGGGCAGGTGTGCAGATAAAGACACTCTGTGAGTAGGTTGCTTGTGTTGTGTCAATCTTGTCCCATGGATCATGAGCAATCAGATCATGTCAAGTTGATCATAATATCATCACATGCTGTAAGTCGTTCTCAAGGTCTCACACAGGTCTGCAAACCCCAGTATTTGACATTGATCAGGGCATATTCACATACGCAGATCACATGCTTGTTTGTACGGTACAAGAAGGCCTATACCAATAGCCTTGACATAGTCACTGCCAGAGACACATGCGTATGGGACATATTTCTAACACGACTGATGTCAAAGCTATTGTAACGGGCTCAGATGGAAGCAGTTCTCAAGACCTGAACAAAACACATACTTTGCGCCCCTGGATGCTACTATACGGCACTTTGCACAGCTCTGCTGTTTCCATTGGTGACGATGGCAACAGGTTAATGGGAACTGTACATGACTGGACATCACAGCTGAATCTGGCATGTTCAGGGTACACCACAGTCCTTCTGGAAACATGTTTCTCAAGCAGCCCTGCTATTGGGATTGCCATGGCTAGTAGCACATGCAGAGATTGCAAAGCATGCAGCCTCTGAGGGACAGCTATGACTGCTGCATGGGAACTCAGTTAGCTAACGTTGGTGTGCCGCTGCAGTTGCACCAGTTGAGGCTACTGAATGTTTTGCCTGATCCACTTTGGCTGAGGCCAATAGAAAGCTGGCTGTACTTCAAATGCTAGAGCCATGTGGGGCCAAGTCGAAACAAGCTTCTGCTTTAGGTTGACGTCAAAGCCAGTGATCATAGAAGGCAAGCTGTGGGTTGATCGTACATAAAATTTGAAGGCTACCTCATCACAACCAGACACATAATGCTTGGCATTGTGTCAGTCTTCTATGCCCTCAAACTTCCACAGGGACCCTGCCCATTGTGAGGTCACTCCCCCCCCCTATCCCCCCGGGGCTGCCCTCAAATTTCCACAGAGGCCGCTCCCCTGGCCAACTTCCAACAACAAAGATCCTGTGGTAGATAGTGTTTCATACCCTGCAAGTGTACATGAATCAATGTTGGTGCGCAACAGAGTCTCACAGCATTGCTTCTGCAACACTGTGTGGCAAGTGCCAACATGTATCATTGCTCCAGTAATATATTAGTGCATGCAAAAATTGTGAGCTTGCTCTGCAAGTTTGCATCTGATAATTATCAACTAACAACAGCAACAAGAAAGAAACAGCTAGGTCAGAACCTCCTTGTAGGTCTGGATGGCAGATGTGGTGAGATTGCATATTGCGCTAGCTGACACGATTGAGCGGCTGATGTGGTGCGATTGCATTGGCTGCAGTGCAGCAACTTTCTGTGCCTTCCATGCAAACTTTGAGGTCCACTGGACACAGCTATATGGAATACACCGGAGCAATGCTGCACTGTCTCAGCTAATGTCTCAGCTAATATGCGCTGCTCTGAGCCAGACTATGGCCATTTGTCTGAAACAATCCCTGTCAGCTGTCAAGCTGTTGCAACAGCCACCCTCACTAGGCAACATGGCTGTCAGCTGTGCATCCTGTAGCTGCTTTGCCATGCATGCATCAGGGAGTGCCATTCCCTATGTCTCAACACTTTCTGCAGACAATCTGTGCACTGCAGATGTATGTTCCAGTCCTGATGATGCATTACAGCATTCACTGTATCAAGAGCTATACAGTGGCAGGTCGCAACAGCTCATTGTCAGGAATGCTGCAAGGCAGGACTGCTCAGCAAGAGAGCAAGGTGCTGCATTCACAAAACAACGAGGTGCTAGTGTGCACTTTCAGGCTTGCTGTCATACTCCTTCCTCTTTTTCTTCACTGTGGCAAAGGAAAAGAGGAGGGAGTATGACAGCAAGCCTACAGGTAGCCTACACACTAACGCACCTTGTTGTTTTGTGAATGCAGTCTCAGACTCACACACACTCACAGCACCAACTGCTTGCCTCATGAACACTAAATGCATACCTGTAGCATGTGCCTAAGAGCACTTTACACACATTGGTAGTCCGGTCTGGGTTTGGATGCAGATCGTTCACCCTGCTTGCAGCAGAAAGTTGAGTGTGATCACCTTTTAGTGAGGACACAGGCTCACGTGCAGCTAGGCCAGTGTGTCTGGTTAACATTAAGTTAACATCAGATGAGGTGTGGATGCACAAGTCCAATCGCACGGGAGCTGGCGTTTTCTGCTGGATGACTTTGGTCTCATATATGCAACAAAACTGCACACAACGCCTTACAAGCAACTGCTGGGGTTGTGGCAGCGTTCGTTGAAAGCTATGTGTGAAAGCGGTGATTGTCAAAGCATGCTGAGAGTGATAGGCGTGTGTTGACAACAGCGTACTTCCATCACCAGCTTTCCAGCATCAGTTTGCATATCAAGTGCGTTCTTTGCTTTTGTTGCAAGTTGCAAGGCCATGTGGTCAATAACACTGCTGCGTCTGACAATGCTTTCATGTCACTATGTTGTACTCAAAGTCACTATGTTGTAGTCAAAGGCATGGTCAATTTGCAAGGGAAACTTCAACAAGACATGCAAAAACAATGTAAGTCCAGACAAAGCTTGCAGTTGCTGCCTCTTGCAGCATTAGGCTCATATTCTTGAACAATGTCTAGTCTGCTACTACGTGAATTCCGGCAAAGTTGGCGCTGACAGCACATGCGCTTGTGTCCGGACACAAGCAACATGTGTCTTTATTTCCAACTTTGCCAGGAGCAATGTTTGTGCTCTACCTATCAATGAGAAGCAATAGGCAGACCCACAAGGCAGGTTGTACTGCATTCCAAGTGTACGTATGGCCGCCTGTGTTGCAGCCAGGTGATCCTACTTTGCATGACTGCCAAGTTGTCATCACATTACTTGGTGGTGACTCCCTTGTGTCACACATGCCCCCTTCTAAACAGAGCTGCAGGTTCAGTCAGCCAGCACAACCTCAGAAGCGGCGCTGGTGCATCAGCATATGAGCCACCATAGAAAAGCATCACCCACTTATGCATAGAATAACAAGTGGTTCTTTTATGCATAGAAAGTAGGTGCTGGAAATTTGATTTCTGAGCTGCAAAAGCTGGCTTGATAATGAGGAAGACCTTACTCATGAGCAACACGTTACTCATGAGCAAACCCATCTACATGAGCAAGACGTGACTCATGAGCAATACCATACGTCAAACAGGTATGTGGCAAGACTGATCTCCTAAACTGAGCCTTGATTCGAAAAAACAATATTTTTTAGGGGCAGCAGACAGTGTAATGTAGTCACCAAGGGCAGTGTTGTGGAATGTAAATCTGTGAGGTGTCAAGACTTGCTGCAGAGTTGCTTCCTAATTGATGTGAATCCAGCGTCACAATTGGCTGAGCCAATTCATGGCAGCAACGCTGTGCAACCTGCAAAAACAGTGCGCATGTGGTGCCAAGCATACAGCCTTGTTGCAAGCTCCTGAAAGAAGACTGCGTACACAAAAGCTCGCCCACACCTGTGGTTGATGCCTCAACCTATGCTGTTTCAATTGGTGCCGATGTGCTACAGTTGAATCTGTGTGACTCAAACAACAGCTTGCATGTGTTGTTCTCCACAGGCCAGGCCTGGGCTCATTGTCTCAGTTGCAGGTCAATGCTGCAGGCTGAGGAGTCATCGCTTCTGGACCAGTTTTGATCAAGAGGCTGCATACGCATCACGAACAAAAGACAGTCCAGGAGCGACCACTCCTCAGCCTGCAGCGTTCACTTGTGACTGAATGTATACATCACAAACAGGGAGCCCACAACTGGCCTGTGGAGAAGAACACCTGCCTGCATGCAAGCTATCGTGTGAGTCACAGTACACACATGGCTTCTGCTTTTTCTGCTGCAGGTTGCCATCAAATGTCAGTGATCGTAGAAGGCAAGCTGTGGGGTAGTTAGGCATGCAAGTTGAAGGCTACCTGATCATGATGCAGCACATCATGCTTGGCATTGGGTCAGTCTTTTAACTTCCACAGGGACCCCTGCCCATTGTGGGGTCGCTCCCACCCCCCCGGGGGGCCCCTCAAATTCCCACAGAAACCGATCCCCTGGCCAGCCTTCAACAATGAAGAGAATGCAGTGGATCGTGTGGTATACCCTGCAAGCATACATGAATCAATCTAGGTGCACAAAGAAAGTCTCACAACATTGCTTCTGCATGGTGATCTTGCTGATCATGAGCTGATCACGAGCCAATCTTGCTAAAACAGGCATGTCCCCAGGAAGCATTACCGCAACATTGCGTGGCAAATGCCATCTCGGATCATCGGCATCGCTTGCATCAGTTTTACTTAGTGCATGCAAATCTTTTGAGCATGCTTTACAAAGTTGGATGTGATAAGCAGGCGCTAACGAAAATAAGAAGAAAGATGGTCTATGCTTTTCAGCGATCATGACAGGAGCCTCCTTGGGCAGCACTCTGAAGAACTAGTAGCTAACTTTGAGAGGCACATTTGGACATCCAAACATCAAGCAGGTGTGGCCCACTGCATGCATTTTTTCAATGTGTGAGACAGCCCCTGGATACCTGCTGATGTCTTTTCATCCATCAAAAAGACTCTGCCCAGAACACATATGTCAAGTCAAGGCTTCTGTTGCACAATTGCAGTCAGTCAGGGCAGACCATCAGCAGCCTGGCTCACTCAGTCACCAGCCTGTCAGGCACTCTCATGTTGTTACCACGTATGTGTCTACAGAAGTGACAAGTTCAGTCGGTTTGGAGCAATGTAGTGTTGCTCTGCAGGCAAGTGTAACAGCAACAACAGCTGGTGCTAGCTCGCCTACTGTCAGGACAACACACTCTTTCCCAGCTGGGCAAGACTGCCTTGGTCTAATGGTAGGCAAGCTAGCCTGCAGGCCACTCGCGGCCACTGGTACCGGTGTGCGGGCTAACTACAGCTGTACCATGAGTGTCCGGGACCCAACCCAGGCGGAGATCCCACCTAGTTGAGGGCCCTGCTACTCACAAAGAACAGCCAAGCCAGCGTGTACTTGTGTTCCACAAGATCACTATGTGCACAGATAAGTCGCCCTCTTCCAGCGAGTCCAGACATCAGCCTTGTATGGTTCAAGCAAAGAGCCAAGACTGGCATGACCAGGGCGGCACCATCAGATCTGTCATGCGGCCATGGCACACAGCTAGGTCAAAACCTCCTTGTAGATGTCAATGGCTGATGTGGTGCAGTTGCAAAGTACACTAGCTACGAGTGAGGTTAGTTACTGCAGCCAGGGCAGTGCAGCATCTCTTCAGTGCATTCCATGCAACCTTCATGGAACACAGTGGAGCAACGCTGCACTGTCTCAGCTATCAGCTAACGCGCGCTGCTCTGAGCCGAGCTATGGCCATTTGTCTGTAATCTGTCCGATTGGCATCAACTGTCAAGCTGTTGCAACAGCTACACTTACTAGGCAGGGCAGTTGTCAGGTGTGCATCATGTAGCTGCTTTGCCATGCATGCATCAGTAAGTTGCACAGCAACTTTGGTTCGTATACTAAGCCAGCCTGCAAACAGAGAACCTCCATGCAGCCTATATGGTCAGCATATCAAATTTTGTTACACGGACCGTGTGGGCAGCAGTGTGATTGATGTTTGCCCTGAACAAGTGTTGAATGTATGTTGAATGAGTAATGGATGAATGTTCTCTGTCTGAAGCTGTGGCTTGAGTCAGCCCAGTTCAAACCATACTGCACAACTTCTGCAGAGCACCCTGGCTGAAAGAGCATAGTGCTTCCTAAATCAAGATGTCCCTCTCCGGGCAGCAGAGGGCCTTGCAACTTTAGCTAGGGTTCACACCCTAAACCCCAAATAATGAGCACAAAGTAGAGTAGCTACCTGAGGTCTGAAGTATACTAGGTGACTGAGGGCGGCAGTCACATGTAGATTACATGTAGGTGACTGCCGCCCTCAGTCACCTAGTATACTCCGTGGTACAGACCACAGCTGCCGAACACAGTTTGTGCTCAGCCTTGTAGACAGGAAGTTGTTTGCGTGACTTTTGACGTGCTGTGAATGTATGATGATGACTGGTAAGCGCAAACTGCGTCTGAAGCCTCACAGCGGACTGACTTCAGTCACCTGATCAACTCATGACAATAATAACAGTCACACCGCATCGTTAGCCAGTAAGCATCAGGTGCATGCACTGCACATCAGCTCCCTCCAGACAGGTTTGTTTAGCAGCTGGACTTCACAAGGACAGTGGGTCAGGTGTCCTGAACAGTACATATGCAAGGTGTAACTGTGCAGCACAGCTCTTCTTGAGCCATGTTTCTCATGCAGCGCTGCACCTACCATTTTTAGTTGCAGGCATCTTGCCTTGGCTAGTAGCATGCACATGGATGTTGCAGAGATTGCAAAGCATGTAGCCTCTGAGGGATGCAACATTGGTTTGTATACCAAGCCAGCATGCAGACAGAGAACCACACTGCAGCCCACATGGCCATGGTCAACATATCAACTTCTGATATCAGAAGTTCGATACATGGACCGTGTGAGCAGCAGTGTGATTACTAATGATTGCTCTGGGGTACCAGACTTGACTTGTGGCTGCAGCAGCTGATGTCAGATCCAGACTCGCAGGCATTGCTGCAGAACAGCCACAGGTGAATCTGTGAGTCACACAATACCTTGCATGTATTGTTGTCCATAGGCCTGGGCTCATTGTTGGTTACTTACACACTCAGATGCAGGTCAATGCTGCAGGCTGAGGAGTTGTGGCTTGTGGACCATCTTCTTTGTGAATAAGGTGGCCAGAAATCCAGAGGAGAAACTGAGGTATGACATTGATACACTGGATGTGTGTCATACTACATCTTCTCCTCTGGGTTCTGGTCCCCTTATGAACAAAGAAGGCGGTCCAGAAGCAAGCATTCCTCAGCATATGCATGCATGCACATTGGCCTGTGACTGAGTGTATAAGTCACAAACAATGAGCCCATAACTGGCCTGTGGAGAACAACACATGCAAGTCACAAACAATGAGCCCATAAGTGGCCTGTGGAGAACCACACCTGTGCACATGCAAGCTGTTGTGTGACAGAATCACCTGCTGCTGTTCTCAAACAATGGTAATGTTGATCAATCTCACAGCGCTGCAACTAGGGTTCAACTGAATCTGGTTGTTTGATCTGCGCTAATCGGCTGCTGTCAAACTAGTTGTTCTTCTAGAGCCATGTGTGGCAATGTACAAACCCGGCGTCAAGCTAGTGCTGCAGATTGCCATCCTATGCCAATGGTCACAAAAAGCAAGCTGTGGGGCGGTTAGGTTCAGAAGTTGAA
>JAABUO010003157.1_pt1 | contig 19758 bp, 18 predicted proteins | sample 5559291 | NCBI WGS metagenome assembly JAABUO01 (sample SAMN10711878, study PRJNA513372) | rock metagenome | isolation source: Antarctica rocks | place: Antarctica: Victoria Land, Finger Mt sud
CCGCCGCGCTGCTCTGCGCCTACGCCGCCGGGGCCATGCTGCTGTTCGAGAGCGGCTACTATTTCTGGGACGGCGGCGTGAGCCTGGGGCCGCGCCATATAGCGCCCGCGCTGTTGTTCCTGGTCTTCCCAGTCGCCGTCGCGCTGCGCCAGCCACGGTGGTACCGCGTCGGGCGCGCGCTGATCCCTCTCTCCATCGGGGTCGTGGCGCTCTGCTGCGTTTCGGTCATCATCTTCCTGCCTGGCGTGCCCGACCCCATCCTCACGCTGGCGTTGCCGCACCTGCTGCACGGCCTCGTGTCGAACAACTGGGGTATGTTCCTCGGGCTGCGCGGACCAGCCTCGCTGCTGCCGCTCGCCGTGGGTGAGGCCGCGCTGACCTGTATACTTTGGCGTACGGTACATCCGGCGCACAGGATGCGCGGGCTCACGACGGCGGGGCAATGGCTCGCGGCTACGAGGTGACGGCAAGGAGTTTGGTCTATGGCCGAGATGATCAGCGGCAAGGCGTTGCAGGCGCGTGGATGGCGGGAAGGACCGCTCCTCGGCCTGGCGAAGAAAACGGGGGCAGGGCTGTTGCGGAAGGGCTGGGTACCCGAAGCCGTCCTCGATACGCTGGACGCGGTGCGCATGCAGCCGCTGTCGCACGAGGCCGACCCCGACCTCGGAGCCCTCGCCGGGGCCGTCCTCGCGGATATGGAGCGCGACCGCAAGGCGGCGGCGCGCGCCTCCTTCGCCCTGCGCCCGGACCCCTTGCCCTATCGCGTCTGGGGGCGCGACGGGATAGACGATGGCGCGGTGGCGCAGATGGATCTAGCGATGCGCCTGCCGTCGGCGCTCGCCGGCGGCCTGATGGCCGACGCGCACATCGGGTACGGCCTCCCCGTCGGCGGCGTATTCGCGCTCGACAACGAGGTGAGCCCCGGGGCGGTGGGCCCGGACATCGGCTGCTCGGTCTATGTGACCATTTTCGACGCCGCGCCCGAGGTCCTGGATAGGGCCGGCCCTGTCGATACGCTGCGTCGCGCCATCCTGCGCGGCACGGTATTCGGGGTCGGCGCACAGCAGGACCCGCGCGACCGCCCCTCCCACGACGTATTAGAAGACCCGGACTGGAACAGCCTCCCGCTGCTGCGTGGCCTGCGCGCCAAGGCCGCCGAGCAACTCGGGCAGAGCGGCAGCGGCAACCATTTCGTGAGCCTCGGCGCCTTCGACGCGTACGAGGATACCGACGGGGTACCGGCCGGGCGCTACGTCGCCTTGGTGTCGCACTCCGGCTCACGCGGCGTCGGATTCAAGATCGCCGACGTGTACGGCAAGCGCGCCGAAGAGTCGCGCGCTGGCATCGGCGCGGCCAAAAAGGTGGCCGCCCTCGATCTCGACGAAGCCGATGGCGCGGAGTACTGGCTCGCGATGAACCTCGCGCTCCGTTTCGCCCGCGCGAATCACGAGGCGCTGCACGCGCGCGTCGCCCGCCTGGCCGGGTTGCGCCCGCTCCTCTTCGTCGGGAACCCGCACAACATCGCCTCGCGAGAGGTTATCGCACTACCCGATGGGACGGAGCGGGAGGCCATCGTGCATCGCAAGGGCGCGACGCCGGCGCATCAGGGGGTCATCGGCTTTATCCCCGGGACCATGGCCGATCCGAGCTACCTCACGCGGGGACGCGGCGTCGGAGAGGCGCTCAATTCGGCGTCCCACGGCGCCGGCCGCCGCCTGGGGCGGCGCGCGGCGATCGAACAGATCGCCAAGGCCGACCGTGATCGGTATCTAGCGGAGCGCGGCGTGACGCTGCTCGGCGGCGGCATCGACGAGGCGCCCCAGGCGTACAAGTCCATCGACACGGTCATGGCGGCGCAAGCCGACCTCGTCTCGACCATCGGGCGCTTCACCCCGCGCATCGTGCGCATGGCGGATGAAGAGGGACACAAAGGGCGCAAAGCGCGCCCGGTGGACCCGGCGGACAGCGAGTAGCCCTCGGCCAAGGGCGACGACGCACGGATGTACACTCCATCCTATCGCCTCGCCGCCCCCGACGCTTACGTCGTCGATTTAGACGTACGTGGCCGCGGGCTCCTCGGGCACGAGGACGGACAGCAGCACGTACGGGATCAGCGCGTGCCAGGGACCGGTGAAGAACAGCAGCACGAAGAACAGGCGCACCACCGCGACGAGTAGGCCCGTGTAGTCGGCGATGCCGCCGCAGACGCCGCGCACCATGCGCTCATCGTGCGAACGGTACAACCGGCGGCGTCTACCACCGGCATAATCCTGGCGCGGTCCTGGGACGGCCGCCTCAGGATACGGCGAGTAGGCGCGGCGGCCGGCGAGCGTGCGGCTCAACGCCGCCTGCCACAGACCCAGCACGCGCATGGTCTCATGCAGCAGGCCGTCCATGGACGTGCGCCCTTGCTCGTCATCACGCCGGCGGGGTCCCGCCTGGCCGCTGCCGCTATCGTCACTGCTCCGGGTGTCGTCCTCGTTCATAGTGGATTCCATCTCTCGCATACTCCTTATGCTATGTGGGCGGTCCGTCAGTCGGACCGTACACTATGAGCATAGGCCAGCGGTGTGTCCAAACGTTGAGCGATCCGTGGCGCTTGTGGAGCGAAAGTGTGGCGAATCTGTGCCGCACGACACGGGCCATGCGGTCGGGTCGGCGGCATGAGCTATGCCAACGCATCACAATAGTCAGGCCTCTCACCCTTATTCGCCCGTCGCCCGTCGCCCGTCGCCCGTCGCCCGTGGCCCGTCGCCCGTGGCCCGTCGCCCGTCGCCCGTCGCCCTGGAGTTCGCGCATGCACGAGATCGTCACCGTCCTGGGCTTGCTCGCGGTCGTCGCCGCCCTGGTCCCCCTGGCCAATCGGCTAGCCGTGCCCTACCCCATCCTGCTCGTCATCGGCGGTCTGATCCTGGGCTTCGTCCCCAACCGCGTGCTGCCGGACGTGACGCTCGCGCCCGACCTTGTCTTTCTCATCTTCCTCCCGCCGCTGCTCTACTGGGATGCCCTGACCACCTCCTGGCGCGACTTCCGGGCCAACCTGCGCCCCATCGCCTCGCTGGCCATCGGCCTGGTCGTCGTCACGACGTGCGGCGTCGCCGTCGTCGCCCATCTCGCGCTCGGTTTCCCGTGGGCCGTCGCCTTCGTGCTCGGCGCGGTCGTGTCGTCGACCGACGCGGTGGCCGCGAACTCTATCGCGTCGCGCCTCGGCGTCCCGCCACGCGTCGTCGCCATCCTGTCGGGCGAGAGCCTCGTCAACGACGGCGCCGCCCTGGTCGTCTACAGTTCGGCAGTGGCCGCGGTCACGCGGGGCTCCTTCTCGCTGCCCCAGGCCGCCCTGCAATTTGTCGCCGCGAGCGTGGGCGGTGTGGCCGTGGGGCTGGCCGTCGGGTGGGTGGTGATCCGTCTGCGCGCGCACATCGCGGACGTGCGGGTCGAGAGCACAGTGGCCCTGCTCACGCCCTTCGCGGCCTATCTCCCCGCCGACTTCGTGGGGGCGTCGGGGGTGCTCGCGGCGGTGGCGGCGGGACTCTATGTGGGTCGGCAGTCGCCGGTGGTCATCTCTCCCGCCACGCGCTTACGGGCCGACGCAATCTGGGATCTCGGGAGTTTCCTGATCAATGGGCTCATCTTCATCCTGATTGGCCTCCAACTTCACCCCATCTTCACCGCCCTGGCCAAGCAGCCCCTCCCCCGGTTGCTCGGCGAGGCCGCCCTCGTGAGCGCGGCCGTCATCGTACTGCGCCTCGCCTGGGTGTACCCCGCCGGTGCCCTCGCGCGCCTGCTGGATCGGGGCGGCAAGAAGGGCGTCCCTCAACTCTCGCGCGCCGAACTGAGCGTCATCGGCTGGGCCGGTATGCGCGGGGTTATCTCCCTGGCCACCGCCCTGGCCCTGCCCCAGCGCGTCGGCGGCGCCCCCTTCCCGGATCGGACCCTCATCCTCTTCCTGACCTTCGGCGTCATCTTCGTGACGCTGGTGGGGCAGGGGCTCACCCTGCCCCCGCTGATCCGCCGCTTGGGTGTCACAGGGGGAGATACAGCCGAGCGCGAAGAGGCGCACGCCCGACTCGTCGCGGCGCAGGCCGCACTGGAGCGGCTGGACGTCCTCGCCTCGCGCGACGGCGTACCCGCGGACGTGATCGAGGGCCTGCGCGCGCGGTATGCGCAGCGGGTCGAGCGGCTCGGCGACGAACCGGACGATGTGGACGAAGACTGGTTCCGCGCCTACCGGAAAGTCCGCCGCGACCTACTCGACGTCGAGCGCCGCGCCATCGTCGACTTGCGCGACCGCGACGAGATCAACGACAAGGCGCTCAGAAGCATCCAACGCGAACTGGATCTGGAGCAGGTACGCCTGGACGCAGGCGACCAATAGAGTGTTCCCCAGGGTCCGTGAAAAGTCGGCGGGTACCACTGGGAGCGCGGGCGTCTCGCCCGTCCCCCGCGTCCGCCCCCCGCGCGCGGGGGACGGGCGAGACGCCCGCGCTCCCAGGACAATTCACGAGCCCTCGGCGATCCTCGCCGATACATGCCCTAACTCGCGGACTTGTTATGCTTCTGCTTGATGGGTAAGCGGGTGAATGACGGTGTGGGAGGTACGGTGGTCACGGCGACAAAGGCGAGGACGGGGACACGACGAGAGGCGGGGATGGCGGCGCTGCCGCGCGATAGCGGTTGGGCCGCGCTGCTGCTGGCCTTGTTCGCCCTCTATTATGCCGCGCCGGGCGTCCCGTTGAGCCTGATCCTGCTGCTCCTCTGCGGCGCCGTCTGCTACCTACGGCTGCCGCTCGCGGTGAGCATGGTCCCGCTGGCGATGCCCTTCTACATGCTGCCCAAGCAACTGGGCCACGAGGAGTTCTCGCTCGGCGAGACGGCCATCGTGCTCTGCGCCGCCGTGTTTGTCCTGGTACAGGGCCGCGCCCTGCTGACGAGCGGGGGGGTGCGCCGTCGTGTGCTGCGGCGGTTGGCGCATCCGACGGGGCTTGACCTCGCCGTGGCGCTGTTCTTCCTGGCCGCGACGGCCGCCACGCTAGCCGTGCACGGCGTCGAGCTGCGCCACCTGGCCCAGCGCAAGTACCGCACGGATATCCTGGAACCGCTCATCTACTACGTGCTGGCCGCGTCGATCTTGCGCGACGCGCGGGCCATGGCGCGCGCGTTGTGGGCGCTGGCCGGCGCGGGGCTACTCGTAGGTCTGCTGGGCCTGGGGCAATACATCTTCCGGCCGGGCACGCTCACCGGCGCGACCTGGATTGGCGACACGCGCCACGCCGAGCGCTTCGTCAGCGCCGTCTACGGCAGCCCCGACAACCTGGGCCTGCTGCTCGACCGCGCCATCCCCCTCGCCGTCGTGCTGGGTCTGCTGGGATTGGCGACGCGGCGCGCGGCACGGGCGCCGTGGCTGGGCTACCTCCCGTGGCTGGCGTTCCTCCCGATGGCCGTGGCGTTGCTACTGAGCAACTCGCGCGGCGGCATGATCGTCGCGGCGGCGGCCGTCGTCGCGGCCCTACTGCTCTGGCGCTGGGAGGCGGGTAGGCTGGCCATACGGCGAGCGACGCGCGACCGTGCGCTGGCGCTGGGAGGGTTGGTAGTGGTACTCGCCGTGGCGGGGCTGGTCCTCGCGTTGGTCCGGCACGGACACAGCACAAGCCAGCGCTTCCTAGTCTGGCGGAGCGCCCTGGCCATGATCCGCGACCACCCAATCTTCGGCGTCGGGCCTGACAACTTCCTGTACTATTATTTCGACCCCAAGACCGGCATCGACCGCGTGCACCACCTCCCGAGCTGCCTGCCCGATCCCCGCGTCAACGTCAACGCGTTGCCGAAGCACTACATGAATCCCCTGGCGGCGCAGGAGCCCTGTCTCTCGCACCCGCACAACATCGTGCTCGACCTGTGGTTGAGCACGGGCATCCTTGGCCTCGTCGCCATCGCGGCCGTCGTCGTCATCGCCGGGCGCTACGCCTGGCGCACACTGCGCACGTTGCAGGCCGCCGGTCCTGGATCGGCGGGCGCGATAGCGCAGGCCAGCGCGCAGGTCACGCTGGCGCGGGCGGTACAGATAGGGGCCGTCATGATCGTGGCGGCGACGCTGGCGCACGGGCTCGTCGACAACTCCATCTTCCTGCCCGACCTCGCCGTGGACTTCTGGCTGGCTATCGCCATCGCGAACAACCTGCGCCCATCAGCGACGGAAGCCGCTCGTTTACCAATGGCGCGCTAGTCGTCCTGTGGCCGCGACCACAGCACGTCGTCGGGATGCAGGCCAAGCGCGTCCACCACCTCCGACACGATCGCGGAATCGTGTTTGAAAATTTCTTCCGGCACACAGATATCGGTGCCCGGACCGGGCGTACCACGGTGGCGCTTAAGCGCCACTCGCACGCCCGAGCACAGGTCGAGTACGGCGACCTTTAGATAGTCTAGATTGTCGAACGAGTCATAGAATTTAATATGGTATCTCTGTTCGATCTCGGATGGCTCCAACGCAAGTATCGCGACGGGCCACCAGGGGACCTTTTCTTCCGATAGGGCCGCGAGTCCACCCGCCAACGCTTCGTCGGGCAACGGGACTTGACTGAACGCTTGCGTCGTTTCCATCAAATTTCGCCGCTTTGCTCCTGTAGCGTGGCAATATCTGGGCTTTGCGTCGGCGATTCCAGACGATGGTAGACCGGCCATTCCAGCACGCCGCCTTGCTCAGTGCTGCTTCTCACACCTTATTGTAGGCATGTGAGCGTTTTACCGTACGCCGCACGTTGCCGCCATGCCTCCTGCCTCCAGACGATTTAACAAGTCCTTAATATAGCCTTAACGGGACCTTAACGGGCAGGCCTTACAGTACCAGGAGCACCATGTGTAGCGGGCGTCCCTGTCCGCGCGGTCGTTGTGATACGCTGTATGCGTTGCAAGTTAGCCCCACTATCGCCAGTTATGCGGATAGGCATAGCAAGGACCGTTGATCTTATGCGACAGCCCGACCTACGGATAACCTGGAGTCCACCGCACACCCGCCCGCGCCGGTACGCCCCGGCGCTCGCCGCGCTCCTCGTCGCCACGCTGGCCCTGCCGCCGGGGCGCCTGCTCGCCGGGCGCGGGGCATCTCCCAGCGCCGTGCGAACGCAGGACGCCACGGTCGCCAACCCCACGAGTCGTGAGCCGGGGACGAACGGCAGCCGTACCCTACTCAACAACAACCGCGTCATCACGCCGGCCGGCAAAGAGACCGTGCTGGGTGACCTGCCGGTCAACGCGGTGCTCTCGCCCGACGGCGCGCACTTGCTCGTCGTCAACAGCGGCGCCGGCGTGCAGTCGCTGCAGGTCGTCAACACGGCCGACAGCAGCGTGGCGCAGACGCTGCCCTACTACTCCGACACGGCGCCCAACAGCGTCTTCGTCGGCGCCGCCTATAACCCCGGCGGGACGCGCGCGTACGCCTCGGGCGGCGGGAGCAACGTCATCCACACCTACAACGTGGCGCCGAGCGGCCAACTCTCCGCCACCGCCGACATCAGCGACGGCGCCACCGGCTCGCTCTACCCCAACATCAGCAGTCCCGTGCCGGGGCCGTACCCGGCGGGGTTGAGCGTGAGCCCTGACGGCAATACGCTCTACGTCGCCAACAACCTCGCCAATAGTGTGTCCATCGTCGACACGGCCGCCAACACCGTCGCGGCGACGGTGACGGTCGGCCAGCTGCCCTATACGACGCTGGCCACGCCCGATGGCAAGAAGGTCTACGTCTCCAACTGGGGCGACAACTCGGTCTCGGTCATCGACGCTGGCTCACGCGCGGTCGTGAAGACGATCCCGGTCGGCGTCGCCAACACGGTGGCCGCGGCGACCAGCCACCCCTCCGCCATGGCGCTCTCGCCTGACGGCCTGCTGTTCGTCTCGCTCTCCAACAGCGACGCCATCGCGGTGATCGACACGGCGACCGACACGGTGGCGCGCACCCTCTCGGTCACGCCGTACTACAAGGCCCCGCTCGGCAGCAGCCCGCAAGGGCTGGCCGTGAGCCCCAACGGACAATACCTCTACGTGGCCGACGCGGGCACGGACGAGGTGAGCGTGTTCGCCCTCAACGGCCGTACCGGCCCCGAGCGCAAGATCGGCCGCATCCCCACGGCGTGGTACCCCACTGCCGTCGCGGTCAGCGCCGACAACGGGACCCTGTTCGTGACCAACGCGAAGGGCCACGGAGCCGGCCCCAACGGCAACCCGCAGAACCTCACCGGCAATCCCCTATCGGCTTACCCGGACCCAGCGCGGCTCGCCCCTCCAGGTGTCGTCAGCGGCCTCAACGGCAGCGTCGGCTACTGCAACTGCACCTTCGACAAGTTCACGGCCAGCATGATCGCGGGCACGCTCTCCACCATCCCCGTGCCCAGCCCCGGCCGCCTGCACATCGACACGTTTCGCGTCGCCATCAATAACCACGAGCGGCCGTTCTCTTTCCTGCCCAGCGTGCGCGACGCCGGCAACCCCATCCCGCGCGCACCCGGCGGTAACTCGCCGATCAAGCACATCATCTACGTCATCAAAGAGAACCGCACCTACGACCAGGTCTTCGGCGACCAGCCGATCGGCGACAGCGACCCGTCGCTGGCCTTGTTCCCACGCAGTGTCACGCCCAACATCCACGCCCTGGCCGACCATTATGGCCTGTTCGACAACTTCTACGCCGACGCCGAGGTCAGCGCCGACGGCCACAACTGGTCGCTCTCGGCCAACGCCAGCGACTACAACGAAAAGACCTGGCCGCAGGATTACTCGGCGGGCAAAGGGCGCAACCGCAACTATGACTACGAGAGCGGCAGCGCGATCAACCTCTCGCCGGGCGGCTACCTGTGGGACGCCGCCGCCGCCGGCGGCGTCAGCTACCGCGACTATGGCCTGTTCCTGCCCTTCAACACCCAGACGTTCATCACACAGACCGTTGATACCGCGTGCGGCGGCCCCATCGCCACGCATACCTACGGGCCAATCTTCAAGATGGGGGCGCCCGCGCTCTACATCACGCCACCTCAGGGGCAAGAACTCTGCTTCCTGCCCGAGCAGGTGTCGCCTAACACGCCGAACCTGGCCGGGCATGTCGACGCCAAGTACCGCAACTACGACCTAAGCTACCGCGAGGCGGACCGCGTGGCGGAGTGGCAGCGCGAGTTCAACGCGTACACGGCCAATGGACAGGATAACCTGCCCGGCATCGAATTCATGCGCCTGGCCAACGACCACACTATGGGCACCCGCGCCGGCGCGCCGACCGCGCAGGCGTACGCCGCCGAGAACGATGCGGCGGTCGGGCAGATCGTCGACACGGTTAGCCACAGCGCTGTGTGGGGCAGTACGGCCATCTTCGTGGTCGAGGACGACGCGCAGAACGGACCCGACCACGTCGACGCGCACCGCACCGAGGCCCTGGTGATCTCGCCGTATACGTACCACGCCACGCCCTTCGTCGACCACTCGCTCTACGACACGGCGGCGATGCTGCGCACGATGGAGTTGATCCTGGGCCTGCAGCCGCTCTCGCAGTTCGACGCCGAGGCCATCCCGATGTGGCGCGACTTCAACCGCGCGCCGGACACCACGCCCTACACGGTGGTCCCCGCGAGCCTCCCCGTCACGACCGTCAACACGGCGGCGACGTACGGGGCGTTGGAGTCAGCCCAGATGGACTTCAGCCGCGAGGACCGCGCGCCGGCCGACCGGCTTAACCGTATCCTATGGCATGCTATAAAGGGTATCACGACGCCCTACCCCGTGATCCATGACCGCGGCGGTGTGCGCACGGGCAGCGACCCGGATTAGGTCGATGGTCGATGGTCGATGGTCGATGGTCGATGGTCGATGGTCGATGGTCGATGGTCGATGGTCGATAGTCGATAGTCGATAGTAAAGCTAACGCGTCGTGGGTTGGGCCGTGGGGCGCCACTTGTGGGCGCCCCGCCGCCCGTCATGGCACGAACGATAGGAAACGACAGGAAAGGACAGTCTCATCATGCGACTATTTCGCCCACATGTAGCCGCTCGACGCGCGGGCGCGCTCATGCTATCGGCGTTGCTGATCGCGGGCGCGGTGGCCTGGGCGCCCGCGCTGCGGTCCCAGCGCGCGCCCGCGGCGACGACGCAGCTGCGCGTCTGGTACGCCACCGACGACCCGGATGAAGGAGCGCTCGCGCAGGCCCTCGCCAAGAGCTTCGGCGCGTCGCACCCCTCTATCCATGTGGCGCTGCAGACCTTCGGCCTGGACGACCTCAACCAGAAGATGCAGCTGGCGCTGGCGGGGGGGACGCCGCCGGACGTCGTCTACACCACGCCGCGCGGCCCCGGTCTGCCGGCCTACGTCCGCGCGGGCAAGCTGCGCGACCTCACCAATGCGGCGCGCCAGAACCATTGGGCAGAGCGCCTGCGCCCCGGTCTCCTCGCCGACTACAATAGTTTGTTGACGCATGGTACGCGTGGCAGCGGCCACATCTACGCCGCGCCCTACGCGCTGGCCGCCGTCGGCGTCCTCTATAACAAGGCCCTGTTCCACCGCTTGAACCTGAGCGTGCCGCGCACGTTGGCGCAGATGGCGACGCTGCTGGGCCACATTCAGCGGGCGGGACTAACGCCGCTGGGCCTGGGCAACGCCGACGGCTGGGTCGGCGACGACTGGTACCTGACCATGGTCAACGCGCAAACCGGGCCGGCCGCGCTCACGCCCGCGCTGCGCCTCGACCCGCGCTTCTCGTTCGGAGGCGCCGCGTTCCACACGGCGGCCTCGACCCTACAGTCGTGGTCGGAGCGTAACTACTTCACGCGAGATTTCGGCGGCCTGGACGCGCAGGATAGCGTGGATGCGTTCTTCGAGGGCCGCACGGCCATGCAGCTCGTTTCCAGCACGGAAGACCCGCAGATCCTGACCCTTACACGCGAGAGCAAGCTCGACGTCGGCGTCTTCCCGTTCCCCAGCGCCACGGCCGGGCGGCCGGGCGTGGTCCCGCAGAGCGGCTACGCGGGCTGGGCCATCCCCGCCGCGGCGCGCCAGCCCGCGGCGGCGCTCGCCTTCATCGACGCCATGACTACGGACAGCACGGCGCGCGCCCTCGCCGCGTACGGCCTGCTGCCGGCGTCGCGCGTGAGCGTGGCGACGCTACATCCGGTGGCGTCGTTCCAGCGCGACTACCTGGAGATGCTGACCACGGCCACGCCGGGCGTCTATCTCGACGCCGCGCCCGTGCCCAACCTCAACGCCACGATGGAGGCCAACGTGCAGCTGCTGCTACAGCGCGTGGAGTCGCCCAGCTTTATCAGCCACAGCCTACAGGAGGTGTACAACTCATACGGCGTCAAGGCGTCGAGTACGCGCACCGACGGCGAGTTCTAATCTTAGAGGCGATGTATGACGCTAACGATGGGAGGGACTATGGACGCCGGTCGGACAGACGACGTCATCACCGATCCGGTGAGCTGGGAGCAGCGGGTATCAGACGCGTGGGCGTCGATCGACCAGCGAAGCGAGGAGGAGTTCCTGGCCCTGATCGAGAACCTCGCTGCCGAGCTGCCCTCGGACAGCGGCATCGGGGTCTTCGAGCGGGCGGCCGCGCTGGACTCGACCGGCCACTCAGACCTCGCCGTGCCGCTGTACCGGCAGGCGCTTGACCTCGGACTGACCGGCGAGCGCCGGCGCCGCGCGGTGATCCAACTTGCCAGTTCGTTGCGAAATCTCGGCCAGCCGGAGGCAAGCGTCACGTTACTCACGGCCGAGCTGGACGTCGAGTCCGACCACCTGGACGACGCGGTACGGGCCTTCCTGGCGCTGGCCCTCGTGGACACGGGGCGGGAGCGGGAGGCGGTCTCACTCGCGCTCACCGCCCTGGCGCCGCTCTTACCTCGGTACCAACGCTCGCTAGCCAACTACGCCCGACAGGTCTCAGACGACACGCCAGCGGTGAGAGATAGCCGACAGGACGAGGCGCGTGCCCGGTAGTCGCCGCCGGTCAGTCGGATGGAGTGAGTCCTCGTCCTCGGACGCAGAGGAAAAAGGAACGGAGAAACAACGTGTCTGCGCCGCCAACATCACTTGGAAGGCTCGTGATGCCAGCTAAAGATCGCTATCATGATGTCGTCATCCGTGCGTTAGTCAAAGCTGGATGGCGCGTCATTGCTGAGCAGGCCGCCGTCCTCGTCGGCGGCCGCCGGCTGTGGATTGACATCGAAGCGGCCAAGGGGTCCGATAGCCTTTCAATCTTGGTCGAGGTAAAAGGCTTCGAAAACATGCCGTCGCCCGTGAACTATCTTGCTGAGGCGGTCGGCAAATATGTCTTGTACCGCGCCGCTTTGAACTACGGCAAGGTGACGACACCGTTGTACATGGCAGTTCCGACGATGGCGTATACCGGCATACTGGACGAGGATTTAGGGCAACAGGCCATCATAGCAGCGGGCATTAGCCTGATAGTGTTTGATCCTATCGAGGAGGAAATCATCCAATGGATACCCTGAAAGACTCTCTTATACGCGTGATGACAGGTTATGCAGGTAAAGCGCTGAATGGCTACAGTTATTTAACGAGTAGCACCGACCAACATGTCTTTGCCGTGGTGTCTGTCGGGGAGGTAAGGGATAAGCGCATCGCGGACGCAGGCCTGATCGTGCGCCTAGTAAACGACAGAATAGTCGTCGAATGTGACCTCAACGATAAGCCGCTGGTGGATGCGCTGGTCCAAGCTGGAGTCCCGCGCGAACAAATCGTCCTGGCCTACGCGGGTGAGTCTGTCGCCGAAGCCGCATAAGCGCTTCGACAGCTAGCTTCCGCGTCAATGGACGTCGTACCCGACAACGCGGTCGAGGCTCTGCTGTAGGAGCCACCCTGGCAGCGCGCGAAGCGTGGCGTCGCGCAGGCGGCAGGCCAGCGGGTTGTCCCACTGCGCGACCCGCTCGATGAGCCGCGACTGTCGCGCGATCATGTTGGCGCGCGGCGCGCGTTCCCGCTCGTAGCGGCGCAACGCCCCTGCAATGTCCCCGTCCTCGCGCAGACAGCGGTCCAGCACGACCGCGTCCTCCAGCGCCTGACAGGCGCCCTGCCCCAGGTTGGGCGCCATCGGATGCGCCGCGTCGCCCAGCAGGGTGATCCGACCCATGCTCCAACGCTTGAGCGGCGGACGGTCGTAGATGTCGTTGCGCAGGATCGCCCCCTCGTCGGTCGTGGCGATGATAGCGGGGATGGGGTCGTGCCACGCCCCGAAGCGATCCAGCACGTCGCGCTTGCGGCCGCCTGGCCCGTCGGGCGCGCCCTCGGGCATGTTGGCGGCGGCGAACCAATATACGCGCCCCCCGGCGAGTGCGGCCTGCCCAAACTCCAGGCCGCAGCCCCACGACTCGCCAGGCCGCAGCCGGTCATGCGGGAACGTGGTGACCGCGCGCCACGCCGTGTAGCCACGGTAGCGGGGCGGGGCGGCGGCGAACAGCGCGGCGCGCACGACGGAGCGCAGGCCATCGGCGCCGACCACGAGGGCAGCGCGCAGGCATGAGCCATCGGCGAAGCGCGCGTCGACGCCTGCGGCGTCCTGCGCCAGCGCCTCGCAGGAGGCGCCGAGGCGTACGGCCCCGTCGGGGAGGGCATCGCGCAGGACCTGCTGCAGGTCGGCGCGGTGGACCACGACCGTGGGCGCGCCGTGGCGCCGCGCCAGGCCGTCCGTCGAGAGCGGCGCCAGCAGGCCGCCACGGCTGTTACGGATGCCGCCGCCCTGCTCCGGCGCGCCGAGCGCGCGCACGGCCGCGCCCAGCCCCAGGCGGTCGAGCGCCTTGACGGCGTTGGGCCACAGCGAGAGCCCAGCGCCGGCGGGGTCCAGCGCGCCGGCGCGCTCACACACCACCACGTCGCGGCCGGCCCGCCGCAGCGCCACCGCCGCGGCCAGCCCTCCGATGCCGCCCCCGATTATCACCGCCTCGACATCATGCCGCGCCGCCATCACCCCTACCCCCGCCTCCACTATACCGCTACGGTGCGGCATATGGGCGGTGGGGCGCGACAATATAGCCGATAATGCGCCGCATCTATACAGGTGTAGGGGGGTGTGGCCCTACAATGCGGTCCGGTAAAAGTCGGGCAGACCCGTCGCGTGTCAACCGTCCGCCCGCGTGAGCGTATCGCCATGAGGCGCTGCCTGAACGGAGGCTACGGCATCGACGAACTGGGGCAAAAGCCGGGCGAACTCGTGGCGCTCCCCATCGGACCAATCCCGCGTCACCCGCGCGAAGACGGCGCGCTGGTAGCGGTAGGCGTCCTCCAAGAGCGCGCGTCCGGCCGCGGTGAGCGCGAGCTGTACGCGACGGCCATCCGCCTGAGAGGCGACGCGGGAGAGATAGCCAGCCTGAATCGCCTCCGCGGTCAGCCTGCTCGCGGTCGAAGGGTCGATACCGAGCCGGTCGGCGACAAGGCCCACGGTGACGTCCCCACCGGGCTCCTCGGGACCGGCCTCGACGGCCTGCGCCACGAGGACCCGCGACACGTTGACGGTGTGCGCGCTACCCTCCATTAACATCCGGCCCATCGGCTGCCGAGCGAAGATCCGGCCCAGCCGAAACAGCGCTTGCCCGGCCTCATCTAGTAGCGAGTCATCGTCGCCTTGCATGTTCATTGCTCCTTGGCGCCGGTGAGCGTCATCACGTCCTACCTTTCCATGTCACAAGTCTACCACTTGCTGTATGCGGGACGCACGTATATTATATGTATGATGAATACATATTTATTGTATGGCACTGGTACCGGTAACCGCTGAGGAAGGTCTATGAAGTCACAAGATGTAGCAACCGTCGATACATGGCATCGCTTGTTGAACAACGGCGACATCGAGCGGCTGGTAGCGCTGATCGACCATGATGTAGAAATCGGCGGTCCGCGGGGCGTGAGTACGGGTGTGCAGGTCTTCCGGGACTGGTTTGGCCGCGCCGGGATACAACTCACTCCCCTGCGCTATTTCCACAGGGGCAACGTTGTCGTGGCCGAAGAGGAAGGGGTGTGGCAGTCCCCGGATGATGGGCGTGAGACGGGTCGCCAAGTGGTAGCGTCGCTCTTTACGCTGGAGAATGGCTTGATAACCGGGATAAAGCGCTTCGATACCCTCCCAGCGGCCCTCCGAGAAGCGGGTTTGGATAAAGCGGATATGGTAGACTAGCGCTCGGCCGTGAGCAGCGCCGCGAGGCGCGCCGGCGCGAGGAGGAAGACGAGCAGCGCGATCAAGCCCGTGAGCGCGAAGAGCCCGGCGCCGGAGGCCAACGCCAGCAGGGGATGGCTCGTCGCCAGGAACAGGGTCAGGATGAGCAGACCCGCACTGGCGCCCACCAACAGCAGCCCACCGATACCGCCCACGATGCTGGCTTGGCTGCTGACCTGCCGGCGCGGGTTGTCCCAGTCGAGCCGCGGCCAGATGAGGCTGACGAACAGTAATCCGCCGGCCGTGGCGACGGCGATGGCTGCCAGCGCGCACGCGCCCAGCAGGACCTGGCCGGGACCCAGGCGCAGCCACCACGCGCCGGCGCCCAGCAGCGCCTCGGACAGCACGAGCGACGGCGCGGCGGAGAATATCCATTTGGACAGCAGGATGTCGCGCGCGCCGATCGGGGCCAACGCGAGCACGAACAGCGCGCGGCCCTCGCGGTTGACCGCGGGCAACGCCAGCGTGGTCAGCGGCAGCCACAATAGAAAACAGAGCAAGCCGAAAAAGCCGATCGACCCCAGCGAGACCGGCAACCCGGCCGTAGCGGTCGATGATAAGGAGATGCGGCTCAGGTTTTGCCAGAACAGGAAGCCGATCACGACGAAGGAGTAGAGCAGCCGCGCCCATACCTGCGGGTCGCGCCGCAGCGTCCGCCACTCTTTGCCGACGAGCGGCCACCACGGCGGCCGCCGGCTGGGCCAGCTCGCGCCGGTGTCCATCACCGGCACGCTCATCGCCCAGGGGAGCGCGGCTATCTCGCTCGCCCCACCCGACGCGGCGCTTGGCGTGGGGACGGACGCGCCACTCCCTCCCATGGACGCAGCCCTATCCAGGACGCCGCTAGAGCCGGGTAGCGGCGCGGCGCGGCGCGCGCGCCGCCCGACCTCCTGGTACGTGGCCCAGCCCGTGGCGAACAAGCGCGACGAGAAGGTCACGGCGAGGGCGGCCAGCACGAGCGCCGTCACCACGGCCGCGACGAGGTAGGCGCCCCCCGCGCCCGTATCACCCGCGATGAGCAGCCCGAGCGCGCGTCCTGTCCAGGACACGGGTAACAGCCCCCAGGGACCGCGCGCGGCATCCGTGAACAGGCGCGGCGGACCCGACATATACTCGTACGTCCGCGGGTTTGCCAGCAGTTGCGTCCCGATATAGAGGCCGCCGCTTAGGAGCGCGCCCAGGATGGCCGTGACCGCGCGCGCCCGCGCCGGTGGGATCCAGCGCAGGACGGCCACGGTGAGCAGCAGGGCCAGCGCGACCGGCACGACCGGCAACAGCAGCAGCGCGAGCGCCGCCGCGACATAGTAGGCGGCGCCAACGCCAGCCGCGTGCCCGATGCCGATTAGGACGGGCAGACCCAGCGCGAGGACGGGGACCGTGAGCGCGCCGTAGACGGTAGCGAGCTTCTCGCCCAGTGTCACCCAGGGACGCAGCGGCGTCAGCAGCAACAGCTTCAGGTCGCTGGAATAGGTCAGCAGGGCCAGGACGGACGGCAGGGCCACGAGGAACAGGAACAGGCTCAACGATGAGGAGAGTCCGGCCAACGCGAGTTCCAAGGCGGCGCGTCCACGCGGGTCGGCCAGCCCCTGGCTCAACAAGGCCGTGAGCGACACGGAGATGAGCACGGTAAACTGCAGCAGCACCACGCCGACGATGAGACCGCCGACAATAAACGACCCGCCACGGTTACGCGCGGGACCGCTACGGATGCCGGCGCGGCGCAGCAACCGCAGCCGCAGACGCAACAGGATCTTGATGTCGCCCAGCGCCGTTTTCATATCGCTAATCCACCGTCAGGGCGCGGGCGAGCGCGCGGTCCTCTTCGCCGCCGGTCAGCCGCAGGAAGATATCCTCCAGACTCTCGGCGCTGCCGCCATGCGCCGCGCCGCGCAACTCATCCAGGGAGCCTTGCGCGATGACGCGCCCGTGATCGAGGATGGCGACACGGTCGCAGATGGCCTGCGCGATCTCCAGGATGTGCGTGCAGAGCAGGACGGACCGTCCCCGCGCGGCGAGCGCGCGCAGCGTGTCCTTCAGGAGGCGGGCGCTGCGCGGGTCGAGCCCGACCGTGGGCTCGTCGAGGAACAATAGGACGGGGTTATGGACCAGCGCGCCGCATAGCGCCGTCTTCTGCTTCATGCCGTGCGAGTAGCCGCCGATGAGATCATTGGCGGCGCCCCACAGGTCGAAGTAGCGCAGCAGTTCGTCGGCCCGCGCGCCCAGACCAGCCTCTTCCACGTTGTAGAGCCGGCCCATCAGGAGCACGAACTCGCGGCCGGTCAGCCGCTCGTAGAGGTAGGGCTCGTCGGGTACATAGCCGATGAGGCGCTTGACCGTGCGGGCGTCACGCGCCACATCATGCCCCGCGATCCGCACCGCCCCCTCGGTCGGCCGCAGCAGCCCCGTCAGCATACCGATCGTGGTCGTTTTGCCAGCGCCGTTAGGGCCAAGCAGGCCGACCACCTCACCCGCCCGCACGGTGAGGTCGACGCCGTTGACGGCCAGAAAGCCGCCGTAGCGCTTGCGCAAACCCTCGGCGACGAGAATATCCATTGCTAGTAGTAATCACCCTGCCGGGGCATGAGACGCGGGCCACGGTCGCCGGGGGCGAATTGGCCGAGGCCATAGCGCGCGATAAAATCCTCGCGCGTGAGCCGCATCTGCACGTCGATGTAGTAGCCGACACGGCTGGAATACTTGCGCATCGTGCCGACCGTCTCGAAGCCGATCTTCTTATACGAGGCGCGCGCACGCCCATTGGCGGCGTACGTGTTGAGGTACATCGCGCGCAACGGCGTCGTCTGGAAGAGATGGTCGAGGAGTGTGCGGATGGCTTCGGTCCCGTAGCCCTTGTCCCACAGGGAGCGCTCACCGATGTAGACGCCGAGCTCGACGCTGGCGCGATCGGCGTTCCAGTTATAGTAGCTGATCATACCGATCAACGCGCCGTTCTCGTCGAGGACGGCGAACTGGTCGCGGCGCATATCGGATTGACGCGTCGACGCGATGATGTCGCCGCGGAATTGCGCCAGCGTCGGCGCGGCGGGAATACTACCGCTCCAGTACTGCAGATCCTGGTCGAGGCTCCAGCGATAGCGCCGCGCGATCTCCTCCTCGCTGAAGCCCTCGGACGCGTGGCGTAGGGTCACACGGCGGCCACGGATCACCGTCGCCGTCAGCAGGCTCCGCCCCCTGGCCACGTTCCTCATTGTTGCAGTAACTCGTTTAATCCAGCGGATTACGACCGATCGCGGGCGAACTTGAGCGCGATGATCACGACGCGGCGCGCGGCGTCGTTCTCGAGCGCGTTGATCAGCATGGTCAACCCCGCGCGCCGCGTCGCGCTGCCGCCCTTACGCGAGACATCGCGCGCGGCGTCGCGCGCCGTATCGGCCGCGCGGCTGGCCGTCGAACTCGGCGCATTGTTGCGGCGCGACAGGACGAAGACAACCACGCCCAGGATCAGAACCGGCGCGATGAGGGCCACTGGCGGAAGGCCGCCTCCATTCTGGGATGGGAACGTTTGCTCGCGGTTCGACATGCTCTTCTACCCTCTCTCACTATCTCTCACCGTACCGTACCGTACAACCGTCGTCATCGGGCAATGCTATCAACACTGTAGCATAGCCCGTTCCACTCCTGCCGAGATATGACCAGTAGTCTGAGCCTGCGACTGCGGTCGCATGGCAGACCAACGCCGACTGCGGTCGGGTGCGCTCCCCGAACGTGGCGCTCCGACGCATTCGCCCTGACACCGCAGTGTCCGTGGTCTGCCATGCGACCGCAGTCGCAGGCCAAACGCCTACAATAGGTCAGGGCGTCCCGTAGCGGGACGCCCTGCCCTATCCGTGGCCGTGTCATGCGGCCGATGGTCTTACGCGGCGGACGCGGCGCCGCTTTGCAGCCCCCGCGCGACGACGCGCAACCGCTCCACGTCATATAACTCGTTGGGGTGGCCGTAGCGGTCCGCGTAGGACCGCGCGACGGCGGCGGCGATCAGGCGCTCGAGCAAGACGCCCGCGGCCTGCGCGTGCACGAGGACGGCGGGCGCGTGCGTGTCCAACGCCTGCGCGCACAACGCGCGTAACATGTCGCTATCAATGCGCGCGACCGGCGCGCCGCGCAACAACTCGTCGATCCAGCCCCATAGCAGCGCGCGGTCCACGTACCACGCGTCCGGTTGCTCCGCGGCCGGTCCGCCGCCATACCCCGTGCGGTCCCAATTGTTCCCGTTCATGGCTCGCCCCCGCTTGTCCCCATCCCCTGCCCGTCTATCACCTCTGTCGTTGGCGCACTACGATCACGTCTACAGCGCCAACTGCGTGACAAGCTCCTCGGCAGCCTCGCTCAACTCGACCGGAGCCTCGAAGCCCCCAACCTCGACCTCGCCGCGGATCTCGCGCTCGATCTGGTCGCGCAAGGCGATGTTCTGGCGCAGGAACTCTTTGGCGTTCTCGCGGCCCTGGCCCAGGCGTGTCTCGCCGTAGGAGAAGAAGGCGCCGCTCTTCTTGACCAGGCCCATCTCCACGCCCACGTCGAGCAAGCCGCCCTC
>JAABUO010003159.1_pt1 | contig 19752 bp, 17 predicted proteins | sample 5559291 | NCBI WGS metagenome assembly JAABUO01 (sample SAMN10711878, study PRJNA513372) | rock metagenome | isolation source: Antarctica rocks | place: Antarctica: Victoria Land, Finger Mt sud
ACTGCTCCAGAACGCCCGTCAACACACGTCAAAACGCTCATTCAACCAAAATCCGAGCCGAGAAAACCAGCACACAGCCAACAAAGACGCATCGGTCAGAGCTATTTCAACAAGTTCTTAGGAAGCGTGCGCAAGGACATCGCAGCCGGAGCTCACACTCAGAAATCTGTTCTGGAAGTGGTGTATGCGATGGGCGATAGAGTGGCGCTCGAGGCACAACGTTCGTTGAGCCCAACATTGGTGGCGGTTATCAATGCAACCGGGGTGGTGCTGCATACAAACCTGGGTCGTGCTCCTTTGAGTGAGGCGGCAATCCGAACGATTGTTGACGTGGCCAGCGGGTACTCGAACCTTGAATTCGACCTCCAGAGTGGGAATCGAGGGCGGCGGGATCGCCATGCGGGGCCGATGTTGCTGCGCGCGCTTGGCTCCATTGTGGGTGAGCCTGCGGAACAGATAGGCGAACGCTGGGATGTAGCGATCGTGAACAATTGCGCCGCCGCAACTTTGCTTGGGCTCAATTCGCTGGCTGAAGGTGGAGAGGTGCTGGTCTCTCGCGGCGAACTGGTGGAGATCGGCGGGGGCTTCCGAATCCCCGAAATTCTGAAAAAAGCCGGAGTTCACCTGCGCGAGGTGGGAACCACGAACCGCACTCGCCTGAGTGACTACGCGGGTGCAATCAATGCCAACACGCGCATGATCCTGCGGGTTCACCAATCGAACTTCCGGATGCAAGGGTTTACGGAAAGGGTCGAGCTGGAGGATTTGGTTGAGCTGGGGAGAAGCTCCGGAATTTTCGTGTTTGAGGATCAGGGCACCGGGCTGATGGTTTCTCTCGATGATCTGGGTGTACACGGGGAACCGTCTCTGGCTGAAAGCTTCAGGAAGGCTCCGGACCTGATCGCTGCGAGTGGCGACAAGCTGCTGTGTGGGCCGCAGTGTGGGATTCTGTTGGGTAAAAGCGCGGTAGTGGAGCGTGTCCGCGCGAATCCGCTGTTCCGCGCTTTGCGTGTGGATAAGCTGACGTATGCGGCGCTTGAAGCCACGCTGCTCAGTTACATAACCCACAAAGAAGAATGAGATTCCAACCGTCCGCATGCTGCGGGTTCCTGCATCAGAGCTGCACAGGCGCTGCCTTGCCGTGCGGGATGCAGTCGCGACGAAGGATCTGGAAGCTATAGTTGTGAGCACACAAAGTGTCATAGGTGGAGGGACGACGGCGGGCTCCACGCTGGACAGCTTTGCGGTGTCTCTGCGGCACGAACTGCACACGGCGTCGGCTCTGCTTGCGGAGCTTCGTCGCCAGAGTCCTCCACTCATTGCGCGTGTGCAGAATGACTGCGTTCTGCTGGATTTGAGGGCTGTGCCTCCTGCGCAGGACGAAGTGGTGATCGGGATTGTAAGGGCCGTCGCACCGCGGGAGTGGAAGCGATGAGTACACCTGGCGAGTCGCTCGAGCGCTCGATTGTCGTAGGCACAGCCGGACATATCGACCATGGCAAAACCATGCTCGTCCGCGCGTTGACGGGTGTGGACACGGACCGTTTGCCGGAAGAGAAGCGGCGCGGCATCACGGTTGATCTTGGCTTTGCGACGTTCGAGCTTGCAGGGACGTCGGGGGAACATCTGCGGCTCGACCTGATCGATGTGCCCGGCCACAAGCAGTTTGTGCGCAACATGCTGGCTGGAGCGGGCGGGATCGATTTCGTGATGCTGGTGATCGCGGCCAACGAAGGTGTGATGCCGCAGACTGAGGAGCATCTTGCCATTTGCGAACTGCTGGGGGTACGGCGTGGGCTGACAGTTCTGACCAAGTCCGACCTGGTGTCAGAGGAAGAGTTGAGTGCGGTGTGCGAGCGTGTGCGGTCTGCGCTCGCAGGGTCGTTTCTTGCGGACGCGCCCATTGTGCCGGTCAGTGCGCATTCGGGGTTCGGCATGCCTGCGTTACGCGACGAACTGGCGAAGCTGGCGGAGCAGGTGCCGCTTCGGAGCACTTTGGGTCTGCCTAGGCTGCCGCTCGACCGGAGCTTTGTGGTCAAAGGTTTTGGGACGGTGGTCACGGGAACTCTGCAATCGGGCAGGCTGGCAGCTGGTCAGACCCTGATGCTCGAGCCCGGAGGTACCCCGGTGCGCGTGCGTGGGCTGCAAAGGCAGGGACGCGCCCACACAGAGGCGTTTGCAGGCTCCAGGGTCGCGCTGAACCTTTCCGGGGTCGAGGTTGCGCAGGTTCGCCGGGGTGCGACGCTGGTGCTGCCGAAGACTTTGCAGGCGGTCGAGACAATCGATGCTGAGGTTTCGCTTTTGGCGGGTGCGCCCGCGCTGGTCCATGGTGCTCGGGTGCGGCTACACAGCTTTACGGCGGAGGCTGTAGCCAGAGTTTCGATCTATGGCTACGGCGTGGTCGCGCCCGGAGCGAGCCAGATTGTGCGTCTGAAGCTGGCGAATCCGGTGCTGCTGCTGCCGGGCGACCGCTTTGTGCTGCGCCGTCTTTCGCCCGCGCAGACGATCGGCGGAGGGCGTGTGCTCGACGCCCATCTCGCCCCGCGAACCCCCAGGAAGAGGGCGCTGCTGTGGCTCGAAAAGATGAGAGATGCTTCGCCAGCGCAGCAACTCCGTCTGCGGGTCGAGCGATGTGGGCGTACAGGAATCAGCCTACCCCAGCTGGCGCAGGAGATGGGCTGGACGGCAGACGCAGCCCGCACCGCAGCGGAGGCGGAGCTTGCGAGCGGCATCATGCGGCTGCTCGCAGAACGGATTCTGGTGAGCAAAAGCGCGCTCGACGAAGCGCAAAGCGCCGTACTGGGACTGCTTGGCGGTGCCTCCGGCAGTGTGAAGGCGGCTGCCGGAGGTGTCAGGAAAAGTGAGTTGCGGACCCAGGCACATCTTGGGCCCGAGGTGTTCGAGGTAGTCCTCGGAACGCTTATGCAGCAGCAGCGGCTCGTGCTGCGCGGCGATCCCGGGCACGAGATGGTCTATCCAGCCGGCGTGAATCCTGACGGCGGGACCCAGCCACAGGTGGCGGCTGTCGCCGAAATTTACCGCCGTGCCGCTCTGAACCCTCCCGCGATCGCTGAGATATTAAGCAAGTTACGCCTCAACGAGCGGGATGTGCGCGCCTGCCTTACCTTGCTGCTGCGTGACAAAACCCTGGTCAAGATTGCGGCAGCGGACGTATTCATGCACAGGACGGCGGTGGAAGAGTTGGAAGCTACCATCCGCGGGCTGAAGAACCAGACGCTCGACGTTGCGCGTTTGAAGCAGATCACAGGACTGTCCAGAAAGTACGCGATTCCTCTGCTTGAGCACCTGGACCGCCAGCGGATCACGCGCAGGCAGGGAGACACGCGGATTGTTCTTTAAATGTCGGGTCACGATTTATTCACAGCGCAACCTCCTTTGCGCTCGCGGCGTCCCAACGTTGAGCGGGGGAACACGATGATCAAAGAGCTCTTGTCGAAGTGGCCTGTTTACCAGCAGATCAAGCACGGATCGAACGGCAACGGGGCGGAGTCCTGGAGCGAACGCACCCGGACCCTACAGCCGAAGACGGCCGGGGCCGAAGTGGCGCGTTCAATCTGCCCCTACTGTGCGGTTGGGTGCGGACAGATGATCTACCACAAAGATGGCAAGCTGATTTCGATCGAAGGCGATCCTGAATCTCCTATCTCGCGCGGCCACCTTTGTCCAAAGGGCGCTAATACGCTGGAACTGCACGTGAATCCAGGGCGCCTTACAAAAGTGAAATACCGGCGGCCCTACGGGACCAAGTGGGAAGAGATTCCGCTCGAGCAGGCGATGGATATGATCGCCGACCGCGTCTGGGATTCCCGCAACGAGAGCTTCGAGGAAACCAAAGAGGGCCACTCGGTGATGCAGACGAAAAAAGTCGCTCACCTGGGTGGGGCAACGCTGGACAACGAAGAAAATTATCTGATCAAGAAACTCTTCTCCGGAGGTCTAGGCATGGTTTGCGTCAGCAACCAGGCCAGAATTTGACACAGCTCAACGATGCCCGGTCTGGGCACCTCGGTTGGACGGGGCGGCGCAACGACGGCATTGATGTCCCTGGCAGATTCAGACGCCATCATGATCATGGGCTCCTCGATGGCGGAACAGCACCCGGTTGGCTTCCAATGGGTGATGGAGGCGCGTGAACGCGGCGGCAAGGTGATTCATGTCGATCCGCGGTTCACCCGTACCTCTGCGAGCGCCGATATCTGGGCCCCGCTGCGCGCGGGAACTGACGTTCTCTTTCTCGGCGCACTGATCAATTACGTCATCCAGCACGACAAGTGGTTCAAGGAGTATGTTCTCCCCTACACCAACGCTTCTACCATTCTGCGCAAGGATTTCCGCGATACAGAAGATCTCGATGGACTTTTTTCCGGCTGGGACGAAAAGAAGAAGCAGTACGATCCGGAGACGTGGCTTTACGAAGGGTCTGAGCCAAAGCGCCACGCCTCTCCCACTATGCCCGGGCATAATCCTGCGGACGGAGGCCATGGTAAAGACCGCGGTGGGGAAGCGGGCAACACCCACCAGTACACGACTGACCCGACGCTGACCAATCCACGCTGCGTCTTCCAGGTTCTGAAGCGGCATTATGCGCGCTACACGCCGGAGATGGTGGAGGAAGGCTGCGGCATGCCGAAGGATATTTTCCTGAAGGTGGCCGAGACGTTTGCCAATGCTTCCGGACCGGACAAGACCGCTTGCATCTGTTATGCGGTTGGCTGGACCCAGCATTCCAACGGTGTGCAGATCATCCGTGCGGCAGCCATCCTACAGTTGCTGCTAGGTAATATGGGGCGGCCGGGCGGGGGCATTCTCGCTCTGCGCGGACATGCTTCCATCCAGGGCTCAACTGATATCCCGACATTGTATGACATCCTGCCGGGCTATATACCGATGCCGTTTTTCGAGGACGATTCCACCAGCTTGGAGAAGTACATCAAGAAACATACCGACCGGGCCGGCGTGTGGGCAAACTTCGACGCTTACATCATCTCGCTCCTGAAAGCCTGGTACGGAGACGCGGCGACGAGTGAAAACGAATGGGGATTCCAGTGGATGCCACGCGTGACCGGCGATCACTCGGAGCTGGGGTATTGGCTGGCCATGGCAGATGGCAAGCTGGATGGTCTGTTTGTCATGGGGCAGAACCCCGCGGTGGGAGCACCTAATGGCAGGCTGCAACGCACCGCGATGAAAAATCTTAAGTGGCTCGTCGTGCGCGATCTGGTGGAAACCGAGACGGCCACTTTCTGGCTGGATTCGCCCGAGGTGAAACGCGGGGAGTTGAATCCAAAGAAGATCGCAACCGAGATTTTCCTGATGCCAGCTGCTGGTCAGGCGGAGAAGAGTGGCAGCTTCACGAACACGCAGCGGCTGGTGCAATGGCACAACAAGGCAGTGGACCCGCCGGGCGACTCTCGCAGCGAAACATGGTTCGTTTATCACCTGGGCCGACGCCTGAAGCAGAAGGCGGCGTTGTCTCCGCACACGAAGCGGGACATCGCGATCAAGAATCTGACGTGGGACTATCCTACCGAAGGAAAAATCGCCGAGCCGGTTGGCGAAGCGATTCTGGCTGAGATCAATGGATACACCTGGAAGGACAAGCAGCACGTCCAGACGTATGACGAACTCAAGCCGGATGGCTCGACGGCCTGCGGTTGCTGGATCTATTCCGGGCTGATGCCCTCGCCAGACAAGAACCTTCCGAATACACGCGAGTCACACGATGCACTTGGTCATGGCTGGGGGTTCTCATGGCCAAAAGACACACGCATCATTTACAACCGCGCCTCCGCAAAGCCGGACGGCAGCCCCTGGAGCGAGCGCAAGAAGCTGATCTGGTGGGACCCGAGTGCAGGAGAAAAAGGCAAATGGGTCGGACACGATAACAGCGACTTTAAAATCGACATGCCTCCCGATCACAAAGGCGACCCTGCGGCCAAGGGGCTGGAAGCGCTCGACGGAGACCAGCCGTTCACGTTGCATCCGGATGGCAAGGGCTGGTTGTTTGTCCCGAGCGGTTTGAAGGATGGTCCTCTGCCGGTTCACTTCGAACCGCTGGAGTCGCTGATCCGGAATCCTGTTTATCCGGACCAGCAGACGAATCCTCCGGCGAAGAAGAAAGAGCGCCCTGACAATCCGTATGCGCATTCGCCGGACGATCCGCGTTTCCCTTACGTCCTAACCACCTATCGGCTGACCGAGCACCATACCGCAGGGGGAATGTCGCGCGGACTTAGTCACTTGGCCGAGTTGCAGCCGGGGCTGTTTACGGAGATATCGCCGGAACTCGCTGCGCTGTGCGGGGTGAAACATGGTGAGTGGGTCACGATCTACTCTCCGCGTGGTCTAGTTTCCGCCAAAGCACTGATTACCGGCCGCATGGCACCCCTGACGGTGAAAGGACGAACGGTTCACCAGGTCGGACTGCCGTATCACTTCGGCTGGAAAGGAATTGCGGTCGGCGACGTGGTTAACGATCTGCTGGTGATTTCGGAGAGCCCGAACGTTCGCATCATGGAGACCAAGGCGCTGGTCTGCAATCTGATCCCCGGCCGGCGGGATCAGGGACGCAAAGCTCTCAAAGAGTTGGCCCACCTGTTGAAGGAGCGCGCATGAGCGAAAAGATGGGCAACTTCGAGATTCAGCCCGGTGAGACGACGGCCTTCTTCACCGATTCGACGACATGCATAGGCTGCAAAGCCTGCGAGGTAGCCTGCAAGGAATGGAATGGCCTGGAAGCGGACGGCTATAACCTTTCCGGCTTTTCGTATGACAACACGGTGGGCTTTGGGCACTCGACCTGGCGCCATGTGAAGTTTGTGGAAGAGATTCCGATTCCGGGTCTGGGGGGCAACTCCCCGGACCACACAACGTGGGAGTTTTCGTCGGACGTTTGCAAGCATTGCGAGGTGGCCGGGTGCCTGGAAGCGTGTCCTACGGGGGCGCTGGTGCGCACCGAGTTTGGCGGCGTCTTTTTGCAGCCCGAAATTTGTAATGGCTGTGCTTACTGCGTCGTCTCCTGTCCTTTCGGTGTGGTGCAGAAGAACGAGGAGGACGGGCGAGCCTTCAAATGCACCTTCTGTACTGATCGGCAGAAGGCTGGGCTGGAGCCGGCTTGCGCGAAGGCGTGCCCTACGCAGTCGATCCAGTTCGGCAAGTTGGAGACGCTCGAAGAGAAAGCGGCTGAGCGGCTTGCTACGCTGCACGACCGCGGCATGGATGACGCTCAACTCTACAATCCGAAGCACACAAGCGTGAAAGGGATTCATGCTTTCTTTCTGATTCGCGGAGAGCCCGAGAGCTACAATCTCCCTCCCAACCCAGAGGTTCCCACCATCTATCTTCGCGCCGGCTGGAAAGGTGCGGCACGGGATGGTCTGCTGCTGCTGGCCGGAGTCGCAGCCGCTTTCCTTGCATCCCGTGGCACGCACAAGGAGGAATTCCATGTTTGAGACGATTTCTCCGGTTGACAGCCGCGAACAAAAACTGGAAGAGATCCGCCGCCAGGCCGAGTTGTACGGGCAGGTGGATGGAGCAGGAGTTCGGCCTGCGGGCTCGCCCTTCCCATTGGCTTCTCCCCAGACCGGGTACTATGAGCAGCCGCTGCTGAAAGAGCCGCAGTGGACGCAGCTCATTCCACTTTATTTCTTTGTGGGCGGTGCCGCTGGATCACTCGGCGTGATTGGCTCACTCGCCGACATTCTCGCCGACGATAGCAGCCTGGCCAGGGACGCACGCACGCTGGCTTTTGGAGGCGCAGTTCTTTCCGGGGTACTGCTGATAGCCGATCTGGGGCGGCCTAGCCGCTTCATCAACATGCTGCGTGTCTTTAAGCCGCAGAGCACTATGTCCATGGGTTCGTGGGTGTTGTCAGGGTTCTCCGTTTTCGCCTCCGCTTCAACCTTCGCGGATGTGCTGGAACACTTCTTTGGCTCCAACCTTTTTGTTCACCTCCTGCGTGGCGCTGGAAGAGTCGGGTCTGTTGCATTCGGCATGCCGTTCCACAACTACACCGGTGTCTTGTTGGCGACGACCGCGCTGCCGGTTTGGAACGAGCGCGCCGATTCACTGCCCGGACATTTCGGAATGTCCGGCCTGCAAGCTGGCGCAAGCATTCTGGAGTTAACGGGGCATGGTAAGAATCGCGCGCTGAATCTGCTGGGGCTGCTCAGCGCATCCATGGAGACCTGGGAAAAACTTGAAATCTCCAGCAAGACATCGCAAGCGCTGGTGCCGCTGAAGAAGGGTACAAGCGGCGCGCTGGTCAGTGCGGGTGCATGGTTGTCAGGTCCGGTGTCGATCGCGCTTCGGCTTGGCTCTTTCTTCCCACAGCGCGAAGGTATGTTGCGTCGCCTCGCAGCATGCGCGGGGATCGCTGGCTCTATGTTTACGCGCTACGGTTGGGTCGAAGCGGGCAAGGCCTCGGCGCGCGACTGGCGTCTTCCGCTTGAAATTGACGCTCCTGAAAGCGACAGGAAACCACAAGGAAACCTGTTCGCGGGATCTACTCCCAAGAAACCCTCTTCGGTGGGTGAGAAAGCGAGAAACGTTGGTGCTGCGTTTCTGCTGCTGGCTGCATCGATCGCCATGAAGCGTAGGCTGTCACGGTAGCATTGGTTGAACCCAGGCTGCGCTACACCTCACCTGAGGGTGTAGAGGTAAGCGGCGACATCGCGTGCCTGCGGCTCGGTGAGGCCAAGCTCAGGCATGGCAGTTTTTGGCTTCATGGATTGCGGTGCCATCACCCAGTGCACGAGGTTCTCGGGCGTGTTCGGAAAATTGCCTGCGATATAAGTTCGTCGGGAGAGCGCAACCAGCGGCGGCCCAACGACGCCGTTCGCACCGTGAATTCCAGGGACGTTATGACATTTCCCGCATCCATATGTGACCATCGTTTCCCTTCCGCGGGGGGCATTGCCGCCCGTGCTCACGGTGTAGGGATGGGTCGATTGTCCGCCCCTGCATCCGGTGAGCAGGCCAGCGGCGAGGCAGGCGACGAGACATAAACATGCGCGCATTTCCAACACATCCTTCCGCTGCACTGGCTTGCAAAATCGGAACACAGACGGCATTGCGGGGAACACAATCAAGCGGGCGCGTTCAGCACTGCCGTTGCTTGGATAGATGCAGGTTTTGTCCTGGAGGGCACATGCGGTGAGGCAATCCAAACCGTGCAATCGAGGCGTTCAAAAATATTGTTGCGAGCGGGTAGATCGCATTCCGACATTGGGCATCCAAGCAGCCGTGAGACTCTCTTTGCAACGCGCATGGCCACGTAAGTTGCCATTCAGCCCTGTGCTGGTGGGAGCTCTGCTGCCGCTCATTCTCAGTGCGCCCGCTGCTCCTGCGCAGCATGCTGGTGCGGGCGCTCCTACTCCTGCACAGCAGGCTTCTGGTCCCGGTGCTTCTACTGGGTCAGCAATCTTCGCCCAGCGGTGTTCGCAGTGCCATGGGGATCGAGGGCAGGGGATTGCGTCCGCAGTGACCATCGCTGGACCGTCGCTCCAGGCGGAACACGACGCAGGAAAGGTGATGACCGCCGTGGAGTGGGGGCCGAGTCACATGCCGGCGTTCTCGCGTGTGCTGTCCGTTCCGCAGATTCACTCAGTGTCCGGCTACGTGACGACGCAGCTTGCCATTATTCCTCTGACGCAAGGCGATCTGGGCGAAGGGGGCAAGCTGTTCCGTGTGTACTGCGCAAGCTGCCACCGCACGGCTGTGCGAGGAGGTGCGCTGGCGTTTACCGGAAGAAATGCGCCTGCGCTCACGAACAAATCAGCGGCATTGATTGCAGGTGCTGTGCGCTGGGGGCCGGGAACGATGCCATCATTTCCTGAGCCTGTATTGAGTGACCAGCAGCTCTCGTCCGTGGTGCGTTACGTCAAGTTCGTTCAGCATCCGCCCGATCCCGGAGGCGACCCTCTGAAGTATTATGGTCCGGTTTCAGAAGGATTGGCAGCCGGCGCTGTCCTGATGATTCTGATCGGTTTTACCGGCTGGATTGAGAAAGGGGAGAAGGGATGAACAAGGACGGGGAGCAACGGGAGAGCGGGCTCGGTGCCTCCCTCAGGCTGGTCTGGCGTTTCCTGCGATTTGGCTGGAAGCTCCTGACGTTGTTCGCCCGGGCAGTGGATCGCATGTTCCCACGCCGCGAAGCTCCCAAGGAGATACCGAGTAGCGGGCGCGAGGCGGACCGCAGGCTGGAGAGCGAGTCCGAGGTGGAGAAGCGGGAGAGCCGGGGCACGCTGCTGGTGATCTGTTCGTTCACGCTAGCAATTTTGGGTGGTGTAGCCTTCGTGGTCTTCTACTGGACCGGGAGATTCAGCACCCAGATGCTGGGCGGCAGCCTGGCACTGTTTTTGGGAGGTTTGGGATTTACGACTGTGCTGTGGGCGCGCTGGATGATGGTCCACAAAGAGGCGGTCGAGCCCCGAGAGGTGCTGAAGCCCAGTCCCGTTGAGCAGGAGAGTACGGACGAGGCTTTCTGCGGAGGAGCGCGTGACGTGCGCCGCCGCAGGTTATTGCAGTTTATGGGTCTGGGCGGGGCCGGCGTGCTGGCCTCCATGGTGTTTACATTGCTGCGCTCGCTCGGAATGTCCCCCGACAAGCGCCTGTACAGCCGCGAGTGGAAGGGTGGACAACGTCTGGTGACGCTGGATGGGAAGCCGGTTTCGCTCACGTCCCTTCAGCCTGGGAGTACAGTGACGGTGTTTCCCGAAGACAAGGTGGGGTCTGAACGCGCACAGACCGTCCTCATCCGTGTGAAGGAGAATCTGCTGCAACTGCCGCAGGAGCGCGCTACCTGGGCACCCGGCGGATATGTTGCCTATTCGCGGGTTTGCACGCATGCTGGGTGTCCGGTAGGCGAGTACGAGGCAGAGCAGTCGCTGCTTCTTTGCCCGTGCCACCAATCGACGTTTGATGTTCTGCGTGCGGCCGCTCCAACCGGGGGACCCGCGGCCAGAGCGCTTCCGCAGCTTCCCTTGTACGCGGATGCAGACGGCACGTTGCGTGCCGGTGGAGGATTTTCCGAGCCTCCAGGTCCGGGCTTCTGGGGGATTCTCTCGTGATTACGAAACGGGTCAGCCGGTTCATCGACTCGCGTTTAGGTGCCGCTAAGTTTGCGCGGAGCGCGATGAACCATGTCTTCCCGGACCATTGGTCGTTCATGCTGGGGGAGGTTGCGCTCTACTGCTTCGTAATCCTGGTAATCACCGGGACGTATCTGGCGTTGTTCTTTCATGCCAGTTCGGAAAAGGTGTTTTATGACGGCTCTTACGCTCCGCTGGTAGGGCAGAAGGTCTCGGTTGCGTTCCGGTCGATGCTGCATATCAGCCTGGATGTACCGGCAGGTCTGCTGATCCGGCAAATGCACCACTGGGCGGCAGATATCTTCTTGTGGGCCATTGTGGCGCACCTGGCACGCATCTTTTTTACGGCCGCATATCGCAAGCCCCGCGAACTGAACTGGCTCATCGGCTTGACGCTGCTGGTGTTGGCGCTGGTTAACGGCTTCTTTGGATATTCCCTTGCAGACGATCTGCTCTCCGGGACCGGACTGCGCGTCGGTTACTCGATCATGCTTTCGATTCCGGTAGTCGGGCCGTGGCTCGCCTACCTGTTTATGGGCGGCACGGTGCCGAATCCCGAGACTTTGCCCCGTATGTATTCAATGCATATCTTTCTGGTGCCAGCACTGATTGCAGGCCTCCTGGTGTTGCACCTGGGGATGATCTGGCGGCAGATGCACACCAATTATCCGGGGCCCAAGCGCACCAACCGCACGATCGTAGGCTCTCGGCTGTGGCCCACTTATACGGCGAAATCCATCGGTCTGCTGCTCCTTTTGTTCGGGGCGGTCGCCGCTTTGGGTGCGTTCGCGCAGATCGATCCAGTCTGGATCTACGGTCCTTACGATCCTTCGGCAACGATGGCGGGCGCCCAACCCGATTGGTACCTTGGATGGGTGGAGGGAGCGATGCGCCTGTCTCCCGGCGTAAACCTCCGCCTGGGACATTGGCTGGTGCCGGAGCTCTTCTTTCCGGCTGTGTTAATGCCCTTGCTGGTCTTCCTTACGTTGTATCTGTGGCCATTTCTGGAGAAGCTCTTCTCGAAGGACGAGGGAGACCAGAACGTCCTGCGGATGCCCTATGAGCAGCCCGTCAAAACGGCTCTTGGCGTGGCGGTCTTCACCTTTATGCTAGTGCTGCTGACCGGTGGCGCGGATGACATCATCTCGGTTTCGCTGGGTACCTCTGTGGTTGAGCTGCGTACCATTTTGCGCATCCTGGTCTTTGTCGCTCCTGTTTGCGCGGCGGGAGTGGCTTACCTTGTGTGCGTAAGGCTGAGAAGCAGCCGGGCCGCCTCTGCTGCTCTTACAGAACAGCTCGCCGGGCTGGAAGAACGAAGGCAAGTCGCGCACGCACTCCGCGAAGACGAGGAACCGCTGCTCCTGCTGCCGGCTGTGTCCGGCGGTGCTCCGGACGCGATCCCGGATGGAGTGCAGCAGGAGCAAGTTGCAGGCGGCGTGGAAAATGTCGGAAAGCGACAAATCCTTGATGGAGACTGGCAACCCCGCTAAGGTGGCCCTGCATCCTGACGAGAGTACAGACCACCATCAGCAGCAGATAAAGTTAGCTGCTGATTCGGGTTGGAAGCAGGAGACCGAATGATTACGGTGGCGGCGGAGGAGCGGCTAACGGAGCTTTGGGAGACGCCGAAGAGCGTCTACGGCTGGTTTGCGACCGTGGACCATAAAGACTTGGGAATCCGCTATCTGATCACAGCGTTCCTGTTCCTGCTGATCGGGGGCGTTGAGGCGCTGGTCATGCGCATTCAACTGATGCGCGCCAATGAATCCTTCCTGTCGCCGGAGATGTATAACCAGCTTTTCTCGATGCACGGCATCACCATGATTTTCTGGTATGCCTCGCCGATCCTGACTGGGTTTTCCGTCTACCTGGTTCCGCTGATGGCGGGTGCGCGCGATATTGCATACCCACGTTTGAACTCTTTCACTTACTGGACGTTTCTGTTATCGGGAGTTCTGGTCTACATCGGTCCGTTGATGGGTGAGGCTCCGCACGCCGGCTGGTTTTCGTACATGCCGTACACGAACATCATCTATTCACCTACTCATGGGATGGACTTCTACGCTATCTCACTGATCTTTCTAGGAATATCCACGACCGCGGCGGCCATCAACTTTATTGTTACCATCCTTCGTTTCCGCGCGCCCGGCATGGCGATTAGCAAGATGCCCCTCTTTCTCTACAGCACGCTCACCATTTCCGTGACCATCGTGTTCGCCATGCCGGCGTTGACCCTGGCGTGCATCTTCATGGAGTTGGAGCGGCGCTGGGGATTCCACTTCTTCGGGACAGATGCGGGCGGAAATCCGCTGCTTTGGCAGCAGCTCTTCTGGTTCTTTGGCCATCCCTGGGTGTACGTAATCTTTCTACCCGCAACCGGAATGATTTCGTTGATAATTCCAGTTTTTTCAAGACGTCCGATTGTGGGTTACACGTATGTAGCTCTATCCACTGTCTTGACCGGTGCCGTCGGGTTCAGCGTGTGGCTGCACCATATGTTTACGGTTGGCATGTCGGATATGGCAATGAGTTTTTTCAGCGCCGGCAGCATGACGATTTCGCTCTTCACGACGATTACAATTTTTGCCTGGGTAGCTACAGTCTGGCACGGCCGCCCGGTCGCGACCACTTCCATGTTGTATGCGCTGGGCTCGGTGGCTCTACTGGTGGTCGGAGGTTTGAGCGGCGTGGTTACGGGCGTTATCCCGGTGGACTGGCAGTTGCATAATACGTACTACGTGGTGGCCCACATCCACTATGTGTTGATCGGTGCCAATGTCTTTCCGGTGTTCGCTGGACTTTATTTCTGGATCCCGAAGATGACCGGAAGGATGATGAACGAGCGGCTCGGTAAATGGAGCTTCTGGGTCATGTTTGTCGGGTTTAACATTGGTTTCTTCCCTATGCACCTGGTTGGCATCATGGGGATGCCGAGACGGGTCTACACCTATCCGGCTGGGCTGGGCTTGCAGCCTATGAATGAGCTGATGACGTTTGGCGCGTTCATGCTTGGAATTGGAATTCTGCTGAGTATCATCAATCTTTTTTACAGCCTGCGCAGAGGCGAGTACGCGGGCAACAATCCCTGGAACGCGGACGGGTTGGAGTGGGCGATGGAGTCGCCGCCGCCGGTGTATGAAACCGTGCATATTCCTGCTGTTTCGACACGCCATCCGCTGTGGGATGAATTCGACGAAGATGAGGATCCTGGGGATGAGCGAGTCCTGGCGCAGGCGCGGCTTACGCTGACCACAAGCCTGCTCGATGCGGTACCTCTTTCGGCAGCCAGCATGCCGAGAGAAAGCCTGGTGCCGTTGATGATGTCTCTTGCCCTGTTCGGGTTTTTTCTGGCCCTGGTCTACCAGCTGTTGTGGGTGTGTCTCGCGGGCCTAATTCTGACGTACCTACTGGGTTGCTATTGGCTGTGGCCGCGACCCATCAAGGGGGAGCTATGAGCACCACGCTTCAGCCGCCAGTGGCCACCAAAGCTCTCCATACGGGTATTTGGCCGATTGAGCGCAACCGCGGCGTTTATGCGGTTTACAACGTCATTGCTACCGAAGGAACACTCTTTGTCTGCCTGTTTGCGAGCTACTATTTTCTGGGCAACAACAAGCATCGCTGGACGATCGACACACCTCCCAAGCTGCACCTTGCCTTCATCATGCTGGCGATTTTGAGCGCCAGCAGTTTGGTGGTGATGTGGGGAGAGAAGATGGTCGAGCAGGGACGCTACGCCCGCGCTCGCTTAGCAGTGGTCGCGACCATCGTTATGGGCCTGGTGTTTCTTGGCGTGCAGGGGTACGAGTACAGCGATCACTGGAAGACGCTGACTCCGTTTACTGATTCCTACGGCTCCATCTTCTACACAATTACTACCTTTCATGCAGTGCATGTGATTGTAGGACTTACTCTGCTGGCCTATCTGGCGATTCTGCCGAACTATGGGCCGACTAAAATTCCACCGCATCGTCCGTACCGCGTGGTGGCTCTTTACTGGCATTTTGTGGATGTGATCTGGTTCTTCGTTGTTCTGCTTCTGTATGTGATTCCTCACTTTCAGGTCTATGGGCTTTGATATGAACAATCCCTTCCACGACGAGCGTCAATCCGGTAGTCGAGCGGCGGATGCTGCGCCCGTCCCCAACCGCCGCCTGTGGTTTGAGGTCGCAGGCCCGCACGTTGCCTGGTTTGGACTCGGTTTTGTGGACATTGTGATTACGTGGGGCGCCTGTGTTCACGAAGAGCAGTTTGGCGGTCCCAGCTCGCACCCATGGGCGATTGTTCTCTATGTCTTGTCGGGAATCCTTTTGTTCGGTCTGGCATTGCTGGCTGGCTGGATGTCTTTGCGGAGCTGGAGCAAGCAGGCGGAGACCACCGATCTGCTTCGCTCCGAAGGCAAGGAGCGCAGGGAATTCATGTCACAGGCAGGGTTCTTCACCAGCCTCATCCTGGGGATTGGGATTGTGTGGCTTTGCCTGCCTGTCATCATCATTGAAATGTGCGAGAGGATACGATGAGCCGTCACAGCCGCAGCTCGTTCTATCCCCTGATCAGCAGCTGCCTGATGGTTGGGTGTGCTTTGCTGGCGGGATGCAGAGGAGGCCATGAGGCGGGCGGCTATGAGCCGGGCACAGGCGGCAATCCGGCAAACGGCAAAGCCTTAATCCAGAGTTACGGCTGCGGCTCCTGCCATATCGTTCCGGGCATCCGTACGGCGCGCGGGCTGGTCGGGCCGCCGCTGCTTTATTACAGCCGCAGAACGATCATCGCTGGAGAGCTGCCTAATTCGCCCGATAACCTGGCTCGCTGGATCGAGAATCCGCAGGCCATTGAGCCCGAAACTGCGATGCCGAATCTGGGTGTATCCGGCGACAAGGCACGTGACATGGCCGCATACCTTTACACACTGCGATAGAGGAAGAAGGAGCTTCATGACGGAAACGAATGTGAAGAAGCGGGAACGGCGGGCCAGAGTCACAGGGCCAATTTGCCGCATCGTCGCGACTCTGGTCTGTGCGATGTTGGCGCCCCTTCCCGCGCCGATTTTAGAAGCGCAGGCGAGTGGGCAGGCGGCCGTCGCTCCACCCCTTGGCTCCTTGCCGGGGATTCAGCCGGTTGCTCCGCTTGCAGACGGACAATGGACGATGCCTGCGGGCGACTACGGCAACCTGCGTTACAGCCCGCTGGACCAGATCACCGACAAGAATGTGCAGAACCTGCATGTGGTCGCAATTCATAACACCGGGATTCCGCATGGCCATGAAGGCCAGCCGCTTGTCGTCAACGGCACACTCTACATGGTGACTCCGTTCCCTAATAATTTGATTGCAATGGACATCACCAAGCCGGATTTTCCGCAGAAGTGGGTGTTCAGTCCGAATCCGGACATCCGTGCTGTGGGCATTGCGTGCTGCGACACGGTGAATCGCGGAGCCAGCTTTGGAGATGGCAAGATCGTCTACAACACACTGGACGCACACACCTATGCGGTTGATGCCGCCACCGGCAAGCAGGTGTGGGAGACCAAAGTAGGGGAGACCAGCCAGGGAGAGACGGAGACCATGGCTCCGGTCATCGTCAAGAACACAGTCCTGGTGGGGATCAGCGGCGGGGAGTTGGGATCGCGGGGCAGGATCACAGCGCTCGATCTTGGTACAGGCAAGATCAAGTGGCGCGCGTACACTACCGGATCCGATCAGGACATGATGTTTGGACCCGACTTCAAGCCCTTTTACAAGAAGGATCAAGGGCAGAACCTGGGAATAAAGAATTGGGGTCCGGATCAGTGGAAGCATGGTGGCGGTCCGGTCTGGGGTTGGATCTCCTATGACCCCGAGCTGAACCTGATTTACTACGGCAGTGGAAATCCTGGCCCCTGGAACGAGGATCAGCGTCCTGGCGATAACAACTGGACCATAAGCATTTTCGCGAGAAATCCGGACACTGGTCTTGCAAAATGGGCTTATCAGGTAGTTCCGCACGCCGGTTGGGACTACGACCAGGACGCCGAAAATGTGCTGGTGGATATGAACTGGGGCGGGCACATGCGCAAGCTCCTGATCAACTCCGGCAAGACCGGCTACGTGATGGTGATGGATCGCGAAACGGGCGAGTTGCTCTCGGCGGTTCCCTTTGTGCCGGTGACCTGGTCTAAAGGATACGACCTAAAGACGGGCATGCCGAACATGGTCCCGAACAAAGAGACTCACGAGCACCAGGACGTGAAGGGAATCTGCCCGGGCAATATCGGGGGTAAGGGTGTGTTCCCAACTGCGTTTTCACCACGTACAGGTCTGCTCTACATTCCTGCCACCCACGTTTGTATGGATTACAAGGGCAAGAACGTCAATTACATCGCGGGAACTCCATACATTGGTGCTACGATTGTGGACTTTGTTCCCAAAAATGCCGATGCGGGGGAACTGATCGGGTGGGATGTTGCCAACGCGAAACAGGTATGGGCGTTGCCCAGCAAGGATCTGCCGTCGTATGCGGGCGTGCTCGCGACCGGCGGCGACGTGATCTTCAACGGCACTCTGGACGGCACGTTCCGGGCAGTGGACGCGCGCAGCGGCAAGGTGCTGTGGCAGTTCAAGACCGGATCCGGCATTGTGGGGAACCCCATGACGTTCAAGGGGCAGGACGGCAAGCAATACGTTGCAATCTATTCCGGCATCGGCGGTGCGGTTGGCGGAGGAGATCTCCCCTCTGTTTCTTCCGATGACCCAACAGCAGCTCTGGGTGCCGCCACGATCGTTCCCGGTCTGAAGCAGAAGACGTCACCAGGAGGCGCACTGTATGTCTTCGCCCTCTAAACAAAAGTACCTTCGGCGCATGCGTTGTGCTGTCGGCACGGCGATGCTGCTGGCAGCTGTGGGATGCCGCGAGAATCGGGGTTCAGCCGCAGATTCCTATGCTCCACCACACGACACCAATGTCGGTCCCATTCCGGGAGACGTTGCGGTGGTCCACACAGAACCGGACCCATACCTGAAGGATCCAGTCGCGTTGCAGCAGGGACGTGATTTGTTCGGTTGGTATAACTGCTCGGGCTGTCACGGAGATCACGGCGGCGGAGGCATGGGACCAAGTTTGCGCGATGCTTCCTGGCTCTACGGCAACCGCAGCGATCAGATCTTCAACACGCTTGTTTATGGGCGATCGAAGGGCATGCCGGCGTGGGGACAGAAAATTCCTGCGGACCAGATGTGGAAGATCACCGCGTATGTGAAGTCGTTGAACACACCGCTGGAGCCGGAAGCGCCAACACCGCGCGCGCAAGAGGAAGTCCCGAGTTCCGATTACTACTCTCCCAGCGTAACGGGCACGTCGTCTCACTAGGAAAGGAACGGATGCGCCGTTTTCTTCAACTCGTCCTGCTGCTTCCGGCGTTCATCCTGGCCGGCTGCGCAACGCTGCAATCCACGGCGAACACGCACGGCCCCGCCGCCCGAAGCATAGGCCATTTGTCGCGCGCCATGGACATAGGTTTCCTCGTCACGGTTTGTGTGATGTGGGGCTTGATCGCGTTCGCTCTCAAGAGAAGGCCGGGAAGCCTGAAAGAGCACATGCCGATCAGTACCGGTGGTGGCCAACTTTGGATTGCAATCGGCGGGCTCGCAGTTCCGCTGCTCGTGCTGTCAGTGTTCTTCTTTCTGGGGTTGGAGCTGCTTTCGGACTTTCCTATCCACGGGATGCACGGTATGCACGCGAAATCCGAAATGTCTATGCCTAAGCCGGATATCGTCATCATCGGGCACCAGTGGTGGTGGGAGCTCCAATATTTGGGTGGTGAGCCGGATCAGCAGTTCACTTCAGCCAATGAGATTCACATCCCGGCACACAGGGCCGTCAATATCGAACTGCTTTCGGCCGATGTGATGCATTCCTTCTGGGTTCCGAGTCTGCATGGGAAGGTGGACCTTGTACCCGGACACCCGAATTTCATTCGCATCCAGGCGAGCGAGCCTGGGGAGTATTCCGGCGAGTGTGCGGAGTATTGTGGCGAGCAACACGCCCACATGCGCCTCCTTGTGGTCGCACAGGAACCTGCCGATTACGAGGCGTGGCTTGAGAAGCAGCGCAAGCCAGGCATCCAGCCCACGAACTCCGAAACCATAGCCGGGCAGCAGGCGTTTCTTGCCGGTCCATGCGCTAACTGCCACACCGTGCGCGGCACACAGGCCGGCGGGCACGTTGCCCCAGACCTGACGCACATCGGCAGCCGGAAATATATCGGAGCGAACACGTTCCAGAACAATGACGCCTACCTGGAAGCCTGGATAACCCACGCACAATCGCTCAAGCCCGGATGCAAGATGCCCAACATCACCCAGTACAACGGCGTTCAACTGCGATCGCTAATGGCGTATCTTCGCCAGCTACAGTGAGGCAACGATTGGGATAAAGGACTCCCCAGCCAACAGAGAAGTCCCGGACCGGGAGCGTAAGGTGGAGTCCAGCCGTGTTCGGTTGCGGGTTGGTGGTTTCTGCATTCGGCTCCCTCTTACTTAGAGCTAATTAGCTATTGATGTAACGCGGAGAACGGCAGTCTGAACCAGGCGGCTGCATCTTGCGGTCGTATGGTTGGGATAAGTTGTTCGATGGCGTGGTCGAGGGCCTCTTTGCTTCTTGCTTT
>JAABUO010003161.1_pt1 | contig 19728 bp, 18 predicted proteins | sample 5559291 | NCBI WGS metagenome assembly JAABUO01 (sample SAMN10711878, study PRJNA513372) | rock metagenome | isolation source: Antarctica rocks | place: Antarctica: Victoria Land, Finger Mt sud
TTCAGCGCGGCCAACGGTCTGCTGTCGGGCATCGGCAAGTTGCTGCGCCCGGCGCTGACAGCGCACTATGGGCCCCGCCTGGAGGAGCTGTACGCCGCCGGCTCGTCCCGGCGTGGAAAGCTCGCGAGCCGACTGCGCGAGGAGCGCGAGCGGCGTCCGGTGCTCGACACCGTGATGCAGGCGGCCCGGCTCGCCGCCGGAACCGAGGACAGCGCCGCCGAGGCCGGCTGGTCGTTTGCCGACATCGGTGGTGACTCGCTGTCCGCGCACACCTTGTCGATGCTGCTGACCGAGATTTTCGACGTCGAGGTGCCGATCCGGCTGATCATCGGCCCGACGGGAACCCTCGCCGACGTCGCCCGCCACGTCGCCGAGATCCGCACCGAACCCTCGCGACGGCCGAGCGTCGAGTCGGTGCACGGCCCCGGCGCCGAACGGGTGAGCGCCAAGGATCTGCAGCTCGAGGCCTTCCTCGACGATGCGCTGCTGACTGGTGCACTCGACCTCGCGCCGGCACGCAAGGACGTCAGCACCGTGCTCGTCACCGGTGCCACCGGCTACCTGGGTCGCTTCGTCCTGCTCGACCTGCTGGAGCGCGCGACCGGCACCGGCGGCAGGGTGGTGTGTGTGGCCCGCGGTGTCGACGCGGCCGACGCACGGCGGCGGGTGCTCGACTGCTTCGGCGACCCGGCGTCAGAGCCGGGCAGGCACGTCGCCGACCTCGCCGGACGGCTGGACGTGCTGGCCGGCGACGTCGCGAGCAGCCGGTTCGGTCTTGCCGACGCGGTGTGGACGCGGTTGTGCGACGACGTCGATCTCATCGTGCACTCGGCAGCGCTGGTGAATCACGTGCTTCCCTATGGACAACTGTTCGACTCCAACGTCACCGGCACCGCCGAGGTCGTGCGCCTGGCGCTGTCCACCCGCCGCAAGCGCGTCGCGTTCGTCTCGTCGGTGGCGGCCGCGATGCGTCCGGACGGCACGCTGATCGACGAGCACGCCGACGTCCGAATCGACACCGGCGAGCGCGTGCTGGACGAGGCGTACGCCAGCGGGTACGCCACCACGAAGTGGGCCGGCGAGGTGCTGCTGCGCGAGGCCCACGACCGCTTCGACGTGCCGGTCACGGTGCTCCGTCCCGACATGATCCTGGCGCACACGCGCTGGCCGGGACAGCTCAACGTCCCCGACCGCTTCACCCGGCTGTTGCTCAGCGTGGTGGCGACCGGCTTGGCACCGGAGTCGTTCTATCGGGCGGAACCGGGCTCCGGACGGGCCCGGGCGCACTACAGCGGGCTGCCGGTCGACTTCACCGCCGCGGCCATCGTCGCGCTCGCCGTCGAGTCCGCGGACGGCTATCAGATCTACAACACCCTCAATGCCAACGACGACGGGCTGTCATTGGACGACTTCGTCGACTGGCTGCTCGACGCCGGTGTCAGGATCACCCGCATCGACGACTTCGGGCAGTGGCGCGACCGCGTCGAGACCGCGCTGCGTTCGTTGTCGTCGCGCCAGCGGGCCGCATCGGTGCTGCCGCTGCTGCACGCCTACGCCGAACCCGCCGACCCGCACCTGGGACGGGTGCTGCCCAACGACCGCTTCGCCGCCGGTGTGCACCGCCTCGGCGTCGGAAGTGCAACCGTGCCGTCGATCTCGCCGGCGTTGATCGGCAAGTACGTCCGTGACCTTGCGTCCCTCGGCCTTCTCGGACTTGACGATGCCCGATCCAGCGATGCCCGATCCAGCGAGAATCGATCCCACGATGCCCGATCAGACCGGAGCTGATACAGAATTGTCTGACATGAGGGTGTCCGACACAGCTGTCCTGCAGGCGCGCGACCAGGTCCGGCCGGGACGGGTGCTGGCCTGCGCCTGCCTCGGTTATGGCTTGATCGTCGTCGACATCACGATCGTCAACCTCGCCATCCCGGCGATGCAACAGAGCCTGCACGCCGGGTTCGCGGCGATGCAGCTGGTGGTCAACGCCTACGTCATCGTGCTGGCCTCGCTGGTGATGGCCGGGGCCGGCGCCGCGGATCGCTGGGGAGCCGTGACGATGTTTCGCCTTGGCGTGACACTGTTCGGAACGGCGTCGCTGCTATGTGCGGCCGCGGCCGGCGTCGAGCTGCTCATCGCCGCGCGGGTGCTCCAGGGGCTCGGTGCCATCATGTTGATGCCGGCCACGCTGGTGATGCTCACCCGCGCCTACACCGATCCCAACGACCGGGCCAAGGCGGTCGCGGTGTGGGCGATGGCCGCCGGCAGCCCGGTGGTCTTCGGACCGCTGCTCGGCGGTGCGCTCGTCGATCTCGTCGGCTGGCGGGCGATCTTTCTGGTGAACGCCCCGGTGGTCATCGGCACCCTGCTGCTGGCCCGGCGGCAGATGCCCGCCGAGGACCGCGGCACGGCTTCGCCCCAGGACCTACCCGGTCAGATGCTCGCCGCGGCCCTGCTCGGCGGGGCGGCGGTGGCGCTGACCTACGGCCACGAACTCGGCTGGCAGCGCGCGCTGCCGCTGACTGCGGCCGGCGTCGCGGTCGTCGCCGCGGTCGGCTTCGTCTGGCGGCAGCGCACCGCGGCGCATCCGCTGCTGCCCGCGGCCCTGTTGCGGGCCCCGGGCTTCATGGCGTACGCGGCGGTGGGGTTGCTGCTCTTCGCCGGCTACTACGGACTCGTCTTCACGATCAGCGTGTTCCTTCAGCAGGTACGCGACTACGGGCCGTTCGTCAGCGGCCTGTGCTTTCTGCCGTCGGCGGTACCGATCACCGTCATGCCGCTCGTCGCTGGGCGGGTCAACGCACGGCTCGGCGCGCGGGTCGTGCTGCGGCTGGCCATCGCCGCCACGGCGACGGGCGCGGTGCTGCTGATCGCCGTCGGGCACGTGGTGCCGGTCGGGCTTGCGGTGGGGCTGTTCGGAATCGGCGTCGGTTTCGGACTGGCGACGGTTCCACAGATCACGTTGCTGATGGCGGCGGCTCCGGCGGGGTTCGCCGGCACGGCCAGCGGCATCCTGACCGCGGCCAGGCAGACCGGCACCACCCTGGGCATCACGGTCTTCGCCGGGTTGCAGGCGGGCAACACCATCCGCCTGCCCGCCCTCGGCGCGCTGGCCGGCTACGGGTTGATGGCGGCGTGCGCGGCACTCGGTGGCGTCCAACTGGCCCGGCAGGCCCGGCTCGCCCAGTCAGCTCCTGAGAGGGCGTAAACCTGACATGAGAACGTATGCGGACGAAACAACAACCACGGATGGAGGCGGGAACGTCATGAGCGGTGGCCACGAGAACCTGAAAAGCGACTACCGGTCCGGGCTGCTGTCCAAGGACACCCCGCACGAGCGCGGCCGACTGGGTTTGCTCGAGCGGTGGGGCGACCTTGAGAGCCACGCCGTGCTCGCCCAGTGCGGCCTGACCCCGGCGTCACACTGTCTCGAGATCGGGGCCGGCGCCGGATCGGTGGCCCGCTGGCTCGCCCAGCAGTGTCCCGACGGCCGGGTTCTGGCCGTCGACAATGACGCCCGCTACCTCGACGAGTCGGGCGAGCCGCCGCTCGAGTGGTGCGAGGCGGATGCCCGCACGCTCGACTTCGCCGATGGCACGTTCGATGTGATCCATTCCAGGATGACTTTCTGCCATCTGGCCAATCGGGACGAGATGATCAGCCGGGCACTGCGTTGGCTGCGTCCCGGCGGCTGGCTGGCACTCTGTGACCCGATGTTGATGCCGGCCGCGTCCTCGGCCGACCCGGACGTCCGCCGCTTCTTCGGAGCGATGGAGCTGGCGTGGACGGCGCAGGGTTCGGACATGGTCGAGTGGGCCCGGGCACTGCCGAACCGGCTGGCGACAGCTGGCTTCGCCGACGTGTCGGTACGGCCGCAGGCGAACCTGCTCGGCGACAGTGGCGTGTACGACCAGTTGGCCGGAGCCAACATCGAGCAAGAGGGGGCCTATCTGGTCGAGCGGGGACTCATCCCGGCCGACGTCCACGAGCGGGTGCTGGCGCTGCTGCGTGGATCGCGGTTGGTTGAGCTGCGCTCGATCACGATGTACGCGTGGGGACGCAAGCCGCTGTCGGACGGGGACGGTCGGCGATGAGCGAGCAGACCCGCGAGGAGTCCAGCGAGCTGCCCACCGACGTGCTCGGCGCGCAACTGCGATGGCGAGCGGTGCTCGGCGTGATCATCGCGGCCGCGATGACCGTCATGGACCTCATCATGACCAGCACCGCGCTAGGCGACATCCAGCACGATCTCGGTTTCTCGCTGCCGCAGACCGCGCTGGTGATCTCGGCGTCGGCCACCACCGAGCTGGTGACGCTCGCGCTCAGTGCGTACCTGACCCGGATCTTTCCGCCCCGGACGTACCTGCTTGGGCTCTGCGCGACGTTCGTGCTCGGCGCGATGATCTCGGCGAACGCGTGGAACATGCCGATCCTACTCGTCGGGCGCGTTGTGCAGGGTGCCGCTAGCGGCGCCATCATGCCGTTCGCCTACTACCTGGTGGTCGCGCTGATGCGCAAGGACGAGCAGCCGCGCGCGATAGCGGCGTTCTCGTTCACCGTCACGGCCTCAGGCGTGCTCGGCCCGATCCTGTCGATCACGATCGCGCAGTGGATCAGCTGGCGTGCGCTGTTCTACGCCTCGGTGCCGGTGGCCGTCGTCGCGCTGGCCCTCGCGCTGCCGGGACTGGGCCGGATGCCGGTGCCGAAGTCACTGCTCGGGCGCCGGGTGAGCGTCCTCAGTGTCGGCGCGGTGGCCCTGGGGTTGTTCTTTCTGCAGTTCACGTTCGACGGTGGTGACTCGCGTGGCTGGTACACCTCGCCGACCATCTGGGCGAGCACCGCGATCGCTCTCGTCGCGTTGGGCGTGTTCGTCGGCAACGAGCTGCGCGGCAGGCATCCGCTCGTCGATCTTCGGTTGTTGCGCAACCGCCCGCTGCTGGTGTCGTGCGTCTTGAACGTGCTCGCCGGGGCGGCCACCTACGGGGCCTACTTCCTCATCCCGTTCTACCTGACCGCGCACGGCTACTCCGTAGGGCGTATCGGAGCCGTCACCCTGTACGGCGGTCTGGTGCAGTTGGTCGTGGCGCTGCGGCTGCCCAGCGTGCTGCGCCGTGTGAATCCGATGATCGTGGCCGGCGGGGGCGCGGCGCTGTTTGCGGGCAGCGGCCTGCTGCCGTTGCTCGCCGGAAACTCGCCGGCCGCGGCGCTCATCATCGCCGCGCAGATGCTCCGGGCGGTCGGTGCGGGCGTCCTGCTCGCGTCGCTCGGGCTGATGATGACGCGGGCGCTCACCCCCGCCGACGCGTCGTCGGGGTCGCTGCTGTTCAACCTGGCCCGCAGCCTCGGTGGGTCGGTCGGCACCGCGCTGTGCTCAGCGTTCATCGTCTGGCGCGAGTCACACTTCGTCGCGACCGGGGTGACGCGGACCGTCGCACGCTTCGACGCGCTGCACGACACCCTGCTCGTGGCGGTGACCGCGCTGGCGCTGCTCAGTGCGGGGCTGATCGTGGCACAGCTGCGGCAGCGTCGCGCGCGAGGATCCGCCGCACCTGCCTGACCAGCGGCTCGTCGATCTGCCGCCCGTCGAGGCTGAACACCCCGTGCTCGTTGGTCGCGGCCGCGTCGATGACGCGCCGCGCGTGGCTCACCTAGTCCGGGGTCGGGGCGAAAGCCGAGCGCACCACGGCGCAGTGGCTCGGATGGATCACGGCCTTGACGTCGAACCCAGACTCCGCGGCGTCGCGCGCCTCGCGAGCCAGGCCTGCGTGATCTCCGATGTCGAGGTAGACCGCGTCGATCGCCAGCCGTCCGGACGCGGCCGCCGAGTACAGCACGCTGTTGCGGGCGAACGCGGCGTGCCCGGTCAGCGTGCCGTCCGCACCCCGGCTGCTCGCCGCCCCCAGCATGGCCGCAAGATCCTCCGAGCCCCACATCAGCGCGATGCAGTTCTCGGCGCGGGCGATCGAGGGCGCCCCGAGCACACCGGTGTCAGCGAACGCGTCGAAGTACCAGCTCTTGTTCCATGTCTCCTCCGGGCCGGGCGTGTGACGTGGCTCGTCGCGGGGGTCGGACGCAGCGGCGCCGGTGCGGCCCGGGGCTCGGGCGGTGACCCGAAGTCACCGGCATCGTCGACGAACCGATCACCGAGCTCCACTGATCGGCCTCTCCGACGCCCTCATACATTCGCGGATCACGCGTCCTGTGCCCGCTGCACCTGGGGTCGTGACCGGATGCCGTCCCGGTACTCGTGCGGCCTCAGCGGCGGCGGCAGCCCTCGGCCAGCTCGGCGGCGAGTTCCCCCGTCGCGGCCACCCCCGCCGCGTCCGGCGAGTCCAGCAGTCGCCGGACGAACGCCGACCCGACGATGACGCCGTCGGCGAACGCGGCCACCTCGGCGGCCTGATCGGCGTCGGACACGCCCAGCCCGACGCACACCGCGATGTCCGGGGCAAGGGCGCGAACCCGACTGACGAGGCTGGTCGCGGCGGCGCTGACCTCGGCCCGGACGCCGGTGACGCCCATCGTCGACGCGGCGTAGACGAAGCCCCGCGACGCGGCCACGGTGGAGACGACCCGGGCGTCGGTCGAGGACGGTGCGACCAGGAACACCCGGTCGAGGTCGTACTTGTCGCTGGCGGCGAGCCAGCGGGCGGCCTCGTCCGGGATCAGGTCCGGCGTGATCGCCCCGGCTCCCCCGGCCGCGGCCAGGTCCGCGGCGAAGCGCTCCACACCGTACTTCTCGATCGGGTTCCAGTACGACATCACCACGGCGGCCGCGCCGGCCTCGCTGACGGCGGCCACCGCCCGGAACACATCGGGCATGCCGACGCCCGCGCGCACCGCGGGATCCACCGCGGCCTGAATGGTGGGCCCGTCCATGCCGGGGTCGGAGTACGGAACGCCGATCTCGATCACGTCGGCGCCACCGGCCACCATGGCGCGCATCGCTTCGATGGAGGTCGCGGTGTCCGGGTAGCCGACCGGCAGGTAGCCGATCAGCGCTGCCCGGTTCTCGGCGCGGGCCACTGCCAGCAGGGTCGCCAGCGTGCTGCCGTCGGCGCCGCTCACGCGCGTGCCACCTCTTCGTGGATGGCCTCCTCGCTGACGACCCCGAAGTACTTCGACGCGGTCTCGACGTCCTTGTCGCCGCGGCCGGAGAGGCTGACCAGGATCGTGGCGTCCGGACCGAGTTCGCGGCCCAGCACCAGCGCGCCGGCCAGGGCATGCGAGCTCTCGATCGCCGGAATGATGCCCTCGGTGCGGCACATCAGGCTGAACGCCTGCATCGCCTCGTCGTCGGTCACCGGCCGGTACTCGGCCCGTCCGGTGTCGTGCAGCCAGGCGTGCTCGGGTCCGACGCCCGGGTAGTCCAGGCCGGCGGAGATGGAGTGCGACTCGGTGGTCTGGCCGTTGGCGTCCTGAAGCAGGTACGACCGGGCACCGTGCAGCACGCCCGGCGAGCCGCCGGTGATGGTGGCCGCGTGCCGGCCGGTGTGCACGCCGTCGCCCGCTGCCTCCAGCCCCACCAGCCGCACCCGGGCGTCCGGGATGAAGTCGTAGAAGATGCCGATGGCGTTGGAGCCGCCACCGACGCAGGCCGCCACCACGTCGGGCAGCCGACCGGTGCGCTCGAGCACCTGGGCGCGGGCCTCCTGCCCGATGACCCGGTGGAACTCCCGCACCATCCGCGGAATGGGGTGCGGCCCCGCGGCCGTGCCGAAGAGGTAGTGGGTGGAGTCGACATGGGCGACCCAGTCCCGGAACGCCTCGTTGATGGCGTCCTTGAGTGTGCGGGAACCGGTCGTCACCGGCACCACCTCGGCCCCGAGCAGCCGCATCCGGGCCACGTTGAGCGCTTGCCGGCGGGTGTCCTCCTCGCCCATGTAGACCACGCACTCCAGCCCGAGCAGCGCGGCCGCGGTCGCGGTGGCCACCCCGTGCTGGCCGGCGCCGGTCTCGGCGATCACCCGGGTCTTGCCGAGACGTTGGGTCAGCAGGGCCTGGCCGAGAACATTATTGATCTTGTGCGAGCCGGTGTGGTTGAGGTCCTCGCGCTTGAGCAGGATCCGGGCGCCGCCGGCGTGCCCGGAGAACCGCTCCGCCTCGGACAGCGGCGACGGACGGCCGCCGTAGTCGCGCAGCAGCCGCGACAGCTCGGCGCCGAACGCCGGATCGGCCTGGGCCGCCCGGAACTCGACCTCGATCTCGTCGAGCGCGGCGACAAGCGCCTCGGGGACGAACCGCCCGCCGTAGGGACCGAAGTGGCCGGTGCTGTCAGGGACCGCAGCAATGTCAGGGGTAGCAGCAGTGTCGGACGTGGGATCCGCCATGGCGGACGGGTCAGAGATGGTCATTACGAAGCTCCGGTGGGAACAGGCCGGTACTGGCCGGGGAAAGGGACGACTGACGGTGGAACGTCAGCTGCGCCATCGTCCGTCCGCCACGGCACACACCATCAGCGGGCGAACCGCCATCGCCCGGCCCGTCATCGCGCGGCCCTCGGCGTGGCTGGATGCGCACCGGCGGTGACCAGGTCGGCGACCGCCTGCCGGGGATTGCCCGAGGTGACCAGGCCTTCGCCGACCAGAACCGCGTCGGCACCCGCCGCGGCGTACGTGATCAGATCGTGCGCGTCCCGCACGCCCGACTCGGCGACCTTGACGATGTCGCTCGGCAGTCCGGGAGCGATCCGCTCGAAGACCGAGCGGTCCACCTGCAGTGTCTTGAGGTTGCGGGCGTTGACGCCGATGACCCGTGCCCCGGCGTCCAGCGCCCGGGAGGCCTCTTGTTCGTCGTGCACCTCGACCAGCGCCGTCATGCCGAGCGACTCGATGCGCTCGCGCAACCCGATCAGCGCGTTCTGCTTCAAGGCGGCGACGATCAGCAGGACCAGGTCGGCGCCGTGCGCGCGCGCCTCGTGCACCTGGTAGGAGCTGACGACGAAGTCCTTGCGCAGCACCGGAATCGACACCGAGGCCCGCACCGAGTCCAGGTCCGCCAGCGAGCCGCCGAAGCGGCGCTGCTCGGTGAGCACGCTGATCACCCGGGCGCCGCCGGCCTGGTACTGCCCGGCGAGATCCGAGGGCTCCGCGATCTCGGCCAGGTCTCCCTTGGACGGGCTGCGCCGCTTGATCTCGGCGATCACCGCAACCCCGGGCGCGCGGAGTGCGGCATAGGCATCCAGGGCCGGACGGGCCGCGCAGGCGGCAGCCTTGACCTGGTCGAGGTCCACCAGGGCCTCACGCGCGGCAACGTCCTCGCGCACGCCAAAGACTATGTCGTCGAGGACGTTGACCATCGGTCTCCTCGCTTCGTCTAGGTCGAGACCGGACGCATCGACCGAACCGAACCAACGCAAACGGCCGCTGTGCACCCGATGTGTTCCTCGATGTTAGCGATCAGGGATCGTCGGATCTTCACCGCGGTCCAGCCGGCGCCACGGATCGCCGGATTTCGCTACCTCGGCGGGAGCCGCGTACCTGGACGACAGGCCGGCCGTCCAGGCCGCGGCGCGCGCGACGACGGCGACCCCGGCAACGGTGAGGACGGCGGCCAGCACCAGCGTCAGCACCGGCCACACCGGGTACTGGTGCACCCTGATCGCACCGGGGGTCTGGCTGAGCCGGTTCCCCAGCAGTTCGGAAGCTCGGCTCCGGCCGGGCGCCCCGAGACCGCGCAAACCGTACCAGAGCGAGCCGACGCCGGCCGCGACGAGCAGCACGCCCAGCACCCGGCGCGCCCAGTCCCCGGTGACCAGGACGAGCACCGCGGTCACCAGCGCGACGACCGCCAAGCCGTTCAGCGCCGGGAACTCGGTGCGGCCGCTGACGCCCACGGCCACCGGGCCGAACGGCGGCTGGCGAGTAGCGGTCAACCGCAGCCATTGCTGGCTGGAGGTGAACACGATCCCGCCCGCGCCGACCGCGACCAGGGCGACCACGGTGGTCAGCTGCCGCCGCTGCCTCACGGGCGCAGGGTCTCGGCGTTGGCGATGGCCTGCAGCACCGCACGGGCCTTGTTCCGGGTCTCGGCCTCCTCGTTGGCGGGAACGGAGTCGGCCACCACGCCGGCGCCGGCCTGGACGTAGGCCCTTCCGCCGGTCATCACCGCCGTCCGGATAGCGATCGCCAGGTCCATGTCACCCGCGGGGTCGAAGTAGCCGACCGCGCCGGCGTAGATGCCGCGCCGCACCGGCTCGAACTGCTCCAGCAACTGCATCGCCCGGACCTTCGGCGCGCCGGAGACGGTGCCGTGCGGAAAGGCGGCCAGGAACACGTCGAAGGCGTCCTTGCCCGCTGCCACCTCGCCGGTGACGGTCGAGACGATGTGCCAGACGTGGCTGTAGCGCTCCACCACGCCGAACTCCGCCACCTCCACCGTGCCCGGCGCGCAGACCCGGCCGAGGTCGTTGCGGGCGAGGTCGACCAGCATCACGTGCTCGGCCCGCTCCTTGGGGTCGGCGAGGAGCTCGGACACCAGCGCGGCATCCTGGGCGGCGTCCGCGCCCCGCGGCCGGGTGCCGGCGATGGGATGGATGGTCGCCCGGTCGCCGGTGACGGTGACCAGCGCCTCGGGGCTGGAGCCCACGATGTCGAAGTCCTCGAAGTGCAGGAAGTACAGGTACGGCGACGGGTTCAGCGTCCGCAGCGCGCGGTAGACGTCGAAGGCGTCGGCGGTGGTCTCGGCGATGAACCGCTGCCCGGGCAGGATCTGGAACACCTCGCCGGCCCGGATGGCCTCCAGGCAGCGCTCGACCACAGCCTCGAACTCGCCCGGCCCCGAGCGTGACCGGGCAGCCTTGGGAGGCACCGTGACCAGCGGGACGACGGTCGACTCGGCCGGCCGGGCAAGGTCGTCGGCCATCGCGTCCAGGCGCCGCTCGGCGTCGGCGTACGCCTCGTCCAGGTCGGCCGTCGTCATGCCGGGATGCAGCAGCGCGTTGGCGATCAGGGTGACGGTGCAGCTGTGGTGGTCGACGGCCGCGAGGTCGGTGACCAGCAGCATCGACAGCTCCGGCAGATTCAGCTCGTCCGGCGCGATCTCGGGCAGCGTCTCGATCCGGCGTACCACGTCGTAGCCGAGGTAGCCGACGAAGCCACCGGTCAGCGGCGGCAGGCCGGGCAGCCGCGGTGCCTGGACGGCACGCCACGCGGCCGCGAGCAGTTCCAGCGGATCCCCCTCGGCGGGCAGCCCGGCGGGTACCTCACCCAGCCAGCTGCCGGCGCCACCGTTGGCGGTCAGGGTCGCCACGGCACGGACGCCGACGAACGACCAGCGCGAGAACGAGGCTCCCGGCTCGGCCGATTCCAGCAGGAAGGTGCCGGGACGGCCGCCGCTGAGCTTGCGGTACACCCCGACCGGTGTCTCGGCGTCGGCGAAGAGGGTCCGGGTGATCGGTGCCAGCAGGTGGGTACGGGCCAGTTCGGCCAGGTCCCCGCGACCGATCGCGGTCACCGCGCCACCACCGGAACCGGCATCAGCGCGCCGGCGTCGAAGCAGGTGCGGTCGCCGGTGTGGCAGGCGGCACCGACCTGGTCCACCTTCACCAGCAGGGCGTCGCCGTCGCAGTCCAGGGACACCGACCGGACGTGCTGGGCGTGGCCCGAGGTCTCGCCCTTCACCCAATACTCCTGCCGGGACCGGGACCAGTACGTGGCCCGGCCGGTTGTCAGCGTTCGGTGCAGCGCCTCGTCGTCCATCCAGCCGAGCATCAGTACCTCACCGGTGTCGTGCTGCTGCACGACCGCGGCGACGAGCCCGGCGGCATCGCGCTTGAGCCGTTTCGCGATCGTGGGGTCGAGCGCGGACGCGGGAGTCGGGGCCATACCGCGATTCTGCCGTGTCGGGCCGCGGGGCTCGGTGCGGGGCTAACCGGCGGCGGGAACCGGACCGGCCGGTGGCTCCTGCTGCGTGGCCAGCAGCAGCGTCACTGTCACCGTGGTGCCGCCCTCGACCGACGAGTCGAAGCGCACCTGACCACCGTGGGCCTGCACGATCTGCGCCACGATGGCCATCCCGAGGCCGCTGCCGCCCTTGGCCCGGCTGCGCGCCTTGTCCGCGCGCCAGAACCGCTCGAAGACGTGCGAGGCCTCGTCCGGGGTCAGGCCCGGGCCGGCGTCGATCACGCTCAGCGCCACCACCGGCCCCTGCTGGGTGCGCCCGTCCACCGCCTCCAGCCGGATCGGCCCGTCCTGGGTGTGCGCGGCGGCGTTGGTGGTCAGGTTGATCAGCACCCGCAGCAGCTGGTCGTGGTCCCCGGTCACCACCAGGCCGCCGGAGTCCAGCACGGTGAGTTCTCGCTCGGGATGGGCGGCACGGACGGCCCGCGCGGCCTCGGACAGCAACTGGTCGACCTCGACCGGCTCCCGGCGGAGCACCGTGCCCTGATCCCCGCGAGCGAGGACGAGCAGGTCCTCGACCAGCCGCGACATCCTGGTGCCCTCGACCTCGATCCGGCGCATCGAGTCGTCCGGGGCGTCGGTGGGCTGCGCGCGCATCCGGGCGAGCTCGGCGTACCCGCGGATGGAGGTCAGCGGGGTACGCAGCTCGTGCGAGGCGTCGGCCAGGAACTGCCGCATCCGCTCCTCGCTGCGCAGCCGGGCCGCGAACTCGCTTTCCACCGCCTGCAACAGGGTGTTCATCGACGACGCGACCTGGCCGACCTCGGTCGACGGATCCGCGTCGGGCACCCGGCGGTCCAGGCCGGAGCCGTCCGGACCGAGCTCCGCGGTCACCTCCTGCGCGGTGCGGGTCACCCGGTGCAGCGGCCGCAGACCCGCCCGGACACCCCACATGGTCAGTGCCGCGGCAAGCGCCACCGCCGCGGCACCGATGGCCACTTCCAGCAGCAGCAGCCGGTGCAGCGTGTCCTGGACGTCGTGGGTGGACAGGCCGACCACCAGGACGCCGGGCACCACGTCCGCGCCCAGCCCCTGGTCCGCCGAGGTGTTCGAGAACTGGGCGCCTACCGAGGTGACCCGCAAGTCGATGCCGTCCGTCGTGGTGACCGTCCGCATCTTGTTCGGATGCTCGGCAAGGGTGCGGCGGTCCCCCGCGCTGAGCGTGAGCGGGTGGATGAGCAGGTCGTTGGGGACCGTCACCAGCACCGTGCCGTCATCGGAAAGGCCGGCGAACCACACGTTCTGTGCGCCCGGCGGCGCGGTGCTCGGCCGTAGCGCGTAGTCCAGGTACCGGTTGATGTTGGACGTCTGGGCCACCGAGGCCAGCTGGTCGTCCAGCCGTGCGGTCAGGAATGGCGCGAGGGCGCTGTAGGTGGCGAAGCCGATCAGGACGACCAGCAGCGTCACCAGGCCGACGACGCCGCACACCAGCCGGCCGGTCAGGGTGCGCAGTACGCCGACCCGGCCCAGCGGGGCGAGCACCTGGGCACGCCAGTGCTGCCAACCGGACCGCCGAGGCGCAGGCCCCGATGGCGGGACGTCCCGCGTCGCGACAGGCGACCATGGGTGCTGCGGATCGGCGGGTTGGCTCACCCTCGCGGCGCCTTGATCACATAGCCGGCGCCACGAACGGTGTGGATCAGCTTCGGGTCCACGCTGTCGATCTTGCGGCGCAGGTAACCGATGTACAGCTCGACGATGTTCGACTGGCCCTGGAAGTCGTACTTCCACACCCGGTCCAGGATCTGTGCCTTGGACAGCACCACCCGCTCGTTGCGCATCAGGTAGCGCAGCAGCTCGAACTCGGTGGCCGTCAGGTGGATCTCTGCACCGGCGCGGGTGACCTCGTGGCTGTTCTCGTCCAGCTCGAGGTCAGCGACCCGCAGCACGCCGTCACGGTCCACGTCGGCCTGGGTGCGCCGCAACACGGCGTGCACCCGGGCCAGCAGCTCCTCGACGCTGAAGGGCTTGACCACGTAGTCGTCCGCGCCCGAGCGCAGGCCCGCCACCCGGTCGGTTGCGGTGTCGCGCGCGGTCAGGAAGATCACCGGCACCGCGGAGCCGGCCGAGCGCAGGTGCTGCAGCACGGCATGACCGTCCAGGCCCGGCATCATCACGTCGAGCACCACCAGATCCGGGTCGTGCTCGGCCACGGCAGCCAGCGCGGAGTGCCCGTTGTCGGCGGTGACCGCCTCGAAACCGTCGAACCTCAGTGCCGACGCCACCAGGTGCACCACGTTCTCTTCGTCATCGACCACCAGCACCCGGCGCTTGGTGCGCGGCGCCACTGAAGGCTGCGGGGATTGCGCCGATTGTGCGGGTTGGGCGGCAGAAACGGAACTCGACATGATCCGAGGGTCCCGCTTGGGAGTATGCAGACCATGAGCTTTCACTGTGCATGGCCTGTGCGCCAGCACCAGCCCACCGGTCCACGCGCCCTGATCGTCACCGAGATCATCGGATCGTGACGCCGGCTGCCGCCAAGCCGGCCTTGACCGCGCCGACGGTGAGGTCGCCGAAGTGGAACACGCTCGCCGCGAGGACGGCGTCCGCGCCGGCGGCGACGGCCGGCGGGAAGTGCTCGACCGCACCGGCACCGCCGCTGGCGATGATCGGCACCCCGACGACCGATCGGACGAGCTCGATGAGCGCGAGGTCGAAACCTTCCTTGGTGCCGTCGGCATCCATGGAGTTGAGCAGGATCTCGCCCGCCCCCAGGCCGGCGGCGCGCCGGGCCCAGTCCACGGCGTCGATGCCGGTGCCACGCCGGCCGCCGTGCGTGGTCACCTCGAACCCGGACCGGGTCGGCTCGCTGTCCGCGGGCACCCGGCGGGCGTCCACGGACAGCACCAGTACCTGCCGGCCGAACCGGTTCGCGATTTCGGTGAGCAGCTGCGGACGGGAGATGGCCGCGGTGTTCACGCCGACCTTGTCCGCGCCGGCGCGCAGCAGCGCGTCCACGTGGTCGGCCGACCGGATACCACCACCGACGGTGAGCGGGATGAATACCTGCTCGGCGGTGCGCCGGACGATGTCGAGGGTGGTCTCGCGCCCGGCGGACGAGGCGGTGATGTCGAGGAAGGTCAGCTCGTCGGCGCCCTCGGCGTCATAGCGGCGGGCCAGCTCCACCGGATCGCCGGCGTCGCGCAGCCCGCTGAAGTTGACGCCCTTCACCACCCGTCCGGCGTCGACGTCCAGGCACGGGATCACCCGCACAGCCACGGTCACGGCTGGATTCCCGGTGCCCCGACCGCTTGCAGCGCCTCGGGCAGGGTGAAGGCGCCGGCGTACAGGGCCTTTCCGACGATCGCTCCCTCGACCCCGATCGAGGTCAGGGCGGCGAGCACGCGCAGATCGTCCAGGGACGAGACACCGCCGGAGGCGACCACGGGCCGGTCGGTGGCCGCGCAGACCGTACGGAGCAGCTCCACGTTCGGGCCGGTCAGGGTGCCGTCGCGATGCACGTCGGTCACCACGTACCGGGCGCAGCCGTCGGCGTCCAGGCGCGCCAGCGTCTCGTACAGGTTCCCGCCCTCAGAGGTCCAGCCCCGGGCCGCCAGGGTCGTGCCCCGGACGTCCAGGCCGACCGCGATCTTGTCGCCGTGCTCGGCGATGGCGGCCCGGACCCAGTCCGGTGACTCCAGGGCGGCCGTGCCCAGGTTCACCCGGGCGCAGCCGGTGTCCAGGGCCGCCTTCAGCGAGGCGTCGTCGCGAATGCCGCCGGACAGCTCCACCGCAACGTCCAGCCGCCCGACCACCTCGGCCAGCAGCTCGCGGTTGCTGCCCCGGCCGAAGGCCGCGTCCAGGTCGACCAGGTGAACCCACTTCGCGCCGCCGGACTGCCACGCCAGCGCCGCGTCCAGCGGGCTGCCGTAGGACGTCTCGGTGCCGGCCGCGCCCTGGACCAGGCGCACGGCCTTGCGATCGGCGACATCGACGGCGGGCAGCAGCACCAGGTTCACTTCTTGCTCCGATCGAGGAAGGCGGCGGCCAGGGCCGGGGTGGCGATCGAGGCGACCAACAGCACGCCGATCACCATGGTGAGAGAGCGGGTCATCGAGTACGTGATGACCACGACGACCAGCAGCGTGGACGCGATGGCGGCCCGGCGCTCCCGCTTGCGGATGCTCAGCGCGCTGGTGCTGCGGGGGCGGCGGCGCGTAAGGGTGGGCAACAACCGGCGTCGCTGCCTGCGCTTCGCGCGCAGGTCGCGGTCGGCGCCCTGTTCGGAAAGCCTGAGCGCCGCCGTGCTCTCGCGCTCGGCCCGCCGCCGGGCGCGGTCCTTGCTCACGCGTCCACAGCCTGCCGCGGAAGACCGGCGGCAGCCGCGCTCACAGCGTGCCCAGCCAGTTCTTCAGCAGCCGCGCGCCCTCGTCGCCGGACTTCTCCGGATGGAACTGGGTGGCAGAAAGCGTCGGTGACTCGACCGCGGCGACGAAGCTCTCGCCGTGCACCGCGGTGGCCGGCAGGTAGCCGGAGCTGGCGGGCTCGCGAACCGCGTAGGAGTGCACGAAGTAGAACCGTGCCCGCGGGTCCATGCCGGCGAACAGCACCGAATCCGACGGCGGCTGCACCGTGTTCCAGCCCATGTGCGGAACGATCGGCGCCCGCAGCGGCTCGACCCGACCCTCCAGCAAGCCGAGACCGGGAGTCTCGACGCCGTGCTCGACGCCGGTCTCGAACAGCACCTGCATGCCGACGCAGATGCCCAGCACCGGACGCCCCGCAGCGACCCGCTCCTTCAGGATCTCGCGAGCGCCGACCGCCTCCAGCCCGGCCATGCAGGCGGCGAAGGCGCCGACCCCGGGCACCACCAGGCCGTCCGCCTCGATCGCGGCGGCAGAATCGGAGCTCAGTTCCACCTGTGCCCCGGCCCGCTCCAGTGCCCGGACGGCGGAGCGGAGGTTGCCCGATCCGTAGTCCAGGACGACGACGCCGCTCACCGCTACAGCACACCCTTCGTGGACGGCACGCCCTGTTGCCGGGGGTCCAGCTCCACGGCAGCGCGCAAGGCGCGAGCCACCGCCTTGTACTGGGCCTCGGTGATGTGGTGCCAGTCCCGTCCGGCGTGCACGGTCACGTGCAGGGCGACGCGCGCGTGGTGGGTGAAGGACTCGAACACGTGCCGGGTCAGCGTGGTGGCGTAGGAGGTGTCCCGTCCGATCAGGTACGGCGGCGCGCCCCCCGGCTCGTTGTGCACCAGGTAGGGCCGGCCGGACAGGTCCACCGCGGCCGACACCAGCGCCTCGTCCATCGGGATCACGGCATCGCCGAAGCGGCGGGTGCCGGCCCTGCTGCCGGCAGCCTCGGCGAAGGCCTGCCCGAGCGCGATGGCCGCGTCCTCGACAGTGTGGTGCGAGTCGATGTGCAGGTCCCCCGCCACCTGCACCGTCAGGTCGAACAGGCCGTGTTTGCCGAACGAGCTCAGCATGTGGTCGAAGAACCCGACGCCGGTCGAGATGTCGGTGCTGCCCGAGCCGTCCAGGTCGATCTCGACCAGCACCTTGGTCTCGGCGGTCTGCCGCGCGACGCTCCCGGTCCGGCTCACGTGTGGTCTCCCATCCTCGGGTCGAGCAGGTCTTTCGCCACCTCGGAGAGCGCCGTCCGGAAGGCTCGCATCTCGTCCCGGGTGCCGATGGACACCCGCAGCCAGCCGTCCGGCCCCGTCTCGCGGATCAGCACGCCGCGGTCGAGCAGGCCCTGCCAGACGGCGTGCCGGTCGGCGAACGTGCCGAACAGCACGAAGTTCGAGTCGGATTCTGCCGCCCGCAGCCCGACGGCACGCAGCCAACTCACCGTATCGTCACGCTCGACCCGCAGGGTGTCGACCGTGGCCAGCAGCTCGGCGCTGTGTGCGAGCGCCGCCCGCGCGGTCGCCTGCGCCACCGCGGACAGGTGATAGGGCAGCCGGACGATCCGGACGGCGTCCACGACCGCGGCCGCGGCGGCCAGGTAGCCCAGCCGCCCTCCGGCCAGGGCGAATGCCTTGCTCATCGTCCGGGTGACCACCAGCTCGGGATGCTCGGCCAGCAGGGTCAGCGCGCTGGGCACGCCCGCCCGGCGGAACTCCGCGTACGCCTCGTCGACCACCACCACGCCGGGCGCGGCGTCCAGCACCACCCGGACGTCGTCCAGCGGCAGCGCCGTTCCGGTCGGGTTGTTGGGCGAGGTCAGGATGATCACCGACGGCTGGTGCTCGGCGATGAGCTCGGCGGCGTGGCGCAGGTCGAGGCTGAAGTCGGTGTTGCGCCGGCCGGCCACCCACGTCGTGTGGGTGTTTCGGGCGTACTCCGGGTACATCGAATACGTCGGCGCGAACGACACCGCGGTGCGGCCGGGGCCACCGAAGGCCTGCAGCAGCTGCTGCATGATCTCGTTCGACCCGTTGGCGGCCCAGAGCTGTGACGGCTGCAGCTCGACGTCGGCGTCAGCATTCAGAAAGGCCGCAAGATCCGCGCGCAGTGGCAGGAACTCCCGGTCCGGATAGCGATTCAGGGTCGTGGCGGCTTCGGCCACCGCCGCGGCGATCGCCGCCACGACGTTCCCGGACGGGGGGTAGGGGTTTTCGTTGACGTTGAGCTGGACCGGCACGACGAGCTGCGGGGCGCCGTAGGGCAGCTCTGCCCGTAGCTCGTTCCGCAGCGGCAGGTCGGCCAGCTCGCTTCCGGCCGAGCCGCCCCGGACGTCGGCGCTCATCCGGGCATGCGGGCCGCGACGGCCGCGCCGTGGGCGGGCAGGTCCTCGGCCTCGGCCAGTGCGATCACCAGCGGCGCGACGTCGAGCAGGGCGTCGCGGCTGTACTCGACCAGGTGCACGCCCTTGAGGAAGGACTGCACGCTCAGACCGGAGGCGTGCCGGGCGGTGCACCCGGTGGGCAGCACGTGGTTGGACCCGGCGCAGTAGTCACCGAGCGACACCGGCGAATGGGCACCGACGAACACGCACCCGGCACTGCGGACTCGTTCGGCGCGTTCCCGGGCGTCGGCGGTGATCACTTCCAGGTGCTCGGCGGCGTAGGCGTTCACGACATCCAGCCCCTGCTCCAGGTCTGCCACCAGGACGATTGCCGACTGCGGTCCGGACAGCGCCGTCTGCACCCGCTGGACGTGCTTGGTCTCGGCTACCAGCCGGGTCACCTCGTCGTTGACCGCATCGGCGAGCGCGGCGGAGTCCGTGACCAGTACCGAGGCGGCGGCGGGGTCGTGCTCGGCCTGGCTGATCAGATCGGCGGCGACGTGGACCGGGTCGGCGGTCTCGTCCGCCAGGATGGCGATCTCGGTGGGACCTGCCTCGGCGTCGATGCCGACGACGCCGCGCAGCAACCGCTTGGCGGCGGCGACATAGATGTTGCCCGGGCCGGTGATGACGTCAACCGCTTCGATGTCCAGCTCGTCGTCGCCGTAGGCCAGCAGCGCCACGGCCTGGGCGCCGCCGACCGCGTACACCTCGTCCACGCCGAGCAGCTCGCAGGCCGCGAGGATGGTGGGGTGCGGCAGGCCGCCGAACTCCTTCTGGGCCGGCGAGACCACGACCAGCGACGGCACGCCCGCAGCCTGGGCCGGAACGACGTTCATCACGACCGAGGACGGGTACACCGCGATGCCGCCGGGGACGTAGAGCCCCACCCGATCCACCGGAATCCACTTCTCGGTCACGGTGCCACCCGGCACCACCTCGACGGCCACCGTCTCACGGCGCTGGTGCTCGTGCACGATCTGGGTACGCCGGATCGACTCTTCCAGGGCCGTCCGGATCGCCGGGTCGAGGTCCGCCAGAGCCTGCGCCAGGGCGGCCCGGGGAACCTGCGGATCGGCCACGTCCACGCCGT
>JAABUO010003162.1_pt1 | contig 19726 bp, 22 predicted proteins | sample 5559291 | NCBI WGS metagenome assembly JAABUO01 (sample SAMN10711878, study PRJNA513372) | rock metagenome | isolation source: Antarctica rocks | place: Antarctica: Victoria Land, Finger Mt sud
CGACAAGACTTGACAGCATCATGCACAGATCAGGTACCACACTCCTAACAAAGTCTTTATGACACAAACACCAGGCGAGGCGACACATTCCCCTTTGGAGATTGATCATGCGCTTTTCTGCCACCTTTTGCCAGCCGGTATGTGCAGGTGACAGCATTTTGGGAATGTATCACATTGAAAAAACTCAGCAGCCTGAAGTTGGTGTACCTGTAGTGACGCGCTTCTTCTGACCGCCGCTGATGCCTCTGATCATAGCGCTCCCCACTGGTGTGTCAGCACAGACCTGCGCAGCAGAGATGCGTTATCAAAGAAACTGAACAAACAAGCAAGTAAGAAGAAAGCAACAAACCCGTTTAAAAACATGAGATTCATGAAGTCCTGTTGCGAAAAAGTTAAATGCAGGACAGACTTGTACTTGAAGAACCTAGAAGAGTGCCGTTCTGGACTGCATGCATGTCTGTGTGACATTGCAGCAAAGAAAGGCAAAACTTGCCGGCAAGGAAAGACAGAAGTCGCAGCAAGGAAAGGCAGAGTCGCAGCAAGGAAAGGCAGAAGTTGCCAGCATTTTCATGGCTCTGATATATCAATCATGAAGGCCATTGGCACGACCACTGCACCAGGAAGTAGGCAAGACAGCGCAGCATCTCATGTGCACAACTAGGACTCATACATACCAAACCATGAAAAAAATGCACCGGGCTTGCTGTCAGGTGAGGATGCTTACATCAAGACCCAGGATGCGCAGTATATACTCGGTGACAATGGACTCTCTCTTGCCCTCTAGGGCACTGGCTGCCATGAAGGAGTCAATTTCCCAGTTGGACTGGATACCCTGCTCCTTTTCCCTTTTCCTTAGCTCCGCTAGCTCCTCTGCAACATCAGCACGACCAAGATGAACACCGATTGATCAAATGCATGTTTGACCTGTGGCTGCAGCTGTGTAATGTTTGCAGTGTAAAGATGAACACTGCTTGGTCAGTGCACGTCAGAATACAGGTGAACTCTGGCTGCAGCTTTATGATGTCTGCAACATCATGTGACCATATGATAATGGTTGATGCATCTTGGGATTAGCTTGGGATTGCAATGTTTCCTTCCTTGCAACATGATTGAATGCCGGTTGTTGTGGACAATTTGTTTGCTGTTGCTTCTTCATTGCTGCTGTTGTGGTCATCAACACCATGTATGGTATATGATTGGTCATCAACACCATGTATGGTATATGATTGCAAATGTGCTGTACTGAGAAGAGCAGGAACAATACCAGCTTTGTGGCCGGTGCCTTGGCAGCGTGCAGCAAAGTCGAAGGTTTCCCTGACCGTCAGCTCTGCCAGGTGAATGTCCTGCTGGTCAATATAGCTGGAGGTCCTCTCAGGAAAGAACTCATCAAAGGTGTGGCCATTGTATGTGATGCTGCCCTTCACCTACAACAAGCACATGCACAGAAAGGTGTGATGCAAGCTTCAGCATCAAGCGGTTGCTGCACACATAGATGTCAACAAGCACAAGCACATGGACACACAAAGCTTGACACAGATTCAAGGACCAGACAGCTTGCTGCTCGCGAAGAAGGTCCAGGGCCACAGGACATCAACAATCAGCATAAGGTGAGCAGCTTTGATGATGTTGCTTGGCAATGCAGCCTGGTGAGGTTATTGTGATGTTGGTGTTGGTGCATGTCCAGCTGACTATGATGTGCAGCATATGGCAAACAGCATGAGTCACCATTCAGTTGTGAGCTGTAGCAGGCAGGATCCAAGCAATGACGCATCAGGAGTCTCCCACAGATGTACCCCAGGCTTGCATCAAGCAATGATGCATCGAGACATAGACCAAGTGCAAACCAAGCAATGACCTGACAGGAGTCTCACAAACTTGTGTCAGGCACAAAGCAAGCAATGACGCACTGGAAAACCCACAAACAAGTATCAGGCACACACAATCAGGAACTCTGCAACATGTGTCAGGCACCCCACCCACATGTAGAAGTGTGCGACCTTGCGAAGCGCACCTGGAGATCACTGTTGCGCAGCTTGCCAGCTAGGGCAGCAAGCAGGGTGCTCTTGCCAGACCCTGGGGGGCCCAGCAGCAGGGTCATGCGCCCCGGGGTGATGCGCCCACTGAGCTGATCCAGTATGACGAACTTGCGCTTCTTGACGTTCAGGAGGTGAAGTGTCTGAAGCAAGCCCTGCAATTCGAGCAAGCAAGCTGTGGTGTGCGTTCACATCAACACTCATGAGCTATTCCACAGCATATCCACAAAAGACTCACAGCAAAGTTTGGTGTTGGAATAGTTCAGCAACGGCAGTGTTTTGACTATGGCTCTTGAGCTGGGCAGGAGGAGGAGGCTTTTCCAGCCAACCAACTAGGTTGCACTTCAAAGTCATGAGTCTCTGTTGAGCATTTAGGTTGAGATGTGTACTCTGTGTGCTCTGCTTTGCCTGATCATGCTGGCCCAAAAGCAACCTGGTGATGCTGACTGTTGTTGCACACTCACCTCAAAAAAGTTTCTGTACGAGTTGAGGACCGAAGGCAGCGCCCTGGCACCCACAAACACCTTTGCCTGAATGTGCAAATCCTGGAATCTGACTTCCACAGTAGATGGTGCAATGCCCACCCTGCATTGTACTCCGAGCGTGTTAGACAGATGCTGTAAGAAATGTAGTATGACACCAACCATAACAGCAACAGAGCTTTCCCAATAGCGACGTGCAGGGAGACAAACACTCACGCATCCATCCTATCCTTGATGAGCTTGAGAAACCGGTATTGGTCCTGATCTTTGGTAGCAAGAGCTTCGTCCACGATCTTCTTTCGTGTGTCACGACCAAGCTTGTTGGCCGGACGAACGTCGACATCAGTGGTGTCAGAAGTTTTTTCTCCCTTAAGATTGGCTGTAGCGAAGCAAATCGTGTCAGAACAGATGGGCCGTCTAATATCAGGCAGATTGCCGTTTCATGAACATTCTTGTGCGGCACTTTGGCAGTGACTTGCACTGATCAAATTGCAGTCTGCGTGGCCACGTTTGAATACTGAACCTGGAAGGGCGACTGTCGGATGCCGTGACGATGCATCAGTGCGCTCCATGGCTGCTTGTCTAAGCATTGCAAAGTCCTCATTTTTCCGCTCAGCCGCGTAAGCCTCACTATTCACGAGAGGAGAAGAGTTATCCATTTCCGTGAATGTGCTGTTTGCGAACAAAACGGTCGCGCTTGCCGCCTGGTCTTGCGCAGCCTAGCTTTGTGCGCTATGTCACCGACGTCGATTTGACACGTTGAGCAGGACGGCGCGGAGAAGCACAATGAGGTAGACACTTGCAGTTTTGATGCGTCAGTCTGTCAAGGCTGTTGAGCACAGAAAGGCAGGCGCAGAGCCTGTACAGATCTCTCGTGATTCATAGTATCTCCGCAACACCTCGGCCAGCACTTGTGCGCACATACAGACCTGCAGGCCAAGCACGAATCCAGGCCCTAGGCTTGCCCTATGCTGCAATGCATGACGTACAGCCAAACGTCAACATCAACGTTTGCAGCAGCAAACTTTACATTCCGCAGCACGAAGCACGCCCAGCACAGTTACTAATGATACCACCTTCTACCGCATGTGACAGATGCTTCGCGGTAAAACGCCTGGGGCAACCCTGTGGGCAACCATTCGGTGCGCACGGTGCGATGCTATTAACCACTATGGAATAGGGCGCACTTCATTGTGCACACAGCGCGTTCAATTTGCTGTCTTGACGACGACATTGTTCTGCATGGCGTGCACGAACCTACATATGGTCATGCTTACTTTTTCCAAGCTCGTTCAGATAGCGCTGCTAACGCTTCTTACAAGTCTGTTGGTGTTCCAAAAAGTCTCCTGCGCCACTGAGGAGCTGAACGAGGCCTCACATATAACTACTAGGTAACCCCTTACATGGCCACTTACGGGCGCAACTTGCGATTTACTGCACTTGCGTCGAGTGCAAATTTTGCACCAAAAGCCGCTCAGTATTGTCCTGGCCTCCTTCCCTGCAGGGATCATACCCTGCTGCAGGACTGTGTGCAAAGGACTTTGCTTGCAGCCTCAGATATCAGCCAGAGTTTTGTTGCCCATCTGGATCGAAACGTTCCAGCAGTATGCATCGTCACAGTGGTGAGCCATACTGCATGTTGCAAACCGTGTCCTCCGGTTTCTCATGGAAAAGAGTACATCAACTTGCTGCTCTGTGGCAGGTTGGAGCATTGTCTACTGCTGCTGGAGTAGGTGGAGGAGCACTATTTGTGCCTCTTTTCAACTCTCTGCTGGAGTTCAGTAAGTCCTGGCGCAGTTGTGTACAGCATGTTGACCTGATTAGCGCTCTCTGCTCCACTAATTTGCCACTGCAGGCGTCAAGGACTCAGCAGCAACCTCCCAAGCAATCATCACGGGTGGAGCTATTGCAGGTGCCTCTTTTGCCCTGTTTCAGACGCACCCACAGCATCCAGACAAGCCGCTCATACAGTTTGATCTTGCCCTACTGCTGATCCCGTCACTTCTGCTGGGTACCAGTATAGGTACGCCCATCCCTGACTACTTACGCTCAGAAGGCCCTCAGGCAAATTGCTGTTTATCATCAGCAGCTCCATTAGAAGGTCCTAGCAGTAGAATGAAGACATCAAAAACCATATTGGCTTGTTAGTTTGGCACAGTGACTACACTGACTTGTCTGCATGTTGCAGGCGTGATCCTCAATCATATGATCCCAGTGTGGCTTATCACCATTGGCCTCATTTGCTTCCTGTCATACTTGACATGCAAGACGGCAGCCAAGGGGCTCAAGTTATACCGTATTGAATGCAAACCTCCAGCAGGCAGTCTTGAGTTGCATCGGGTACGGATAGATCAACAAGATGCTGAGCGAGCAAATTCTGTACACAATCTGCTGCGATCTGTGTCTGAAGAACCCGACATACCTGGCTCAAGAGCTGCCAATACTGCCTCAGCTATGGCGACTGACTATGAAGCAACCAGGCCAGACAGCTCACTGCATGCTGCAAAGCTGAGGGCTACTAGCACATCTCAGGTTTTGGCTGTTGCCATGCCATTGGCATCACATGCTGATGATACTGTAGACATCAATTGGGACGTTGAAATGGACAAAACAACTAGTGAGGTTCCATTCCAGCCAAGCGTCACCGACACCTCAGCACAGTCCCTCAGAATCAGAGCAGAAAGTGACTCAGAACCTTTCACTCCCTTCACTCCTGATGCATCACAGACCAAGCTGGGACTTGAGCCATCACCCAGACAGCATACCCGCAGCTCAAGTGGTGATTTCGAGGCTTTGCAAGCCTCGAGCAGCCACTCAGCTGATGATGCCGTTCCTCTTCTTAGCCGTGACACCGACTCTGGTGACTCATCATATGGAAGATGTTTGACGAGAAAGGGACCCTTGACTACTTGGTCTTTGCAACAGCCAGCCAAAGCTGAAAGAAGCACTCTCAGATGGTCTGATCAGTGTCCAGATGCCTTGAAGTGGTTGCCTGGGGGGAAGCTGCTCGCTGCGCTTGTGATGTGGCTTGTGTTCGCTGCTTTTCAGCTTGCAAAGGGGCAGACGAGACAGTGTTCTACTGCTTATTGGGTACTGTACACCCTTCAGGCCGTACTATTACTGGGTGCATCAGCATTCTTTGTACGTCTAGCATGCCGAGACCAGCAAAGTATAGCAGGAGGATCTGTCACAGCAAGTGTACAACAATATCAGCAGCAACAGCAACAGACACAATGGAGTCACACAACCTTGATGGGAGCATCTGCTGTGGGGGTGTGTGGGGGTGCTTTGGCTGCTATTCTAGGCATGGGGGGTGGGGTCGTCATGGGCCCCCTGCTTCTTACACTACAGGTTCACCCCCTTGCCACTGCTGCAACCTCAACCCTCACGATCCTTTTTTCGAGTAGTGCAGCTACATTGTCTTTTGCTGTCAATGGCAATATCAATGCACAGTATGCATATATCTACGGTCCATGCAATTTTCTGTCTTCTTTTGCTGGGGTATTCATTATTGGCAGAATTGTTAGGAAAACTGGCAAGTCTTTTGTGGTCGTGATGTTGCTTGCTTGGATTATGGCTACTGGTGCCATGGCTTCTGCTGTGTTTGCTGGTCAAGAGTCTGTGCATGATTATAGAAGTGGAACAAATCTGACTTTCAGCAGTATGTGTACAATAGGCAGGTAGGGAAACGTATGATGTCAGTCATTTTGTATATTGTTGCAGGGCTGGATTTCATGAGCGTGTTTTCAATGTTGCTTCTGTATAAGTCACTCTCATGATGCAAAGGACAACGTTCGCGTCAGCCCTTCTCATGCATGTGCTGCAACTCCGTTGAATCTAAGGTCCTGCATTGTCATAGAGGTAGTAGCGACCATACAAAGCATGATGTAACTGTCTTAGCCTCGCACAGAGTCCATTCGTTCACTCTGGTGCACAGTGCTGTGCCAGGTTACCAAACGGGGCACTGCTTCTGTCTCCATGTACCGTACATGCTGGCTGTGATGCATCATATGTGGGTATAGGGTCAACTGTTTAGGGTTTGACGAAAACTTCAGTGGCACACTTGACCTAACTTGCCTCCCGACACGGAGGTGCCCAAGGTTGTCTTCGTTCCCTCTCAGCGCGTCTCCCCTGTTGTCTTCAAACTGGTTCTTTCGGTCACTTGAAGTATTTTGCCAAAGATGTCGGCCATCCGCACAGGGATGCCTCTCACTGACACGTATGGCCTGAATAAATCGACGCCTTTCTCAGAACCCGAACTGAAAATGCCAGGGTGAGTGAGGTGTCCTGTGTCTTTCTTGAGTCTGTCTGCACCTGCCGCTTTGATTGATAGCCTTTGCCACGTCATCAAGCCTTTGCTTGCCTGAGCACATGCCGCTCAGGGATAACTTTACTGCAGTCGCGTGTTCAGCGCCTACCAGCACAGACCATTTACACTTCTGCGAAGTGTTTTGAAGCAAGTACCTGTCAATGTGATGCAGGTACACGGGGTACATCCAAGGTTTGATGGAGACATATGCACAGACTCCAATCCCAGCACAGCTGCAGACCAAGCAACCTCCCCAAAGCAGCTTCTTGTTCACCAGGACCTACGTGCCCCCGGTCAACACGCCATCAAGGGACCCTTGCAACTTTCCAGACACCTACAAGCCCAGGCATGAGCCTGTCAACCTGTGGCCTCAGCTGCAGACTAAGGGTACGACATAAGGATCTCTGGCTTTGATTCGCACTCTGCGCATGGCAGCCGTTGCATCACTTATTCTGCTTGCTTTCAGCTGGCTCCTGTAGCTTCTTGACTGGTACTGGTTGGCACTGGGTTTGTCAGATGGAGAAAGAGATCTTAGTGCAACAGCTATGGCCTTGTGACTATTTAGGCATGCAGAAGTGTGTTGAAGGCCTGCAGCGATTACTTAGGCATGCATACAAGGATGTGCTCAATACTCACCATAGATGGCACGATTTTCTCCTGCTGTCTTAGCCTCCAAGCACTCAACAGTTTGTTTTTCTGGCACTTCAGCAGGTGGGCCAAACAAACCCAGTGCTCCTTAGAGTGCTGCTGCGCTGACAGTCACACCTATCACAGACTTGTGCACTAAACCTAGTATTGCGCACCAAGTGTGATTGCATGTGCTGCTCAGGCAAGCAGGACCATGCCAAATCCCTCCAGAGATCCTCTTTGGCATTGGTTGATGCCTGCCTTGACCCATCCATCACCACTCCTCCGGCAATCTTCACATCACAGATGTGTGAACGCTTGACTGACAGTCAAGCTGTGTGTTGTATAGGCAAGCAGGACAGCGCCAAGCCCCCCAAGAGCTCGCTGGCTCTGGGCGATGCACGCATCAACCCCTTCATCACCTCATACAGAACAGAGTATGCTGCCCCCTTTGCAGCAGGGGCGCGCATCAGGAGCCCTCTGCGCAACAAGATGCTTGCTGATGTGGCAGACCTGAAGGAGATCTACAGCAGCGCCTTCCAGAGAGTTGGCGAGTAAGTGTAGAAACTTTGCCGAGAGGCTTGGCATGCTGCTGTTGCCAGCCCTGCTTGCATGGACTGTATGTGCACTTTGGCCTCAGCAATGAACAGGCACAGCAGGAATCTCTAGGAAGTACACATTGCAGCAATGTGGGCTGCAGGTCAAAGTTTAGTGTTGCATTGTGCTTGTGACTGTATGCTGTTGCAGCATGCTACCACGCAGCATTGTGAGAAATGTCCCAGAAAAGTGCAGTTCTACTACCCTGGTGCACCATCTCACCCTGCAACAATACCTTGCTCTGACACAGTAACAACTGCCTGAGTATGTATACTGTGTTAATCAAGCATGTCACCTTGCGATACCCTCAGTAACATTTGCCTGAGTACGCTGTCCTGATGCAGCATTCTGTAAAGCTGAGTGTGAGTATCTGCTGCAGCAAGAGGCTGTCAGACATGATGACTCACATGAAGGAGCGCCTGGCTGGCAAGATCGGCAATGCCAACAACAACGCCTTCATGCTGAGGAAGCTGTTCAAGATGTACGACACAGCAGGCAGCGGATACGTGAGTTTGTTTCAATCAACAATCAACCCAGTGATGCATGGTTGTACATGAGCAATGCAACCTTCAGCCAGTGCTTTCCTCTATAGTTAGAACGTGTCTCCCTGCTTCTGTGGACACGAACAGAGTCCTGCAGCTTTGCACAGGGGCAGGCATGTCTGCCTCCGTGCATGCATGTGTGAGGGCTGTGTGGGGGCATACATGGGTGGGGATGATGTCTGCATCCATGCATGCATGTGTGTGGAGGTGAAACTGTTGAACACAGAAGATCTTGTATGGCAGCCCTGCCGTTTCTGAGCATGATGTTGCTGGCAAAACCATTTGTTTGGACATGCCAGTCTGAGCGTGCTGTGTGTGTATACCATGCTGACATCCCATTTTTGCTGTCAGACCAATCTATCAGTTCTCTGTTGGTGGATTGTGGGTCATCAACCACTATAAACTAGGAGACACACAGGAGTGTAATGTGACCCTCCGTCTCAAATGTATTGCATTTTGATGATTAGGGAATGAATTGTGTACTTGGATACTTGGGATGCTGAGTTACGTTTGATGTTCAGGGTAACGTGTTGCGCTTGCCTGGTTCAGGGTGGCAGTGGACCAGCAGGGCCGCCAGGTTGCTGTACATGTTATGCATTCCACAGGCTTGCACAGGTTACAAAAGCTTGTAAACACCTGTACAGGTGTGCGTTGTGATCCTGAAGCATTGCAGACGATCACGCATATGTGTTGCAGATTGGCATTGAGGACTTCAGGGTGATGACCGAGAGCTTTGGAATGCAGCTGGACGATGACTCATTGCTGGCCTTGTTCTCCAGGGTAATGACTCATCCCTCTGCCACACTTACTTGCTATGAAGGTTGTATGACCTGTTTGTACACTGCCTTAGTACACTTCAAAGTCCAGAAACATGCTACCTGCTGCATACAGCATGAGTATATTGGCTCGCATGGCCTTGTGTTGCAGCAACTGACAGCAATACATGACACTACTGGTCCTGCCAGATCGTGTCCCCAAGCTATGGCGGGGTCGCAAGCAACCTGGTGTCTCTCATTGTATCAAGGCACTCAACCCTTTGTAATGTGTACAGCAGCAACCCACAAACTGCAGCGGTGATTGACTACCAAACACATTTTGCTACCCACACATGCACTCCTTAGCAATTTTGCTCTCCATATGGAACACGCAGTCATCAGATACCATTCATGTCTGCTGCGCTCCTTGCTGTATGACCCTCAGGCAGCAGGCGCTATACCTGCCAGTTGTGTTGCTGTCTGTGCTGAACATGCTCTGTCTTCGCATCTGTATACATCTGTACCTAAGTTTACTTTGTCTTGCCTCCTGCAGTATGACCCTCAGGCAGCAGGGGTGATCGACTACCAGGCACTGATGAAGGAGCTGCTGCACAGCGACTACTACGCCCTGTACCTGGGCTCTGTGGACAACACCCAGAACACTCTGGACGCCACCTCCACCTACAACATGATCACCAACTTGAAGACCCAGTTTGCTGCTCAGGGCCACAAGCTGCAGCAGGTCAGCATGCAATTTACTTTTGACTGATGAGTTTTTTCATCTGCCTATCATGTCAGAGCCATGTGCCTGTGGGCCATAAGAAAGCAGTGCAGGAATGTCAAGGGCAACAGATGTCCAGTTGCTCTCATGCAGCCAGATGTTGTGAGGAAACACTGTGGCAGAAGGCATGACGTCGTGTTTTGAGCTGCTGCATCCTTGGCTTTGACAATAGCTATACCCGCATTCAAATGGATGCTGACTCAGGCATTAGCTCACCATCACTACATCCCCAACTCACTGTGCGCACACACCTAGCAGCAGACAAGCTGACTGCAAAGGCATTATGCAGGTGTTGAGCAAATTTGACGAGCAGCACACAGGATCCGTGTCTGAGAGGTCACTTCTGTCAGCCTCAGCAGCCTGCAACATTCTGATGTCAGACAAGGAGCGGGACTATGTGCTGTCGACACTGGACCCCCATGCTTCACACAGCATTAGCATAGCACAGTTCCTACACGAGTTCTGCGGTCAGTAATCTTCTGTTGAGATGCTGGAGTTGTGCTAGCCAACCGGCATGGGATGTCAGACCATCTTGTGCCAGCTGTGACTGGACGACTTTGTGCGGCCTATGTTTTCTGTAAGCATATACTGACTGAAACCAGCTTCCGCGGCCATGCTGGGTGTACATGTGAACAAAGCTCAGACATTGTATACAGCTTTCGAGTACCTACAGCTCGTTCAGTCAGTAAAGATCATGCTGCATCACTTTTGCAAGAATACCTTGCCATGCACACAAAAACGTGCCATCAAAACTGCTCAAGAGTGAGTTGAAAGCAAATTGCAACTTTCAGGTAAAAAGTGCAATGTGAGTTTAAAAGCTGAAGTCCATCAGACTCCTGAGTTCAGCAATAGTCCTTGGCCTTATGCTCAGCTGCTTAGTCAGCTCTTGTTGCAGCTTAGACTTGATGCTGTTGAAGTCAAAATAGCCCCATTTTCCACCAGACTCAACACCAGTTTGCAACCACAGCTCATCGAAGCGCTCAAACCCTAAGCAGTACAGTTCGTCAAAGGCAGCTGGATCCAACTTCAACAGTTCTAGAAAGCCTTGTCCAGCAGGAGAAGCGGGGACCTTTGCAGGATCTCTCAAATCAAGCATTTCAATGAGCATATGACTGAAGTTGACACCTGCTGCTGCAAAGGGGTACTCCCCCCCTCTACCCCCATCCTTGAGAGGGGTGTCCTGTGCCCGTTTCCCTTTGGTCTTATGCATCAACGTCGCAAAAAGCTCTGGCTTTTGATTTGCCATGAACAGCAGGTTCTGCAGCGATATGAGACCACCTCCTCTGAAATCAGTAGCTGGGTTGATGCCTTGCCATCCCATGTCCTTCCACTTTTCTGATTGCAGCTGAGAAGATTCACCAGGGAAGGCATGTGACCAAAGCTGACGCAGCAAGTTCTGCACCCACAGCTCAGGTTTCAATTCAGACAAAGAGCTACACATCAAGATTTGCCACACACAACCAATGAGCCTGGCAAAGAGCGTGTGTCATACCTGATGCTGCTCATCTGTGGGCTCATATTGGACTGCAATTCGGCTTTGCAGGCTCTCAAGCTGTTCTGTCTGCATATAGGGAGTGTTGTCAGTACCAGGTCTTGATTAGCTGATGCAATTTTTATGACCCACCTGCTCAGGAGTCAGCTCAACAGGAGCAGGTGAACCCTTCAGCGGAAATATGCCGCTCAAGCAAGACACCACTGCATCTGTTTCAGCACGTTCACACTGTCAGCGCCTGACTGTAAAAGTGTGGACTAGCATTTTGCGCGGTGCCAAGGATCTTACTCCAAGCATTTGCACATGACTGCACACAGCCTGCCACCAGTGAACGCCACAGCTCCTCCCAGTCATACTTGTTGATGCTGTGGGGCACAATAGCCCTTTCACTGTTTGTGGAACCGTCGTAAGAAGTTGGTAGAGCTTCTTCTGCAACCTCTGACTGACTGGGAGCTAACAAGGGCTCTTGAAGACCATCTGATGAGCTGCCTGCATGTGGGGACTGGCGTCACGCAAACATCGAGGCTGACGAACGCGGAGGTCGCTGGATTTGCCGGCCAGAAGGTGCGTACGAGTCTGTTTCCGTTTTCGCAGGTCCATCTGGTCACTTGCGCAAAGGTTGAACGCGCGCGCGAACAAGGACTTGCGGCAAGCTTCTTTGAAACTTGCAAACCCTGTGCTCGAATGCAATGGGGTCTGATCCGTAGTTCTCAGAGTCGGTCGACACGGGTCGCTCGGGCAAAGATCAGCTGGCGAATTGAGGGCAGGTGCAAACCAGAGTCAAGGCAAACAATCGCAGTTTTTTGCTGCTTAAACGGAGTGTCGCTACGATGTAAACTTGCGATCAGTTGACCCTCGTTGCTTCCGCAACCATTGACCTCGGAATTGTGCATCACTTTTGGCATTTCGGAGCCACAGAGAAGAGGAAGAAGCTTGCCGGTTTTAAGCGGCATTTATCATTCCTTTCCCTGCTGAGGAAGTGGATTTGATGGCATCAGCGCGTGAATATGATCTGGAGGACGCATGCGATTGCTGATCACATAAGCTTGGTATACGTTATGCCAGTTCAGTAGCTGACCGTGGTTACATCGTCAGCAACATGGCCGACAGATACATCAAAGGGCAGATGCTGGGCAAGGGCAGCTTTGGAGCTGCGTACCTGGTGACCTGCAAAGCTGACGGGCAGAAGTACGTGCTCAAAGAGATTGACATCTCTAGAATGCAGCGTTCAGAACGGGAAGGAGCAGAGCAGGAGGCAAAGGTATCGCCTGACCTAGCGAGCTCGTTGTAAGCTGTGCGTGCGCTATAGTGGACGAGCATGCATGATCGATCATGCTGCAGGTGCTGCAAGCCCTGCACCATCCAAATGTGGTCAGTTGCAAGGAGGCCTTTGTGACGGGGGGCAAGCTGTGCATCCTGATGGACTACTGCTCTGAAGGTTACTGCAAACCAGAGAGCAGCTCATGCACTGCACCTGATTATCGTTACATCCATCTTTCATTCACGTCCTGCTTTATCTGCGGACTTGTCTGTAATGACTGCGGCAGGTGATCTGGCAAATGCCCTCAAGAAGAGGAACGGGGCTGTTCTACCTGAGGCAGTCCTGCTAGACTGGTTCGTGCAGCTTTGCCTTGGACTGAAGCATGTGCATGACCGCAAGATCTTGCACAGGTGACGCCTACTTGCATGCACCTTGTCCTGAGTGCAGGCATCCTTTTTTGCGCGCCTGCATCAGCCACTGCACAGCAGTGCTGACAGAGCCAGTTGACTTACTTGCAGATGAGCACGATCACCAAAGCCAAACAGAGATATCATCACACTTCTGTACATGGTGTTGCATCAGCATCTGCCAAATGTAGTTGCAAGCTATGGCGCAGGTGCAACACTTGATCTTGGGAGACATCACACACATGCAACCCTGCTGTATGCAGAGACATCAAGACGCAGAATGTATTCATGTCTGCCGGTGGTCTGCTCAAACTTGGTGATTTTGGAGTGTCCAAGGTGTTGAGTAGCACCATGCAGCTGGCTAAGACTGGCGTTGGCACTCCGTATTACCTCAGCCCTGAAATCTGTCAGAACAGGGGCTACAATGCAAAGGTGCGCATGTTCAGGCTCATGCCTGCTGGATGCAAGACACTCACTATGAAAGGCACATGCCTCAAGCACTGTTGCCCTCCCCAACATGTGCAAGGCTTGAGCCTGAGACTTTGGACAGGAGCCAAATCTGCTGCATGCTGTATGTTGCAATGATTGAGCATCTGGCAATTTCATGGCTGTTCAGCATCCTCAACAGCAGAGAGTGGGCTAAGAAAACAAGTTGTCAGAGAGGTTGGTGGTCTGTCGACCATGAAAGTCAGCCACTTGTTCAATCATTGCAGCACTCAACTCTCTGCAGCATCAGAATCAAGTGTCCTGCACACACTGTGCAAGCAGCAGCTTCTTGTGCGCACACAAAAACAAGTCACATGCCCTTCATCAGCCTCAAGAGCATCATGCTGAACAGGCTCACATGGCAGCTTGTGCAAATGAGCCTTGCTGAGAGCGCAGGGCTACTGATGCTGTCATGCAGAAAGTTGTGGCAGCATTGGTGCATGCGTCTTGCTGTAAGAGCGAGAATATTGGTGTTGTCATGCAGAGTGATGTTTGGTCTCTAGGGTGCGTGCTGTATGAGATGGCCACCCTGAGACACCCGTTTGATGCCCCAAACATGAGACAGCTGGCCACAAAGGTGTGTGTGTCTTTGTGTATGTGTTCCCTTTTGCTCGAGCTTGCATTGGGATGAGCATGATTTTGCATGTGCCCTTTCTTCCCTACTTTGCCTACTGCGCAACCAGTGAGGGGAAGCCATGTGCCTATAGCCACTACCTATTCCGAAGAGCGATCTGCTCCACCCTGCCTACTATGCAGATATTGATGGGCAGCTAGCCACCACCTACTTCAAAAGGCAATCTGCCTGACAATGCCTACTATGGCAATCTGCCTGACAATGCCTACTATGGCAATCTGCCTGACAATGCCTACTATGCAGATAGTGAGGGGCAGCTACTTGCCCATAGCCTCTACCTACTCTAAAGGGCTCAAAGACTTAGTGGACATGACGCTTCGCACAGACCCCAAGAGGAGACCCACAGTGAATGAGGTCCTAAAAACTCCAGTCTTGCAGGAGCGTATTGCAAAGTTTCTGTCTGCGACGGTCAGGTCAGCATCAAGAAATACAGCAACAAGAAAAGTTGTGTCAGTAGCAATTCATGATCATGTGATGATGTGTGTGCTGTTGTTGGAGGGTGCAACATTCACTCTACAAAGCGAGGGAGTGCATGCATTTACAGTGCCCTCACATAGAATCTTGCAGCAATGTCAAAGTGCTTCTTCATGTCAGGTCCCAACACCTGATTAAATGCAAACTCTTGTATGCTATCATGCTTGAACAAGTGCTTGGGGTAGATCTGTGATACTCATGGGCTCCTATGCAGGGCAGCTGAGTTCAGCCATACTGTTATCCACAAAACGGGTGTGGGGCTTAGTAAGGCCCCACTACCAAGTGGAGCTGCAGCAGCTGCTGGAGCAGCTGGAAGGGCCAGCCCTTTGGTGAGTAACAGCCCTGAGGCATCTCACATGCGCAATTGTGTTAGTAATTGCCTGGTGCTTTTGTTGTCAGTCGTTCCTATATACATGCCAGATCAAAGAGCCGCACAGTGGACCATCTCACTGAAACACAACCTGATGACTTTGGTGAAAAAGAGCAGAGCCTAGCTTTCTTACAGCATGGGTGATCTACCAAGCCTAAGCGCCATGTGTAACACTGCCAAACCAAGCAAGGTCAAAGCTCAGCCACTTCCAGTCAGACAGGCATCTCACTGCACAGAATCAGCTCCAACTATCAGCAGCAACTCTTTCAGCCTTTTTCAGCCTTTTTCAGCCTCCTCAGCCTCTTTCAGCCTCTTTCAGCCTCTTTCAGTCTCTTTCAGCAAGTGCAGATGACGACAAGTGACGACAATGTCTCCCATTGCTTGCTCCACATTGTCCACATCCTAGAGTAAAACAAAAACTGGCAGACCCTGCCGGGTTGGGACTAGTTACATTGTACAATGGTCTGCAGGGTCCCAGACCAGCAGGAGCCGTGGGGGGGCCCAGGCCAGCCCCAGGGTTGCCGGCTGGGGGTGCTGTGCGTCCCAGGGCTGCGCTCTCTCCACCCCCCTCAGCAGCTGCCAGGCCTCCTGCAGCAGCACCTGCTAGGGCAGCTCCCAAGTGAGTCACGCTGTAGCAGCAAGCTCCCAGGGCTTGCTGCCGTCCCAATTGGGTTAGTGCATTGCTGCACGCTTCTCTGTGATGTAGCTTCTGTGTGTGGATCGCTGGGCTGGTTGGGATATGCTTTTGAGGGTGTGGTCTGCATGGACCTGACCATTTTTTGTGTGTGTTGACAATAGTATGGCAGCTGATGAAGCAGGCTCTCAAGACAGCAACGTAGTTACGTATGCATCAACCTAGTGACATGTATAGCATACATAGCATAGTAACATACGTTGTAACTTAGTAACTTAGCAACACAATAACATACATAGCCACACACACTATGAACAGCAACACCACTGCTGTCAAGGGGTTCTCTGAGTTGCAGCTAACACATAGACAGCTTCTGGCATCACACCATCTCATAATACATCACGTGTGGATAATCTGGACAGCACATATGTATGTATGTATGTATGTATGGCCCCTTTTGCAGGGCTCCTGCCAGCAAGTGGAGCCCTCGGCCCCCAGGCCCCACTCCCAGTGGGGGCCCCGCCAGGGCCTCCAGACCCTCAAACGATGTCCCTCAGATTCCTCCCAGCATCAAGGTTTCTCCACGGCCACTGCCACCTGGCAACAGGCTTTCCCCCAGGCCCTCCAATGACGGGGGCCGCATCTCCCCTGGTGGTAGGGTCTCCCCAATTGGCGGCAGGGTTTCCCCAATTGGGGGTAGGGTTTCACCTGTGGGAGCAGGCAACTACCCCTCAGCAGCCAAGGTTGTGGCTGACGCTCATGCAGCGCAAGTGCAGCGGCAGAAGGCTCTTGCCGCTCAGCAGGCACAGCGCCAGCAAGCAAGGGCCCAGTTAGAAGAAGAGAAGAAGCGGCTGGCCCTGGTGCGTTTTCTTACCATTACTGAGCCTGCCTTGTGTCAAGCAACACCCTGCAGTTCATTGCCTTGTTGATGCCCCAGCAACATTATGGGCATCAAGCACCTGATCCTCCAGACTACCACGTGAACAGAAGAACTAGACTGCCGTACAGAATCAGCAATTTTGTGCTGCATTTGTTGATTTAAATGCCACGCGTACAACACGTACACCAAGCACGACAAGAACAGCATTCAGAGTCGTCTGTTTGAGCGCAACTGGCCCTCCTCTTCTGGTGCTGGACACACATGCCTGCTGTGTGAAGGAGGCAAAGCAGCTGGAGGAAGCCAGGCTGAAGCTGGCCAGGGAGCAGAAGAAGAGGCAGGAGATGGAGTCAGCAGGCAGGCTGGCAGCCCAGCGCAAGGCAGCCGAGCAGGCAGTGAGACAGCAAGCAGAGGGTGACATGAAGCAGAAGAAGGCTGACCGCCAAAGCCGGGTGTGTCTTCATCACCATTGTACACTGTGTTCCTTTTTTCGTAACTGCTCAGAAAGTGTGAACCAACATACTGTTGTCCAGATATGACTTTGGAAACCTTGATGCCAGTCTGATAGTAGGATCACACATGACTGACTTTGCAGCGACTTGCAAACACCTTGCATGACTTGCAACTGCTGATGGCTGTTTTTTCCTTCCAGGCAGGTTTGGCTTGAGATGTTGTCATGGTCTTGCAGTGCATTGATGCAGCGACTGATCATTGTGCACCAGTGAGTGTAGTCACCGATCAACAGCTGCCCAGGAAGCTGGTCACTGAGCATTAGTCAGTGTATTCATCCACCAGCAGCTGCCCAGGAAGCTGGTCATTGTGCACCAGCAATTATAGCCATCCACCAGCAGCTGCCATACATACACATCTTGCGCATCAAACATGTGACAGTTGTTGATGGCAAGCAGGATACAGAGCGTGAGAAAGAGCGGGAAAGCATGCGTGCTGCAAAACAGGAGTGGCAGCAAAGGCAGATGGAGGCCTTCAGGAACAGAAAGCAGGTGGAGGGGGACAGGGCAGAGCCTGCCCCTTTGCCCTCCCCCCTGGATTCACCCCCTGTGTACGCGCCAGGTAGTTGTACGGCTTGCATCGTCACTGAGCATGCTTTGCCTGTTTTGCCTGCTTTGCATGTTTTGCTGTGTGCAACAGGAAGGGAGTGGTTGCTGACAGAAAGGCAGGACTACCATGGTGTTGTTTAGCACCCGAGGCACACACCTTTTGATTTCTCACATGACCAGTTGTAGAACATATGACCTCGCAATGAGTTCAAGCACAGCAGATCAGCACAGACTCAACGAATGATCTCCTCGTGCAGAATGTGTGCAGCAGCTGTTCGCATAGACCCACAAATTGATTCTAGGCGATAAAATGTGCAGCCAGCAATGGTAGCAACGTAGCTTGGCTTGTGATGGATCCAACAGAAGCATGCGTGCTTTGTCCCGCACTGATTCTTGCTGCATCTGTGCAGCGCCCCGGCGGCCGTCACAAGGGCAGCTGGCAGGTGCAGCCCCAGTGCCCTCTGCCCCTCGCCAGCTGGCAGCCCGGCCAGTCAGTGGTGAGCACCGGTACAGTCAGCCTGTTGAGTCACGGCCTGCAGCCAGGCCTGGAATGGGTCCGGAGGGGGGGCAGCAGGGGGCTGGCCCCACAGCAGAAGAAAGGTACATCCGCATGCATCATATGTCAGATTGACGCGCTGCTCTGGTCAGGCTTTCATCACAATGTTCAAACGCACATGTTCCATCATAATATTAAATGCACGTATCCCCTTTACACAGCATCTAGACCTGCCTTGCCAGTGAGCCATAAAACCTTTTCATCTTCCGCGAGCTTTGCTGAAGATCAATGACAGCGCAGCCAAGCATGGATTCACATTTTCAGCGCGACCAGCTACCGGCAACTTCAAGGATGAACATCTCCACTGCATAATCATGAATTCAACTGAAGAGGCATAATGCTCATCACAATGTTAAAAAAAGCCCAATATAACAACAATCTGAAAATTTGTTTCAATGTGGCACAGGAGGCAGATCTACAATGAGATGAGACAGGCGGCAGAGCGTAACAGGCGTGCGGTAAGGGGTGATTACGATATGCCGCAGCCCGCTGCACCTGCCCCTGCCAGGCCGTCAGAGGAAGGGCGTTTGAGCCCAGCAGCCTCTTCACCTCCGCTGTCCAGGGAGCCCTCACCATCACCCAGGCAGATCTCTGGGGGTTTGGGGGTCGACCCCACAGCAGAAGAGAGGTACCCTGTTGCTGCTGCTCATTGTCATGCTGTCATGTGTTCTTTTGCATCATCCACTGGGATCTGGCAAGAGCTCAACTCTACCAGGTCTGCAATCACCGTGGTCCTAGGAAACCTCGCAAAAGAAATGAAGACATCAGAGCACTTCACAGAAAGAGTGGCGTGATCATTTTGGGATATGCTTGAAGGCCTCCTGCTGATTGCAGTCGGCCCCACTGTAGTTGTCTAGTTTATTCGTGATAGGCCTATTGTACATGGCATACCCCGATGGTTGCCAGCATAGATGTACATTCCTGCCAAAGCTAAGGCCCTACCCCGTGAGGGGGAATTGGCTCTTGTTGTGCGTCCTGGTGTGCAGGTTCTGAAGAGCCAAAACTGCACAAGCTGATATGTTGCGCTCAGAAATAGTGAGACTTTACTGTACTGCTTGAAGTGAAACGCCCTGTTATCAAATCTGACGAAGCAAATCATAACCAAACTGTACGGAAGTAGGTGAGAAAGCATATATGTGGGTATATGGTGTAAGAAGTGTTGAAGCAGATAAGCTTGATGTGCTACATGTACACTGATAATCATGATGATGACAAAGTGTGCTGGCGTGATGCATGTACAGTCACCATGATGATTTAGTCAACAGTCTGGAAGCAATGCCAGGCAGGAATGCTTCAGACTGTACGAAGCACAAGGGAGGTAGACAATGATAGGGGACCAGTATTGTTGATA
>JAABUO010003163.1_pt1 | contig 19725 bp, 9 predicted proteins | sample 5559291 | NCBI WGS metagenome assembly JAABUO01 (sample SAMN10711878, study PRJNA513372) | rock metagenome | isolation source: Antarctica rocks | place: Antarctica: Victoria Land, Finger Mt sud
ATTAATAGAAAGATTATTTACAATACTTAATGTAATTTAAACTTAGTTAATTTATCTTTAATTAACGAGACGACTTAAAATCTAGAAGATATTAAAGTTAAGCTATTCGCGAAATATTAAAATTTTCTAAACGTTTTCGATCGAGCTCAGATTAATAAGCTATCTTCGCATCGTCTTTATAATTACAAAATAAAGCTTATTAATAACGTTGTTTTATCTTAATGTTAAGCATATCGAATATCTTTTTACAAGCTTTAAAAAATAAAGAAATATTTAAACAAGAATATTTTTAAGAATTTTATTATTCTCAGTAAAGCTTTTTATTTCTTATTTATTCTGTTCGCTTTAAAAGTAAATGAAGATTTACGATTTTGAGTAAATTATTAAAAGCTTAATGTCATTATTAAAAGAAATCATTACTCGTTATTTTTAATTAAGAAGATTATTAATAAAATTATAAAATATAAACATTTAACTCGCTTAAATATTATATTAGCGTTTAATAAACTTCGCATGCACTTTAATAACGAAGATTATACGATCTTTATTATCGCTTTAAAATCATACAAGTTACGAATTCTTTCTTTTAAACTTATTAACGACTCTGTCTTTTTTTAGCAGTATATGAACGATGTTTTATGAGACTTTTTAAACGAATTCTGTTAAATTTATTTAAATGACATTTTAATTTATAATAAAACTTAACGAGAACATAAATAACATGTTAAGATAATATTAAGCCGTTTACGAATGACTAATTTACAGATAAATATTCGAAAATGTAAATTTAACGTTAAAAAAACAGTCTTTTTAAAAGTTATCGTGTCAGAATAAAGTCTTTAAATGAACTTCGATAAGATAAAAATCATAATTAATTAAGCTACTTCGATTAATTTAAAAGAGATTTAAAGCTTCGTAAGATTAGTTAACTTTTATTAACGATTCATTAAGAAATTCTTGAAGCTGATTAAACTCTTCACTCAGCTTACTCGCAAAGACATACTTTTCGTATAAAATTAAATCTGTGTTTAAGCTTTAAAAGATTTAAAGAAGCAGATTAGCTCGACTCTTATATTACGATATCTCGATCTTAAACGTTAAATTATTTTAAAAATCGATGCATTTAATTACGTTAAAGACGATATTTTATCTCAGTATAATAACGAAGATATTCTTTACTTAATAATCTTTTACAGTAAGAATATAATTTTTATCGAATATAATTATCATATTTATAATAAGAAATTACTAGTTAATATTTAATACTTTAAGCATTAAAGACTCGAGCTAAAAGATACTGAATTATTAATTTAAATATTTACTAATCATTAAACTTTAAAGATCTTTATGAAAAATAAACAGTTAACTTAACGTTAAGCTAATTATTTAAATATTTTATTAAAGTTTAACTTTTAAATTATCTTTCGATTAAATAAGAATAATATTAAAGTTAATGCGTTAACACGTATGCTTATAATTAATTCTTTCGAAATCGTTAAACGTATCGAGAATCGTTATTAAATCATTTTAATATTAAATAAAGTAAATATTTTAGTAACTAAATCAGAAGCTAATCTTTATTAACGAGTATCGAACGTTAATAAAATTAATAAGCTGTGCATTAAATATTAATAAGCAATAAGCGATTACAAGCTTAAATTACATGACATTAAACTAAAGAACTGTTAAATCGTTAACGAAGCTTTATTCAGAAAGAATTCACTGTAAATTTTCGAAAATATGCATACGAAATTACTACAGAAAATTCACGATCAGTCGTTAACTTTTTATCTTAATAATTAAAGAATTATAAACTTAATTTAATGATTTTATTATTAATTAAATCATTAAGCTACGATTAAATAATATATTTAAAACTGTTATGTTTATTAACGAAGTAAGACGCTTCGCGATGATATTAATAAACTTCATTAATCTTTTTTTATTTTACAGAAACGTAAAAAGAATATAATCATGAACTTTATCACGAAATTATTTTTATTTAAAAGCTATAATGCGATCTGTATTATTATCTGTCGTCTTATTAAGAAACGTCATTATATTCTTTATCATTAAGAAGATAATAAAATCTTTGCTAAAGAAACGATATAAATTTTACTATGAAACGTTTATTAACTTCATGATTTACTCAGTTTTATTATTTTTAACAGAGATTCTTAATTCATATTAACATTATGATAAAGTCTTTGCAAGCGATTAAAGATTAAAGCTAGTTTATTTATTATTTATTATTCTGAAACAAATAAATAATTAAAGCGAGTTAATTAAGACGTTAAACGCGAGTTAAGAACTTATTATAATTACATGTAAAATAATTAAGCAAAATAACTTTTAATAATGAAATTTAGCGAAAATTTTAATATTTTCTTAATTATTTTAATGACTTCGTTTTACTTTAATAAGAGCTTTTACTTACGAATAAGTTTTAGTTTTAATACGACTAATTACGAAATAACTCGTGCACGCATTAAAGCTAAAAAGATTAAAGACATTACAGTTAAGATGAAAAAGCTTTTAATTTTCGATCGTTAATAATTAAAAAAGACTAAGATAATCATTAAAGCATAGATTAATAAGCATCGTTAAGACGTAATTTATAAGATAAATAAAAGAATTTAATTATTCTTTCGAAACGTTAAAATAATTAAATCATGTAAGAATTTAAAAGACAAACAGCTAAAGCTTTATTAAATTATTATTAATGTAAAAATCTTTTATTAACTTCGCTTATTCGAAAGTATAAAGCTACTTTGTTTAATCTTTAGTCTTAAACTATTACGTTCGTATTCTTAAAATTCTTTATTAAATTAATACTCAGAATCATTATAATTATTAATCATCGAGAACGAGAAAAATTAAGAAATTAACGTCATTTTAAACTTTAAACGCTATTAAAGCCGATTATAATATAAGATTAAATGAACAGGCTTAAACAGAGACGACGAATGATATTATGTTAATAAAGAAAAATTCGAGAAATTCGAGAAGATTGTAGTCGAATTTTATAAACTTTATTCGAACAAGTTATATTAAATTAAACAAACACGACGTTTTAAATTTAATTTCTTTTCTTTTATATATGCGAACATGAATATTCGAAAAGAAAAGTAATGTTACGAGTGTATCAGAATTAACTAAAGCTAGATCGAGCTCATTACGAGTAAAAGCTTTAACATATTTTAACATATTTTAACATAGCTTTAACACGAATTAATTAATACTTTTAAGTATTACATTTTCTCTGTGTTATAACATTTTCTTTTCGAGTTTAACACGTACTTTAAGTTTCTAAACATAAATATCGCTTTAGAAACTTTCTTTCTTTTATATTCTTAAACTTCTAGTCATAGCTATCTTTATAAATTAAACATTCTACTCAGCTCATTTATTAATGATTAAATTCTAGACACGATTTTAATAATAACGATTATTAAAGTTATTAAAACAAGAAGTAAAATACTACGTTCTTATTATACAGCTTATATATCTTAATGTTAAAGTTTTATTAATAAAACCTTTCAGCGAGCTTTAATGATTAAGCTTTTAAGACTTATTTAACTGCTTTTCGTTTATATTACTATTTTATTAAAAAAGAAACTTTGTTAATAAACACATTATATAAGTTATAAAATAATCTTTAATAAAAGTTAAACTTTTAAATTCAGCGCTTATTATGATGAAAGATATACAAGTTAATTAAAAAGTTAAAATGCTTAAAAAGAAAGAAAATTAAAACTTAACGACGTATCGTTTAAGAGTTAAAGATTAAGTAAGATTAAATTTAATTATTAGTCTTTCTTATATGTCTTTATATTTAAAGACATCGATACATTTTTAAAATTTAAAGTTTTCATTAAATAAAAAAAATCGATAATTTTTCGTTTTCGTAAGGCTATTTTACAAAGATTGACTATTTTAAAGTACTTAAGAAGAAAATACGAATAAAAGAAATCTTGTGTATTAGCAATTTATTTTAAGAATGATACAGTTTAATAACGATAATATAATTTGTAAGTAATTAATTTTACACATTTAGCGAGTGTTTATTTTATTATAGCGTTAGCTTTATATTTAAGTTAATAAAAGAATTATTATTATTATTAATTAATATATTTAAATAAGTTTAATAACGAAGTATTAAATTATAATGTGAATTACTTATATTATACACTTTAATGAATGTAGTTTTAAATCTTATAACTTTTAAGTACTGTAATAAGCGTAAAATCTCACATGTACTAAAATTAGCTAAAAATAGCTTATGTTAATTTAATACGAGATTAGTATTAATTATAATTTAAAGCGTAAACAAAATATAACTTTTTAATTAATTATCTCTTATGATTTTTATTACTCGCATGTACTAAGATTAATTAAAGATAATTTATGTTAAATTAACACGAGTTTAACATTAATTATAATTTAAAGCGTAAATAAAATATAATTATTTAATTAATCGTCTTTCATGATTTTTATTACTCGTATGTATTAAGATTAATTAAAGATAGCTTATGTTAAATTAACACGAGTTTAACATTAATTATAATTTAAAGCGTAAACAGAATATAATTATTTAATTAATCGTCTCTCATAATTCTTATTACTCGTATGTGTTTAAATTCGTTAAAGATAGCTTATGTTAATTTAACACGAGTTTAACATTAATCATGATTTAAAGTGTAAATAAAATATAACTTTTCGCTCGTCGTCGTTTATAAATTTTACTAATTATGTGTATTAATGTTAGCTAATTATAGCTTTTATTAATTTAACACGAGTATAACATTAATCATGATTTAAAGCGTAAATAAAACGTAATCTTTTAACTTGTCGTCTTTTACGTTTTTCGCTATTTACATGTACATGAAGATATTAAGTTAAAGATGTAATATATTTTAAAGAATATAATTTTATTAATTACGCAGCAGTTAACGTTCTTTTACTAAAATTTATGCTTCATGTTAAATTAACGTTAGCTTTTTGTTTTCGTAATAGAAAAAACTTTTAAGCAGCGCGTTAAATTATAATTATAATATATAAAAAGCAGTACATTATTAAAAACAGTACATTATTAAAAACAGTATCGTTAAACATTAAAAAAATTATTAAATTTAAAGTATACACTTACTAAATGAGTCATTTCTCGTCGCTATCATTAGTTATTAAATATTTTCTTCATGTTAATAATAAAGTAAACGCACTATTATAACAATTTTATAATTTTTTTATTAATTTTTTAAAACTACTTTATTATCATTTTACTTAATTATTAAACAGACTTTATAAAGTTTTTAACTTCATACTTATCTTTAATAATTTTATTTTACGTGTTTTCGTTATTAAACACGCGATTCATAAATACGATTAGTTACGATTTCGTACGAGTAAGCTTGTAATTTAATATCATTAACATTATTAAAATCGTTTTCATCTTTCTTTGTTCGTAATAATGTTATTATATTTATTATTTTATTAATTAAATCTTCTTTTAACTTCGTAAGCGTCTTAAATTAAAAATAACGCAAAGCTCTTTCTGCTTACTTAAGAGACTTATGTTATTTAAACATAATTTTTATAATTAAAAGTAAAGAAACTAAACGAAGAAAATAATTATGAAGAAACTTAAATGTATCGAGAAAGAGTATAAGCAGTTATGCTTTTTAATAAGAAAAGCGATGCGAAACGTAAACTTGTTAAGAAAAAATTTAAACATTTAAGAAGTTAAAGTGTAGTTACAAAACGTTTTAAAACATAACATGTTATAATTATATTACTTAAAAGTTTTAAAATAATAATTAAAGAAGACTTTATTTAAAATAATAAAACGAATAAACTTTAACGTAAAATAATTTAACGTAAATAAGATAATAATTATATTAACGACATTCATACAAAATTAATTATTACGAGAATGTAAAAATAAAAGAATTACAAATACAACAAGTTCGCAATCTTTAAAAAATGATACTTTGTACGCTAAGTAAACTTATAACTTAAAAACGTCGTTTTATATAATTCGTGACATTATAAAAGAAAAGTAAGATGCGAGTTTAATTACTGTAACAGATTTAAGTTTTAATAAGTAAAGAATAATGTTAAAGAAGAATAAGATTTATAATTTACATAATAATGTTATTATATATAATAATGACTCGAAGTTAATTAAAATTACTACAGAGCGATCGTAAAGAAGTACTTTAATGAAAATGCTATTACGATCGTGCAGTTTAAATTCAGATTAATTTAAACTAACTACATGAATTTAATCGTGTTAAACTGAGTTAATTTAACATAAATCATGTTAAATTATTATAAATTAGCTTAAAACTAATGTTAACACGCTAGTAATCTAGCGCGCCTTCGTAAGTACAAGACTCTTCGCGTGTTATATCTTCTTTCTTCTTTAGCTTTAAACTTTTAGTTAAAATACATTTATATAATTCGCTTTATACTGACTTATAACATTAGTTTAAAGCTTATTAATCTTATTATTAACGTGTAAACGATACAAAACAAGCTATACAATTTTATTAAAAATCGAGCTCGTAAAGCTCTTTAAAAATTAAATTTTTTTAAAATAAAATTAATGAATACGAACGCGCTGTTCTAGATTAATTCTTTATTAAGCTTATTATTAATACAAAATAAAAGAATACGAACGCGTTGTTTTAAAATTAAAATCAAAAATTTTTAACGAAACTTAAACTTAAAAAAGTTTAATAAAGTAACATTAAAACTTTAATTAATAACTTTTTTACTTACGTAATAATTAAAATTACGAAATCAGAATTAATAAGCATTACTCGCTACGAATTACGAAGTATTAAAAAAGAATTACTTTTATTATAAAATTAAACAGCATTAAAAAAAAACACGAATGCGTCGTTAAATATTAAATAAAAGAACACGAAAACGTTATTCTTTAATTTTAACATGATTATGATTAACATTAATATGAAGCTAAATGAATGAATAATTATTTACGAAGTAAGCGATATTATTATCTTTATAAAATACATGTATTATTAATACGATATTAAAATAAAAACTTATAACGATATAACTTAAATATTAAAAGATGTTAACGAGATAAATATCGCGTTAAAAGTTAAACAAACGCGTTTAATAAAGAAAATACGAGACAAGAACGTAATTATTCGTTATTTAAAAATCACTTCAAGTTAATAAAATTCTTTTACTTTAAAAGCTCGAGCATTAAAATTAATTAAGTTATCGAATTTATTCTTATTTAAAGATTCGTCGCAGAATGTAAATAACTAATTATTACGAATGCGAAACAAGCTGAAGATAAATAAGAATTACTTTTTTATTAAAGAATTAAAAATGATTTATATTAAAAGTTAAGTTAGTAAAGCTATCGTTAAGCACACAGCTTTTCGTATGCGAAACATTTTCTTAAACTCGTTTTTAAAAGTTAAAAATGTATTATTAATGATTAATAAAATGTATAATAATTTTTATCGTCGTTACATAACTTAACGATAATACTTAAAGCTGTATTAAAACAAGATCATCTTTCATAAATTTTAAATGAAATTTTAAAAATTTAGCGCAGAATTAAAATACAATAACGAGATTTTATTAAATAATCTTTAATATAAGATTAATTTAAATCTTTAACGAGTAACGTTTAATGAACGAATTACGAATTTAAACGAGTTCGTTAACATTTACATGCGAGTTAATGTTAAATTAACGAAATTAAACGTACGATTAGTCGTTAAAGCATTAATAACTTAAGCTATTCGCTTTATTATTAATGAATTAATTACTTAATTTATATCGTTATTATTTACGTGAAAGAAACTTAAAACATTAAATGTTAATGTTATTAAAAAAGAATTATTTAAGAAAAAACTCTGCTTTAAATGTAAGAAATTAAAACATAAAGTACGCGATTATTACGAAGATGTTAAAGTATATAAGATCGCTGCGAATTTAAAAAACGACATGTCTTCGTTAAAGTAATAACTGAAAGCGACATATTTATATCTTGTTTCATTAACATGTTTAAAGATTCGTTACATTTTAAATTGTTTATTATTAATGTTATCTTAAATAAATTAAAAAAGATATTTAAATTATTTATTTTAATAAATATTAAATTCATTAATATAACATTCATTAATGAATCTTTAATATTAAAGCTATGCGAACGCTTTAAAATTTAGTTAATATCGTTATTAAAGTTAAAGTTAATTTAATTATTTAATGAAACTTGTAGTTAAAAGCTAATTACTTATACTTTGTATACGTTAATTATTATACAAGAATACAAGAATAAAATAATATTTTTATTAATAACTCGTTTAAATTAACATAAAATAATTATTAAAAATCTTTAATTAAAAAGAAACTAAATTTTAATAAATTTAATAAATGATTAATTAATATTCTCGTTAAATATTAAAACATTAAGATTTATCGTCTCAAAAGTAAACGATTAATTAGCTTTTTAAGAATTTAAATTAAGCGAGATCTGCGAGATAAAATAAAAGAACTTAAAATTAATTATTACGTTAATGATTATATTAAAACGATCTGCGAATTTAAAACTCGTAACTCGATTATTAAATCTGCTCAGTTCACTAAATTAAATCATATGCGAAAATTAAGCATTTAAGTTAATCTTAATTAATTTTAATTTAATTCGTTAATTAAAAAAAAAGAGCTCGTTAACATTATTATAATTAAAGTCGCTGCATATTAAACTTTAATTAAGAATAAGAATATTAAAATCTTTTTCTTAATTATTAATAAAATTAATAAAGCGCTTAACTTAATTAAGAAACTCGCAAAGTTAAATGAAATGAGATTAATTATATTATTAAAAGAATTAAAGAAAAGGCTTTTAGTAATTTATTATAACTTTCTGAATATCTTTAATAAAGAAAAGATAACGTAGTTATCTTTACATTAATTATATGATTATAAGATTAAATTAAAAGAAAAGAATTAATTCTTTCGAAGTTAATTATATTTTATATCGAGTTATAAATTATAAAAGATTAAGAAATATTTAAAAGAAAATTTAAAAAAGAAGTTTATTACACTTAGCAAAGCTCTCTGCGCTTCGTTAATACTATTTATTAAAAAGAAAGATAATAGTCTTCGCTTCTGCGTAAATTATCGAAAATTAAATGCTATAATTAAGAAAGATCGTTATTTAATTTTCTTAATAAACGAAGTACTAGTTAAAATTTAAAACAGTAAGTATTTAACACTACTCGATATTATCGTCGCGTTTAATAAACTGCGTATAAATTTTAAAAGCGAGAATTTAATTATCTTTATTACTTTCTTTAATGCTTATAAGTATAAAATAATGCTCTTCGAATTAATTAATAAACTTGCGTTCTTTTAGCATTATATTAACGGTGTACTGTTTAAATATTTTTATAAATTCTGTTAAACATATTTAAATAACATTTTCATTTACAGTAAGACATTAAAAAAACTTAAAGCTCATGTAAAAGAAGTGCTATATAAGCTTCGCGAAGTTAATTTATAAATAAACATTAATAAGTATAAATTTAAGATTCAGAAAATCTTGTTTCTTAAATTATTAATTTTTATTAATAATTTTCAAATGAATTTTTAAAAAGTAAATATAATTCGAAACTGAGAAGTGTCGCGATCATTAACTTATGTGTAAATCTTTATTAACTTCTGTAATTTTTATTAACGATTCATAAACTAATCGTCGAGTTAAGCTTCGATATTAACATTTTAACTCGACTCGAATACTTAATATTAACATCATGACTCGATCTAAACACTCGATTTTAACATCGTAACTCGACTTAATATTAATCTCGAGTTAAGTTATAATTTAAGTTCTTAACTTAATTCGTTAAGCAATTAAAAATGACGTTATATGTTAAGATTTATTAAAAAAAATCTATTACGTTATTATTATTAAAAGACTATTAGCAATAATTAAAACTGTTTCTTTATTTTTTCATATCATCTTTTCGTTATTTATACTATTTTATTACATTATTAATAATATATATTACAAAGTGTTTAATTTTAATAAAATATATAAATTATTAAAATCTTTAATAATTTAATTAATTAATTAATTACATTACTCTTTTATATTATCTTCTTATATTATTATGTAATTATTAAATATACGACGAGAATTTAATTATATATAAGTAACAGTAATAATAAACGATGTCGCTAGCATATAGCGTGTATATTATATATTTAGTATATAATTACTAAAGTGTATAAGAAGTACGATTTGTAACGTACGAAGATACGATGAAAACTCTGCATTTAATACTAGTTTTAATAAGAATAATTAATTATGTTATATAATGTACGTTGTACGATGTAATGATCTTAATATTTAACAGTAATAAGTTAAATATTATATCGCTTCATGTCTTAATTAATCGAGTCGAGAATTTAAATTAATACTCGATATTAACATCATAACTCGACTCGAATACTTAATATTAACATCATGACTCGACTCGAATATTTAATATTAACATCATGACTTAAATTAAATACTCGATTTTAAAATCGTAACTTAAATCGAGTCTTAACGAGTCGAGAACTTAACTCGAGCTTAATGTATTAATTCGTCGCGATTAGTTTAACGATTTATAAAGAACTTCTTAAAGATTATTCGTCTTATAATAAAGCTAACTCGAAAAGATTAATTATTTAAATGAACAGAAATCTGTTAAACGATCTTTAAAGAACTGAAGTAATAAATAACGATAGCTTTCGTTTTAAAGTATTCTAACTTAATTAAAGAAACTATTTTAAAAATTAGCTTCTTAAATATATTAACGACGAAGTATTATCTTAATATGACGATGAAAACATTTTACATTTAATAATCTTTCATAATAAGAATATAATTTTCGCAGAATGTAATTATAAGATTTATAACAAGAAATTATTAATTATTATTCGCTGCTTAAAACATTAACGTTTCAAATTAAAATGTACGAATATTTTAATTAAAATCTTTATAAATTATCTGAATTTAAAGTACTTTATAATCATTAAGAAACTAATTAAACGATAAGTTAAATAAGCTAAGAAGTTATTTAAATATAACTTTAAGATTATATATTAACTTAAAAAACAAAATTTAAAAGTTAACGCGCTAATTAAAATGTTTAACGCTAAGCTTGTTAAAGTAATTAATGATTGAAAGCTGTATTAAAATTAAATATTATTACTCGAAAGTAAATTTAATTTATAATTAATCGAGATTAACGTTAAATTAAAAGCTAACGAAGATTTAATTAAAGAAGTAATCTTTATTCAGAATTAAATAATAATAAAAAATTAAACGAATTAACTATGTATTAAGATTCGAACAGCTTTAAAATAAAATTAAAAAACTTGTTAAGATATTAATTTAAATAATTACAGAGCGCTTAATGAAGTACTTTAAAAAGACGATAAATTATAAATGCTTAATTTAATAATTATTTAGTTAATAAGAAAAGCACATAATCTTTTAATTAGTAATCATTTTAACATGAATTAAACGCTAAACTTGCTAAGACGATTATATTATTAATTAAAGATAAAAACGATAATTAAACGTTACATTTAAAATTATTACGTTTATTAAAGATTAAAAGCGTTAAAAGATTAAATTAATAAATTACTAAAGTCATTACTTATATTAAAACAACGATGACTGAACATTTTAATAAATTTGTTATAAATGTATTACAAAGCGACGAAAATAATGTAATTTTAACAGTTATAAATCGATTATTATATTTAAAAAACGACATTATATATCATATTAATTAAATAACGAAGAAACCTTCGCAAATTAAACAGTTAAGCTACTGTTATTATAAGTTTTTAAAACTTATAAATTATTAAAATTAATAATATTTAATCATGATTCTCAGTTTATATTAATTATTTAAAAGTCTTTATGCTTAAAACTCGACATTAAGGCGAAATTATTCATTAACTATCATTCGTAAATTAATAATTAAATAGAAAGAATAAATTAAAATACTAAACGATATTTACGTAATTATTACTCGTATATATAAAATGATTAAGTTGCTTAATTATTTATGACTAAATTCGTTAATAATAATGCTATTTCGTCGTTAATTAAACAGTTAACATTCTTTTTAAATAAGAGTTTTCATTCTCGTATAAGCTTTAATTCGAACTTAATTAAATATAAAATTATTTAAGCTAAAATTAAAGTAAACAAAGCGAAAGATATATTTAAACATATGAAATGATTGCTAATATTAATAAAGTAAACATTAGTAAGATTTAAAGTTACGATAAAGAAATAAACTAATAAGTATTAAAAGAAAATAATTTATAAAATAAACGACATAATGTTTTTAAATTTTAAAAACATCACAATTATAAAATCATTAAAGAAGCTAAACGATAAAATGCTTAAATCTTTTAAGATTTTAATTAAGATTAAACATGCATATTAATTAAAATTATTATTAAAAGAATAAAGCGAACAGTATAATATATAATGAAATCTTACTCAATTAAAGAAATAGTTTACAGACTGCTTTATTTATATATTATTACACATGACTGAGTCGCGACTAGCAATCTTATCTCTAACGCTAGTTTACAAAGAGCTGCTAGAAACGAGCCTGTCATCGCACTTCTTAACATTTTTACTTAATGCTTACGAGTTTCTTAACTTTCATTACTTTTTAATCTCAGTTATTTAATAAATCTCTTAAAGTTTTATCGAGATAATAATTTAATTAATTCGTTTATTATCATGTCTTAATTAAAAACAAAGTTTACTAAGATTTAATTCTTTTTATATAAATCTTAAATGTAATAATAAACGACGTTAATGTGCTTTAATCTTTCGTAAATATAAGCATTTTTAATTAATATAAGAGATGCTTAATTATCTTTCTTAAGCTGTGTAAGTAAGACGAATTAATAAGTAATCTTTTTAAGAATATTCACGCGATTATAATTAACGCTTAAGTACTTTATTAAATTCATGTACTGAAGTATTTAACTAATTTATAAATCTTTCTTAACGTAAATTAATAAAGTTATATACTCTGTCTTAATAATTAATATAATAACAAACTTCTGTTTTTAATTCATTTAAAAAACTGATTCTTTATTAAGCATGTAAATGTAAGCGAGAATTAACTTGCGATTTAGTCTGTTTAAGACATAATCTGAGTTAAAGTATTTTACTAACTTCATGCTTTTATTAATCTCGTACGTAATGCTTAAATTAATAATGAAACGAACGTAACGCATTAAATTCTTTAAAACGTGTTCATAATATTTTACAAAATCATTAAGATATTAACTTAATTAATTAAGAGTAAAAGCGATGTCGAGACGAGTATAAATTACAGCATACATGAAACTTTTAATGACTTATTAATATTCATGCTAATTAATTCTTACGTCTTTAAGTTCAGCTAAGCGAAGAGCGTTATATTCATTCATTAAAAGATTTATTATCTTGTACTTATCTTATCTTATATTAAGTCTTTCGAGAACGTTATAAAGATAATGAGTTTAATTCATTCGTAAGATTCGTATCTTTTTGTTGCGAGTAATTTAAATGTTAAGAATCTTCTTCATTTTTTTTAAATTCTTAACTTTAAAAACATATTAAAACTTATATTTAAATTATTTAATGTTGCTTAATAATTTAAAGACGATAATTATATCGTTAACGTATAATAATAACATGATTTCTTTTAAATTATAAATTAAAAGATATAAATTTACAGCGCATTAAGCGAAATTAAGTTTAAACAGTGCTGTTACACAGCGATCATGTTAATCTCGTGCAGCTTACTTAAAATTATAAAGACTTCGAAGAACTTTTAAAGCATAATTAAATCTGACTTTTACTTTTAATGAAGAAGACATGTAAATAATTTCTTTAAGAAACGACTCAGTAAACGCATTATTTACGTTAATTTAATAAAGTTTAAGATTCTTTATTATCGCGATAATTAAAAAGACTCGCAGAATGTTAAACTTAATAATTAACGCGAAAGTATTCTTATAATTAACTTCATAAATTTAAGAAAAGTCTTTAATTATTAATCTTGTTTTCAGTTTATTAAAAGAATCGTTAACGTGAATTTTTAATTTAAAGATTTATTTACTTATTATAATATTAATCTTTTTAAGCGACATTTTTTCTTATCAGATTTCGTTAACGATTAAAGTTACAAGTTCTGCGTTAATGACTTTCTTTTAAAGTTTATCTTAAACTGAGTTTTATATTATCTCTTTATAAGTGTTTAACGTAAAGATTTTTATCGCTTTCGAAGAATTAAATTCATTAACGTTAAATAATATTCATGACATGCTTACGTTAACATCGCTCTCATCGTTATTAATTTCTTCTGTAACTAATTAAATTATTATAACTCGCGAGATCTTAAATGCGCAATTTTTTATTTCTTAATTCTCGCTGTTTCTTTTTTTCTTTAAGATAATTATATGTAAAAATGTTTAAATTATTAACTTAAACTTGCTTAATGCAAAGATTTCTTAAGTAACTTAAGCATTCGTGTAAATTTCGCGCTCGTTTAACGTTTATAACGTGATCTTAAATAGCGTATTTAAATTAATCGCGATAATCTTTATTACATTAATTAATTTAAATGAAACGTTAATTATAAAAGAATCAGATTTTAAAACGTTAATTAAAATGTTATTCTTAAGTAATCTTTTTATAAATCTTCGTTCTGAAAGAACATTAAATGTTTACTTACGAAGTCGTAAGTTCATGTCTTTATTTTTTTTATCTTTAATAAACTTAACAGCGTAACTCTTAATGACTTAATAAAGATCTGAGACTAAGAAACGATATTACTTATTAATGTTTTTTACATATTTTATAAAGACGTTAAATCTGTCTTTATTCATGAATTTATCTCGTTTTTCTTTAATTAATAATAACTTAAAATTAACGTGTAAATAATATTTACATTTTCACATTCGTATATAATTAATTAAGAACTTAATTTTAATAAATGTCTTCTTTAACGTCGTAAAAGCTTCGTTAATTAAGAATCTCGTAATAATTTTATTTCGTAAATAAACATTTATTTTCGCAGTTTCTGCTTAAAACTTAATAAGAAGTTCAGCATTCTTAATCATGACTCGCATTAAGTTTTTTATAATGCGTATAATTTTTTTAATTACTTTATTTTAAATTAAAATGTGTAAAATAATATATTAAAAAGCAATGTTAATTAATAAGCATTAGTTATTTAAAATGACTTTAAGTTTCGTAACGTTATCGCTGCGTACTGAAAGAAGTTTAGCGTCGCTGTAAAGTTTTACGTCGAGTTTTCATTTTCGTAAAGCATTTAATGCATTAAATCGTTATTTTAAAAAAATGTATTAAGTCTTTTTAAAGTAATTATTAATTATCTTTAAAAAGTACAACTCGCTATTAAGAAACGATAAGAATAATTCATAAATATTTATAAAAATAAAAGTTAAGATACTTATTTTTTAATTATTAATATTATGTTCTCGTTTATTAATAAACTTAATAAGCGCACATACTTTATACACATTCTCGTAATTATCGTTAATGAAAATAAATTTTTTTAAAATAATAATCTTATAAAGTTAACAAAGCTTTACTAATTTAAGATGAGTAAAACGACGATGTCATAGCTTATATAACTTAAGACTTTTATTATTTACGAAATTAAGTTAATCGTAATTAACTTTAATCTCGTTCTTATAATGAATTACGTTAATGTAAAACGTAAAGTAATTTAAATTCGTTAAATTATTAAGATTCATTAAACTATGCATCGTTAAAAATGCTGATAAGATATTACGTTGCATAGCTAATAATAATGCGAATTCATTAAGATCGTTTATAATTCTCTTTATTATGTAAACGTCTTCGCATTTTAACGTCTTAATCATTTACTTTTCTCGCTTATTATACATATACAGATCTTTATTATTAAAGCTTTCTTGCAAATCTTTCTTACATATTCTTCTTTCAGAAAGAAGATTAATCTTAAGCTTAAAAACATGAAAAATAAAAGACAGCTTAACTGAGTTTTCGTAATGATTTCGCATGATTACTATATTATAGTAATTAACTTATAACTTTCTTTCTTTAACTTTAACAATGCGTCTTTTAATGCGAATTAAAAAATTATTAAAAAGTCGAAGTTAATTAATTATGTGTAAGAAGACATTAAAATCTGTAACTTAATTAAATTTAAAAATCTTATTAATAATGTTTTTTAACAGAGTTATAACATTCTCGCTTTTGTCGTTTTCATCTTCATCGTCGTTAAAAATGTTAAAGTTATCGCTTTTCGCGTTATAAACTTTATGTTTCTTATGCTTATTCTTTAAAAGCTTAATAAAAGTTTAAAGATTATTAATATTCTTATGCTTTGTTTTATTTTTATTTTTACGTTCTTTCATGAGCTTTTAAGCTATAAATAAATAAGAATAATTAACTAAACGATGTTCGTTTTTATAAAGAAAATATTTCAGAAATTATTACGAATAACGTTAACGAGATTAATTATTATTAAAGCTTAAATAACTTTTACGATGATGATTAATTTTGCGTTTACTTTTTTAATTAATGCGATCGCGTTCGTTTTCTCGCTTAACTTATAGCGTAATCTTTATTATTTTTAATTCTACTTTCTTTTCTTATAGCTTTTAAAGTTTTTTCTTAACGTTTAATTTATTCTGCGCATTAATGACGTTTTAAATAACTGTGTATTCATTTAATAACGATTAAAGTAAGGCTTAAAAGCGACGTTCGAACTTAAATAAATCGCTTATGTTTTTCTGTATTGCGACGATCTTTCGTATTAATTTAACGAGATGTGTTTATATCTTTTTAATGAAGATATTCGTTAACATTTTATAATTAATGAAGTCTGTTAAATATTATCTTTCAGTAATTTATAGCTTCTCTTTATATTTATAGTTTAAAGCATTTTAAATCTCTTTCATTAACGTTTTATTTACAGTATGTTCTTAATCGTTAACGATAATGTAAATATTAATTAATAATAAGCTTTCGCGTTAATCTTTTAACTTTTAAAGTTAAAAAATTAAATTTTACTAATGATATTAATAACGCTATTAAATGTGTTCGAATTAAACTTGTTTTTAATAACGGATTATAAGTCTTTCTTAATAAGTTATTTCTTTATGAAAGAAAATTATTAATCGTAATTCTCGCGAGTAAGAATGAAAACAGATCGTCGTTTAATGAAGAAATCGTTAAAGTTTATAACGTGTAATGTAAACTTAACTTGTTATTAAAATCGTAGAATAAAATAAAAATATTAAATAAATTAACGAGTAAAGTAAAAAAGATTTAATCTCGTTAGTAATAATAAAAGTTTATAGGTTCTTCGACGCGATCGAGTATGTATGTTTATTTGTTCGCTTTTTTAAAAACTCGTAGTAAACTATCGTTTTAATGTAAATATTTATTTATCTTTTCGTAAGATGCGTAGTAAGCTATTAAATTTTATTAAACTTCTTTAAGTTAATATACTTATTTATCTTCTCGTAAAACGCGTAATAAGTAATCATTAATTATTAATGCTTATTTATTTTCTCGTAAAATGCGTAATAAGTAATCGTTAATTACTCGTTTAAATAAGTCTCGTATTAAGTTATTAAGCATTAAATGCTTAAAGTGTTTCGATTTAATTACGTTAAAAGTTTCTTATTAATCGAGCTTATAATTTATTAAAAGAATAAAACGAATAGTATAACATATAGTGAAATCTTACTTAATTAAAGAAAGAGTTTACAGACTACTTTATTTATATATTATTATACATGACTGAGTCGCGACTAGCGATCTTATCTCTGACGCTAGTTTACAAAGAGCTACTAGAAACGAGCCTGTTATCGTACTTCTTAATAATTATTATTAATAATAAAAATTTATTTAAAGTTTACTTTAAATCTGCTACGACTAGATTTAAATGATTCTTTAAAAAAATAACGAAATAACTCATTTAATTTTATAATAATTAAAGATAAAGATAAATAAAAAGTAAAAAACATATTAATCTTCAGATTTTACGAACGAGATAAACGATTATAAAATCGTGTTAATTAAAAGAAATATGAAGTTAATTTATATTAATATAACGTTAATAAAAATTAATTTAAAGAATGTTAAAAAGTCGTAAATAACTTTTATTAAAGATATTTAACAAAGCTAAAATAAAAACGAAGATTAATTAAATTATAGTAATGAAAATATTACTAGTTAAAGAAGAAAAATAATGTTATAATCATGTAGTTTAAATTTAAACTAATTCAGATTAATTACATAAATTTAATCGTATTAAACTAAGTTAATTTAATAAATCATGTTAAATTATTATAAATTAGCTTAAAGCTAATGTTAGCACGCTAGTAATTTAGCGCGTCTTCGTAAGTATAAGATTTTTCGCGTGTTACATTTTCTTTTTATTACGATCGTGTAATTCGAATTCAGACTAATTCAGACTAAGTTAGTTTAACATAAATTATATTAAGTTATTATAAACTAGCTTAAAGCTAATGTTAACACGCTAAAGATTTAGCGCGTCTTTATAAGTACAAGATTTTTTGCGTATTACATCTTTTTTCTTTTTCAGCTTTAAACTTTTAATTAAAATACACTTATATGATTCGCTTTATACTAATTTATAACATTAGTTTAAAGCTTATTAATCTTATTATTAACGTGTAAACGATATAAAACAAGTTACATAATCTTATTAAAAATCGAGCTCGCAAAGCTTATTAAAAATTAAAAATTTTTAGAATAAAATTAAAGAATACGAACGCGCTGTTTTAAATTAACTCTTTACTGAGCTCGTTATTAATACAGAATAAAAGAATACGAACGCGTTATTTTAGAATTAAAATCAGAAATTTTAGCGAAACTTAAACTTAGAAAAGTTTAATAAAGTAACATTAAAACTTTAATTAGTAATTTTTTTACTTACGTAATAACTAGAATTACGAAATTAAAATCAGTAAGCATTACTCGCTACGAATTACGAAATATTAAAAGAGAATTACTTTTATTACAAAATTAAACAGTATTAAAAAAAGACACGAATACGTTATTAAATATTAAATAAAAGAACACGAAAACGTTATTCTTTAATTTTAACATGATTAAGATTAACATTAATATGAAGCTAAATGAATGAATAATTATTTACGAAGTAAGCGATATTATTATCTTTATAAAATACATGTATTATTAATACGATATTAAAATAAAAACTTATAACGATATAACTTAAATGTTAAAAGATGTTAACGAGATAAATATCGCGTTAAAAGTTAAACAAACGCGTTTAATAAAAAAAATACGAGACAAGAACGTAATTATTCGTTATTTAAAAATTACTTAAAGTTAATAAAGTTATTTTACTTTAAAAGGTTAAGCATTAAAGTTAATTAAGTTATCGAACTTATTTTTATTTAAAAATTCGTTACAAAATGTAAATAACTAATTATTAACAAATTTTATGCGCAGTTTAATAAGCTCGTTAGGTAATAAATAGGCTCGTTAAATAGTTTAATCGATTTTTTAATTTATAAAAGCATATTTGTCTCGTTAGTTAATTACTGTCGTTTAATAGCTTAAATTACGTCTTTTACATATAACGT
>JAABUO010003164.1_pt1 | contig 19725 bp, 24 predicted proteins | sample 5559291 | NCBI WGS metagenome assembly JAABUO01 (sample SAMN10711878, study PRJNA513372) | rock metagenome | isolation source: Antarctica rocks | place: Antarctica: Victoria Land, Finger Mt sud
TGTTTTAGACCCCCCCCCCCCCCTCCCTCCCCCCTTGACAGCCATGACTGGGCATCAACACACACAGCCATAGCATCCAAATGCTGCCTTTCCGAAACTTTTTTCTTGGAAGTTGTTGTCACAAATACATTTTCTTTGTGGAAAATTATTTCCTCCATGTTTGCTTGTCTGCTGACAAACCGTCCCATCTTTGTCTGAATGGGATCGGCGTTCAGCAGCATACTTTATCTGCTGCCCATGTGATATAAAGAGGATGGAAACCACTGCTTGTCTGCCTTGCTGTAGGCATCATCTACCATCTGCAGCAACTGTAGCGCTCTGCTCTTTTGCATTTATCCTCCTGGACTGCTGTTGCACGAGCTTGTTGCTCATGACCTGACTACAACCCTTGCTGTAAACTACTACATACTGCTGGCTTCACATTCCAGACTGTAACAGTGCCACCTGAAGGTGTGTAGGTTTGATTGTAAGGCATGTTTGTCACGTGCAGCAATTAGAGCGTGAGGTGAGACAGGCGCTGGCAGCTTCTTCTGTAGGGGGGTCCACTCCAGCTGGGGCCCGCCTTGGGGCCTTGCTAGAAGCTCACACCTCAGACTCCTTCCCCCTCACCTTTGCCTCTAGCCAATTCTCGCCTTCTGAGCGGCACGACTCACAAGTGAGTGCTGAGTCTGTGGCCAAGCCATGTACCTGGCTAACGCTACTTTCTGATGTTGTTTTACTATTGACAATTGACTGGCACGCTGCATTGTTGTCCTGGATCACATCTGATCGTATATGGCATTGACCAAGTCATGACAACGTGTCATTTTGTTGACACAATCGAGCAAGTGGTTGTCCTTTACGATTCCATCAACTTGGCGCATGCCCACTTCAGGGCGCTGAAGAGGGCCAGCTCTTTGGGGAGGACTTTGCTCAAAGAGGAAATAAGCTCAGGAACCTGAGCATGAGATTGGATGCAGCCGCTGATCAGATGAGCGGGGATGAGTGGATCAGAAGTCATCCTGATGTGCAGGTGGGTCTTGGCCTGGCCAAGACTGGCAACATTACGGTGTATGTGTCAGCAGTACTAGGCAGCATTTCTGCTGTTGCATCATGTTGTCAGCTTGCCGTTGAGTTGTCTTCAAGTTGTGTTCTGCTGCATGTCAACAAGTCACCGTAGCCACATTGCTATTGCAATACATTGTTTGAAGGTGTTGCGCCTGGCCAGTCTATCAGCCATGTCTTGGCCATGATGGCTTGCTGGTCCATGTCTACATGGACTTGATCGTCTGAACTCACTTGGTCAACCATACATGTAAGTGCAACACGACTGCATCCTGTGAACATCCACGCTCCTTCTGAGTGCTCATGTTGTTTGTGCAAGCAATCTTTTGGTCCCTCACAACTTGGTCCATCACGATTTTGCACACAGGACATGCCTGAGATCAAGCGGTGGGATGAAGGGAGCAAGGAAATCATTGCCGAGATGCTGACGGGCACTGCAGGCGACTGGGCAGCTTGAATAGACATTGGCTCATCTGTCTATGGAGCAGCCAGCACTTGACTACAATTGAAGCACAACACGTTATTGTCATGCCAAGAGTGGCATAGGTACCTGTGTCCATGTTTGCCGGGGTCAGTGAAGTGTTTGAATGAATCAAATTTGGAACGGTTGACAGATTGTCCCTTTTTAGACAAGAAACGGTGCAAGAAGCCTTGACACAATGAGCTGACTAGCTGACAGCTGTGCACGGTTGCATGGAAGCTGCGAATGGAGTTGTCTCATAGTCGTGATCACGGACTCACTCTGATCATTACATCAGTCACTGGTCTGATCATTACAAAAATCGCTCATTCGTTAATCTCGTCCGACAGATCCAACACATCCTGTCACCTCAGCAGCGCAATTGCCCACCCAATGCCAGCCCTGCCTCAAAACTCAACAAAAACGCAGTGCTACGCACTGACCAAAACTTGCTTGACGACAGGAGCACTAGCTACCATCACAAGCTCTAGGGCACCAGCAAACAGCCCTCTACTGGCCAAACAGGCCCTTGACACTGTCAAGGGGGTTGCCTGCGCTCTTGATCTTCTCGGCAGGGTTGGGTAGGCTGTCTGCTACATTGCCTGCCTTCTTTGCAGCCTTGCCCAAGTCAGGGGTGTCAACCTCACTGGCTTTGCTGATCCCTGCTGTGGCCCCGGGGGCCTGCTGCCCTGCTGTGCTGGGGTTTGGCAGCATGCTGCTGTCCAGAGGAGAGGTGATCTGCAGCCCAAACAAAACAAGATGGGCATGACTGAGCAACGCCTACAGCAGTCAACGAAGTGCCAAAGAGTCTGCTGCGCAGACAGAGGAACCTCACAGCTTGCAAGATATTCTATCCCACTTGACTATAGCAGGGAGGCATTATAGCATTGGTGCAACAACTGTGGCAAGTCCACACAATGTGACAAGAAATCTACTAGCCGGTGCACGAAATGCTTCAGCTCACAGAGGCAGTTTGGCCAGCTACATGGCAGCTGGGAAGCTTGCCCAGCCATGACTATTTGAACTTTGCAGATGAGTCCAACCCGTTTCCTGGCCTGTCCTGCCGGCGAGAAAGGGCAAACGACAGGCAGTAGACTTGCCTTGTCAGGGATGGCTCCAATGGTTTCGCTGGGCTTGCCGGCCTGATACCCCTTGCCTGGGGAGGGGTAGTTCTCAGACTGGTTGTTCTGTCCCTGCAGGTCCGCCAGCTCAAAGGAGAGGCCCATGGTGGCTGAGGGAGTGCTCTTGATCTTGTTCTTGAGGTCACTGGGTGGCTTGGGCAGACTGGCTTTGGCCTGCCAGCAGATTTGACACACAGTCAGCACCAATAATGACTAAGGTCTGAAGGACTGAAGAGATTTGGGGGGACGACAGACTTGACACAGAGTCGGCTCCAGTTAGAACTAAGGTCTGAAGAGGTATGGGAGGCCAACAGATTAGAGTCAACTGCCAAAGATGACCCAAGGTGCAGACTAAGGTCTGAAGGATGGGGGGGTGTAGGGCCTAAATGGCAAAACAGATTGGACAGCAATTGGGAACATGCATGTGTGAAGGGTGCATGGCTCCTTTGCAACATTGAAGGTCAGGCCATAGCTCTGAGCTCAATATCCAGCTGAGGCAGATGGGCGTTGCCAATGCTGGCATACAGTGTCTGCTAGATGGCAGCCTTTTCACAAACAGTGCAGTCCAAAACTGTGGGCAAGGCGTGGGGGTGACGTTGGGGAGGGGGGGTGGGGCTTTACCTTGCTGGCAAGGTTGTCAGCATTGGGGGTGTTGACCTTGGCCTTGTTGGCAAGGTCCTTGGGGTTAGGAAGGGCTCCCAGGGGGCCTGACAGCTTCTTCTGGATCTCTGATGAGCTGGGAATCTGCATGCATTGTCAAACGTCGCATGAATGCATGGACACAGGACTGACAATTGTCAAGCTGAATGCATGAACAGATGGACAGGATGATTTTTCTTGACAACCAAACTTTTCAAAGACAATTGAAAGTCTTCCAGTCATGCTGTACACAGCTGCCACACACAACATGCATCTCAAGATTAACAGACAAATTGCATGGCAAGCAACGGTGATCGACTGCAAGTGGAGTATAAAAATCAGACTTGCGCCTTTTTGACTGACAGGAGACTGCATGGAAGGACACCACTATCAGTACAGGACGGCTTCATCAACCTTTGATCATGCCCATCAGGCATTGAGAGTGCAAGTCAGACAGCTGATCATTTCAGACACAGAAAGCGGCAGCAGACTGATGTGGAGGATTGCTCACCTTGGCACCAGCCTTGCTGGCAGTCTTGCTAGCCTTGGAGGCAATGCTCTTGCCAGCCTTCTTTGGGTTGCCCCCTCCAGACAGGGGGTTGCTCACACCTGAGAGGGGGTTGCCACCCTTCTTGGCCTTGCTGGCAACGCTGCCTGCTGCACTCCTCCCCTTCTTGGCCTGCGTCATGCCAGACAGCATTTCATTTGATATGCTACAGTCAGGGAACACAACAGCAAATGATTCCTGTTGCTTGCATGTCAGCTAATATGCATCTTTGCCTAATGACTTCAATTGTGAAGGTACACCATGCCTTTGCAGAGTAGTGTTTGCTTGGATATACCATGCTGGGTATCGGTGTTCTCTGAGTAACTATCCTGGTTGGATAAAACATGATGGACCCACTGCACACACGCACTGTCTTGTGATCAAAAGAAATGGCTGATGTCTAACCCAGCAGGAACCCAAGTTGACCAGCCTGTCATTTGCATATGATGAGTGCATGCAGAGTGCCCAGATGCATAGCCAAATCCTAAGCAGGTCAAGCAAATGCCTGCAGGACACCTGACCCAAAAACACATCAAGAAAAATAAAAAAACAAACATGGCAAGAAGCAAAGCATTCAGGATGGAAGGCAGAGTGGTTGAAAGACGAAGGGAGAGGGGTGTCACGTTGGCAATGATCTCCTCCCTGGTGGGGACTGCTGACACATCTGGTAGGGCATTCTTGGCACCCTTGGCCAAATCCTTGCCCAGGGACTTAGGGTTCTTGGTCAAGTCCACATCAGGGGTGGCCCTGCACATCACATGTTACCTTAGCGCTGAAAACTTGACAAGTCTACTTATCCAAGGTGTTTCGTAAGTCTTATGTCATATCTGAGAGTGCTTGGCAAAACACGAGACAGTGTGACACATCAACACCTTGACAGCAAAGCGTCAGGCATCATTTACACACTGCACCAAGTGAACGCAAAATTGAGAGCACAAACTGTCTCTTCTGGTCTCATGTGATTGTCAGGGTTCATGATCATACGCTGCCAGGACAGGCACGTCCTGCAAGGGGACCCAAACGCAGCTGAACTTCATGAGACTGACATCACTGGTGAGGGCATACTTGTCAACAGCCTTTCCAACATCCTTGGAGCTGGTAGCCCCGATGGGGTCAGAGCCTCCAACCAACTCCTTGCCTGCCTCAGCCACAGTGGGCAAGTTGTCAGTCTTCTTGTTCAGCTTGTCACGGGCAGCCTGGCTGGTGGCCGTCTTTGGGAACAGGTTGAAAGCCTCAGCTGGGCCTACATGCACAGGCATGGGTTTCAGTGATCGGCCTGATTTGAATTCGGAATAGGTCCAGAGAATGATTGATAGGTAGTGCTGTGTAGGGCACAAAAGGAGAAATGCTGCATGCATGCTCCTGCTCCCTACACCCACTGCAGAGCTGTTGTGAAGACTCATATGGAACTGCTGACTGGTGAGGTTCTGTTGCTGTGGGTTGCTGCAACTGGGCAACCTAGACTTTTGCTATGCATGCACAGCTGTGGCAGTCAGTTCAGAGCAACTGACCAGCTGGTAGAAGGGCAAGCTGAGCTGCTGCTAGAGCTCCGAAAAGGCCAAGAGCCAACTTGCTGGGACCCTGTCAACAACACTGCCTGTCAAGGGATCCTTGACTGCACAAAGTAAATCCACACAGTAACATGTAATGAGGCTGTACAAAGTTACAGCATAGCAAGCTGCAATGTGCATGTTCGTCATAGCTCAGCAATGAAACCACTTTTTGCTGTAGCTGCGCACCTGGTGATCGTCCTGCATCACACGGACGAGTCATGAAAGTTTGGACTAAGACAAACGACCGTGGGGACAAAAACCAATATAAACACTCAAGGTGTCATGTCTACTCAAAATCAAAAAGCTTGACCAATATAGCGAGAAGCAAAAGGGTGTCGATGGTGTGCTGCGCGTGAGCATGCTAGGTATTCAAGTGTGCTGCGCATTTAATCTTGCGCACAACGAGATTCATTCGACAGTACGCCGGGGGTGTACCTTGGCGACTGCCTTGACGACATGAGCGCGAGAGCGAGGGAGTGCGACTGCACGTGTTGGCTTGATTGCCTGACCACTGAAGGGCTTGGCGGACGCTGATCGACCGGCAAGCATTGACTGAGAGGAAGCCATGATCATGGTGTTAGCTGACATGTCTACGTTGGAGTTACTGAAAGCTTCGTTGCTTGATGGGCGTGTTTACACAGCAAGAATTATTCGCGATAAGGTAGAGGTGCTTGATGACTGGATGCTGGATCCCTACGTATTGCTGTATCTGATTGGTACCTGCATTGGGGATTTTGCCTGTCCCGCCAACTTCTTTGCATGACTTACAGTACGGCGGATACTTACATGTCCACTTTACGGTGAACAATAGGTTGCCAACCGGTTGGTCTTCCTCTGCCTGTTCCTGTAGCGACAGCCAAACAATATACCTCACTCCGAACACACCTGTAGATACCGTGATTGTTCAGTACGTCATGCTGCGTAGCTGTTTGCATTGGGCAACCCCGCATCATCGACCACATCGTGATTAGGCTTGCACTGTGGCCTGACACTGTGCAAGCTCACCTTGATCTCCTAATATAAGCCCGAAACAGACGGTGCTATCAGCACATGTGGCACTATCGTGAGTGGCTGCCTCAGCAGCGGCTCGTAACGGTCTTGCTGCTGGTGAGCTATAGCTTTGATGCGGCGCAAGCTGGTCAACTGTGGCCCAAACCTCAAAGCCAGGTACGTGCTTGAAGCTGTGGCTGGCCCAGTGCTGTTGCCTGTTGACGTGACCTGCCTCTTTTCCCTGCTGCAGACACTCAGCTCGCATGTGCTACACATCCACCCAAAGCACTTCACTTTTTGCAGCAAAGGCTACACAAGCAGCATACTGCAAGCTGCGTATAATAGGTATACTACCATTGTCATTGCGCACTGTCAATGCTGCTGCTGTGAATGAACTTCAACCAAGGGTTTGCTTGTCTGAAGCTGCACACCTGCCTGTGAAGGTATTCAGGTCTAATGTTTGATACACCTGATTATGAACAGTCAGACTCAAACATGCTTTCAAAGAAGCATAAGCACCGCAACATTGAACGCTTGGACGTGTATGTCTATTCCTTTGACCAATCTCTGAACCTAGACACTGATGAGTCATATACATTGACGGTAAGTCCTATGCGACATTTCACTCCTTTCATGTGTGGTATCACCCACTGCACGTATGTACATAGCCTGGCACAGCCTTATCACACCGCATGTACAAACAGCACCACATGCAAACAGCCATGTGCATGCCACATGAACAGACAGCTTTGAGGACGTATAGCAGCAGAGAATACCCTGCAGGTGGAAGCTCCTGTCTCAGTTCTGCAGTGCCACACAGTGTATGGGGCGCTCAGAGGTTTAGAAACCCTATCTCAGCTCATTGACAGGGTTCCAGTTGACAGCACGGCTCACCCATACCTGGAGCCAACCTCAGGAATGCCCGAGAACACTGTCAATGCCAATCAGACTCCCTTGCAAACATTTAAACAGATGATACAAAACTGCTGGGGCACCTTCATACAGCTGCTGGGGATCAGTCTCGATGACAACAGCCAAAGCAGTATTTCACAAGTAGTGATTACACATGAGGCTGATGCTGGTGAGGCTAGGGATGATCCAGTCAGTGATCAGGACAATTTCTTTGATATCGTGAATGACATACCTGACCTCACTGATGATTCGGACTCAGCTTTGCAGCGGCACAAAAAGCACAGCAAGCAGCATAAAAGCAGACGGAACAAGAAGCATCACATAAAGCATAAGAAGAACAGAATTCAGTACACCGTCAATGCAACTGCCATTTCAGATGCGCCCAGATTCAAGCACAGGGGACTGCTGCTGGATACCTCCCGCCACTTTCTGCCTGTCCAAAACATCAAGGTGCACAGTATGCCACTCAGCTTGCTGTATCTTGTATGTCAGGCTATGCTGTGGACCCCTCATGTCTCCCGCAATCATCTTTTGTGCATATGTGTGAAGAGGGCGTTGCACATTCCTCCCAATGGTGTGATGCACCGTATGGTGTGAGTACGTGCTCACAAGCGGCAGGTGCAATCGACAAGCAAACAGCTTGCCTGTAATGCTGTTGCCAGCGCATCCTGCATTCCTCTATCACAGTATGACCATCCACCTGCGCAGTTACGTGCGACACTTTGAGCATCCTGCGTCGGATCATCGCTGCATGTTTACATCATCATCCTCCATTGTTTGTCCTGTGCATTGACTGTTATGCATGCGTCTTGCATTTATGCCTGTAAGATTCTGTACTGCAACAGCAGCATCTTGATGCAATGGATATTCATGAAGATGCATGTCTCCTGTCATCACGAGTGGTTGCCTGAAACTAGCTGAACTAGCTGCAAGTAAGCAAATACAAATGCAGGACCAACTTGATGCCATGGCCTGGACCAAGATGAACGTGTTCCATTGGCACATTGTTGATGACCAGAGCTTCCCCTTTGAGAGTCATCACCTGCCTGGTCTGTCAGCAGACGGTGCATTCTCTGCAAGACACGTCTATGACAAGCAGGATGTGGCCGACATCATTGCATATGCTAAGGACAGAGGAATCAGAGTGATTCCAGAATTTGACACCCCAGGTATGATGATCAATGGGTGTACACAGAATGCCTGTCCCTTTCCTCCCCCCCCCCCCCTCTCTCCCTCCCCCACTGAGCCCCTTGACGTTTTTGCAATGCGTGGATTGAAATGGATTGGACATTTTGGCTTTGCCAAGCCAGGCAAGAAAACAAGAGGGAAAACACCTTTGGGATCTGTTTTACAGCAAGCATGCAAGGCAGCACTAGGCAGCAGGATAACATGCATTTGCGCCTTCTGTGGCAAAGTGTAGATCCGCATTGAACATTGTTGATGACGCGGCACTTGGTGTGGGATGCATGTGAGTTTACCATTTTAGCAAGAGCTCGCTGTACAGCAGATGCCTGACTTGACAACAACAGTGACCTCTGCTTCTGCTCATGGGGCAGCAGCCAATCGAGGCTGTATTTACTTATTCAAGCATTGAACCAAAAAGCATTGTTGCTACTTTCTCAATTTTCTTGGTGTTGAACAAGTTGCATGCATTGGTCCAGGGCATGTCGCCTCCTGGGGCAAAGGCTACCCCGAGCTCTTGACCGAATGCTACAATGACCAGGGTAAGCCAAATGGTGAATTGGGCCCCCTAGACCCCACCAGGAATTCGACCTACAATGCCCTTTGGCTGTTGTTCAGAGAGGCAGCTCAAGTGTTCCCTGATAGCTACATCCACCTAGGAGGAGATGAAGTGCCTTTTGACTGCTGGCAGGTCAGAAACACTGCCTTTTGTTGTGTGAGTTTGCAAGGTGCTGATTGCAATTGCTGTTAAGCCACAATTGCCCAGCCACTGAGGGGGGTTCCAACATGCGCTGTCACAGCTTGTTTCTACAGATCGGTACCACAATTTCATGCCAATGTCCCTCAGATGTGATGCCATGAAGTCTGATTGCCTGCATCACAGCATGACAGTGTTGCATGCAGAGCTGAGAATGTGCATGTGTCGGTGCAGAGTAACCCTGATGTGCAAGACTGGATGAAAGCCAACAGCTTGGGAAGCCTGTCCCAATTGGAGGGCTATTTCGAGAGCAGGGTGTTGGATCTAGCAACCCTAGCTGGCAGATCATACATTGTCTGGCAGGTCTATACCCTCTTCTGGCAATCTTAGCTGAACCACACTCCATGTGACATACGCAATCTGCTGATTGCCAATATGACGCCACCCATGTGACTTTTCACCTTGTCATGGTGCTGGTCGTCATGTCTCAAGCTGCTCTACAGCCTGCCTGAGCCATGTGCATACCTCTACCTTTGCACACTCACATTGGCAATGATGTGCCATCAAACCAACAGAATCTTGGACATTGTAGTGACAGCCGTGCATGCTTATGCAGCCCGTAACTTAGATGGCCTTCATTGCTGACTTCAACAACAGCACGTGCATTGGCTTCAATATAGCTTGGCATTGGCATTAGCCTTAACTTAAGCATTAGCAAATTGGGTCGATGGCCCTTTGCCTGCCACAGCACCATTGATTCAACCAATCAGGAGACCAGCCTGAACAGGTCACAGAAGTGTCTGTGCTAGATCACCTTTCCATTTTGTATGCTTCTGCTGACCAAGCGATGGCTTGTTACTTGCACTTATAACATGCTGACCTGGCAATACCAGTCATACCTCTTGAATATCGTGACTATTGCAAGAAAAGCTATATGTATGTTGCATATATATATATATATATATATGTCTCATGCGAGTAAATGTTGGCTTGCAGAGTTAGGTTTAGACACTCCTAGTAGGTATCTAGCAGCAGCTAGCACCCCCGTGTTATTGTTGTTATTGTCATCACTAGTATTGTTATTATTACTATTGTTGTCGTTATTATGATTGTTCTCAAGATTAATTATGATCGTTTTGGCTTTGCAGGATGTGTTGGACAACAATGTTACCCTAAGATCTGACACAGTCGTCCACGTCTGGAAATGGTGGCCTGCTGCTGCTGTCACCAACCACACAGTCAGTAGCTCGCAGTCTCAACAAGAGTCAACTCGGTTGAGCACTGCGAGTCTGAGTCGGGCAGCTTCTGACCAGAGCAACTCAAGGTCTAGTCAGCAGTCCAGTCAGCAGATCAGTCAGGAGTCCAGTCAGCGGTCACATGGGCTGGTGGGATGCCAACTCAGGAAGGGGTGCCCAGGGGATATAGGTAGCTATAGCCCCGGTGACGAAGCTGGGTGGTTTGCAGAGATGGAAAAAGTCACAGCGCAGGCAAGTTTCGTGTTTGGAAACATCCCGCATCTCCAGACAAGCAACAGCTGCCTTGAAGAACACACCAAGAGTGAGAGTTGTGCCAGTGTATGAGCTCTTGCGTTCTTGCTTGTCATGCTTTGGTGCCTGCATCACCTAGTCAAAGCCATTTTCATGACTCAATACCGTTAATCATCTGTAATGTAAATATACAAAAACAATAAAATGTAGTATACGTATAAAGTAAAGTTTTCATACCGCGTTGTATGCTGTAGGGGTTCAGGGCACTGTTGTCGTCTCCTTGGTACATCAATCTGGGTGGGTACGCTGGGGCTGACTGGGCCCAGTACTACGCAGTGGAGCCTCTGTCCTTCAAGGTAAACTACTCTTCTTCCACTGCGACATTTTGATACAGCGACAACTGCAATGACCTGCACCACTGGTCGCCATTGCTGTCATCATGCAGTGTTTGATGATGGTTTCTGCAACCTGCAGCTTGAATGATAGTGTGTGCCAACCTGGTGTCTTCATGGAATAGCTGCACAAGGGTTTGTGCCGTCTGCCCCTGTCTGCCCGGGGGGAGGCAGTATGCTTAGCCCTGGGGAACGTGGGGCAATGTGTTTGGGGCATGCTGATGACGCATGCTGCCAAGGCTTGTCAGCGAAAGTCTGCATGTGCCTTGATGCTTGCGGCCTTGAACAGTTGTCCAGTCTGATTTACAACACATCAATGCAATAAACTGTTGGTGCGCCGACTGTCCAACCAGGAGCTCATACAGGGAACTACTCAGGGCATTATGTGCATGGCCCTAGGAGAAGATGCGTGTTGAATGAATAAATGACTGAATGAGTGAGTGAGTGAATGAATGAATGAATGCATGAATCAAGACCGATTGAATGACCCACTGACTGAGTGAGTGAATGAATGAACGAACGAACGCACGAACGAACGAACGGACGAGCGAGCGAGCGACCGAGCGATGAGTGAGTGAGTGAGTGAATGAATGAATGAATGACTGACTGACTGCAGTGAACGAAGGCATGAATGAATGACTGCAGGGTAGCAGGAGGCAGCATGACCTGGTGATGGGGGGTGAGGCGTGCATGTGGGGCGAGTTTGTGGATGCCACCAACTCCATGTCCGCCACTTGGCCCAGAGCTGCTGCTGTAGCTGAGCGCCTCTGGTCGGACCAGCATGTCAGGTAGGGCTCCTTCATGCAGCCCTTGTCACCTAAGATAGGTCCCTAAGGTAGAAAGGCCTTGTACTAGTCCCCAACCAATATTGGGTTAAGACTTGTACCACGACACAGGTGTTTTTCTCAACATTGATGACGTTTTTGTATCCCCAAGCCCTGTTGATGCAGCAACATTGATACGCAAGCTTTTGCCTGCATAAGCAGCTGCTGTACCTGCTGGGTCTTAACCAGCATGTCATCATCATTTTGGTCAGCTGCAGCTACTCAACGATGATCTTATACATACATCAAGAAACAGCCCAAAGATCTGACCTGCTTGATGGGGAAATCACAGCTGTAGCTTGCCAAAATGTGTCTGAGGGTGGGGTGCGTGCACTGAACATATGCAATGACATTGTGGAGTGTTAGCTACACGCCGGTGCATATGTTCGGTGCAATTTTTTTCTTCATTTGCAGACAGCATGTTGTCGGCGTTTTACCTGAGTCTGCTGACTACGCTGACTGCCAAAACAGGACCGCACACAGGAAGCTACTCAGGATCGTACATGTCTGACCCTAGGGGAAGATGTGTGGTGAGCGAGTGAGTGAGACAGTCAGTGAGTGAGAGTGAGTGGATAGTGAGTGAGGGAATGGGTGGTTAAGGGGGTGAGTGAATGAATGAGTGCAAGTGTAATAAATGAGACCGTGATTTGTGGTGCTGCAGGGATAGACATGACGCAGAAGATCGCCTGCGTGAGCACAGGTGTCGCATGCTGGCAAGGGGACTGCCAGCGCAGCCTTTGGGACCCGGCTTTTGTCCCCAGGACGTCGACTTTTGATCCCCTTGCTTTCTCAGCACCATGATGCAGCAGCACAGCATCTTGCGGGCAAACTGTTGTTTCTGCTGTACACTGTCAGGAATACTTAGCAGGCTGTTTCTCAGACCCCGCTGATTAGTCATATGGTTGCTGCCTTACACTGATCCAGCCTGTGTGATGTCCTCAGGTAGACTCAAAGCATTGTCTGCCAATCGGCAGCATCAACTTTGTTTTGTACCACAGTAGAAGCTGCATGAAAACAGTCAGGCTTGCACAGAGTGAAAGGAAGTGCTCCATGCTGGCAGCAATGTTACATGTCACTTTCCCCTGTTGGCATAGATGTTGATCACTTTCTACTGTTGCTAGCAAAGCATAAAAAGTATCTGTCACAGTGTGCTGGTTGTCCAGCTCCTTTGAGGTCAGTGTGTTTCCGAGCTGACTACACATTTTCCTGGTATACATCCACTGCAGCTGAACTGTGACACTAGACAGCTGCTGTTGTTCCCAAAAGGATGATAGGATTGTGTGGCAATCACTGAAATGGTAAATGCCAAGTGGATCCTGGGATGAACAGAGTCAATCATAGACACTTCACTCAGAGCATATGTCACTCAGTACAGCCTGTAAACCTGTTTGCGTTTCACTAAGTGAACGCTAAGCATTTTCTCACATTAAAGCAACTAAAAGAGCTGTGTTCCATTGGTTAAATGTTTTAGGACAGACACGTGCTGAAACTCATGCAACTATGCTTGGACTGATACTAACATGCCATCAGAATAGCATCAAGACGTTTTGTTGCAGCATCAGCTTCGATCAAGTTGAGCTTACCTGGTAGCAGGGTTGGGCTTGAAAGAATTATCCCACCCTCCCTCTCCTGTTTGCTTCCAGTGGCCCTGGGGCGGGATGAGATTTGTTAGGGCCAAATGCTGGTGTGTTTACATCAGATTTGGTAACCCACCATTATTCATGGCCAGGTCTGCTTAGCTGATTGTGTGATGTAAACATTACATGCAGTCATTTAAGAAATTGTCATTCAGCCAACCAACTAGGCCGCCTAGTTTGGCCGGGCCAAGCTTTTGTTGGCATTCAAATTATCCTCAGCAATGTCTCGGGATCGGCTCGATCCCTGAGTGGAGAGCATAGCCAGAACGGTGGAAGCTGCAGCATTACAACACCCTGCCCTCACTCAAAGGTGCAGAAAATTGGATGACTTCAGCAGTGTTTAGTATCGCAGCCCATGCAACCCTACGGCCGGTGCTGGCCTGTTCACCCACATTCCAGGTAGCATTGCATATGGCATTGCACCATATGGATGATGCATGATCGATTGAGCAGACATTGCTTTGCAGGCCATGTTCCAGATCAGCACGAAATGGATATGTTCTGTATGCAACAAAGCTCTTTTACTCCCAATCTGCTCATTTACTCTCAACTAGCAAATGCATGACAGCTTCGGACAGCAAAGCCCCAGGAATTCCAATCAGTCAATTTTGACCAGACTTATGTGTGATCCCCTCCATCATGTGTGCTTGGCAAGCTTGAAATGCTGAAGAGCCTCTACAATGCCACCAGCACACCTCTGTGACGCCTGCAGCAGGTTTAAGCCTGGATGTTTCAGAACCATCCTTGACAAGTGAGTATGCAGTTTCACAATGAAGATGCAGATCAAACAGAAACAGGTGAGTGGCAGGTCCGGAGTTTATGTGACCTGGCAAGCAATGCATTGTGACAATGTGTGCTGTGGCTGACAACACAGCCTGCGTTGGCCACTTGGATTCTTTTGTGACTACTGTGCCAGCATGGCTGTCATGCCAATGCACAGATGCAGGTGTACCTGAAACAGGTTTGAAGATGGGTGTGCATCACACCACTTTTTCAGCTCGGGGTGTGCATTGACGACCATGCAACCCCGCACTCCAGGCACAGCAAACAGCTCAATGTCATTACCAGAGTCACCGTTGACTAGCACACCATCCTTGGGTGCTCCCACCAGCTCTTTCACCTGCGAAGCAAATCAGCGAACATCACTTGCAGACCGATGCCTATGACCATTGCTTGTACATGCATTCACCAGCGGCCCTAGCTTGCTTTGATTTGCCTGTCAAGATGCCTACATGCTTATGATGGAGACTGTATCAGGTGAGCACACCAGTTAGTTGCAGATGCCATAGTTGCAGAGTAGTACGGTGTGAAGTGGCTTGCATGGTGATCATCAGCCATAGCAACATGCATGCTGTGCTGAACTGCAGCACCAGTGTGGTGTAATTTGCAACCTGTCCCCCCCATCAATGCAAACAATGACAGTTCTCGAAGCAGCTGGTGCATGCTGATCAGAGAAGACTGCGACTGCACCACGACCTTATATGACAGGCAGGGCAGGTGCAGATACAGAGAAATACAGATATAGGAAAGGTGGGACAGATGTATGCAGTGCAGAGGGACAGCTGTAATTAAGCTGTAGCAATGTAGAGGTGAGTGACGTACCTCACCGAGGAGGAATTCCAGACCCTTGCCTTTACTGGCATGCTGTGGCAGAATATCCAAGTCTGCTCCCCCACTGTAGATCACCTTGGCTGTCACACCTGCACATGAGACAACACTGAAAGTGACGCTTGATTGCAAGCTGTACAAGGCAGGCTGAATGCGGACGATGAGATGCAGCGGCATGCAGATACTTCAGCATGTTTGAGGAAAGAATGAGGTTCCAGCTATATGTGCTGAGCTGCTTTGTGTGCTGAGCTGCATTATTTGCTGAGCTGCTTTGTGTGCTGTGCTGCGCTGTGTGTGTAAGATCTGGGTGTTCTGAGCTGGCTTGATGTAACGCAAAATAAAGTGCTGATGCAAAGTTGTCTGCGAGTTTTACAGCTGAGTACCAACCTCAAGCCTATGCCCAGGCACATGCAGACGAGGAAATCATGTTATAAGATGAGCATTTTATGCAGTGTCCAAGTTCAGTGAATTCAGGGAGATTGCATGTCATCACACTTTGCCAAAGCCAACGGTGCAGGTCCATAATGATATGGTGGGCACAGGTTCCCAAATGACAGCAATTATGCAATGACACTGTCACACTGTGTCGGCTACCATAATGTGTTAACATTGCCTGTATTCTTTGGGAAATGTTCTGAAGATATAGAAGAGTTTTCCACAAAGGTACCTAAGTATAAATCACAAGTACAACATTGCTTGACACAAACCAACAAAAATATTCCCTCAGCCAGGTGCTGTTGCAGAACGCTTTTGTGCATCAGTTAGAAGATACCATACCTGCAGCCTGGAGCTTGTCCTCAAGCTGTGACACTACCTTTTCAGCAGCATCACCCTTGACTGACACAATGTAGCTCAGCTTGTGTGGCCGCTGCTCGCTTTCACTCTGCAGTGTATGCAACATGTCATTCATCATGTCAAGCAGAGCTGTGTCCTAAAGTAAGGATCGGCAGGTCTAGGTTGGGATGGCATACATTGTGAAAAGTCACAGTGAGGTGAAGATGCAATCAGATTGTTTGAGAATACATGATGATCAGATGCATGTAGCTTTGAGACCGCTCACTCTGCATGACAGCTCATTTGCTTGATGTAGGTATGTCACCCTCAGAACATCAGCATTCTGAGGGGCACGTGCATTTGCAAGCAGAAACAACACTGCCCCAATTCATGATGGTAATTGATGGCGTAGCTTGAGAAGGCAAACCTGAGGCTTCAGCTCACTGAGCTGCGCAGCTGCCTCAAGAGCAGCTTTCCTGTTCCAGCCTTGGTCTAACAGCTGTGTCCATTTCTTGTCTGGCTGTGGCTCTGCACCATCTGAGCCCGGCTTCTCAAAGAAGATTTCGGTACCCACAGAGCAGATTAGCACATCGGGAACACCCAGTGGCACTTCTTCCTGTCAAGTACTAGTCTGCTTGTCACTTCTGCAGATCGGCTGACAGTTTGCGATGGCATCATGCAATTGTTTGGCCTCAAGGTGCATGGAGCATTGTGACTGTATTCAGTCCCTTGTCACTGTATGCTGGAGAGCTTGCAATCAAAATGTCTGGGTGTACAAGCAAGAGCAAACAGAGTGCAGGAGCAATTTCTTGTGATGTAGGAGACGCAGCAGACAAGTTGCGGAATTACCCGGAGCTCATTGTACAGTTTGAGGGAACGCCCCGTTGAGAACACCAGCAAAGAGTCTTGAGCAAACTCAGACTGCCAAAGCTTGTTGAAGGCGTGCAATGATGTGCTTTCTTTGTCGTCATGATCAACCTGCACGTCAAAACCTAATCTGTGGTATAGGTAAGCCATAACGGCCTACCCCCGTAACATGGCTGCCTGATAGGGCAGACCCGTATACACTGATGCTCACCATAGTCCAGTCCAGGTCCGACACCAGAATAAACCTATATGGCTTGTTCAATACCGAAGCAGCCATGGCAGAAGCAACGCAGCGTGCTCTAGTTGCTAGCCTCGATTGGGCTGATTTGTTCAAAAGTTGGCAATTGTTCGGGATCAAAGGAAGAGCTGACTTTATGCACTGTCTGTGTTTGCAGACACGCCTAGGCCAATAGCAACTTGCTTGCAGCTGCTCTGCTGGATGGCTCGCGTGTACGCACGCAGGTGTCTGCCAGCGCGCAAATATCGAGGCTGCCAGTCAGTTGGCAGCAAAAGTTGACCAAACAGATCCGACTTTGGATGCTGAACCAAACTTGCTTGATTGACTCAGTTGCAAGACTGCAAGCTGGGCTAACACCACAGCAATGGATACGAGCTTGGCTGTGGTGCAGTCACAGCTGTGCAAAGTGACCGAAAAGCATACTGTTGGAACCCAGAAGCATGCTGGAGACCATTGGTGTCTTGAGTGCCATGAAAATGATGCCTGACATGATTGGGGTTAACTGTAACTTCACACATTCAGCCAGATGGCTGCTGAACATGGCTTACCCACACAAATTCTCAAACATCAGCGTCTTGATGCGTCATACCAACCTGGATCTTGACCTGTAACATCAATGACAAGCTTATGAGTAGGCTGAATAAAGCTACAAATTTGAAGCAATTGGATTGGCATTCTATGCACATGTGTAATTCTGGACGACGGCGGCAGCATATTTTGTAGGCAGTGATGATGATGTCACATTGCATCTGAACGTTTGCCAAGATTTATTCTGCTTTATGCAAGTTCCGATATACCAGATAATCTAGCCCTAATACTATGGTGGCAAGAATCAACATCCATTTTCTTAGTGGTATGAATCCGATGACCAACTCCCGAAACTGCACTTGTCAGCAATCAACATCCATTTGCTCGCAAGATAACCTCATACAGGCAGAACAGAACAAAGTGGCACATGAGTTTCTCGAGTGCCTGCATAGTAGCTGCAGCAATAAGCAGTTTGCGTACTCATCAGGAAAACGAGATGCTTTGTGTCTCAACTAAATCTCAAGTTGAGTGAGGAAGCCAAAACAAGCTTTGCGAAAGGCATTTGTAGCGGTGCGAAAGGCTGTCAGCGCCTAGGCTTGGGGCATCAGAATTGACAAACATTTGTCACCACATCAGTTGTCTGAGTGCAAGACTCTCATGACTCCATCACTCGCAGCATGAGGCTGATGCAAGCTGTAAGTGTGCTTTGGTCACTTGGAGTTGTGGTAGTTTCGGTCTCTGTTCTACCACGAGCAATGGCTACGCCGGCTGATTGTCTGCAGGTCCCTTTCAGACAGCAGTACAACACACAAAGTATGATGCTGTCTGGTATACAAGCAAGCATTGTTGTGACAGCAGATGGCTGCTGTGAAACTGACTGACTAATACTGGGGTCCTATCAGGACTAGCCGTTGTGGTGTGGGGTTGGTGACATCTACAAATAGAAACGCATACTGCCACTGCTTTGCTGCATCTTGGTACATGTCCGCACTGATCAGTGCAGCGCCTGTGGGTCCTTTTGCGTGAAATTGTACCTGAACACACAGAAACCTCGATTCACCATGGCCTGCTAGCATCTGATGGCATTCATGACATCATGCGGGTGGAAAGGTGCACAACAGAAAGCATGCAGTCTATTGATGCAATACCTGAAAGTGCTCAGTGCCAGTGTCATCATTGTATGCTCGGTGCGGAATTCTCTGCCTAGCCGCTCTATTTCTGCTTTCCTGGCCATAGCCACTGATAGGCGTCCCCAGTCTGACCGTGACACGAGGGTCATCTCGCAATTTGTCTAGTGTCACATTGAAGCATGTGTACTCCTTTGGCTGTATTAGCAGTGAGCTGACAGCTGTCCACAGCAGGGCAATGCCAAATCCAATGGCAGCTAGAATCACCAGCGAATATGAGGTGCCTTCAACCACGCCCATAGGTCTTTGTGGGATATGTTTATCAGTGATCTCATCAAAAGTGTCTTTCTTGCTGACAACTGCCCTTTCAGCTTTACGCTGCTCTCTTGCGCTGCCGGCTAGAGCCCTGCCAGTGCCTGCTTGACCTGACAAGGGCCTGAGGGCAAAAGTTTGTCTGCAGCGCGCCTGCACAAGACCGTAGTCATACAAGACTTACCAAAGGCTTCGACCAGATCCACGCAACACCGTCAATCTCAAACTGCGCTCAAAACCTGACTCACCGCTTCAAGCCTGAGTTGTGTGAGGATGGCAGGTAGGCCTGGAACAGTGCGTGCTGTCGAAGTCGAGAACGATAAATGCAAGGCCGGGATGCTCTCTGCGACGCTGGGAGAGTAGCTGCAACTGCAAACACCTGAGCCCCGCTGAAGCACTCTGCTAACCAGTGTAGAGCCTCTACTCCGTGACATCGGATATCGAAACACTTCAAGCGAAGACAGTACCTGGTTCTACTGCTTGCAAATGTGCACCGCGGACGGATCAAAGTACAATGCGGCACGCGTTGCTTTCTGCAAGTGATCTGCCTGTGCAAATTGCAGCTTCATTCGTCTACGCTTTGGAAACAAATGACTAAGCTGACTACGCAAAACGCAAAGCATGTCATGTTGGCTCTCTCTCCTTCACGTCTGACGATGACGATGAGCGGCAGCGAGGCTGCGCAGGGCGCGCCTGGCCCTGTCCGTGGCAAGCGCAGCAGAGGGCGCAAGGCAACAGAGGTCACTGAGCCACCTGCTCCAGCCGCCAAGGCTCAAAAGGCTGTCA
>JAABUO010003165.1_pt1 | contig 19719 bp, 15 predicted proteins | sample 5559291 | NCBI WGS metagenome assembly JAABUO01 (sample SAMN10711878, study PRJNA513372) | rock metagenome | isolation source: Antarctica rocks | place: Antarctica: Victoria Land, Finger Mt sud
GAAAGATTTTCGACCAAAACTTTAGATTTTGATCTTTTCACTAAGGTATCGAGTATTTCCAAGGGCGCTGGGAAGAAAGAGAAAGGGGGTGGGGGGCAAAGGAAATGTTGGTTGAGGGGTAGCACAGAGGAAAGATGTCAGGAGTGCGGAAGAGAGGTGTTCTTGGCTTTGCTTTGCTTCGTGGAGCTTGGAGGGAAAGGAGGGAGGTAGGGTCAGGGTAAGAAAATCGAGAGTTTTGATTGTGCCAGATGGGAGGCTACACAAGGAGGTTTTGGCATTTCAGATTTCTCTTTGAATTGTAATTGACAGGGTCAAAAATACACAACCTCCGCCCAAAACCCTACTTTCCAAATATCTCGTTTCCAACCTGCCTATCCGAAAAATGGTTCATCTACCTCACCATGCTTTGCCATGTTTTCAAAACCTGTGGTGTATGCCATGTTGTTCCCGTAATCTCCCATCAACCAGCCAATCTGGTCTCTCCGTGCTTCGCCCATCCCTTGCAACCGTATTCGTTTTTCGTTTCTTCCCAATCGAAAACCACAGAACGCCTACGCCCCTTCGTAGAACAGCGCACGATTCAGAACCCGAGAACGCCCATCGCTTGCCGTTGCGGTCGTGTCTAAAACATTGCAGATATCGAATATGGTCGTTTGAAAAACAGTGCGAGTCGCTTTCGGCAAGGACGCTAGAAACGGAGAGGGCCTTATTAGTGGTATTGCGTGGCGCTCAAGCGTTTAAAAGGGCGCAATTATTTAGCTGTTTGTTTGCATGTGTTGCAAAAGAGAATCCGCATTCGAGAGCTCTCTAAGATCCAATCAATCAATCCTTCCAGTCCCAGACCTGGGCCAAAAAGTGCGCCATATTGACTTTCTTGGTTTTCATCTCGACGATCCAGGGATGTTCCAGCATCCGCCAGGGCGTTGCGCGTCTGGAAGGTTCTTTTTCTAGGCTGGATGAGGAGGTTTAGATTAGCGTGTATATCTACATTGTTGAGAATTGTAGGAAACTAGAAGAGGGCATATCTTACGAGCACTCGATGAAATACTTGAAACTCTCACTCCACTCAATGCCGTGTTCTTTCTCATCCTTCAGCTTCGGAATCGGCTGCCTCACAATATAGGTCAAGAGGTCTATCAAACCTGCTCGTGGCTGCATTTCCGTTCCGTCTGCTGGAAATGGGAAGCGGTGCTGCGCGACTTCGAGAAGAGTGACGCCTAGAGACCAAACGTCGGAGGTAATGGTATAGGATTGACCCGTGATGCGCTCAGGAGCCATGTAGTAGGATGTCCCAATGAAGGTGTTGGCGTCGCCCTTGGTCCCGAACTCGCCGCTAACGCCAAAGTCGCAGAGTTTGACTTGACCGTTGCGGCAAAGGAGAATGTTGGAGGGCTTGATATCTGATGTTCATCGTTATTGATAAATTCAGGCTATATCGGTACAAGGGCAGCTCACCTCTGTGAATGATCTTCTGGCCGTGGAGATAGGTCAGGCCGTTTAGGACCCCTTCTGCTACCTTTCCAAGTACTTTCTCCCCAGTTCTGCCACCCAGCTTCTTTACTTCTCGGTAGACGCCGTCCAGACTTCCTCCTTCGCAAAATTCCATAGCTATAGATATTGTACCACTAGAATCATCAAAGGCCCCGTAGTATTTGCAAATATGTTCCGAAGCACATTCCTTGTTGAAAGCTAGTTCCCGCTTGATCTGCTTTTTAACATCTGGATTTGGGTCGGTGGTAATGATCTAGGCAGCGATTGGCATCAATAGACTGAACGACAGAGTGTAATAACATACCTTGAGTGCAAATTCCGTCTTTCCACCAACAAGTCTGCACCTCGTCACAGCACCACCTGCACCCTCTCCCAAACTGCCGAGTTCGATAATCTTCTTTGTTTCACTTGCTGCTCTCCAGCCATCATCGTCCAAATCTTCCACGTCAAGATTCCTTCCCTTTTCGAGACTAAGCTTCTCCAGATCTGGTAAAGCATGATTACTCCCCTCTCTCTCCATGGCCGCTCCACCTCGCTCTTCTGAATAGACCGAGCTTATTGCGGACGCTGGGTCTGGTGTTCCGGCGTGTCGTAGGGCACCTGTTGGGTACGACAAAGCTGAGGATGAGAACGAGGATGCTGACGTAGGCCCGCTATTCCTACCATCTACCATTGTAAAGCTGTCTGATCTCGAGTGTCCACTCCCATCACTAGCACCACTAGCCGAGCTGCCAACATGTGGCAGTGGCGGTGGTCGACCGTTCGAGAGACTTTGCCCTTCTTGTGGTGTAGTATTGCTGCCCATTGGCGTCGCCAACCGTAGTTGAGGTGGTGCAGGCCGTGACGAAGATCGTTGAGACGTGGCCAGTGGTGCTAGCTCAGGTATACTACCCTTAGTCGCCATAGGTTTCTGAGAGGGCGAAGGAGGTATGGCGAGGCCTAGACGGGGAGTACGGGGGCCGCCTTTCGAGCCTGGGATGGGCGGGCGAAGGAGCGGGACAGGGGAAGACATGGCTCTGGTAGTATCGATCTCTCCAAGCTTGCTCTTTTCCTGAACCGTGTTGAAATCTCCGTTCATGTCCGATCGCAGGCGTGGTATGGTGTTGCGGGCAACCAAATATCTGGCTTTGCGTGTACGAACTCGGATGCTTTTGCCGTTCCGGTGTAATGGAGACGTGGCACCCGCGAGAGGAGAGCTGTATGCCGGCTGGGGATTACAGCCAGATAACCGAGGGACTGAGCCAACTCTGGCAAGATTTTACTATGTCAAGCCCAAGATATACTCCGGGCGTGGAATCTATACGTGGCTCGTGATTCCGGAGTCATCCAATTGCAGCTAAGAAGGATTGGGAAAGTGCACGAATGAGGGGGTCCGACATGCATAGATGACTGTGAAGGTGAAGGCTTTGGAAAGGCTAGAGGTATAGATATACTGTAATCTGAGTAGAATGGGAGTGGAGCTGAACTACCAATGCCCTCGATATGTCAGAGCGGAATAGTAGCTCTTGCTTCGGAACTACCGCCCGCAACGGCTCCCCCCTGGTCAAAAAGGTTCATTTCACGTTTCAGCAAGCGCCTGTAGTAACAAGGAGTGCGCGCCATCTCGCTGAAACACTCTATGTAATCACTCTACGGAGTATGTAATCACTCTATGTAACCACACTAGCACCTACAGACTCGTAACACAAGCCAGGATCAAGATGAGAGTTTTTACTTTGTGTTTCACTGGATCCATTGCTCTGCTTCATGTCACACGGGCTTGTGCTACGTAGGTCCTCAGTGTTTATTGTACGTTTATATAATGCCAATTTGTACTCTCAGAGCAAGGGATGCAGCAAGACAAGGCAATTCAATACATTTAGAATTTGCTGTCAAGAACGCCTTTATCCTCACAATGCATGTACCCCTTGACATATCTCTGATACGCTTGCCGAGAGGACACATATGGATTTCTCCTTTGGCTTTCCGCTCGCATGAAAGAGAGGTGCGGGTAATTAAGCCTACTTGCGTTCATCAAGAGACTGTAGATTTGGACTCGCTGATTCTGTTTTCTGTATTCTGATTTGAAACTTTCTCATAACATACCATGTTATCAATTGCGAAAGTCTATAAACGAGAATATTGGCCATAATCCTGAAGAAAATCAATATCACGGTGTTTGATTAAAGTCTGGATCTCGTCGGTAGAATATTTTCCTAGCTTGTATGATACTTGGCTTCCTTTGCTTTTCGATGGTTGGGAATACCAGAGTATTGAAACAGTGAGACAAGCGAGAATGGACAAAAGAGGAACTTGGGAATTTGAGGAATCATGGGATCAAACAACAATCTCGCCCTCCAATAGCGGTAGTACGGACTTCGGAAGATCTGTCTGCATTCTACACTTCGCCACTTCCTCCTTGATGTGTGCAAATGCAAACTTGAGTTTTACCTTTGACTAGCCATGACATGGGTTGGACTAGTGTGTTGTATAGTTGATAGAAGAAGGAATGGGAACAGGATTCAAGATATCAGCAAAGCGGTGTGAAAACGAGACGTAACGCCCAGTAGATTAGGAAAAGGGCCGAGCCATCGGCGTCCCCTAAAGTAAAGACCATAGACTTAGGAGCATTCTATCTAATTGATGGAAATAACGCGATGCACAAGTGATGGTATAGTGTTCAGGCCCCAACTTCCGAATATGTGATGACGATTTACCCTTTCGTCTGATCTTGCTTCGAAACCCTCGCGCGCTCAATGACTACAATTTACTCTTCTGTTGTTCTGCCACCGGTGTGAGCAAATAGCCCTTTTCGATGGCGCTGCGCAAGTTGTCGATCACAAGAACCTCCATTGCGCGCTGTACAGATGTTGACATTAGTAAAGAAGGCTTGCCGTTATAGGAGTCTTCCCTGCCTGATAGGACGTAGATATTGAAGAAAACTCGTCAATGAACCACTTACCTGGATCTCGAATGTCAAACAAGCAGCATGCGGTAACAGCACGACGTTATCATTCGCAGCTAATCCTGGATGTACTTCTGGCTCGTTCTCAAACACATCTAATCCTGCGCCAAATACCTTCCCTGATTCTAGCGCCTCTACAAGCGCGCCTTCGTCAATAATTGAACCTCTCGCTGTGTTCACAATCACAACTCCGTCTTTCATCATCGCGAATTCTTTCCGCCCTATCATGTGCCTTGTGGCGTCCGATAGCGGTAGGTGTATGCTGATTACATCACTCGTTCTCAATAACTCTTCAAACGACACATATCTAGCATTTGTAGGGTTCAGCTCGCCAAACACCGGTCTTCGGTTATGGTACTGGGTCTGCATGCCAAATGGAACTGCTCGCCGTGCCAACGCCCTGCCGATACCGCCCATACCAAGGATACCAAGAACTTTGCCTCCTGGATCGTGACCCAGAGTCATAGAGCCACGCCATTTACCAGCACGAACAGCGGTGGATGGAACGTGAGACCGACGTAGAGCGCCGAGGAGAAGATACATGGCGGTATTGGCAGTGCCAGCATCAACGACGCCACAGGTGTTGGAGACGCCGATGCCTGTGGTGAGAGTTGAACTGGTCAGAATGTAGGAGCTTGGTCGAATGATTAGGTAAGGGAGTGGCAACCTCGAGCTGTGCAGGCGTTGACGTCGATTTGGTCGTAGCCTGCGCCGTTGTGTGATACAAATCTGACAGTTTTGGGCAGAACGTCGATAAGTTCCTCATCAAATCTTCCTGTCACCTGATTGTTACACAAAGCCACGTATAAGCTTTACTATTTAATCTATATCCCGGCTCTGATCATACGCACCTGAACGGAATCATACGTCCTAGAAATGGCGTAAACGTCATCGTGGAGGTCAGATCTGCAGTCGTTGAGGAATTGCTCTCTGGTTTCACTGCTAAGATGCTAGATTAGCCAACGGTAGTCAGCTACATGGTTTGCAGAGCAGTATCGATAAGTTGCCAAGCCAAGCTCGTCATAAAGCCCTTACCCGGAGCTCCGCTATAGCCTTCAAAGCTTCCCATTCACCGTGGGCGTAAATGATTTGTCCTATCAAAAGTACTATCGGCTTTGAAGCTGCCATTCAGGCGTCGGAAAACCAGTGAGTTTTTGGATCATTAGAAATTGAAGATTGTTTGTGAAAACCCCAATCTGGGGAGGCTCATCTTATGTAGCTATGTGTGGTCGCCTCCGCATTTTTGTCTTATCCGCAGCGATTGACATACTTATCTTTTCTCAATCAGGCGTCAGCTTTATAGCCCAGCAATCAGCACAGCTAGATGCAGTATAGTAGTTTATCGTCTGGTTGATGCCCTGTTTGTCCCGTACCCCCGGCTATGGTGTGGGGTTGCAGATGTCAGTTTAGATTTCCGACTGTATCAGGGCTAGGATGATCGATATTGGTGTGATCGATTCATTGGTGCGAAATCAACGGTCATCGGCTTGATGATCGATGTGTAAAAACTGCCATTATGCCCAGGATCTGACAGGGTTTATACGCCGACACACGGCACACAACAAATGTCAGAGCCAGACTCCCGTGCCAGTGCCGGGCGGATGAGCCCGCTTGGCTAGAATGTTCCCGGTGCCCTGATAAATTCCTTCCATGGTGGGCCTCATCCACTACCTCATTGTGCTCGTTACCCTATCTATCTACCCATCCAACCCCCATCCACAACCATCAGCTCCCCGAGACATAATCGCTTGCGCTACTTGCCAGGGACAATACTGGTCCCTTGAAGTCCTCTGGTGCCCCCCACCTTCCGACGGGAATCCTCGCCAAAATGGCTTTGGCTCTTTCATCATCGTTCATCAGTGCTGCATTCATCTCTGTGACGACATAACTTGGAGCAGTCGCATTTACAGCCACGCCTTTGCCTGCCCACTCGTTTGACAATGCCTTTGTCAGTTGGGCTACCCCACCCTTTGAAGCGGCGTATGCTGGGACAGTTATCCCGCCCTGGAACGACAACAATGAGGCAATATTGATAATACTCCCCCGCCTACCTGATGCATCTGGGGTTTGTTGAAGCATATGCGCTCCGATATCACGACACAACGTGAAAACACTTGTATGATTGACTTGAAGGACCTGCAGCATGAGCTCAGTAGGAATAAATAATCAGGAGATGAGACGCAAGCTTCACTCCAGTCTTCGACTGGAAACTGATGACTTGGGTGTCTTCATTGTATGCCTGCGCCATTGAGCAAGACATCAATTCTGAATCCATCTTTCAGTATTCTAGGTACCAGTACGGACACAGACTCGGAGGATGAAAGATCTGCAACGTAGACGGTGACTTTTCGACCTAGGCTCTCGATTGTTGTCTTCGTCGCGATATCCGTAGTGTTTCTCTGCAATATCATTTAGAGGCAACTTCTCCGGAGGCTTCTAGAGACGCTGAAATAACTTGAACGAGTATAATGTTGGCGCTAGCTTTAGCAAGAGCGAAAGTCATTGCTTGCCTAATACCTCTTGTGCCGCCTGTAACTAGCGTAAGTTTCCCTTCGAGCGAGAAGACCGAAGGATATGCCTTTAAAGAGGGTATTGGGTTGTAAATTTCAACAGGTACGATACTTATCAATACAGTATTTCAGCTAGCTTGTGGACGGAAAGCTCGTGCAACGAGGACTGTGAACAAGATAAGGTAGGTAGTGTACGTATGGGCCGGTCTTGGAATGGTTTGCCTAGATTCGGATAAAGTTATCGTTCTGACGAATTATCGACGAAATATTTATCGAACACCGTCCCTGTCGTATCACAGCGCTTTTGCTTTCCCGGTTCCGAAGATAATGTTACGTGATCATGTAAACAGTCAACATCTTTCAACACCTAAGCAGGGAATTTTAACCTACACAGGGAAAAAGATTTGACATCTTTCTCCAAATCTGCCAGACATTTGTTTTCCTTTAATAGGTTCTTCCACTAGCCACGCTTTCAAACGGCTACGCTTACGATTGCTTCTCATATCTTATCACTTCAATATTGATGACTACGCTGGGGATATCATTCATCTCAAAAGATGAAGCATTTTCGTGACGTCGTATTCCGATAGCCCGGAAAAAAAACTTGCGTCTTCTGGTGCTTTTTGCTGTACTTATGGGAGTTACATAGAGTCTTATCAACCACATCATGCAGCTGAGTTATCGCCAAGGTCAGACAGGCTTCGGTAGCAGATTGGAGCGTTATCGGAAAGCACGCCGAGAAGCCTTTCATAGATGATCGAATGGAGCTACTAGAGCTTTGGGCCATACCTGATATATTCCGGCATATTTATATGAAAGGATAGAGGATTATCCCTTGCGTAGGTGAGTATTGGCCGAAGTTTAGATAAAGTAGTTTTCAAACACTCGAATGAAAAGGCGAGAATTATGATATGGGCAACACGATCTACTCTATTGCATTTAGGAGCTGAATTTAGGAAGGTAGCTAAGCATACTTCCGTACCGCTTTCACGCTTGGTGGGCTCCAAAAAAGCCTGTGTTGAAACCGCGTTCTTAATGTACATACATCATCAAGAGGGCGAAAGTTAGTGACTCAGGTTGATATTGACCTATTCCATCACGATTACTTTCCAATCGTCCTTACCGCAGCTACTTCTAAACTAACTTAACATCAAGATGAGCTTTTGGAAAGGAATATGTGAGACGAAATGTTCTTTTCGATATGCCGAAGTTAGCCCTTGTGTACAACTATCTGCACCGAGACAGCAATATTAGCATTAGTTGTGCTAGATAGCTTACACTCTCTACAGATACCCGGTACTGTTCGCTGAATTTCGCATTCTCTTGGTCCAAGTATATTCAGGATGTCGTGGTGCTGTCAGAAAGGGGAGGAAATAGATCAGATTTTCTCAACGTTCTCAAGATGTTAAGAAGAAAACGTCAACATGTTGAGAGCTGTAAGCACAGAACTAATCATTTCAACCTCTGACAAGTCTGTAATCAATTATCGACGGTCTATGCGGTGTGTACAACAGAGAACAAGGAGGGAGATCTTAGGGGTTTTGCAGCACTTCTCGGTTATTTTGGCAGGCCGCTAGCGGGCCGACCAGCCTCCGGCCTAAAGTCCCAACCTCCTACAGAGGGCCGGCCATCCAATGTTAACCATCAGCCACCTTATTTGTGCCTCCAATATAGACACAATGGCTCGCACTGTTTCCTCGCTCGCTATGCAAATTCAAGACCTACTGTACATTCCACGATTTTACGACCGACATGAATTTGGGTGATGCGAGCCTACGATTTGTCAATAGTAAGTACCCAAGCAAACGCATGGGATGAGCTGTTCGAAGCTGCAACTAACGTTTTCCCACGTCACAGCTAGCAGACCGCAACTTGTCCATACTACCTCAAAGCAATCTGTCACAGTTTCGGATGACTATCATTCATTGGCCTCCGACGCATCGAGCTCCGATGATCGTGCAACTGTTTTACGATACCAAACACCGCCTTCCCAAATGCGGTCGCCTGATGCAAGTCGAGATACTCTGAAGTCTGAAGCTACTATACCTCTTGCTAGACCTGTAACACGCGGAAACGTTGGCCATAATGCCAAACCCTCAGCTGTCTCGTTTGAAGAGGGCGAAACCACGAAGTCAAAATCAGTGACTGTTGAAGGCCCAACCGTAAAAAGGGGTACGAATGAAACGAGTCCTCCAACACCAGGCGTCGATGACACCCCCTATATACGGTTTGCAATCGACCAATTGACCCGAGACGAAGAGCTACTTGGACGAGGAAGGCAAGGGGCTACAAGTGAAGACTCATATCCCGTAAGAACAATTGTCCCGGATAAGGGTTTGAGTTATCGATCAACAGGCCACGATAGACAGGCCTCGGATATTGAAATCAAGCGTCCAGTCTCATCTCGTAAGTACAATGTGTGCCTAGTAATAGCTGGTTTCTAATCCTTTAACACAGCAGCCCACAATGTTTTGATACCGGCAGAGCCAGACGAAGACTCATTGCAATATCCAAGACTTAATTTCGTCCCTCGACCGCTTCGACTCCTGTTCCTCATGGCCCTTATCTTCTGCTGTCTTTTCATGATGGTTGGCTTGGTCTTCTGCAATGTCTGGTCTTCGCGAAACCGTGGCCTGCTTCAATACGACGGAGTTGGCACCAGCCGCTACTTCCTATTCCAGTACCTTCCGCAATTGCTTGCTATACTTATAATCATTCCGATCTTGATAATCCAGTCCGCAGTACAGAGAACACTTCCATTCACCATAATGGCATCCGGACGGAGTACTCAAAATTCAGGAATACTGCATGGTCTGGCGCTATTTCCAACGAACTTTCTAATACCCAATTTGGCGTTCTTCAAGTACAAGGAGCCTCTATTGGGCTTGTGCTATATGATCTTCTGGCTTTCGCTTTTCACTGTACCTTTACAGAGCTCTTTCTTCCAAACTCGATATTATTCATTTGATGGGCAGAATGTCTGGAGGTGGACCGCAGTTCAGCCTGTTGGGTGGACACTGCTTGGGTTGTATTTGCTTTTAGCTGTTGCTCTCTTGTTTCTACTACTTCGGTTTTCGCGACGGAATACTGGGTTGCGCTGGGACTCGAAATCCCTTGCCGATGTACTGGTCCTTCTCCACCGATCAAATATACTCTCGGACTTTGCTGGGTCTGAAGTTCAAAGGACTTCGCGGAGAGCCTATGCCTCTAAGAAATACAGACTCGGGTACTGGACCACCTCAGGCCGATCGGATGAAGCGTTTCACAGCGTTGGAGAGGCGAACGCACCTGATCACGGATATGCCTTGGCGAGAGGAGGCAAAGCCAAGGCGACTTATGGCTCGGCGGATCCCGAAAATTTCGATCTCGAAGGCCAACGGCCAATACAAGTGTCGAGACTGGATTCTTTACAGACAGACATCCACTCTCCAGCTGTTCGATATCGCTGGACGCCTTGGTTCCTCAGAGACACCTTCGTGGTAGCTTGGATCGTCATTGCTGTCGTTTTGATGATAGCTTTTGTCGTGGTTAGCTTAGTTAACCACGCAGTCGAGAATGGCTTCCTGCCACTACTCCCCTCGCCGACGACAACGGAAGGCTTCTCGCCTGCCAATTTTCTCTACAGCTTTTTACCCTCTCTTCTTGGCATGATCCTGTTCCTCGTCTGGCAGCCAATTGACCTCTACTTCCGTGCCCTCCAGCCCTTCGCAAGTCTCTCCGACCTCCGTGGTACCACAGCCGAGAACTGTCTCCTCCTCGACTACACCTCCCGTCTGCCGGTTGAAGTGACTATCAAAGCGGCCTTGGCTGGCCACTACAAAGTCGCCTGGATATCCTTCATTAGCCTGCTTTCCATCACCCTTCCAGTCCTGAGTGGCGGTGTATTTACTGCGCAGTTCTTCATGGCAACGGAGGAGGTCCGGATAGCGGCTAGTATGCCAGGCTATGAAGCGCTGGTCTTCTTCGCTGTCGTATATGCTCTGTCCTTCCTCGTCATTTGGCCCACGCGCAAGCGGTACTTACCTCATGACATTAGTACCCTGGGCCAGCTCATTAGCTTCATCTATCAAAGCCCACTGCTGAAAGACGATGCGTTCCAACAGCCGAGGACCAGGGTTGATTTAGTGACGAGACTGCTGGGACCGTCGAGAGGAGAGCATTCGAGTCCGAAATATGCTTTTGGAGTTTACGTGGGGAACGATGGGACGGAGCATCTCGGAATTGATCGATTGCAGAGACCGGGCTCTGGTGAAATGTTGATTACTACTGGGACCATGAGATGATGGTGTTTCTTGGGTTTACGATTCTACGATTCTACGATTCTACTACGAACATTTGATCAGAGCATTTGAACGGCGTATGCTTTACGACTAGACGGATAGGGAATTTGGGACGGGATGGATGGCATCGAATTGTCTAGACATGTACAAAAAATTGTAATATTTAATCATTCAGCATAGAAGAACTCGTGGAGGAAAGATCGGTGTTATCTTATTATACTTTGTACACTCTCTACACGGTACTCCGTAAGGATATCGCAATCGCCCGCCGAGGGTCTCAAAGTTCCATTGGAGCAATGAACATACCGAGGTGCCTAGGTATTCCCCAATACCACTCTTTCGCTTTGGCGGGAGGATCTGGATAAGACGGAAAGTAAGCAGTGTCCCGTCTGGACGCCAGAAACCGAGCACGCGATCTCATAGTCAGCTTCAAGCCATGTTTCGCAAGCTTACCGAGAAGGGAGATGATCGCACAAGGATGCTGTGACTGCGCCCGTATTCGTATTCTGGCTTTTGAGCCGAGATGAGCTTCGAACCACGGCTTTCGGCTCTGTAACTTCCACCTTTGTTACATAGTAATGATACGGTATTGAGAACCGGTGAACCAAATTTGATGCTTTCAATGTAGCAGTTTCAAAAGATTTGAAAGATCTGATGATGAGTCAAAGATTATAGTTCCAACACTTCCTCATCCGCAATGACGTTTACAAAAGCCAATCGATAGCAGAAATGAAATGTTTTGTATACCTTACGGATGTAATGTGGCGTGTGTCTCACGGCCTAAAAAAGGCGCATGAGATTGCAGGAGGGAGAGACAACACGAAATTCGTCAGAGCTAAAATAGAGGACAAGGAAGATCGTCAGGAACAGAAAGTTTATGCGTTGGTGGAGCGCGTAGTAGTAAGCGCTAATGGGCCCTTGATCCAAGACAAAGGCTGACAATTGGCTGTTGTAACCGCTTTTGTTGGTCATAAATCTGGACGCATCAGTCGGGTTGTATACTGTGTAACGGCACAAGTACCGCAAATCATACAAACTAATTCATCACTACTGTACTACGGTATCTGGGGTAATTATTGTTAACGCAAAAGCCACAGTCAGGGATAATTTTCGCAGTGCTGACCAATCAATCCCCCTGTATTTGAAGATCGCGTTAACAATAATTACCCCGGCAAGGTAGTACTCTCGTATACCCACTAGACTGCCACAACTGCCCTCTTACTGGTAGATCAAGTGCGGCTTTTCCCATAGTCACCACTGCAATGGGGAAAGTCTTCCTTTTACCCGCTCCATGGCTCGTATTATTAGTACAGTCTAGCATGTAGTAGACACGTTAGGCTATTCGGTGGATGCATGCAACATGACCGTTCAATTTTAGGGGCTGCATTGTATTATTGCGGGGATCCTGCAAGTATCCGCCTGACCCTTTATGTACACAACGCCCTGCCCGTTGTGGTTCCTTTCACACTCTCTATCCAACTACTGTTGTTATCCTCGGATACACAACTTTTCCTTCCCTACAGCATTTATCGTCCTACCATATATCGTTCTGCCGTCACTCGTTCCGGCAGCAACATATATTCCATCCTTACAAAGCTTTTTTTAATCAATTCTTCATTCTAATATTTTTGGTGCTATTGGATTTGAGAAACACCTCACGGCAAGTGGCTCATACCTGACGAGAGAGCTACCAAAGGATCTCGGAAGTGAATTGCATAGTAAGTTTGGGACCTACTCATATCAACATCCACCGTTCAATGAATGGGCTAGATGTGCAGCCAAGCTTGATCTAGAAGTGTGGGAGATTTACCTTCACTCGTTTCTTTGTTTATCGTGAACGACTGTTGTCGATGAAGCACTGAGCCTGTAACTCGTTACACTATCCTTAATACTGTCTTTTTCTTTGCCTGAAAAGCACTGCAATTTGAATCATTTCATTTCAGCTCTGTGTGGTCTGCACCGTTCAATTTAACATCTGATTTAGACAGAGACATTATGAGGGCCTCAATAATTCTTCCGCTGGGCCTCTGCCTTAGCCAGGCTTACTCAAACATTATCTTTACTCCTGTTGCTCTTTCTTGTGATACCGAGAGCCCCAGCTATACAGGATGCTTCAGGGGGATGCACTGCGTTGAGGGAAAGTAAGGCTACACGTCCACTGAGATATCAATCAAAGGATTCCATGCTAATTGAAAACCTCGATGATAGATGTATCGCTTCGTCAGAGCCCTACTACCCACAATCCCTCAAGCGTGACCACCCCAAGGAGATAACTAAACGTGCATACTCTACCGATGGCACCTGTGGACCGAACCATGGCAACACGCTTTGCGACCCCAATAGCACCGTTTACAAGGGCACATGCTGTTCTTCCTATGGATGGTGTGGAAACACTCCCGACCACTGTGGAACCGGCTGTCAGTCTGGATGCACTGGATCAGCTCCCGTTACTGACCCGATTGCCCCTCGATCTGATGCTCGGTGTGGATCTGCTTTCGGAGGTTCTACTTGTGATGCCAATGGCCCCTTTGGCGGGTGCTGTTCAGTGGCTGGATACTGTGGGAAAGATGCTGCGCACTGCACCAACGGTTGCCAAAGTGGCTGTGTAACCAATAATGGAGGTACCACGACGACCGCCAGTACAAAGATCAAGGCTACTGCTCCTGCTGCAACCTCTCAAGAGCCAGTTCTCGGTGTCCCATCGACCGCACCTGCCACTGGACCAGCTACAACGGACGGAACTTGTGGTGCGAACAATGGCAACACTGTCTGCGGAAACTGGGCACAGGGCGGTTGTTGCTCAGCATACGGTTTCTGTGGTAACACCACTGCTCACTGCGGTAATGGATGCCAAAGCGGACCTTGCACTGGCGCTCCTGTTACTCCTGCCCCAGGGCCTGCGCCAGCTCCAGCAAACCCAAATGGAGGTTCCATTAAGGTTGTCGGTCAGGCTGGTGTTCCAGCTATGCACGCTGGTCTCTTGCCAAACGGCAAGGTCGTCTTCCTGGACAAAGTCGAGAACTATACTCAAATCAAACTTCCCAACGGCCAGTTCGCTTACTCTGCAGAATACGACCCAGCAACGAACACAGTGGTTGGGCTTGGATACAAGGTTTGTACTCGTACATTTCTACTTTGTACTCCGCTAACTCAATGACAGACCAACGCTTTTTGTTCTGGAGGTGCCTTCCTGGCTGACGGCCGCTTTATTTCCATCGGTGGCAATGCTCCCCTTACTTTCATCGATCCTACTGTAGGTGACGGTTTCAAGGCTATCCGTACGCTGAGTCGGCCTATTGGCAGCAACGCCAATGACGGACAAGCATGGGACGAATCTACAAGCAACCAAATCTCCACTGCACGTTGGTATGCCTCCGTTCAGACTATGCCGGACGGAACCCTCTTCGTGGCCTCTGGAAGTCTTAACGGTTTGGACCCAACAGTCCCCGCCAACAACAATCCTACTTGGGAGCTCTTGACTGCTCAAGGTACACCAGATGGCAAGGGTAGCACCACCCTCGACATCCTCTATAAGAACCAGCCATACTACATGTATCCTTTCATTCATCTGATGAACGACGGAAATCTTTTCATCTTCGTTTCCAAGTCTGCAGAAATTTTCCAGGCTTCTACCAATACAACCCTCAAGAAATTGCCAGACCTTCCCGGCGACTTCCGTACCTACCCAAACACGGGCGGCAGTGTCCTTCTACCCCTTTCGAGCTCTAACCAATGGGCCGCTGACATCATCATCTGCGGTGGCGGTGCCTACCAAGATATCACATCCCCTACAGACCCCAGCTGCGGCCGTATGAAGCCGTATGACGTCAACCCCAACTGGGAGATGGACTCTATGCCCGAAGGCCGTGGTATGGTCGAAGCTACTCTCCTCCCCGACGGTACCGTCATCTGGCTCAACGGCTGCGACAAGGGAGCCCAAGGGTTTGGTGTCGCTACTGCCTCCGCTGCTACTGAGACCGTTCTTATCTACGACCCAGCACAACCTCATGGCCAGCGCTGGTCCACGGGCCCCTTCTCTGGCATCGCACGTCTTTACCACTCCGTCGCTGTACTCCTCCTCGATGGTACCCTCATGGTTGCTGGCTCGAACCCCGTGCAGATGCCCCTACTCACACCGGTGCCCAACCAGACCCCATCAGAAGACTACGTGACTGAGTTCCGTGTCGAGAACTATGTGCCTCCCTACCTCTCCGGCGCCAACGCAAACAAGCGTCCCACAAACATGGTTCTCTCTTCCACGACTCTCACTGCCAACAGCGCGACTTTCCAAATCAGCTTTACTGTACCAGCTGGAGCGCAAGGTTGCAAGGTTGCGCTTTACCACGGCGGGTACGTGACGCATAGCTTACACATGAACCACCGCATGCTCTTCCTCGACAACATTGGGTTCCTAGCTGGAAGCACGACCCAAAAAATTACGGTAACGATGCCACCAAACAAGAACGTGGCGCCCCCAGGGCCATATGTCGTATATGTTACTGTCGATGGTGTGCCTGCGGTTGGACAATTTGTCAGCGTTGCGTAAAAAGTTCTGTCTATGCGAAAGGAAACAAGTAAGGTAATATTTCGTGTTGGTTGGATATCAAGCTTAGCATGATTTGCACATAGTTGAATTTTCATTGCTGGCGATTGTTTTGTAGCATTTCTAAGGTGTGTTGACCGCTACTGGAATACGGCATAAAAATCAAAGTACTGGTTGATGGAACTGCCAGCCATTTGTGACATGAGAAATACACGTCGCCGTCTACCAATCTGTAGCATGTGAAGAATCCATGTTATGGTTAAGACGAAGCTAAGCTGACAAAAAGATCCAGTCTTTCTGGTAGGGCTGAATCAACTAGCGTATTATTGATCGGAGGTGTGATTTGAGTGCAAAAGCTGGTTGATTGTTACGGGGCCTCGAGTTGTTAAGTATACGACTCGTGGCAAAATACACCAAGTTATGATTACTAAGTAAAAATACCACAGAGGTACCTTTAAAAGCCGAGAGCTCTCTACAATCTTGAATACCAGCCATGTCTTGTCACTACCCCAACCCCTTTGTCCCTTCCATAATGTCGTTCTCTCGATCTGTACGGCAGCCTCTCCGCCCTTTAGTCCGCTGCCTGCACCAAGCTCTACCCCCATCCTCGAAGACCCACCTCCGCGCTCCCAGAACCTCCTCAACCGGCACTTCGCCTTGTTCATCACGGCGTTTGTTCAGTAATAGCGTCCCACGTCTATACAAAACCGTTGAAGAACAACGCTCTCGCGTCTCCACTGGGGTGCGCCAACGTCCTTCCTCCCGGCAGCTCCGTTCAACCCCCGCCCAAGGCACAAATACTAACTGATCCTTTCCCCAAACAGCCTTTCTCCCTCCGCGCCGCCATCATCTTCCTCACCGCTGGCGCAGGCATGATCTTTTACTTCCGGTATGAAAAAGCGCGCATGGAGCGTAAAAGAGTAACAGAAGCGGCGAAAGGCGTTGGCAGGCCGAAGGTAGGGGGCAAATTCGAATTGAAAGATCATGAGGGGAGAACGTTCACAGATCAGGATATGAGGGGGCGGTTTACGCTGGTATGTGGGGTTTTTATTCAGGTCATTTCGCAGAGGAAGGAAGAAAGATGGAAGGAATTCGGGAAGGACTTGGGGAGTGAGAAGGGACATGTTTTGTGATGATCGAATTGACGCTTCCCGGGAGCTCGACAGGTCTACTTCGGCTTCACCCACTGCCCCGACATTTGCCCCGAAGAGCTCGACAAAATGGCTCGCATGATCGACCTCACCTCCCAAGTAACCTCGCAATCGCTCCTGCCCGTCTTCATCACCTGCGATCCCGCCCGCGACACGCCCAGCGTCCTAAAAAGCTACCTCGCAGAATTCCACCCGAGTATTCTGGGCTTGACGGGAACCTGGGAACAAGTGAAAGCGGTTTGTAAGGCGTATAGGGTGTATTTCAGTACGCCCGAGGGGGTAAAGCCAGGGATGGATTATTTGGTGGATCATAGTATTTATTTTTATCTGATGGGTGAGTTCATCCTGGCAAAGCGGAGGCGCTTGTCTTTAGGAGGAGATGGAAGGTGTATTTGGAACGAATACTGATATTTATGGCGCCAGACCCCCAAGGCGACTTCGTTGAAGCAATAGGCCGACAGCACAGCGCGGAGCAAGCCGCCAAAATCATCAAAGAACACATGAGCGATTGGAAAAACGGCGTGAAAATCCGATAGGTCGCCATCCACCAAAAACCCCCAACCGCCACGAGAAAAAGGGGGAGCAAGACCGCAGATGTCCATGACGACACGAGAAAGCCTGAGAGTAAGTGGAAGAACGGTTACGGGAGGTACGTGCGTGTACGAGTAAAATCATCCGTGGCTGAGGTGCCGATTTCTCCTCAACGACGACGGAGAAGTTGTTCCTTCCGGGGCCTGTCAATCCAACAGAAAAGGGGCTTTTTTACTGGCAATCTCTCATGACTATGTAGACTCGGCCTGGTGAGGTATAAGGGAAGATTGTATATATATATCATATGCACCCCGAACTTAGCATTGGTGGTTGCCGTTTTCGATTAGGGAAGGGAGCAGGGCTGCTTTACTACGGTATCTGGGGTTTTAATTGTTAGCGCGCACTAAAAATTCCCCTGCTAGCTTATATCGAGCCACGTCAGCTAATCCACCCCTATCTAGGTACGTAGTACTTCTCACCTACCTACTCATTTACCTACTCACCTATCTACGTACCTATTCATCTATCAATCAATATGGAACCCCCTACTGCATCTACTAAACAGTTGGATATATCACGCGATTTACGGCTTCAGGCTCAAACGTTAAAGGAAATCGGATGAAAATACGCGAAAATAACTGAACATCTGCAAATTACCATTCGTCAGGTTCAATATGCATGCTCGCATCATCCCACTCCTCAGAAGCGCTTATGCGGGCGAAGATTTATAATCGATGCGGAATCTCTACAAATTTTAGTTAAATTTGTATGCGTCTCACAGGAGAATCGACAGTTATCATATTGTTAAATCCCTTAAAAGCTAGAATGAGACGTATCTAAAGATGCTATTCGATAAGCTCTGAAAAAGGAGAGCTTTTCTAAAAGAATAGCTCGAAGAAAGTCTCTCATTTCAGAGAAGAATCGATTGCTTAGATTAGCCTGAGCACATGAACATCTGAATTGAACTAAGAAACAGTGAAAGACTATACTGTGAAGCGATAAAATCTGAATTAACGGCACGCGTCATCATCGAATATGAGTTACTAGACGAGCTCACGAAGAGTACGATCTTATCTGTATTGTGCCTCGTCTTTCGAGAAAGGATAAATGAATGTTTTGAGATTGTTTTTCGAGATTAACAAAAGGGCTTCATATATTCTGAGAGAAAGATTGAGATAAAATCAACAAGAAGTCTTATTCAGAGCATATTGTACCTGTGATAGAAGGCTGAATGAAATTGAATTCAGATCTTCTCTTTATGCAGAATAACGCTCTCGAGCACGCTGCGCGATACACTCAGAAGAAGTTTCGAAGTCGACATATTAACGTTATTTCTTAGCCTTCATACTCGCCCGATTTAAACCCCATCGAAGAGATGTGAAATATTATGAAGAACTGGATTCAGGAGCACTATGGCGATCAGGACAAGCTCTCCTACAATACCTTAAGAAAAGTAGTGAGGGAGGCCTGAGATGCAGTCCCTTCGTACAAATTGAATGAACTAATCAACTTCATGAAAGCGCGCTGTCAGGCTGTTATTGATGCACAGGGGAAACACATACACTTTTAGATAAACATCTCAGAGGCTGCAAATAAATTGTGTATAAGCTATATACGATATGGTTAGATCGTGAGCTAATGCAGCTATAATTTAGTGGGGCGCCAGCAATTAAAACCCCGAAGACGGAGTAGAGAGAGCATCGAGGGAGCAAGAGGGAGTATCATGGGGCAGTGCAAGGGCGCAGTAGGAGCCGTATTAAAGCGCAGGGTGTGGGTGCCTAAAACGCCTCCACCCAGTATCGGCTTAAATTGCCTTCAGGACAGTCTAGTTTGCGACATCCTTGAACAGTGTTAGAGTTTGCGAGGGCGTGAACCTGGTGATAATGCAGTCGTGTTTGTTGAAAAATCTTACTTTTGATAAAGGCAAAGCGATCTGGCACCTAGAGATGTTGATATACGTAAGTGCTAAGAGTCATAGATGCAATGAGGACGTGTATATGCAAGGAACACTTTCATACTTCGCAGTAAATCACAGATGCCAGTCTGTTGCTCTCGTACCCTACACAACATGTTGTTTAACGGTTTAATGTATCTTGGCAACTCAGAACCCCTTACCTGAAGAATTTCGAATTATGTTATTTCTGATTAAACTACGGCGCACAACTTATGTACCGCCGTCCTATTGTCGCACGATCTGAGTGATTCATGCCAAGACATAAGAAATGTATCCCTAATTCACCTTCTATCAAGTTCTAGAGTAATCGCCCTA
>JAABUO010003168.1_pt1 | contig 19716 bp, 24 predicted proteins | sample 5559291 | NCBI WGS metagenome assembly JAABUO01 (sample SAMN10711878, study PRJNA513372) | rock metagenome | isolation source: Antarctica rocks | place: Antarctica: Victoria Land, Finger Mt sud
TGCGCATTCATGCATGCTTACATCATTCATGATGGCTCCACAACAACTTCATTTGCATGTGTTCAACAAGTTGATGGCTGAGAATAGCTGCTACATTTGCTGCAAGTGCGCCCAAGGAGGTGGACTGAAGGGATAGATTGAGAAGGCGAGAGAGATTGCCGCCCAAAGTCAAACATTTGTTGATCAATTTTGTTTTACGCTATGATGCACACATGAAGACATGTGCTGACTGCATGCAGGAGGCATTGGTGAAGTCAGCCATGGCAGGAGACGGCTAGCCGCTGTGTGTACGAGTATGGTACAATGAGCAATTCAAATGTGAAATTTAAGACTGGATGACTGACCACAATGCAGAGTCTTGTTCTCTCATTGAGTCAAGAGCACATTCAGCACCACACACTAGGCGCTTATTCAGAGGTGGTAGGCTAGTCACCGTGACTAAAGTACCACAATTAACAAGCAGCTAGTATCTAGTTATCCTATGGCAACAGCATGTGACCACCTGTAATTAATCTACCACTGCTGTAAAAAAAACTTTTTCGCCTTTCGGCGTTCCCGGGTGCAAGCCCGAAGCAACCCTGGTACCGGAGACCGGGGTGGCCGCTGCGCAGCATATATACAGTTTCCAGGCAAAGCCTGTACCTACTTGACCCGCCGTCAGCTCATATACCAACTTCCGAAAAACCGGGAATTGAACTGCCGATCGACTGCTTGAGAGGCAGTCGCTTAAAGCACAGGCTAGGTGGTCCTGTGGGGGTATCCACTGCTGTACAAGCAGCTAGCAACTAGTGTTTCATTGTGCTCAGGCATCCAGTCTTGGATTTAAATCTCACAATACTTGAAATTTCACAGTACTCATACACACAATTGCAAGCAGCTCTCCAGCCCAGTCTCCAGCTCAAGAGAAACTGACTGCATTGCGTTGCAAGTGAGTGGGTGAGTAGAAGGGTGAGTGGGTGAGTGGGTGGGTGGGTGGGTGAGTGAGTGAGTGAGTGAGTGAGTGAGTGAGTGAGTGAGTGAGTGAGTGAGTGAGTGAGTGAGTGAGGAGGGTGGGTAGCTGGGTAGGTCAGCGTTTCAATGCCCTTGCAAACAAGCCAGCATGCACACAGCCAAGAACCAATACTACAAGACCACAACTGCAGGCAAAGCCATTATGATCATGCTTTGTTGGCTCATGGCGATGCGCATATCAGCCGGCCTGACTTAACAATCAGCAAGCTGTATGTCGTCAGACAAAGCACCCAACTATGACCATGTCTGTATGAACATTTCTACCGCACCCAGTATACTATGAACTGCAACCATGCTTCATGATTATGCAATTATTGCGTTGCTGCAAAGGCGTCTCCACTTGCCAGAGGTTTGTCTATTTTGCAGCCCCAATGGGCAGCGGCAATATTCCCAGGACACAACTAGTGTGTATTAGCTGATGCTCTTGTATGTTGTTCTGACGTGCAGCACATTGGCATGGCTCTCACAATCTACCAAAGGACCGTAATATGATGTGCAGTCCATTGACCACTGACAAGTTGGCCATGCACCTTCACCCAATTCAAGTGAACATGAACCTCAAAACATCACTGTGCCGCACTGATCTCTTTCCATGGGCACAGTCAACCAATGTACTTGGAAATGCTGCTGTCATTTTGGATGATGAGTTTTCAAGTCAGTGGGGGCTGACACTGTGACAATGTAAAATATCTAGGCGATAAATATGTAATGATTGTCACCTGCAATGCCATTGCAACAAGCTATGTGCCGTATGCCAAGCAATCCTGCGGTACGTGGGCCAAACAGGACGAGAAACTCACCAAACCCCTAAAGCCTGATCATTAAAAGAAAGAATGATTATGTCATCATGTTTGACCCACTTGTTACATTGATGTAACAAGTGGGTAAAACAGGACGACACAATCATGATTCACATTGGGCACATGGTTCTAAAGGCGAGTGGACAGAATTGCTGTCATGATATCAAACCTGTCCAGTTGCCTTCAGAACCATGCGCCCAATGGTAGCTTTGCATCCTCATAGGATGCAAGACAAGATCACATTGGGCAGTTGCACAGCCCCTGCCAGTTCCTACAACCATATTTCGCTGTTGAAATCTGGTCTATCAAGGGTGAGTTGCAATCACATCCCAAAGACCGTGAAGAAAGTAGACATGCTACAAGGCTTGTCACAATTGTGCAATGACCATCAGACCTGCCATGTAGTGATAGTGACCACTATACTTTGAATGTGCAATTGAGACAAGCTTGAATGGCCTGCTTCAACGGCTGCAACACAGGCACATTGAGTCAAGCTTGCACTCAATGTGCCATGGACAGACCTTTAGAGCAGGCCATGTCGTGGCAGTCTGTTGCAAATCTGGCAAGATTGTCGCAATTCCACCGCCCAACTGGCAGTGGCTCCCGAATGTTTCAGAGATGAGTCAATGGCAAGATAAGCAGCTGAAATGGCATCGATGCATTGCATGGTGCTTTCCTGGTACACCCACACACGCTGATGTCTCAGATAAGCACAGCTGTGAGTGCTAGTGCAGCGGTAACGCCCATCGCTGCATACATGTATATGGTGCTGCTGTAATCCCAACGTGATCTCATCAAGTCATGTACATGACTTGCTGACGTACGTGACTTTCTGAGAACGCATTACGATTACAACAATACTTGTCAAAGGCGCGTATTTCACCTCATCTTAGTTGGTGCAACATGAACATAACACCACAGTCTTGCAGTGTGGATGCTGCCATGCGTGTCATGATTTATTGCAACTGTTGTGACCTTGTCTACCAAGCTCAAGCATGGTGACTATGCAGCAATGGTATAGACGAAGCCTGCTGACCACGCCAGTAGCTATCAAAGTGAAGCGCTAGCTGCCTGAAAAGTCACAAAGGCTGCTGTTGTGAAGTGATGACACTCTTGAGGGCAGCTGACCTCGTTGCAACTTGTGATAATCACGTGCTGTCCAAGCAGCAAACAGACGAGCAACCTGTTTTTGGCATTACAGAGGTGCCCAAGATACTACTTTAAGTGCTCAACGGAGCGACACAAATCACAGCTGCCTGTGCAACACACCATCATGCCTCATGGGGCTAGAAGGGTGACTGGAGCCAACGGGTAATGCACTGTATTGCGCAGCCATGGCTGTTGCTATGCTCAAGAACATTGAGTGCTTGCACGACTGAGGCTATCACTGACAGCTTCTGTCCCTACCTCTCCAGTTTATCCTACAAGATGAACTCAGGATGTAGCTACAGAAGATGTCAGCCATGACCTGTCAGGCAAGGCAATCTCAGGAAAGTCCCAGGGGGATCAATGACAGAGAAGACTGCTTGAATGATGCTATCCCAATGGCAAGGGCATGCCAGCCTGCAACTGACATGATCAACAATCAGCTGTTCAAGACTTTCACATCCTGGCCTGATCAACAACTGTTTACATGTCAGCAGCAAGCAAAAGCTTGCATGGGCCGATGACATTCAAACAGCTGTTCTTTGGTCGGAGTCAGATTGTAGTCAGTGCTAAGTGGCATTGAGCCTCATCCGTGCTTGGCATTGAACATCATCACAGTGATGTAGTTGCAATTGTCTTGCCTTTAGCTACAGTAAGTCATTCACTAGGCCAAAGGGCTGTTGCCAATTGCCCAGGGCTTGTGAAGATGTGCCAGGCGCCGGTTGCAGCATTGTCAACAAGCATGGGTTGCTCTGCTTGAATGCTTTTGCGATCTGCCATTTGGCACATGTGTTTACCGTTGACTGTCAAGTGACGCATTAACAGGCCAAGATGTTGTGCTCAACTGCTGCTCAGCCAATCAACAAACAGCAAATAGCTTTGTTTGCCGTTTTTTTGTTGCTTGAGCAAAAGTTGATTGATGCTAGCAAAGAAAGGAAGCAATTGCGTTTGCCTAGTCTAGCCATGTCCTCATGATCAAATGGCTTCAGGAAAATCATACTGCTTGTTGTCAAATACCGTCAAGGTAGCCTGATCTGAAAATACTCGAAGGTACACAAAGAGTTCTCAGATGCAGCTACCTGGATTGGCTGCTTGAAGCTGTGCAATTTCCCAGATATGCAGCGCTCAGACATGCCTGAATTTCTTTCTGTCTTAGCTACAGAAGCGTAAGCAGATGAACAGACGGCAATAGAAGAAGAAGACAATTCTGGCTATTTCCTCTGCATTGACTTCTTCTCCGACTGCTGACTGTTCACCTGCTTGCTCTTCTGCAGCTGAGATCTCTAGCCTGAAAGAAATGCAGGCATGTCTGGGCGCTGCAGATCTGGAAACCCATATGTACACATTGTTAGGTCAGGAAGTACATGACCAGAGTGCTATGAGTAGTGCAGTGGTGTGCTTACATGCTTTTGTAGAGGGTCACACCATAGGTCAACAGTCAATTAGCATGTATAATACTTGGCTTCTCATTGAATTGACGCCGAAAGGTGTATTCTTTTCTTTTCTTTTCTCAATTAGCATGATGGTTGTTTAAACACGTAAAAGCAACCTTCACTGGATAAAGCGCGGTTTAGGGTTTAGGTTTTCAGGGTTTTACGGTCCAAAGGACTCAGGCTTCTTTGTGCTGTAGCAGTAAGCGTGCAAAACTTGTGATATATCAGACTGTGTGTTTGGAAGTCATGATATAAGCTAGTATCAAAACTGTCAGTTTCTACAAGTGTAAGACACTGTGTGCATAACAGCGAGTATCAAAATTGTGTGTTCTCCATACTTGGACAAAACTCCCAGTTCCACATACTCCCCAGAACTCCTGAAAAACTGCAAGTTCTTATACAATTTGCAAGACTGACTCACTGTTATTTGTTCTAGTTTTGGAAAAGGTCAGAGAGCTGGGGAGTGTTGGCGACAGTTCTGATGAGCCTTGCCATACATATTAGAGACAGGTTGAAGTGAGAGAGTGTGCTTGAGCATTGCATAATCAATGGGTCAAGCTCTGAGTAATTTAGAGTTGCATCACACAGGCGCAAATGCTAACAAAACAGCTCAAATAGGGTAGACAAGGTTACCCAAACAAGTCTAAGTTACCCAAGTAAGTCCTATGACCGTGCACTTGATGTTTTGCTCTTATGACATTCTTGATGTCATCACATCACGATTGGTGGTGCTTGTGCTGTCCCATCCCAACCGACGGCTAGTGCTTATGGCTCACTTTGAGCAGTTGTTGCTGGCGATATCTCTTTGTTTCACAAGACCAATAGCCGCAATATGGCAGGAGGTGGCACTAAAGCTCACCACTAGTACCAGCCTTTTGATTGAGCAGTTCCAGAGAAACCAAATGCAGCGTTCCAGTAGTTGAGATAGTTGAGATAGCCATGTCAGAAAAACACATTTCTTTTTGTGGCGTAGGTCACGCCATGAGCTTCAACAGCAAGTCTGGATCACACACTGGCCTACTGGTCAAGCCCATGGTGTAACCTATAAACACACAAAACTGTGTTCATCTGACAAGGGTGTCTTGCTGGATTGCTGCTGAACCCAACGTTTGGATCTGGAACCAACTGTAGTTAAACGCCACAACTGTGTTGTTATAAGAACGGCAAAGCTCATATATGCATCTTACATGTCACACCGGCGAGGAATGGCAAGCACTCATGAGGCATCATCATGTGCTTTGTCCAAGTAGGCAGGCTGTCAGGACTGGTTGCATCAGCACCACTGTTGTCATCCTGCCAACTACCAGTGATCTAGCAGGCTCCTGGTGTAACCTGGCCTCCATGCCATTAGCTGGCACATACACCACAACAAGGTGTCACTGCTGCAGCACCCTATGCTTTGAAGTGCAACTGCTTGCGGCCAAGCTTAAGCACTCACTGCAGCTGTGCTTGCTGAGTGTACAGCCTCCCTGTTTGAATGCGATGCATCCATGTGAAGTGAAGCTGAAGCCATCACTTAACGTTGACACAACGCATACAAGAGAGCATAGTGTGAACTCAACAAGCACTTGTACAGCAACTCAAGACTGGGCTTGCCAACTTGATCAGCATTCTAGTGTAACAGCTGATCAGGTATGATCAGCGTGGCTTGAGCTCACAGATGCAGTGCATGATATCAAACATTCAAATCAGACATGAACATATGCACTCTGTGCTATTTGCTTTGTTTGCTGTACATATATGGCCCAATGTGTTGGTGTGAGCGAAACTGTGACAATTGGTTGTCCTTAACAATAGCTGACGGCCAAGACAACATATGAAAGAAGAGCTTTGTTGCCGGCCAGCAGACTCAGGAAAGCACAATGTTACTGGCAAGAACCTGGCAGCTAGCTGTGACACACTCACATCCGTGCGCGCTACGTACGCAACAACTTCTTGAAAGAATTTGCCTATGTAACAACTTCTTGCCAGAATTTGTTGAGTATGTTGAGCACACATTTGCACAGGTGGCTTGACATATGGGTTTGGCAGGTTGAGGTACTGTGAATTCGCATTGAACAATACCTCACTCTGTCAGCACAATGTTGATGTTGTCTACCACTTGACAGCTTATTTAGCCCAGAGGAGGTGCCAACTTATGACTCACATTGAGCAGCAGGCAGTTGGTGTTGGTGATATCTCTCTGCAGTCTTGTCTCCCAAAACAGACGGAGTGGAGCATCAGCATTGTCGTATCAGTAGACCATATAGAGATGCTCAGATCAGACTGCTCTGGAGAGACAAGACTTGTCCTGCACATACCTAGCTCATCATGAGCCAGAAAGCGTGCACAGTACCATTATAATTATCTTAACATATCTTAGTTTCACCAGACCAACTACTGCAATATGGCATAAGGTGCCGCTGAAGCTTTCTAGTAGCAAACTAGAAAGCTTCAGCGGCACTTGGTGCGAGCAAGTGAATGCTTCTGGGGACAAATGCCACTACCCAGAAGTGCTGACTTGTTCACACTGCAATAGGCAGGCTGTCATACCAGGTGGCATCGCTGATCTAATCTCAATGCCATTAGCTGGCACATACAAGACACCGAACTGCCATTGCAATCGCTGAAACAGTCTATGCACTGAGTCAAGGCAAGATGCAACTGCATGCAGCCAATCTTAAGCAGTTGCTGTGCACATCATCTTCATTTGTATGAGGTGCATCAAGGCAAAGTTGAGCTGAAGCTGAAGCCTGACTTGACCTTGAAGCATCGCATACAAGTGAAGATGTTGTACATCCAGCAAGCACTGCTACCCATCACTGGGCTGGCTAACATGATCAGCTATCTAGTTGAGACTGAGCAGCCTAGCTTGAGCTCACAAATCCAATGCATGACAGCGTGTACTGTAGCTAAAGTGAACAAGTGTCCTGATGTCAATTTGGCACCGTATCAATCGCGTTTTGCATGCCAGACATGTGTCTTAACCCATTTACCCACTACAGACTGATGCTTGCTGATGACATTATATGTGGGTCTAGAGCATGTGCTTGCCTGCTGTGTGCATACATCTTTGGGCAACAGGATAATCAGACATGTAAAGGTGTCATAGCAAAGCATAGCAAAGCAACTGTCCTTAAGTCACAAATGTAAGCCAGGCACGCTGTTGCAGGGCAAATCATGATGTTGAGGAACCTGGGTCAGGCAGGAATGTGACCTTTGTACTTTTGACATCATTACAGGTACGTTAAGAAGTGTTTGTTACATCACCAAAGTAAATTTGTACAACTGCCAGCTTGGGACAAAGGCCTCGAAATGAAAGGAACAGTGTTGCTCATGTCCTGAGGTTTCATGCTTTCACACCATTCCCAGACTGCTGAATTATTGACATGCATACGACTGACCAGGTTGATTCAACATGCTAACGGTGCAGAAGTGTCACTAAGACACAATGACATCAATAACACTTCTGCATTGTAATCATGCTCCAGCATGGCTCCTTTCAAACAGCAGCTCATATTGAAGCCCACACTAGACTGGGTGTGTTTTGTCTCTTGCATTACATCAGCTTGTGCATGTACCATTATGTGCCCATTAGAGCCAGATACAACATTTCTCCAATACGCTTGGATGCCATGCCTCTGAACACGACAAAACTGGAGGTTTGGCACGCCCACCTGACAGCTAGGGGTTGGCAGCGCCACACGCACATGCCCGGCAGCAACCTTGCTGCCTGGCACCTCGGGCTCTAGAAGCGCCAAACAACCACACCCGCCACACAACAACCACATCCACACTCACACTGCTTTCATGACCTGTAGCACAACTGCCCCTCGTACAAATGCACCCGTAATCATTTATACTAATAGAGTCAATGTCAAGCTCACCTTTGAGCAAATGACACATGCATCTGCTTGACCCATCTGCAGCATCTGAGGATGGCCCCAAGCTAGACTGCAGCCTGCATTAGGAAGCAAACTGGCTTATGGGCATTCAAGAAATAGTTGCCCTGACAAGGTGAGGCTGAGGTGAAATTCCTTACCTTTGCGTGATGACCAGCAACTCTGGCGGTGCTTGTTGTTGCAGGCACAGCTGTAGTGTTTGGCGTCCTGGGCACCAAGAGCAATTTAGACGTCTATGACATCCCCAAGCAGCAGTCTGCCAGAGACGTTCAGCCCGATCAGCTAGCTTACACTAAGCTTGGGTTGCCCTGTATTGTGTGATAAGTATGCAACATCTGAGTCATTTGCAGATCACGGCCGCACGCCTGCTCGCTTTGCAGTTTCAACTCGAAGTACGCTGCGCATAGCCAAGACTATAGCCGAGTTGATCGAGTTCCTGACCAGCGTCATAGACCAGGATACACTTTCGAACTATTTCTTCCCAACACATCGGGCATTTCCGTTCGTTTGAGAGTTTTGTCCCAAAACGATCTGCATCGCGGTGAAGCCAAGAGTTAAAACAGCTGCTCATCGGTCTTGTGGAAAACGGCTGTGGCAGACAGCTGTCTGCAAGACACAGTCCCATATACCTCGTGGGTGCTCATCAGCGTTGATATACGTCCTGAAACACCTGGGAAAGGTGCAGCGAATGCAGTGATCGTTGGGCTATCGAGCTTCCTGCGTAACTGTGCCTGATAGGTCAAAAGGTGGAAGGGAGGGCACTTGAGACGTAGCGAGCAGCACTAATCGGCTATAAAGTGGGCTTAATTGAGTGACAACTTTACGCACAGTCTTTTGCAGCTATAGCTGAGTAGGCGTCCAGAGGGGTTTGACGAAGGGCAAATCCAGGATGATGGCCACCACATGCTGGTAAACGCGTCAATAACACGCATTGTGGCAGGTGATCCTGGCTGTGCTGTCACGTCAAAAGTCCTTGGTGCGGATATTCTTATTGATCTGCGTTGTGTATACGTTCACCGTCTGGTTCGGACTCTTCAGTACCTCAGCGGATCTTCTCCCAGCGCAGAACACAAAACAAAGAACACCTAGGACGATTCAGGGCTCAGGCATGAGCGAGGACAATGCTATGCATATGAGCATGCAAATGTCCTTTGAGGCGAGCACAGCTGTGACTTTATGGCTGAAGCAGTGGCATACATACAGCTGGGGAACGTACTTGTTGAGCTGTGCGGGGCTTCTTGCTCTGTGCCTTTTCCACGAGGTCCTCAATGCATATAGGAACAACTTCCATCAACAGTTTGTTAGCAACGCTCAGGGAACTGAGTATGACAGGCTACAGGCACCAGCAGAGCTGACAGAGGATGATGCTAGCAGCAAGCGGTATGCCTGAATAGTGTATACATCCTATCATGACCATGAACCATGGTGATCACCTGCCCAGTCACACTTTGATTGCTGCCTGCAGGTCTTTGAGCCCAACTTCAGCACGTGCAATCCATAGTTTGCTGTATGCAGTCAACCTCTCCTGTTCATACCTGCTGATGCTGGCAGTAATGACATTCAACATTGGATACTTTGGTGTGATAGTTGTGGGGCTTGCGCTAGGAAACTTCTTGTTTGGAGGCAGCCAGTCATCAGATGTGTGTCACACTCAGTCATGAGACCGTCAGCTGTCAGCAGCATTTCTGCATCGCCAGCAGAAACTGTGTCATTTTTGATACCCATCAAGATTGCGTTCACCTCATCTTCTGCTTCATGTGTCCAGCAGTCATTGATGCTTGGATGTGCATGCTTATGTGCATAGCACATAATATGAGCATCTCTTTGATGAACAGATGAATTTCGTGACAGGAAGTAATTACACAGATGCTCAGCTGGGTATAGATAATGATGTCTTGACCTTATGTGACTTTGATATACGTTCTGCTGTTTTCCAAATCCTTGCAGTGTGCTAGACTTGATCAAATTAACAAGCACGCTAGATCATATGTGCCATGCTCCTTCCTTGTGCACACTTATGGCCATCTTGATGCAACAGTGGATGTGCAGACTCGACTGCTACTTCAGAATCTCGAGCCTAGTAGTTGAAGAAGACATTTAGGCCCGGCATGTTGTTCAGCATTCACGTTGTCTCATGGCAAGGTTGTTCATCAGTCACTGTCTTGTCCTTCCCGAGGTCACTTCACATACCTCTGTGACCTCTGTGAATACGGCTTCACGTCAGTCGAAATTTGGGTGCATAGACACGGCAGATCTGTTAAGATTTGCTTGCAGTCGCTGCTCTCACCGAAATTTGCCACTACACCAAGCATGTCATTCCTCTGCTATTCCCCTACAAGACCTGACATGTGCTTCTGCAAGGGACCTTTGCTGTGCTTAGTGTGGGTTGTTGTGGGTGGCTGTGAAGACATCAATGGCTTGATCATTAGCTTTGGTGTTTGCACAGTCATGCTTGCAGGCACCCAACTGATTGCACACAATGAGCTGGCAGAAATTGGCAGCACTTCAACCAGAATTACAACCTGCAGTGTATACAAGCTCATCATCAACAGCTCACTGGCAGCACAAACTGCATTCTGCAAGACACAGAGCTGCTGTTTCCCCACCATTGCGCATTCGCTGCTTGAGCTTGCACTCACTCATAAACAGACGCTACTGGCCAAGCATGAGTCCGTTTCAATGCATCATGCAGTCTAGCACAACCTTGCATGACCGCGTACTGTGCCACAACATCTCTATGCATAGATATCTATGCATCATGTGACCCGGGCATTGACCAGGCTCTGCAGATCAGAGCATGTTTGGGACCATGTATCTGAGATCCAATCTATGAGGAAAGCATGAGTCCCTAAAGCTTTTGCAGACCTGTGGATGCTTCAGATCAACATGTACTTCACCACCAGCACTGACCACAGCCTCCTCAACAGCAGCAGCCACAAGTGTGATGGCTTGCTGTCGGTTGGCAAGGCCTGGCTGTTGGGGACTGTCTGTTGCAATGGTGGCTCCTTGCTTTGTTTTACTTGAGCTGCCTCGACTCTTGTACGCCACTGCAGGCACAGCTTGGTGTCATTGCAAGCAACTGCACTGGGGATATTCCTTGTCTACAGCCCATGAGTGCTTGCCAATGAAATGCTTATTGAGTGGCTCAGCAGGTGACAGCCATGACAAATTTTGAAACTCAGATAATTTTGACAGCTGTGTTGATGACAGCTCCGTCTGTCAGCCAGCAGCGTCCTCTCAGCTGCTGAACACTTATTGCAATCTACATTCCATTGGGGGCATTTCCAAATCACAAATGTACCCCACAGGGCCAGTCAGAGGGGTGTCGCGTGGTCTTGTTGGTGTGAACATCACGTCCTAATGATTGTCAGCATGCTCCAGCAATCAACTTTGTTCTGCATGACTGTTGGGGCTAAGTGCTACTGTATGCAGGCTACATGGCAGCAACAAACATGCAGGACTGACTGGTTGAAACATGTCCATACACTGGTTGGTGGCAAGAAGATGGTGGACTGACCAGCAAATTTGACCAACTGATCCCCTGACGCGTCTACTGCTTGCTTTGCATGTAGCTTGGCCAGGCGCTGTGCTGCAGACGCCAAGGCTTGCTGTGTCATGCTGCATGTGATCTGTACTGGTATGATGCGCTCACAGAACCTGCACATGCACAGTTCACAGTCATGAAGCCAGATCCTGCACTGTTATGCATCTTGCAGGGCCACAGCCAGCCCAGCAGTGCAATAATTCAAGCATTGAACAGTCAGCCTGAATAACAGGGTTTGCCGGTTTGCACGATGCATTTTTGATGGCCAAAAAATGTTGCACAGCTGCTCAACAGCCATTTAGGGTGGCATGCATTTGTTGCCGAAGGTCAACAATTGCAGCAGCTGTGATGCAAATGGAAAGCAAACACTGGTAATATACACAATTGCACACAGATTGTTGACTCAAACGGCTAGGTAGAACAGTGTCCCAGGATGGCGTTCATACGTCAAGGCTTTGACCAACACATCCAAAACTCACAGCACATGGGGGTGAATGAGTAGTTCAACAACAGGTAACTGGCAGAGTCGCTGCACTTACTTACTCAGGGGTAGCTAATGTTCCAGCCTGAAGAGCATCCAAGATCTGGTGAACTACAGTGACGGGCAGGGAGTCAAGCCGCGACCGATTTGCTGGCAGTGCTTCTAAATCATCCTGCTGCTCAGCGACTTGATGTTGAGCATGATTATGTTCTGAAGTGTACCTGATTGTCTCTTGGCTTGCCTGTTGATGTAGCTGAAGCATAATGATACCGCTGCTAGCAAGCTTGGTGATGGAGAAAGCACACTGACAGCGTGATGCCGCCGGTGTGTTAACAGAAGAATCAGAAGCAGACTGTTCTGGATGAGTTGCTGCTGCTGCTCCTGCTGCTGCTGTTGCTGATGCTGCTGTTGCTGATGCTGACGATGTTAATGATGATGACGCCGCTGCATTGTGTGCAGCAGGTGTGACTGGCACAGCTTCATCTGCATGAGCTTCTGTTTGTTGCAAGCCTGCACATGTTATGAGCTATGGAAACAATGAAGACAAAGCAGGTGTGTATGCAAAAATAGACATGCAAGGAAGGGTGCTCACCAAGGCACCGGCTGAGCAGTGCTACTGCCTCTTTTGTTGCGCTCTTCTCCCTATGTCCAGCAGCGAGGTCTGAGCCACAAAACAGTAGAGGTGACATCAGTGCACTTGTGAACACATACAATTTACCTCCGGAAAGCACAGGTGATGATAAAGCCCTGTGCCCCCTGCTGTAAGCTCTCTTGTGAGGAGTAGTTATACCGTGCCACACTTTGGTAGCTCTCTGCAACATGTAAAATGCACTGTCGCCGGAGGACCAAACCACATGTCACGAACTTTTCATTGCTTACCACTGCCAGTCTTTTGTCGCTTTGACAGGGGGTTTTCAGGCGCTGATCGCCGCATCTGCTGCTCTGCTGCTTGTATGACCTGAGCATCCATTGTAGCAACGGGAGCTCTTGCCAGCCACCGGGATTAAACTGCCTTTTGCGTGTCTTACAAACTTGATGTCTCTGTCCAGGGGCACACCGTGCAGCCTGCACGCGAGCCTCGGTCAACCTTTCATAAAGTCAAACTGAGGTTCCGACTGCGACCGTTGTGCCAGTTCATGACAACAGTGGCGCTAAGCGGGATCGTTGCAATCACCTACTTGAGTGCCCGGTTTGAGAGGCTAGCCTCCTCTGCACTGGCATCGAGCAGATCCCTGCACGTGTGGTTGCAGACTTTGCGGCAACTCGAGGGGCGTGCTAGTCTGAGGCAGCAACAAATCAACTTGCTGCCTCTTCAGGCAATGCAAAGAGCATTGTGGACAGCCGCAAGAAGGTCAAAAGCAAGCTTTTCCGCAGCCTGGTCGGCATGCAGCACCACAGGTGACCTCCCTTGAAGTGACGCCAGAAAGTCTTGTCTTCAGCTATCAAGTCCTTATGTAACGATGAGATGTGGCATGCAGATACGTTCACGCAGGAACAGTATAGCCCATCCAACAACAACAGCAACAGGCGCTTTTCCATTCAACCAGAGGACACAGTGTATGGAGGTCCTACTGCACCTCTACCCAAGCGAGTCACCCTGCGCACCTTGCAGAACAAGTATAAGAAGAAGCAGCCAATCAGCATGGTCACTGCCTATGACTACCCTTCTGCAGTACACGTAAGCATCCAGTCATACTCAGATCAGATCAGGCCTTACCGCTCTACCTGATTCTGACGCCTCATATGGTGTGTGCCCATTGCTAGCTTGCTTCCTTGCTTTCATCATACCACTGGACATCAGACAGTGCTGTCAATTGAGAGCCTGCCATGCATGACTGATGCAGCTCATCCAGCTCAAACATCTGTACATTGTTGCCAACCCACCATGCTCAGTCACACAGGGAGCTACTCAGGACTATGTGTACTTGACCCTGCAGGAAGACCTGGAACCTTGCTGTAAGTTATGACCTTGACTAACCGAGTCCAAATTGGACCTGGACTGATGATGTCCTGGCCCACGTGCAAGAAAGAATGAAGGAACTCTCTGTCAGCATGGCCTGACCCATGATTTGGTTGCAGGTAGATACTGCAGGCATTGACATTCTGCTTGTGGGGGACTCAGTGGCCATGGTGGTCCATGGGCATGACACCACTCTACCAGTCACATTGGATGAGATGATCCTCCACTGCAAGGCTGTATACAGAGGAGCGAGAAGGTGAGGTATGCTGCATCATACCCACTACTGCATGCATGGTCCTGATGTGCATGCACGGTCCTGATGTATACGTGCGGTCCTGGTGTCTGTACATGTACATGATCCAAAATCCATTTGAAACACATTTTGACACACGCGCTCCAGATGTGCTGGAAGGACATCAACTTCAGATTGATGCTGTGCTGGGGCCTGGCATGTGGACCGGCCAGAATGCTCAAGCTGAGCACGTCCAAGCGCCAAACCATGTGGTGCTGCTACATGTTGCACTTTTGTGCATTGTTGCTTATGCTGTGTTGTGCTTAGTCATCACAGGTCATTTCACCCTGTGGGCATCACACACACTCAAGTCAGACCCAGGATGTATGTGCTCATCCTTTTAGCTGATGCCCACTGTGTCTTACTATTTGCCCTGTGATTGCCCTTGCAGGCCTTTCCTAGTGGGAGACCTGCCTTTCGGTTGCTATGAGTCCTCCCCTCAGGAGGCCGTCAAGAATGCTGTGCGCATCATGAAGGAGGGCAACATGGATGCTGTCAAGCTAGAAGGTGGGTCATCAGTCATGGCAGCAACATTGGATCAGCATCCAGGCGTTACAGAATCACGCTGTACCCTCAGTGCTGCTTGTAGTGAAGATGCTGCCTCTGGGCCTCAACAACAAGCCATTTGCATGGAAGATTCATTTTGCTGCAAAGGAACCCAACATGGTCAAGCCTCCCCTTTGCTGCAGGTGGCGGACCCCACAGAGCAGCGTCTGTCCGTGCTGTGGTGGAGTCTGGCATTGCAGTGATGGGGCATGTGGGGCTGCTGCCCCAGTCCATCAGTGTTCTGGGGGGCTTCAGGCCGCAAGGCCAGTCTGCTGCGTCAGCCATACAAGTGTTACAGAATGCCAAGGTGGGTGGATCATTGCGCAGAACAGTGTCACAGTGATGCCTCCTGTTGCAATTTGGGCTTCTCATACCATTGTGTGGGTATAGTGTGGGTACCCAACTGTACATGCCTTGACTTTTGCTTTTCAATTCTGACTGCGAGAGCACGGCTGCCAGTCAGATTTTGCGGCAAGTGAGCAGAAGAACAACTGCTGTGTTGCTCCCACAGCAGAATCTTCCTACTGCCAAGCTTCAAGACATGCAATGGCCAGCAATGCAGTTTAGCAACCAGTGACTTCCACATGGTGCAGGCGCTGCAAGATGCTGGCTGTTTTGCAGTGGTTCTGGAGTGCCTGCCGCCAGTGGTTGCTGAGGCTTTGACTAAGGAGCTCACCATTCCCACAATTGGCATTGGAGCAGGTCCCCACTGCAGCGGTCAGGTACACACACTCTCGCCATTTTATATTAGTAAATGCTTTCACAACGTGGGCTTAGTAAGCAGGCATCAGGTGCCTGCTACGCAAGTCAGCTCCGTCCAGACAGGCTTGTTCAGAGCACCACGGGTGGAGCAGTTTGACTTTGCTATGTCAGAGAGTTTGTGAAGTGGCGTTTCATAGTGTCATGGTGATATGGTCCTACGGTGCCTCGTACTTGACAAGCTTGTCCAAAGTATCGGTAGGGTTTGCTTGCAGTGATAGTTTAGCTGAGCACATGCTGACCAGCTGACATAAGCACTCAGTCTGCACGCTGCCTCTTTCATGCATTGTGTCTGTTGATGTTAGCTATTTGAGGGGTCTATGCCCTTCTGAGGCTTTGCATGCATCTCAACATGTATTGTTGTCATGGATGCCGACAACACAATGTGACTGGCGCAAAGATCAGTCCAGGGCCACTCCTGTTGAGGCACGGCAAGCCAATTTGTTGCACATTGCATGCCTTGCAGAAGAAACCCATCCAGTCTGACTGTGAATACCTGTGCGACTGCAGGTTCTGGTCTATCATGATCTTCTGGGCATGATGCAGCATCCGCATCACGCCAAAGTCACCCCCAAGTTTTGCAAGCAGTACGGCAATGTTGGCGAAGTGGTCCAGCAGGCTTTGCAACAATACCGAGCTGATGTCATGAGCGGTGCTTTCCCCTCGGAACAGTTCTCCCCTTACAAGCTGGGCTCTGAGCAAGAGACAGTAAGCTTTGCTGAGCAGCTCGATGCTGCTGGTTTCCACAACGCTGCCAATGCTGTCGTTGACATGAGCAAAAGTTAGCAAGAACACAGTCAAGAACAAGTATGGCTGCACAGCATCTAGACAGGAAGCCTGACTAGCAGTGCCTACAGAAGCTTTCACTCTACTCAGACCTCCAGTTTTTAATTCAGCTGCCGCTTCCGTTCAAAGGCTTGCGAAGGCTGCAGACTCAGAATGCTGTTGCACTTGTGCTAATAGCTATTTCCTGCACCGAGTTGGTACACTTGCATTCCAGCTATCATCCAGTGGTATGCATGCCTGGCTGCCTGACACACACTGAATTGTGGCATGAATGACTGCAGCGCTGTGCGTAGGGTAATAGGTCAAAAGCTTTATGAGTAGCCTCATTTAGAGCCTGTCATTGTTAGCCTTCAATGCAGGGATTTGATGCAGCTGGACAAAGATGAAGCATCTGTATGAGCTTTTGAACATATTGACGAGCTGGTGGTTCCTCGTTTTGGCCTGATGCACCTCTCAAGCCTTACCTGGGAACAAACCAGCCTTTGCACATGATTTGTATGCTACAGGTGCAGCTGCACACTAGGTAGGTGATGTTGTCCAGCCGAGCAATTCAGTGCACCACAACACCTTCTAGTGCACTATTTGTGACTGGGGAGCCTTTAAGGCAAAGTCTGATTGCGTGACAAGTTGCAGGCAAGACTAACAAAACGAGTCGTGCATTCCATGGAAGTGCTACAACAAACTGATTTTAATGCTGTACCGACTTACACTCTCTCTATTAGCAGTGCAGTGTATTACCACAACTAATCACAACGCATTACAAAGGCACATTGGCCAAAATCTCCACAGCACAACTCTGTAATGAAGTGTGCAACACTAGTTGCACCAAAGCCACAGGATCTTGCTACATATTAAGCTAGCAACACCATATGTCATACGGGGGTCAAGACTAAAATACTATTCCGTGCCAGAAGTCAAGGTGATTCTGTCCAATGCTACTGCTAGTCATTTGCATTTCAGACTGTGTGGTGCTGCTGTGTAACAATGCCATGAGCAACAGAAAAAACACAAGTCAAACAACAAGGTGTAAACACAACACGATACAGGGTCTACAAAGACTTGACACCCTTGCTGGCAGGAGACTTCTGCAGATTGGTGATGTCTGCAAAGGCTGTCTTCTTGTGCAGGGCAATGGGCTGTTGGCCGCCGTCAGTCCCCTCCCTGGTGTCCCTCTTCATCCTAGTCCATGGGCCCACCTCTGGGTCTGAGATGAACTTCCAGATGACCCATACCCATGAGGTGTGACATTGCAGAGGTGTATAGAACTCTGGGGCAATCTCACGTAGCTGCAACACAAGTAGTAAGTCAATGCTCTTCTGCTGAAAAGAAGCTGCACTCACCACGCAGATTGCTGGTGTGGATGCACATATAGGCTCGACAGTGAGCAACCAGAAACATGGCAAGATGGCCTGTTTGCAGGTGGCATGTGTGATAAGCAAAGATTGAACTTCTCTTTGATTGCCAGAAAGAGGCTGATTAGCATAATGTGCATGCCCACAAAGCCAGCAGTGAAGCTCACCGCATGTAATCGCGTCTGAGGGATCTGTGGGAAGTCATGGTGCTCATTGTGGTAGCCCACATTGTATGTGAAACAATTGAGCGGCCCATAGTATGAATACGTCTCCTGACCCTACAGATACAACAGTAAATAGCATAAGCAATGCTGCGCTATATGCATCTGAATGACTTGCTGCACACCATCACTGTGTGAGAAAATTGCACCCTGCTCATGCCATATGTGTTGCACTGACGATATGGCAGCTATACAAGGACTATGGTATCACTGCATGGCGGTACAGTACTGTGTTACTGCTGTACAACTCACAGGGAAGGTCACACATTGCTGCAACACCAGGACAGTGCCTGCCAACATGCCAGAATAGGCCAACAGCATCACAGTCGATGTTAATACTATAGCAGATCGTTCGCATTCCAAACAGCACCAGCAGCAGATGAGCTGCAGACCTACCGTCACAAACATGTAGTGCTCCTGGATCAGGTGGCCAGCAATGGGGTGCAATCCACCACCGAACACTGTCCCCAGCAGCAGGTACAGCAGACTCTTGAACCCCAAGGTGTACAGCAAAACCCCATCAAAGGACAGCACCAACCCCCAATTGATCACATCAGCCAAACCTACAGGCTTTGGCCTGATGATCAGTGGCCTGATGCCGTACACTAGGATGTACACTATCATCCAGCCGATCTTGGCTAATGTGTGAACAATCACATTTGCTTCAATGCTGGTGGGTAGGTCTACATCCCATCCCTCCACTCCCTACAGGGCGGGCTATGAGTCAGGAGTCTGCCTTTGCAAGCTAACATGCTGTATGACGAGCTGCACAACACAAGCATGGCAAAGCACTGTCAATTGGTTGCGACCTTCACAGAGCACGCATGCGTGGTGATCAGTGTGTAAGTTGTTCAAGCTGCTGGTAGACTGCTAAGTGCTATATGCAGTAACAGTGCATGGCAGCAGCAGGAACCGTGTTCTGGGAAGGAAACAGGAATAGCAGGCCAATATAATGTGGCTCACCAGGTGAGAGTGGTGCTCCTGGTGATATTGCCTGAACTTGGTGGCAACTGGCACAACAATAGGGCAGTTGGATGCAACTGCCAGGACCTTGTTCCAAAATGGCTTTCTCAGAGCCAGAAAATGGCTGATCTCATGTTGCGCTGACAACAGGTTCTGGTTGCAGGTGCCACTGACAGTGTACGCCACAACAAGAACCTTCCACCAGGGAAGATTCCGCACGTGATACGCCATGACGAACTGGATTGCCATGACAAGCATGACCTGCAACATCACAGTCAGTTGCCGGTTGCATGAGTTGAACAAATACCAACCAGCTGAACAGTTCTCAAGTAGGCATGTATGCCAGCGTAAGACTTGTAGCTGAAAGACTGAAGTGAGCAAAGTAAAGAATCAAAGGCCTACCTGATAAGCTGTCTTGTTGTCATAGCCATACAATTTGCGGACTTGATTTCCATACTTTGCCAGAACTGCCTTTCGCCTCTGTGCATGGGGCTCGTTACTGTCTACCCAGAAAAACTCGTCTTGGTGCATCTCGGGCATG
>JAABUO010003169.1_pt1 | contig 19714 bp, 14 predicted proteins | sample 5559291 | NCBI WGS metagenome assembly JAABUO01 (sample SAMN10711878, study PRJNA513372) | rock metagenome | isolation source: Antarctica rocks | place: Antarctica: Victoria Land, Finger Mt sud
ACTGTCTCACCTGCAAGCAAGGCGTTCACAATGAGATTCGCTTTGTGAACCGGCTCTTCCAGGTTGCCGCTTGATTGCAAGCCGAAATGGTTACGCTGCGCCTCAGCGAGTTAATGCAACAGAGCCCAACAGAGCCCCTCGTCCTACACGAACCATTCCAGCACCTGGCGGCATCTACACTCTCGGTCGGAAAGAAGTCGCACGTATTGGGTATGGCGCTCTGCAACTGCGGAATCTCGAATCCGATCCGGATAAAGCTGAGGCACTACTTAGGCGTGCTCTAGATTTGGGTGTTGATCATATCGACACGGCCGAGTTCTATGGCAATGGTTTCGCTAATCGGATAATCCGGAAGGTTCTTGCAGACGGAGATGTGGTCGTCATCGCAAGCAAGGTTGGAGCGGACCCTGAAACCAGCGGCAAAATACCTGTCAAGCTGGCACAGCGGCCGGAGCAGCTCCGAGCGACCGTCGAACAGAACCTCGTCAGCTTGGGCATGGAGCGGATTCCCTTGGTCAACCTGCGAAGAGCAGATATGGGTCCGGGCCTTCAGGCGGAAGGCGACCAGATCGTTGACATCGACGACCAGATGGCCGAAATGCTTGCAATGCGCAAGGAAGGCAAGATCGGCAGCATCGGCCTAAGCGCAGTCAGCCTAGAGAAAGTGGAACGTGTTCTTCCCGCTGGTATAGCGTGCGTTCAGAACGCCTACAGTCTCGTAAATCGAGATTCTGAAAAGCTGTTGTCTTTGTGTCTCGATCACCAAATCGCTTGGGTACCGTTCTTTCCCCTGGGGGGCGCAATGCCTGGCTTGCCGAAGGTTACAGATCAGCCTAAAGTGATCGACATTTCGAAACAGCTCGGGATTACCCCATGACAGCTTGGCCTTGCCTGGCTTCTGCAGCACAGTCCAAATACCTTGCTGATTCCGGGAACAACCGACAACGGTCATTTGGAGGAGAATCTGGCGGCCGGGTCTGTTGTACTCAGCGAAGATTTCTTGTCTGAGCTCAACAGCTTAGTTGTGGCATCTTTGCCGTTATAGCAACTTGCGCATACTGAATCTTGAGACTTGAGCTGTACCACACGAGACCACAAGGGCCACATCCTGTCACTAGCCGTAGATTTGGCCCTTCTCGCATTCCAGCGTTTGTGAGAATGTCAGTTGTCCCTTCGAGGCGGGCGTGAAAGCATCGTATTTGCCCGCAATCCACCGATGCTACGTTGCGTTGGACTATACCCCAGGCGCAAGTTCGAGCAGCAGGAAGTCACGACCAAGAGCCCCCGCCACTTCAGAGCTCATCCGGATACGTTATGCAGCATGAAATGCTGCTTTTCAGCGGACTCCTCGGCCCGCTACGAAGAAGTCCGTTCGCTCCCGCGGCTTCGTCTCCATGTAAAGCGCCAAGCTCGGCAGCCAGAGGTTGCGCCATTCTTTCTCGAAGTAATTGCCGTCCCGTTCCAGAACCGCTTCAAGGATTGTTGTCTCGTCGCTCTCCACGAAGAATCGGAGGTCGAAGAGCGGTGCAATGTCTGGATGAAGAGACGAAGTGCCCTCCACGAGCACCGGACCGTCTGCTAACCTGACCAATCGTGACTCCTGGCTGACGTTCATGCTGCCCCAGTCAAAAGGAAAGTAGCTGCAGCGTCCGCTTTCGGCGAGCTCCTTGACTGCAGCCAGAAACTCACCGTAGCGATAAAAGGCAGAAGGAAAAGACGGCCGGATGTCGTGCGGCCATGCAGACAGAGGCAGAAAGAAATCATCGACCGCTATGCACTGAAACCCGGCAGTTTCAACAATTTCTCCCGCCAAGGTAGATTTACCCGAGCATGGCAGGCCGTCCACGGCAAGCAGCCGAGTGCCGCGGCGGCGGGCCAGAGCACACGCTTCACCGAAGGAAAGCATGAATGGAAACCTCCAGAGTGCTGATCCACTTTCCTCACGAGACGGGATTTCAAGGTCGTTAGCCCGCTCTGCTCGATCGCAATAACGTCCGCCTTGACTATAGCCTCTCGCCTGGGATGCACGTGTTATTGAGGTATACCCTAACGACGCACCATGCAGAGCCACTTGTTTGAGTCGGAACTGCCGGAGTGATAGTGGCGTATATGCTCGCACGATGATCGCGCTCAAACCGTTAAGACAGGCCCATTTCTTTCAAGTGACCCATGACCACCAAACCTTTTCACAGCTACGTCGTACTGACTCTCCTTCTCATCCCGGCGATTGCTATGACTTGCGATGCTCTATCAGTCTTTCTTGAGCGGCCACTTGCCCTGCTAGCCGTTCAGAAAACCGGACCACAGTGTATGGCGCTCGTGGACCCGACCGCGCCTGTGTCTCCTCAGCTTAGGGGCTTCGATCCTGAGACCGCCGAGGATCTGACGCGAGCCAATTCGACCGCCGCCGCGTTCATGCACTCACACCCAATGGTCTCCGTCACAGTCCTAGACGGGCCTACCTACCTCAAGTGCTTTGGGGTGTCCAACTCCAATAACCAAGCTGGCACGGATGCCATTTTTCTGAACAGCGAGCGGCTTCCCTCCCCTACCCTCCGCGCCGTCGCCGTCGCTCACGAGTTGGTACACGTCGAGCACAGCCACAAAGACACACCACGAGGTCAGCACAACGTTTTTAGGCACCTGTTTGTTAGCGAGGAAGGCGAGGCCCACCTAAGCGATCAGGAGGCCGCTAAAGCCCTCCACACACACTCGCTTAATTCGCCGGTTGAGACCTATCTCTTTGACGTGTTGCCGCTTCCCATCGCGTGTGCACTCTGTATTCTGACGACCTATCTGATTCGGGTTATAAGTGCCGGCAGCTCGCAATCTCATCGACGTTTGCCGGTGTCTGCACAGCTTCCTCTGTAAGGGCGCTCTGGTAAACGGTTACGATCTCCTCCGTTTCGTCCATGACATCGTTTAGAGCTCGCACCAGGACTTCGCTTTTTTCATCACTGACAACCACTTTGGGGTAGTGACCTCAGCAAAGAGCCCGCGTCCCACAAACCCACAGCCTCGACGACCGCATATGGAGGTAATACCCACGCAGGTAGACCGTACCTTGCTACTGCGTAGCATGGCCAGCACGCCAAGTAAGCACTACGTGGCTCACCCGGCTGACAATGAGCGTCATATCTGCCTCCGGAAAGTAGTAAGCATCGACCAATGGCGAACGTGTGGAGACCGACTTCTGATATCTGCCAAGTTTCGCCTTGAACTTTTCTTCATTCCAGGGAGCGTCCGGAAATACGTCTTCTAGCACCCATCTTTGAAGGTTATCTCGGCGTTGGGCAAAGGCCCTCGCTGGCCCTGAAAAGAGAGTGATTGTCCGCTGGGCTTCCAAGTTCTTCGGAAGGCTAGCAATGCTCTTGTTCTCATCCCACTTTGGCCCGACGATCACGCCCGCATCGTAGCTTCCCTTGGGGAGAGCCTTACCGTCCATAGCGTCGTTGTCGTTGATGGCCGTGATCGAGAAGATAGTCGTCGGTCCAGTGACCGTGTGACCTGCTGTGATGTGCCAATGGCCGTGTCATCATCCTTCTGGCCCTGTAGAAAGAGAGAAGCCATTGCCGCTAGTGGAGTCGGCAAGTTGGTAGTGGCGGTGAACTCCACCATTCCAGCCTTTGACAACTTGGCGTCGATTCCGAGCGAAGGATTAGAAGGTAACGTCTTCGCCGGTGGAGTTGGAGGAACACGTAAGCTAGCGGTGTCCTGCGGCCTAACTTCTTCTGGAGTTGTATGAACAGACGGAGCTTGTTGCCTCTTGAAACTACCCCACAGAGCAGGGTCGAGCTTTGCACAAATATAATCCATCATCGAGATATTTGCCATAATTGCCTTCATAAAGGCCAACCGCTGTGCGGGCGTAACTGGGTCTGCCGAGGGGTATACATCTCCAGTCAAAGCCCCGCCGTTGATGCCATAGGTGGTTCCATTCGCCGTGAAACGTGACGGCTGGCAACCCCGGACTTTTCGGACTACCGCCACAACTTAGAACCCCTTCAGACACGCTGAACTATGATTTGACGCTCGCAAACACGCGAGCTTGGAACGCGGATGACGTCCCGGCGTCCCACAACCTACAGCCTCGCGACGAGTGGAAGCGCGTCAGAAAGCGAGATGCTTCGCAGTTCGACTTTCATCAAGATCCCATGTGCGACTTAATCATTTCTGCAGCGATTTTGACACTCAAAATCTTGGCTACCGACAAAACCCAATCGCTCGCTGTCCCTAAGGTTCCGAGGAGAAGTCCTGCTTTAGTTTCGTCTCCTTGTGCTGCTGCACCTTCCGCTGCAACAACGGTACCGATCGCTACGAAGTTCTCGGGTTTATCTCCAGCTCTAGTGAGAAGTTCCCGACGAAGCACTTGCAATTCTGACAACAGTTCACTTGTCGAGCCTGCTTGAACGCTAGACAAGTTTGTTGAATGGTCTATTGAATCGACGTTTACCCGAACATTGCCACCAGAGACGTGGATGGAGTGGCGCGGGGTTAGGCGCGGGCGCGAACCTTCTCGGTAAAACTTGACCTGATAATGCCCTTCTATTCCGTCCGTTCGGGCGTAAAACCCCGGTTCTGTAACGACAAATCTTTCCACAGTTCCGCTCGGAAGGACCCGTTCGATCACATCATCAGGTTCAATACTCACTTTGTCATTAGGGACAAAAATAATTTGTGGCTGAACCATCGCTTTTACGTTTGTTGTCTGTTCACCTGTTCGGCGATGATAGATGGTCACCGTTTCGTTACACATAGTGCTAAGCATTGTGTGGGCCTCCCTTTGTTCCTGCCCTAATGCGTCTTCTGACCGTACGCTTCATTGACCGAGCTCAAAGCTACGCCACGATTTCTAAGCCCTTTCTATCAACCAAAGAAAGCAGCTTGAGAGAGGCTCCCTGTGGGTGCTTTTCTCCGCGCTCCCACTTGCTTACCAGGCTGGGAGTTACGTTGAGATAGGCGGCAAAAACCGTCTGACTGGCCTTCTCACGAGTTCTCAAGGCGCGAATCTTCTTGGGGGTCATCTCCTGAATAGGCGTGAGGCAAAGCACGTCGAACTTGCGCATCGTCTTTTGATCCATTCCCCTGACACGGTGCAGATCGGCCGCTGTCTCGTGAATGGCAGCCAGGGCGTCACTCCGATGTTTCTTCGCCATTGTTTTCCTCCGGCTCTTCCACGTCGAAGAGCGCTCCATCTTCCACTCGCTTTGCAATTTCGGCATCTGTATAGCCGAGGATCACTCCGGCGAGTTCCCGAAACGCCTCCAGTTCCCGGCGATCGATATTGGCAACATCTTTTTTTTCAAACCCGTAGACGTACACAGCGCGATTGTTTTTCTTGAAGAGGATGATCGACCGCGAGCCGCCGGACTTCCCTTCCCCTGCGCGAGCGATGCGCTGCTTAATCACTCCCCCACCAAGATCGGCGTCAACCAGACCATCATTCGCAAGCTGAGCCGCTTTCCAGAGATCGGTGTCAGTGATGCGGGCCTTCTTGGCGAAGCGTACAAACGCCTTGCCTTTGTAGACCGACAGCGTGCTGTATGACGCCGGACTCACGATTTTCAGTGTAGCACTTAGTGCTATAAACGCATGAGATGCGGTTGGAGTGCCCGGCCTGCAACGTCTCGAATTTGCTCGTCATTCCGTTCAGCCGCTCACTAGCAGCATAGCTCCGAAACTACCCTTTATCTCTGCCAGGACAGTGAACTGGAACGTAACAAAGCACAATGGATCGCTCCTTTGGGCGCTCTGAGATGCCTCTGGCACCGCGTCCTTTGCCCTTTCGACCTCGACGTTTGCATTCAATGCCAGAATGCGAGTGCAATTTCGAGAGTGGTAGTTGTTCATCTTCCGAGCAGTCGAACGGTTAGGTTCACGCGTGTATCGGGCGAAAGCACAGGGTTACCCCGACTGCTCTCTGCCGTTTACCAAGGGCTTATCCCCCCATTTCTAAGGAGCCTCTTTGCGACCGTATGGAACGGGCCACGCGTCAGCGCGAAACGGGGAGGCTGGAAGATCTGCCCCATTGACCAGATTACAGATTGGATTGCCGGCCCAAGCATAACGAACAGCTACGGGAACAGGCACCTGAGGACTGGACACGATGACGGTCGAACCCTGAATTACGGCACTTGCGGGCACGAACTTTCGATCAACTCCCGCGATCGCAAAGCCCTGCAAAGATCCGCCGCCATGCGCTGACAACCCGGTTGCATGGGAGAAACGCAAGCGAATGCTGGAGCTCTTCGCTTGTGTGGATGCGAGCAGCGGCCCTGAGTACTCGACCGGGCGACCGTAAACTCCTCCGAGTGCCGATAAAGCGAGGCGCTGACCAACTTCAGCTTTGCGCGGCGGATGCAGATTTCCCGCTTCTCCGAGATCGATGGTGACAACGAGTTCGGTTGCCGGTACGGACTTCGCTGTCAGCAGTTGAGCTTCTCTCAACTCGGCCCAATTTGAGTCCTCAGCATTGAGCTGAGGCTGACCCAGATTCGGCAGTTGCACGATAAGAAACGGAAAATTGCCCTCACCCCACGCTCGCCGCCAACTCCCGATCATTTCGGGGAGAAGCACTCGATACTGGCCAGCTCGATTTGCGTTTCCCTCGCCTTGATACCAGATCGCGCCGCGGATTGTATACTCGGTGATCGGCACAATCATCCCGTTGTAGAGACCAGACGGTGGCCGCTGCCCCTCGCCATGAACACCAGCATCCATATTGATGGCGAACCCTGAGACCTGGTCGAGGGTTAGTGGATGCTTGACTCCCCATCCGGCCTGCCTGAGATCTTGGAATTGAACGGTGAACTTCTGCCATTGCTTTGTCGCACAGACAGGCTGGCTAGAGTAATCGTCACCGTCAACAACCGTCGGGATCGCAAGGTGCGTATGGAAGCAGCCTTTTCCTCGAGCATAGAAATGCAACGCCGAGTAGCCGCTCAGATCTTCGGGAGAATTGTCGGCATGCAAGCTCGCATGGACTGCGGGTACCGCTTCAAGGCTCATTCTTCCCGAAAAATGTGCAGCGTAGGGCGAAGCTCCCTGCCCATGCTCGACCAGCTCCAGCGCTCCCGGAAGTGCAGTCTGCCAATAACCTCCTCCCTTCGTGCGCGCTTCACCATCCTCGAACGCCGACAATTTCTTGGATTTCCCCATGCCGCTTCCAGACGACAAAAGCTGAAAATCGTCAAACTGCAGATCGAAGCTTTCACCGTTTTCGGCAAAGTCTCTTACCACCGGCGGCGTTTGGCGCCAATGATCGACGATGGGCTTGAGCTCAGGCCTGCTTTGGAGGGATTGTGCGTCGGTCCACTCTTCCCCAGTCGAGCCGCTCCAGGAAGACTGGATGATCCCGACAGGAACATTCAGAGCCAGATTTAGATCGCGAGCAAAGTAGTACGCCACAGCGGAAAAGCTTGCTGCCGTCCCGGGATTGCAGAGCGCCCAAGAAGCATCAGTCGAGTGTTGAGGTTCGAGTGCGGAGTGCAATGAAACTTTGAACAACCTGATAGAAGGCCTGTTGGCTCGAAGCAACTCGGCTTCGGCACCGCTCGATCCGGAGAGACTGAAATTCATGTTCGACTGACCCGAAGCTATCCATACCTCACCGATCATGACATCGTGAATAGCGATCGTCGTCTTGCCCTGCACCACAAGCGTAAAAGGGCCTCCGGCTTTCATCGCTGGGAGGGTCGCTGACCATTTGCCGTCCATCGCCGTCTTCGTGGTGGCGCTGTTCCCGGCCAAAGTCACCGAGATAACCTCCAGCGCGTCGGCCGTTCCCCATAGGCGGATAGACTGGTTGCGCTGAAGCACCATGTGATCGGTAATCAGTCCGGGCAAAGTTGGATCAGCCAAGCAATGCTGAAGTGTCACAAAGCCCGTAAGCAGCAGGCCCAAGAGGAAGGCGATATGGTGTCGAGGTATCATTTCGCAGACGTGAAAGGCGAAGCCGGCAGACCCTTCGCGATTATAGAGATTACAGTCAGGGGCCGCTGCCCAGCCGTATCGTACGTAAAGAGGGGAAGGAACATCGCTGCTAGCGACGCGAACGCTGTCGTTCTCAATCGTAGCTATGGCGGGCGCGAACCTCTTGTCCACGCCCGCAACCTCAAACCCGCGCAGTTCGCCCCCTTTTGCCATGAGACCGCCTCCGAGATGATCGAACCACACCAGCATTCGAGTTCCGTTCGGTACAGCCTGCCGAAACAACGGGCCCGAGTCTTCCACCTTTTCGTGATAGGAAATCGCGCGAGCCCAGAGCGCAAGGCGGCGTCCCACATCCTGTTTGTCGGGCGGATGAATTTTGGCAGCATTGCCGATGTCGATGGTGACGGCCATCCCTGTATTGGAGACGGCCAGCGTCTCGAGCTGTGCCTCGCGCACCGCGGGCCAGTCGTCCGCAGATCTGAAATTGGCAATCTGTACGTACAAGAATGGGAAGTCCGCTTGCGACCAGCGCGCACGCCAATCTTTAATCATGGTTTGGAAAAGATGGGCGTATATCGGCGCACGCTCTTGATCCGTGTTGCTTTCGCCCTGGTACCAAATTACTCCGCGCAGTGGCAGCGGTGTCAACGGAGCGATCATTGCGTTGTAGAGCGCCGATGGAGCCCAGGTGGTGGGATCGGGTCGCCAAGGCGGGTCGATGGGTTTCTTTCCCGCTGACTTTGCCTGCGCGATCTCCGCTGCTTCCTCTTTCTGTTGCAGCAGGACGAGAGAGGCATTGTCCATCATGTGAGCGCGCGCAGAGAACACCGGCATCAATGATGAGTCTGAAGTTAGCGCGTCCATACTGGTCCAGGCTTCCGCCGGGGTTCCCCCGAGATCCGATTCGATCAGGCCAATCGGCGCCTGCTCTTTCTCCAGCAGCTCGCGGCCAAAGAAATACGCTACCGCCGAAAAGCCAGTGACACTTTCCGGCGTGCAGGCCACCCATGTTTGCTTTGCCACAAGGTTGTCCACAGGGAAGCCGGAAGAATTCGCTTTCACCTGGAACAGCCGCAGCTTCGGATGGTTCGCGGCAGCGATCTCTGTTGTTGCATTCTGCACGCCTTCCGTCCAGGGAGGATTACTGGCCATCGGAAATTCCATGTTGGACTGTCCCGAGGCGAGCCAGAGGTCCCCGACGAGTATGTCGGTGAAGTCGATCCGATTCTTGCCCTCGATGGACAAAGAAAACGGTCCGCCTCCATCTCCTGGGGGCATATACACGCTCCAGCGCCCCAGCTTGTCGGCTGTCACATCTCCTATGTGCCCACGGAAGCTGACTCGGACTTGCTCGCCCGGCGCGGCTTTTCCCCATAGGTGAACCGGCCTGCCGCGCTGAAGCACCATGTGATCGGCAAGCACGCTCGGCAGGATGACGTCAGCTCGGGCAGTCGAGCAGGCAAGGAGGAGAATTGCTCCGATGCCGACGCTGATTTTGTGATTCCTGTTTCCGTAACTCAATCGTCTCATTTCTCGCACTCTCCATGGATTCTCGGCGGTACTGGCGAGATACTGAAAGCCCGTCAATCAGGCGCATGGCCAAATTGCTGCTTGAACAGGCTAATCATCCAGGACCGATGCGCCATGATGAACGCGGGGTAATCCTGCGGACGAGAAGGATCGAAAGAAGGCCCGCTCCAGTTGATTTGGGGCGAATTGGACGGTGGAACGGCAGCGCTCCCGTTTTTGAAATCCTCCGGCGGATCGGTGACCGCTCCAACGTATTTGTTGCCGGTATACGAGATATTGATTGCCGGCCCCCAGCCGGGTGCGAGCACGTAGGTGCCATCTGGATTTCGCGCGATAGAATGCCCGAAACGAAGTGTCCCTTCATGCACATAGAAGGTGTTGTCTCGGAAAATTGCGTTCCGTGACCAGCCCAACCAATCGCTTACCAGCATTTGGACATCGTGGCCTGGTCCGACATAGAAGGCGTTATCTTCAACCTTTACATCGTCAGCACCGCTGAGGTTAATGAGTCGGGTATGATCGTTACGACTAATGTTGAATCGGACAACCGTACTACTGTTGCCAAGGTTCGATTGCGGCTCACGTTTCACCGGTGTGCAGATGAGCATGAAGCCGCCCTCGTTATCGTGCCCGTAGTTGTATTCGAATCGTGTGTTGCGGGAATTGTAGTCGGAATCGAAGCCTTCGCCATCGTGGGTGCCGCGTGTTTCCGATGCCTCGTTGAGACGAAGCAACGTATTATCGGTGCTCCACTGCCAGATGCCTGCGTTGTAGTCGGTAGACCGCTGGTTGCACTTGCGAGCGATGTTATGCTCCACGAGGGCCCCGTTCGTCGCCCAAGGCACAATGCCGTCGCCGCCTATGTCTTCGACATAGTTGTCGCGAATAACGACGTGCAGGCTGGGAAACCAATGCAGGCGTGAGGCGTGGTAACTCTCTGCCACAATGCCCGACCGGTCGACCTTCCATACCACGTTCCGCTCAATCGTCAGTCCATCGAAACGGCTCGGGACCTTGTCGCCGTTTGTGCGGAAAACGATGCCGCCATTGTCTTTCTTCTGGTTGGTGCCGTTCACATCGTGAATATAGAGGTCGGCAATAACGATGTGCCGTGCAGTCCCGAAGTTGTCGAGAAAGATGTGAAGGCCACGACGGGGAGAGGGCGTCGCACCGTGGTTGGTGATCTCGAGATGATGCAGCTCGATCTGCTGCACGTTGCGCAGAAGGACCGTATCCGGGCTGGTGCCGTCCCCCGAGATACTGGGCATAGCGCCTTCGCCATAGCGGTCGAGTACGATCGGCTTGCCCTCGGAACCCGAGCTCCGGGGAGCGAGTTGCTCGTGCCACAACGACCCGCTCGCCAAAAGGATGCGGTCGCCGGGTCTAAAGTCAGTCGCGTTGACCTTGCCGAGCGTCTTCCAGGCAGCTGATTGCGACGATCCCGGCCTGTTGTCGGCGCCGTGAGCGGAATCAACGTAGTAGGTTGCGGCGTGCATCGGCGCGGACCAGCCGGCCAAGCCTAATCCAAGTATCAGCAGGAGATGCGCTGTGCCTACCATTCGAAGCGTGCACCTAGCTGGCCCCGTCGCGGATCGCCCTGGGTATCGGTGACATGTCCGAAATACTGGCTGCCCAGGGAGAGATCCGGATTAGCCCAGTGATGACGATTCAGGACGTTGAAGAACTCGGCACGCAACGTGACGCGGAAGCGATCGTCCGCTCCGAACCCGAAACGCTTGAGCAGGCTGGCGTCTTCGTTGTAGTACGCAAACGTGTGCCAGCCATCGAAGACGTGGGGGCTGTTGCCGAGTTGACCATCCGCCGGGTTTGTGAAGTTAGCAGGATTGACAAAAAGGCTGCTGGGATTATCCGGATGGATCAGGTCGATCTTCTTGAAGGTGTTCTTGAAGCTGGCGTTTGGGGCCACATCCGTCCAGACTCCGCTCCAGCCAGGGTAGTAGTTCTGCGAGCCGACCGCACCGATCGGAGAGCCGGATCGATAGTCCACGATTGCGCCGACAAGCCAGCCTCCCGCGAGAAGGTTCTGCCAACGGCTGCCGGACAGGTAACGCCGGCCGTGGCCGAAGGGCAGCTCGTAATTGACGTAGCCTTTTACCTCGTGCGGAACGTCGTAGTAGATAAGGTCCGAGGCGTATTTCTTGTACTGATACGGGTCCTGGAAGTAATGGCTGGCACTATACGTATCGACGAACGCAGTATCCGTATTTCCTCGCGTAGCCGATCCGGTATAACTCAGGTCCATGCTGAGGCCGTTCGATGATCGACGGGTTACCTCGACGACGAAGGCCTCGTAGCTTGAGGCACCCAGGGGAGAGTTGACGAAGAACACCGGGCCATAGGTATTGGCAACCTGAGGGAACGGGTTGATCGCCTGGTAAGACGCGCCGCCCCAGCCGGCGTATGGATAGGGAACCCCGGCTGCAGTCGCAGAGCTGGAGTCATAGACGTAATCGAAGACATGCCCCGAGTTATAGAGCTGAGAGTAGCGCTGCCAGGTGGGATAGTTGTAGGGATTGAGCGCCCCGTCGTGGAGCTTGCGGCCGATGTTGCCGATGTAACTAAGCTGCAGCACAGTATTCTTTGCAAACTCATATTGCGCGTTGACATTCCAGTTCTGGGTGTAGCCCATGGTGAGCGAGTTGGGATCCACCGATGCCGGCCCGTACGGAACATACGGCGAGTTGTTGTCTCGGGTAGGGTAGACATCCTTTCCGGGGTAGCCGTTATTCCAGTTGAACTGGTAGCTATTGGACAGCTTGGGCGGCAACACCTGGTTGGTAGCCTGGTAACCGGTGGAAGAGGAGTAGGGCACAGCGCCGTAGCTGTTATTGCCGATTGGCACATAGTAAAGGCCGTAGGAACTGCGCAGCACCACCTTATCGTTTAGCTGGTAGGCAGCGCCGATATGAGGAGAGAATTGCCAGAAGTTCCTGTAAGTTTCAAATGTCTGGTCCGGGCTGGTGAGGTACTGCATCGACCCGGAATATGTGCCGAAGTTGGGGTTCTTCGCATCGGTGGTGAAGTTGGACCAATGTCCATACTTTTCATGCTCCTGGAGCGGGATATCCCAGCGCAGAGCGGCATCGAGGGTCAGCTTCCGGGTCACCTTGATCGTGTCTTCGCCGAAGAAGGCATACTCTTTGCGGCGACCGTATTGGTTGAAAGGCGTGTCTTTGCTGGCGTTGTAGACGTCGCCCAGAAGGAAGTTCGCGAAGCCGAAGCCGGTGACTGACTGAATGGACGACTTCGCCGGTGCACCGCTCAGGTTGCTGAAGTTCAAACGGAGCTCTCCCCCGTTGTAGTCGCTGTTGACCCCCAGACCTCGGAGCTCCAGACCAAGCTTGATGTTGTGGATGCCCCGGACCCAGGTGAGCGTGTCGTTCAGGATCTCGTTATAAGCGACATAGCCGCTCTTCGGCGTGTAGGCATTGCCGATCTGGCCTTCACGTACACCATTGACCGTAGCGCCGAAGGTGATGAGCGGAAAGTTGGGCACGGTCTGGTAGTCGCCAAGACCAATCTGGCCGGGCCAGGAGGTCGTTCCTGTTACAGGAAGGGCCTTATTCTGAAATTGGTTGAAGGTCAGCGAGAAGACATTGAGGAGATTCGGCGTGACCGTATACGTATCGCTGAATCGGTACGCATTCGAGATGGTCGTCTGGACACCGCCGGGCGCGAGCGGCCCGCCATTTTGGCTGCCTGCCTGCCACAGAGCATTTCCGTTTGCGCCCAGATCGCGGTTGGTGCGCGGAGCCAGCGTGTAAATATACGACGCCGAGAGCCGGCTCTTCGTAGTGACATCGAAGTCGTATTTGAAGCTGAGTTGCGTCTGGCGCTGATCCGGGAAGCCATTTCTAAGTGCCGGGTAGTTACCGATCGTGCGATCGCTAAAGGTGGGTTGGTAGTCTTGCGCATACAGTGCGACGATCTTCTGGGATATGGGGCTGATACGGCCCTGCGGGATGATATTGCCGGGAAACACCTTGCCGGTAGGAACAGATCCAGGAAGGCCCGGATCGTAGATTGCGCCGGGATAGATCGGATTGCCTGCCGGATCAATACCGAGCGGCGGCTTGCCAGTCTGCAGCAGCGAGCTGAAGTCACCCGTGAGGAACGCAGTCGTCGGCACGGTCTGCTGACCGTTCGCGACGGAGAAGTCCGATCGCGTAAAGCGCTCGACCGCGCCGAAGATGAACATGCGATTGCGCCAGAGCGGACCGCCCGCGCTGCCGCCGTAGTCGAAGTAGCGGCTTTTTGGCGTGCGGTACTGCTGTGCGTTCGCGGCCGTGGTCGCCGGGTTCTGCGCGTCGTAGTAGGAGCGGAAGTAGTTGTTGTCCCAGGTGTTCGCGTTCAGAAATTCGTTCGCCAGGAAGCCGAAGGCGCTGCCGTGCACGCTGTTGGTGCCGGACTTCAAGCTGAACAGAAAAGTGCCGCCGCCGGTACGCCCAGCCTCCGGTCCGATTCCGGAAGTGTCGACTTGAAACTGGCTGATGGCGTCCATGCTTGGCTCGGATTCTCCGATGTGACCGACACTGCCGGAGTCGCTTGATGTGCCGTCGATCAGCACCTGCTTGCCGAAGGCTTGCGATCCGCCGATATGGCTGGTGTACTCACCGCCTGTCACCGTCGGCGTGATGGAGAATGCGAAGCTTGTTATATCGCGCCCGCCATTGGCGGTAAGCGGGAGGTCAGTGACTACTTGGCTGGTGAGATTGGTCCCGAGTTCAGTTTGAGTCTGCAACGCAGGTGCTGCGGTGACGGTAATGGTCTGATCCTGCGAGCCAACCTCTAGCTTCACGTCGATCTGGGCACGCTGTTGCACCTGGATTGCCACGCCGTTGCGATCGAGCGCCTTGAACTCCGGCCTGGCGTAATGGACCGAGTAGGTGGCGACCGGCAGATTGAGCAGGTTGTAAATACCCGAGGTGTTGGAAACACTCGTAAAGGTAGTGCCGGTTGCAGGATTTGTGGCGGTAACCTGTACGCCTGGGATCACAGCTCCGCTTGGATCGGTGATGGTTCCTGTAATTGCACCCCGGTCTGCCTGCGCCGAGGAAAACATTGGGGTAAAGGCAAGCGCAATCAACGCAACAACACGGGCGATCCTGGAGGGCCGCAGGCGCGGCACGGGACAGATAATGTTTGCAAGATGTGCCATTTGTGTTCGTTTCCTCGGTCCGGGCACAGTATCTGTGTTGAGACGTTTTCCGGAGCAAACGAACATTACTCGCCCAATACAGCAACTTACATCTAACTAAAGTCAGATCGCTCGAAATTTTTAGAGATGGGCCAGTCCTCGCTGCAGCGCAACGAGAACCGCCTGGGTCCGGTCATGCACATTGAGCCGCATCAGAATGACACTAACGTGACACTTCACCGTTCCCTCTGTAATGCCGAGCGCCGAAGCGATCTCGCGGTTGCTCTTTCCACCCACGATCAAGGACAGTACCTCCCGCTCGCGGGCACTCAGTTCAGAACTCGGCGTACGTCCGGCAAGGGCACGCGTTACGGATTGAGGAAGGTACTGGCCTCCGGCGCAGACGCGCCGAAGCGCCCCCAGCAGGACCGTGTGGGGCATCCCTTTGATGATGTAGCCCTTCGCACCAGCTGCCAGCGCTTGGTAGATATCCTCGTCGCCTTCATAGGTGGTGAGGACGACAAAGCGCGCTTCGGGATGGGTGTGCCGTATCGTTCGGATCGCATCGACACCGCTCAGACCCGGCAAACGGAGATCCATCAGGGTCACATCAGGCAAATGGGTTGCGAACGTCTGCACCGCGTCCTCCCCGCTAGCCGCCTGACCTACCACCATCATGTCAGCGCTGGTCTGAATGATCGCTGCGATACCGGCGCGGACGATCGGGTGATCGTCGACAACCAACACCTTGAACTTCCGCTGCATAGCCTCATCCACGATGCACCAACTGTGACGTGGACACATTATCGTGCGGCAATCGTGGAAGCAGCATACGAATCGTTGTGCCCTCGCCCGCAGCGCTGGCAATTAGAAGCTCGCCGCCCAGCTTTTGCGCGCGTTCTCGCATTCCTGCCAGACCGTAATGGAGGTCTGTCGCGGTATACACGGCAGTGGAGTCGAAGCCCAGGCCGTTATCCTGAACTTCGATCAAGAGATTGGTATCAGTAAAATTCACGAGCACCTCGACCTGCGCAGGACGTGCGTGGGTGTGCGCGTTCCACAATGCTTCGCGAACAATCATGAACACCTCGTGCGTGACGCGATGCGGAAGCGGGAATGGGGCGCCCGCGATCGTACAGCCGACCGGCCGGCCAAACTTCGTGTGCATCTGCTGGGTCAGGTCGCGCACGAGAACGCCGACATTTGCCGTATCGGACTCATTATGTCTAAGGTTCCACACTGCGCTTCGCGCTTCGTCGATCGTGGTGCGTACCTGCTCCCTGGCTTGATCAACGAGCTCATGGCTAAGGCTTTCATCGGCGAAGTCTCCGCTCGATACCGCCTCCAGCAGCGAGGACAGGCCGATGCAATCCTGGATAACCGTGTCGTGCATCTCCCGTGCCATGCGATTGCGCTCATCCATCACCGCTTTGAAGCGCATCGAGATCTGGCGCAACCGAAGTCGATGAATCCCCAGAACAGCCAGCGACAGCGCACCGAGACACGTCAACAGAAACCATACGGTGCGGTAGAAGTGTGGGCGTTGTACGATCTCAATGGTCGCCTCCGAAGTTACCGCAGGGTTGCTGATCTCATAGGCCGCAACCCGGAATCGATACTGGCCGGGGGGCAGGTTGGTGTAGTAGGCCGTTCGACGTGTGAAGGCCTCGCTCCAGTCAGGATCGAATCCTTCGAGCTTGTATCGGTAGCGGAGCGCCTCCTGCGACCGCAGCAGAATCGCTGCAAAAGAGATCTCCAGTCGGCCATCACCTGGGGCAATCTCAACTTTCGGCTTCACCGGAAGTTCCGAACCTCCGGCCACAACACGCTCGATCGCCACTGGGAAAATAGGCCGATCGGGAGGAGGATCGTGCGGAATCTGGATATGAACCGGCCCTTTGTTGCTCGGAAACCAGACCTCCTGTTGCGAACTGATAAATCCGGCCGGCTGCATTCCCCCGAACAGTTCCGCCGATTCAAATTCCTGCGAAATAGGATAGAGAGTGAGACCGAGAGGAACGTTTGCACTCTGCCCGATTGACCGTTCAATCGAATGCCAATCCACCCGGGAGACCTCATTTGGACCGCTCAACCAGAGATGTGAGGAACTGTCTTCGAGAATTTGATAGATGATGTTGCCAGCCAAGCCTTGCATGGTTGTAAGCTGGGCGAGTTTTCCTCCGTGAAGACTATATAGCCCGTTGCTGGTGGCGAACCAAAGGCCTCCGTCTGGATCCTCGTGAATGCTCCAAATCTTCTCGTGTTTTAAACTAGCGATAACCGTGTCGTTCACGAACGCACTGCGGTGAAAGTGGCTGAGCCCCCGGCTCGTGCCGATCCACAGGTCTCCTATGTGGTCTTCAAGCAGGGCGGTCACACTAAAGTAGGCTAGTCCGTTGGGAGTGTTGTAGTTGCTCGTTCCCATTTTCATCAGGTGGCTCAAGCCACCGTCTGTACCGACCCACAGGCTCCCATCACGTGCCTGCAAGAGTACTCGAATGAAATCATTCGCTATCCGCGGACTCGTGAAACGCATCACTTGATCACCAGCGAGATGATAGAGCCCCGCGCCATCTGTGCCGATCCACAGATCGCCCCGGCGGTCCCGAAGAAGGGTGCGGACTCGAACCTTGGGCAGTTGCGGAAACGCCGCCCGCTCCACTCTTCCTCCGCGGATGTGGAACAGGTGAGTGGAGGCAGCCCACACAGAACCATCGTGGTCCTGATAAATGGTCTCGAACTGGGAATCAGAGGCCTCGGGAAACGGTGTGATGGCAACTTGAGAGCGGCTAAGGCGAAGCAGACCCGCCTGCGTGCCAAGCCACAAATTGTGCTCAGCGTCCTCAGAGATCGCCAAGACCGTGTTGCTGGGAAGGAAATTTGATCCGGCAAGCGAAGAGATACCTTCCTTGCTTACGACGTAGATTCCCCGGCCAAGCGTTCCGGCCCATATAGTACCGTCAGATAGTTGCCTAAGCGTCTGCACCGTGCCCTCTACTCCCTTGGTCCTTCGCAAAGCGCCGGACTTCGGCAGGGTATGCAGCCCAGACCATGTGCCAACCCACAAGGTTCCATCCGTTGCTGGCAACAACGCGGTCACCAGATTCAGGCTGGGACCGCCTGGCAGTGGGAACTCGTGCAGTGCCTGTCCTTGGAATTCGAGCAACGTCGTGCCACCAACCCAGACATTGCCCTCAGCATCCTCGACAATGCTCCGAACGAACATGGACGGTACTTGACCTACGGCGTCTACGCGCTTCAGCCTCGCGCCCTCTACTTGGAATAATCCCTGATCGCCGCCTACCCAAATGGCGCCGCGACGGTCTTCAAAGATAGAACGCACAAAACTGTCGGATGAGCCGTCCTCCATGGGATATATACGGAACACCGACGCCTTGTAACGGACCAGCCCTCCCCCTTCCGTGCCGATCCACAAGCCGCCATCGCGTGAAACAGCCAGGCAATTGATGCTGCTTTCCGATAGCCCAGGCGTGTTGGTGTGGTCGTAAACGACGAAATGTGCTCCATCAAAACGAAGCAGACCACCCTTGGTGCCAACCCAAAGATAGCCATCAGGAGTCTGCGCGACGGCCTGCACCGTTTGATCAGGCAGACCATCTTGCGCCCGCCATAGGCGACGTGTGTAGCCGGTACTCAGGTCCGTGTACTCCGTCCCGAAGGCCGGCAGTGCCACAACGAGTATCGCCACCACCCACATCATTACGTACTGGAGTACACGCTTCATCTCGTGCTTCGAAGTATACGAAGCGTGAACACGCCCCGTACCTAAGGAAGCTTGGCCTCTCCGGTCGTCACGTTTAGGGTCCAGTCTCGGGGTGGGGGCAACAGCAATCTGCCGTTTCCGACAACGAGAGGCATCCACAGATAGCGCGAATCCCACAGCTTCTCGGGCTTCCAGACGTCGCCCATGTAGATGACCGCTATATTCTTCGAGCCCTCGACCTTCAGAAGCATGCTGGATTGCGAGCCATAGGTGTTGGCCTCTGGAGGCGCAATCGGAAGGAACTCAGACCACGGCCCGGCGAGGTTTTGCGCCGTCGCATACAGATTTGGGTTTGGCGCCCAACCTGTCATATGTGACCCGAGAACGTAGTACATCCCTCGATAGTGAACCAAAGCGCCGCCTTCGAGTGGAGCCTTGATGAAAGCCACTTGGCTGTTCACACTGAGATAATCATCCGCGAGCTTAGCGATAAAGAAGCCCTTTGTCGGCCGTGCCTCAAAGATGAGATATGCAGTCCCGTCGTCGTCGATGAATTGACCGATATCCCTACTCTCCTGATCGAGCGGACGGAAGCTCTTAAGGTACTTGTAGTCGCCGTCTACGGTATCGCTCACTGCAACCGCCACCCGCGCGAGTTTGTAGCTGGCGTCGTCGAGATGCGCGTACAGGACGAACCGTTTTGACTTCGCATTATAGAACACCTTCGGCCGCTCCAGCACCCACTTCGGGCCAAGATGCTCGGGATCCGCGAGCTTCAATATCTGATGACGAAACGTCCAATGCACCAGATCTTTGGAGGAGTAACAGGAGACGTACCGCTTGTCCAGGTCATTGCTTGGGCTTCGATCTTCCCCAAACCAGTAATACTCGTCACCAAGCCGGAGAATCCCTCCGCCGTGTGCCTGAATCTGCACTCCACGCGTGTCGATCCAACGCTCTCCGGGTCTTATAACGCCCGATGCCGCGTGACAGTATGAGACGAACCAACACAACACCGACAGTGTCAAGGTCACTCCAATGTTGATGGAAGACGAGCGCGCTTCTTGCATTTCACTCCTCGGTTAGATGTTCTTTGCTCAACGTGAAGTGCTACAAAGGGCATCGTAGACGACGACGTACAGGCTCCGCATCTGTCGAAAGTAAGATCAGATCCGAACTTAGCGTCTTCCTAAGGACCACCAGCGTGTCCTCGTGCGCAGCGGTCCGTCTAAGCTATTTGCGTGGCTCTGTTGCATTAACTCGCTGAGGCGCAGCGTAACCATTTCGGCTTGCAATCAAGCGGCAACCTGGAAGAGCCGGTTCACAAAGCGAATCTCATTGTGAACGCCTTGCTTGCAGGTGAGACAGTG
>JAABUO010003171.1_pt1 | contig 19706 bp, 29 predicted proteins | sample 5559291 | NCBI WGS metagenome assembly JAABUO01 (sample SAMN10711878, study PRJNA513372) | rock metagenome | isolation source: Antarctica rocks | place: Antarctica: Victoria Land, Finger Mt sud
TGCGCCCTGCGCGAGCTATGCTTTGTCCTTCCTGGCACTCGACGCGCTGGCCTCAGCCACAGCAAGTCCGAGCAGGCGCTGCAGCTCCGGCAGCACGTGCGCCTGTATGCTGGGCCGCGCGCTGGGCGCCTGATGCATGCACCTGCGCGTGGCTGTCACGCATGCTGCTCACTGCCAGGCAGCGGTGCATGCCAGGGGTCATGGCAACACAAACTTCAGCAGGAGCGCTGCTGCATATAACAGTAAACATGTAGTCACGCCGTGCGGGCATCCCGGCACAGGAAACCTGCTCATCCTGTAGTTTACATGCCCTGCAGCTGGTGACCTGCCCCAAAACAGTAGGCGCCAGCGCAGGCGTACCCACAGGCCATTCCATAGTGCGGCCGAGGTGCAGCATACAACCGCGCGCACTGCCAGGCTGCAAGTCAGCGTACAGCCTCGCTGCACGGTAGCAGGCCCCCAGGCACATAACACAGCCTCCTCCACCCCTTGCCGAGCATGCAGCGCGCACCGCAGCGCCAGGCGCGCGAGGTCGGCCGCCTGCGCCGCAGGCCAGGCGCCAGCGCAGGGGTCCGCGAGCCGCTCGGCGCCGCCGCCGCCGGCGCGCAGCACGGCCGCCGCGTGCGCCGCCAGGCCGCCCGCCTCAGACGCGGCCAGCAGCTGCAGCAGCGTCAGCCCGAAAGCGTACACGTCCGCGGCCTGGGAGACTGGCGCACCCGCCAGGGCCTCCGGCGCCGCGTAGGCGGCCGGCGCGCTCGCCGCCACCGCCTGCCGTCACGCAACCTCTGTGCTGTTGCAATCCGTCATGGCGCGTCCTTCATCACATGGACATAAGTGCCTCGCATCAGCAGCGGCGGCCCGAACGCAAGAAGCACTGGCGCGGGCGGCACGCCGGCTGCACACTGGGCGCGTGCGCTGTGAAACGTGCTCCGCATGTCGCACGCCGTCGCGCTCGCTGCCGCTGTCACTTGCTATCGCGCATTGCCGCTGCTCCAAGCTCCACTCGCAGCTGGGGTCAGCGCGAGGCCGGTACTTGCATTGGGAAGCGGACCTGGCGGCGGCCACACCAGGCATACCTGGCCTTCATGTGGGAGACGGTATGCGGTGCATCGACCTTCAGAGCGGCGCTGTGCCCATACAGGCGGCGGGCTAGCGCAGGCCTCAATGAGGAGGCTACAGTGAGAGCGCAGCCTCCAAACAGAGGCGGCGCGCTGGCGCCCGCGCTCTCACTCGAACCTCCTCTTTGAGGGCTGCGCCAGCCCGCCGCTCGTGCAGCCACAGCGCCGCTCAGTAGGTTGACGCACCGCATGCCATCGCCCGCATGAATGCAAGGTATGCCTTGGTGACGGCCATCGGCCGCAGAAAGCGACATGGCCAGCAGTGACATAAGAACTAGCAACCACCAGTCCGCATTGCTGCCGAGGCGCGCCAAGGCACATTGTATCGCCGCTGTACTGGCCGACTCCTGCACTTCCATCGGGGCACCAATCTTGGGCCACAGAGCCATGCTGCTTCCTGCATGCGGCCATGGTGAGGCCGCGCGCAGCGGGGGACGCCGCGCACCGCGTCCAGGCCGCACAGCAGCGCCGCCGCGGGCGCAGACGCCAGCCGCGCGGCGGCCGCGCTGCCACGGCCGCCTGCCGGCACGTCCAGCAGCACCGTGCTTGGCCGCACCTGCCGCGCATGCGGAGGGCCGCACGTCGCGCGCGCCTGACAAAGGTACCGCTGTGATTGTAGGTGGGACACTCTATGACAGCAGGTCGCCAGCCTTGCAGTATGTAGAGTAACACCTACTATTCTTGCAGATCACGGAATGTGTCATGGCTCTGCATGTGGATGCTATCTGGCACTCAGCTGCTCCAAGATGTTGCCGTGTTGCTGACCACATGTAGCCAAACAGAACAGCCTGTCCAGACTGATGTCCCCATGCAAGCGGACAGGGGCTTGGGAGCGCGGCGCGCACAGCGCCGTGCGCGAGACCGGCCGCGTGCAGTGCGGCGAGGCCGGCCGCCGCGTCGGCCGCGACGCGCAGGCGCGCCGCGGCCGGCAGCCGCACGGGCTGCTGCGCGCCGTGCGGCGCGCGGCTGTGCAGCGCGTCCAGCAGGCTGCCAGCCTGTCGCCGCCCCAGGATGACCAACGTCACATGAGAAAGACCTTGACGGACCGTGCTGGCATTTGAATCCCAGCTGCAGAGCCTCGCTGCAGCCACCCTGCTTCAAGGTCACCATTCAGCCCGGCGCGCGAGCAGCACTCGCCTGTGAGCAGCTTGGCAAACACAAGCGACTGGCCTAGCACTACAGCTCCCAGCTCCAGGAGCTCCTGACCCCACTGCAGACCCTTCAAGCTCTCCAAGCTGCTTCCCGTACGTGCGGCTGAGGGCGCGCACAGCCGGCAGCGCGTACACGAGCGCGCCCGCCTCGGGACACGCGCCCAGCAGCCGCGCCAGGCCGGCCGGCGGCAGGCGCGCGAGCGCCGCCGCCGCGCCCAGCAGCGGCGTCGCGCCCGCCTGGCGCCGCCCGCAGCCGCCGCCCTGCTGCGCGGCCTCCGCGTGGGTGACCGCGGGCGCGTCCGCGGCGGCCGCCGCAACCTGGTCGCTGCGGGCCAGCGGCAGCGCCCACAGCGCGACCGGGCGGCCGTGCAGCGCGCCGAGGCTGACCGCGGCACCCGCGCAGGCGGCGTCCAGGCGCGCGGGCTGCGGCGCGCCGGCGCCGGCGCCCAGGTCCTGGAGGCTGCGTGCGCGCGGCGCTTCAGGCCGGTGCTTCAACCCATTGCATTGTGCAGCGCGCCAGGCCGGGTCTCTCAAGGAGCACGGGCCATGGTGTGCTGCAGGCGAATCAGGCCCGCAGCCGTTTGATCAAGGGTAGGCATTCTGCAAGCAGCGCAGGACAGAGAAGCTCAGCAGCATGCGAGTCGAAGGCAGCCCTGTCCACAGACACTGGTCCTCTGCCCTCACGACTCTGCCGACCCACCTTTAATATCCGGACATCTCACCCCACAGCAAGCAGCGCCGCAGCATGGTCCTGTCATGTGATTACCACAAAAAAAAGGTGCCAAGCGTCTGCGGCAATACATGTGGCGCATGTGTGACAAATATGTAAAAGACAAGCGCATAGCACTTACCTGTACACGGCTGTCCGAGGGGCCGCGTCGGCATCCCTGTCAGAGTCCGAGTCTGTGCTGCCCTGCGGCAGCCCGAAGCGGCGCAGCGCCGCACCGCCGGCAGCGCCCCATGCGCCGTCAGCAGCCGCGCCGCGCGCGGCGCTCTTGCCGTCCGCCACGACCCGGCCCGCTTGGCCGCCGGCCCCCGCGCCTCCCGCCGCCTGCTCGGCGCTGCAGGAGCCTGCTCCGCGCTCCGCTCCCGCGGGCGCAGCAGGCAGGCTTTGGCCAGCGCATCCGCTGTCCGGCTCAGCATCACCCGCGGCGGCCCAGCGCGCCCAGCCGGCCGCGTGCGCCGCCAGGCCCGCCGCAACGCGCGCCGGCAGCCAGGCTGCGGACGCCAGCGTGCTGAGCAGGCCCTCCGCGGGCCCTTGCGGCCGCTGCTCGCCGCCTGGGTCGTCCACTGCGGCGCCAGCGCTGCCAGCGCTCGCCGCTGCGCCGCCGGCGGAGCCGTGCAGGAGCGGGTAGGCGCGCGGCCCTGCGGCGCCGCACAGCGGCAGCGGCAGCGGCGGCGCGGACGGCGCAGCCGAGGCGCCCGGGCCCAGCCTCGACCCCGGCCCGGGGCGCGCAGCGCCGCGCGCCTCGGCGGCCCGCAGCAGCGCTACCGGCTCGCCGCCGCCGCCGCGCTCGGCCGCAAGCTGCGCGGGGGTGCGGCCGCGGCGGTCGCGCGCGCGCGGGTCCGCGCCGGCCGCCAGCAGCGCGCGCAGGCAGCGCGCGCTCGCGGCGCCGGCGGCGGCATCGTGCAGCGGCGTGGCGCCGTCCGCGTCGCACGCGTCCGGGTCCGCGCCCGCCGCAAGCAGCAGCTGCAGCGCGCCGCTGTGGCCCTTCCAGGCCGCAAGGTGCGCTGCCGTGGTGCCTCCCTGCGTGGCACCGTTGAGCGTGTCAGGCGCAGGTCAGGATGCTCACTTGACAGACAAATGAAAAAGCATGGTGCATGGGCCTTTGATTTCGTTTGAGGAGCAGACCGACGCCGCCTGGCGCACAGCTTTGCAGACAGGGCGCTCAGTGGGAGCGCATTCAGGCGGGGCTCGTGCAGTCGGGGGCATGCCTGGAATGCGAGGCTGGCCACCGCTCTGTGCTGCAGCAGGTGCTGGACCACTCCTTCGTGGCCCTGCGCGGCGGCGCGGTGCAGCGCGGTGCAGCCGCAGGCGTCGCGCGCGTCCACCTGCGCCGCTCCAGCTAAGGCATACGACGCGCATAGGATGCATAGGATGTTGTGCTGAGCTGCCGCTTCTGGAGCAGCAACGCAGCTAGCTAGGCACCCGAGCTGGGCCTTACTGCAAGGGCTGCCAGCCATGTGCAAACTCGCAAGTTCAACGCTGGCTAACGTTTTGAGAGACCAAGGTGTTTTGTGGTGGCGGAGCACGGCTGTGGTGCAACGGGACGGTGCACCTCGGTAGCGCAGCTGCACAGGAGCGCCGAGACTGTCCTGTTGTCGCCGCTCAGAGCAGCCAGGTGCAGCGGCAGCCGGCCTTCCCCGTCTGGCTGCGCCTGGGCGCCGTACTCCAGCAGCGCTGCCACCACGCCGGCGTGGCCCCCAGCGGCGGCGAAATGCAAGGCCGTCCAACCTGTATGCGGGGCAAAGCCCGCAGTGCTTTCTCCTTCAGAAGCATGTAGTAGAATATGTCTAGTGCGATACAGCAGGCAAGGGACGGTTGTCGAGAGGGCACACCGTCCTGATCGCATGCGTCAATGCTGCACCCCCGGGCACCCGCGGCCAGCATTTTGCACGTAGCGGCATCGCCTCGCGCTGCTGCCTCCAGCAGCGCACTCTGCTGGTTACCCATCCCTGGTAGGAGCAGTTATGTAATCAAGGTTCCAGGCCTTGCAGTCCCGGCCCTTGCTGTGCAGCAGGAACAGGATGTGCGGCCCATACGACACTCATCATTTGCTCCCTGCACTTCCATCCAGCGAATGAATGAACTCAGCAGGCTCCTTGATCAGGGGTGTGGCTTACCCCGACACTCCCTGGCTAGCCTCGACTCGGCCTAGCTGACTGGTCAGCCATCTGCGTGTGAAGCCGCAGAGCCGTGCAGCAGGACTAACAGCTTTGTGGTGGCATATCCAAGGTGCTGACGAGCAGCACAGAAAGTCCAAGGCAGGCCGCTTCTCAAGTGACTGCGCGATATGTCCCTATCAACGACGTGCGCATATCCACAGCCAGTTGTCTGCTGGCGGTGCGGCTGCGAGCGGGGCGCGCCTGCACCCAGGCCTGCTGCGCCGCGGGCTGCTTGGCGGCTGTCACGTGCGCCGCTGCTTGCAACGGCAGCGGTTTCCACTGCGGGAGCACTGGGCATGGACGTGGGTATAGACATTGCACGACAGTCTGCTGTCTCAAGCCACGCTGCATCCCTGGCTGTGCATAGTGCTGTCACTGCGTGGCGGCGGCAGCCACAGGCGACGGCCCGTGCCTGCAGGGCAGACAGCCTTGTGACCAGCACCTTTCCGTGCTTTTGAAGCTGGCTGTTTGCGCGACGGCAACAGGCAGCGCCAGGGGCCCGCCTGCGCTCCGGGCAGCCAGCCTGGGCACGGAGGGCGAGGCGCCAGAGCAGGTCAAGGAGCGCCGGCTGCGGGAGAGCCAGCGCGTGGAGGAGCGCGTGCACGTCGTGTTCAGCTACGATGAGTTCCGGCAGGAGCTCCAGCAGGCGCGCCCCCGCTGTCCGCAGGACACTCAAGCGTTTTTGGCACGTGAGCGCCGCAGCCTGCTGTGTTTGAGCAGGCGGCTCGAGCGGTCCTGCGTGCCTTGTATGGAAGCGCTGCAGGCAGAAAAAAACATTGCTGGTTGTGTCCAAGCTACAGAAATTAGAGAAGTGCTGGTCGTGTCCAAGCTAGACAGGTGTAAGCGCAGACCGTCCTAGCCCCACTCCTGCAACCGGAGGTCAGGCAGCTGCGCCGGGGGCAAGGGCGCCGCCGCGCGTGCCGAGGCGCGCTGTGGCCGCGCAGGCAGGGCACCAGCTGGTGGTGCTGGAGGTGGAGAGCAGCGAGACGTGCGACTCGGGCCTGGGCGAGGAGCCCGAGTTGCACTGGCGCGAGGACCGCGCGGCCGCGCTGGCGCGCTGCGCCGGCGTGAAGCATGTGCTGCAGCGCACCGCGCGCGACTCGCCCGATGTGCGCTTCCTCACGCTCGAGGCGCGCGGCCCGCCACGCCAGTGACGTGTTCAGTCCTCAGTCCTGGCCACATGGGCCACGCCGCCCTGGCTGCGGCCGTCCTGCGGGCGGCGCTGGCGCTCGGCGTGTGCTGCAGCGCACCGCGTGCACCCCCCGAATGCGCGCAGCCTTGTGGTAGGGGGCCCCCGGAAGCAAGGCGCAATATGTGGCGGAGCCCGCTCAGCAGGCGGCAGGGCAGCTGCCGCAGCACGAGCGCGCGCAGCTGTGACCGTTGCGGGAATGACGGACCGCGGCGGACGCGCGTCTGAGCCCGGGCTAAGGAGGGCGCGCGAGCCCGGGCTAAGGAGCGCGCGCGCGCGCGCGCAGGCGGACACGGACGAGGGCCAGGCGGCGTGCGACCGCCTGGGCGTGGACGTGCTGCCGACGCTGCAGTTCTGGCGCGACGGCGCCAAGCTCTGGGAGCACCGCGGCATCATCGAGCTGGACCAGGACCTGGCCGAGGGTGCGCGCGGCGGGCCCTGCGCTGGCTGCCGCACCTGCACTTGTGCCTGGGTGTGTCTGGACTTGTGTGGCTGACACAGTGCAGGCTCACCTGTGAGCACCGTCCTTGTAAGTCTGTGAGCACCCTCCTCATAAGTCATGCGTGACCCATGTGCGCTGGACGTGCAGGGGTGCTGTACTATGGAGGCTCTGAGACGCTCGTCAAGGTGCGTGCGCGCCGGGTGCTGCGTCGTCGGACAAGCCCCAGCACCTGTTGTTCATATTGCAGATGCTTTTGTGGTTTGGTGAGTGCTCGCAGTGCCGGCACTGCATGCTGCACATTCTTCAGGCAGCTGGGTCCTTTCCTGCAGGGTTTGATGGCGCATGCGCACAGTGCAGTGCCGAGCCGAGCAAGGCACCCACCGCATTTGTGCAGTGGACGCTGACGCTGGGCGCGCGACCAGTGCGCCGCGCGAGGCGTGCGCATGCTGAGCGGGGCGCCGCGCGCGCCGCGCAGGAGCTGGCCAGCCGGGGGGACCTGGACGCGTTTGTGAACGGCGCGCGCGACGAGCGCGTGCTGACCGTGGTGGCGGTGACCGCGACCAGCGTGGGCGCGTGCGTGCGCGTGTTCCCCGCGGTTGTCGCGCTGGCCAAGAGCTTTGCCGGCTATGCGACGTTCGGCCGCCTGCTGTACGACGCGGGGCCCGAGGCCGGGGAGCTGGCGGCCGAGCTCAACGTGAAGCAGGTGCGCGGCCAGCACGCAATTGTGTCACCTGCATGCAAAGGCCCTGGCAAGCACTGCTGAAAGCGGTCAAGCCCTAGCTGCTGTCTCACTGTGTTTGCATGCAGAGCAATGATCATTCCTGGTGCCGCTCGCGCTGCGCGCCGGCATGGCACGCATGACGATCTTGGGCTGAAGCGCATGCAAGCGTGTGCCATCAGCACCCATGCAACAAGAGGCGCAACAAATTTGCGTCTGTGCCTGCGCCTCGAGGCTCTGCCCGCATAAGCCCCCTGTCACTTGTGCCTGATGACGAGGTGAGCCTCTGCCGCACCATGCCGTCAGCTGCCAGGGTGCTCGTCAGACTCTGCGCTTTCAGCAGCGCATGGCGCGAGCACGCAGCAGACAGCTACGGCGCGCTCGCCCACCGCAGCATGGCCCCTAACCTAACCACTTACCCTGCAACCGCGCAGGTGCCGACCTTCCTGTTCTACCGCAGCGGGCGCCTGGTCGGGCGGCACGTCGGCTCCTCGCGCGCCGACCTGATCGGCCAGATCCTGACGCAGCAGAACGCGGCCGGCGTGGCGCCGCCGCCGCCGCCGACGTCTGCTGCGCGCCCGCGGCGCCGCATCGTGCGCAGCGTGTGACGCGCGTCCGGCAGCGCCGGCAGCCGGCAGCGGCGCATGATGGGCGCCGCGTGCGTCGCATTTGTTCACAGCGTGTGCGTGTTTGGGGGTGGCACCTAGCAGTGGTGCTGTGGCGTGCGCAGCATGGAAGCGGATCCTAGTGGATCCTAGTGGGCGCAGCAGCCAAGATAGTGTTCTGCGGTAAATGCTGCTCTCTGTCCTGTTGCTGCACATTGTCATGTTTGGCAGCATTGCCATGTCGTTGTGCGCTTTGTCTGCGCTCATGCTCGGAGTGGCGCGGTCTTTACTGGATTGTTGACAGGCTTTTTGGCCACTTCTAAGCCGACGATGTTGACGATGTTGTGGCATGTCGGGCTGCGATTGTAATGCAGACAAGCAGCAAGCTGTGTGGTGTGCCAGTGTGCAATATACTGTGTGCCTTTGGTGCCTTGTGGCACAGCAGTGCTTGCCGCAGTTACTACGCGTTGAGTGTGACGCCTGCTCAGCACACTTTTTACAGAGGTTGAACGAGTACACTGAGCGTTACGACACTTCATATGCCCAACTGTGGACCGCAGACGCGTTCTCCCGCTCCATGTCAACAGACTAGGGTGCATGAGCGCAGCACCATAGCGCAGGACCGCTACATGTACAGGTCCCTGCTGCACCATGGTGGACAACATGCCAGCAGTCATGCGATCATGCACTGGGCTCGATCATCTTCTCGGGGCGCACGTACTCCTCAAACTCCTGCTCGTTCACGATGCCCAGCTCCAGCGCCGCCTGCTTGAGCGTCTTTCCCTCCTTGTGCGCCTTCTTGGCGGCCGCCGCCGCTTTGTCGTAGCCCACCTGCTCCGGCGCCGCAGTAGAAACTCACAAGAAGCGCCCGGCAACACTTCTACAATGTAATAAGAGTGACCGCTAGAACAGCATGCCCTCCAAAAGCTGATACGTTATCAGAGGGTGCAGCCTGGCATGCGCAGGGCAGCGGCGGACACGTCGTAGAAACACTCAATGCACGCAAGCTCGCACGCGTCCTTGCCGCGCGCAGCGTGGCACTGCATGCACTGCGTGCACTGCGTGCACAGAGTGCACTGCGCTGCGCGCGGAAGGGCTGCATGTCAGCTCACATGCATACAGTGCTTCTACGACGTGTCCGCCGCTGCCCAGCGCCTGCAGGTCTGCACCCTCTGATATCATACCAGCTGCTGGAGGGCATGCTGTTCTAGCAATCACTCGTACAGTGCCACCTGCCTGCAGTGTCGGTTCTCGAGAGCTGATGCCTTGCTGCACCCGCCCAGCAAGTGCGTGGGCTCAGCGGATCGCTTTCCATCCCATTGGTGCACATACCATCCCCTGTCTCTGCGTGACTGTCATTGATCTTGGTGGTCCCAGCAAGACATAACTTGCGCAAGGAATGGGAATATGGGACGCTGCGCAGGCAAACAGACTGTGGCCTGGCTGCGGCAGCACGCAGCATACTTCCAATACTGGCTTGTTTCCTCACTGCCGGTGTTGCGCGTTGCATGGCCGCCCTGGCCCTACCATGCCCCACATGCACCCGTCCCCCACAACAATGCACACGGGCGAGGCTGGCGGGGCGCGCCTTGTTGTTGAGCGCCGTGACGAGCATGAGCGACTGGTTGAGCAGATGCGCGATGCGGTCCTCCTTGGCGGTGATGCCGGCGACGCAGTTGCTGTTGAAGCTGGCGGCCGCGTCGCCCAGCAGGCGCACCGAGCGCAGCAGGTTGTCGATCAGCACGGGCTTGAACACGTTCAGCTCAAAGTGCCCGCTGCTGCCGGCCATCGCCACCGCAGTCTGGTTGCCCACGACCTGGCCGGGGCGCGGCAGCGCCAGGTGAGCGCGTCCCCAGCGCAGCTCAAGACCACGAAACTGAAGTGCTGCCCGACATCACTGTTTGCTTCACTAATAGAAACCGTACTGGCACAAACCTTTGCTACAACCAGCCTGTTGCATCCTATGGACATGGCGCGCGAGAGGCTGGAGGCGCGGCGAGCGCGCCGCTACCAGTCGCCCAAGAATGAAGCAGTCGTGCAGCAGGGGCCGGGAGGAGCGCGGAGGGGAGCTGGGGCGGGGCCGCGCTCGCCTGGCAGCAGACCATGGTGAGCGCCTCGCACTGCGTCGGGTTGACCTTGCCGGGCATGATGCTGCTGCCGGGCTCATTCTCCGGCAGCGCCAGCTCGCCCAGCCCGCACCGCGGCCCGCTGCCGAGCAGGCGGATGTCGTTGGCCACCTGCGCCCTGCCCTACCCTGCTCAGGGTTCTACTTAAGCCGGCCCTGTTGGCTACCTGTGCATCACCTGTTGGCTACCTGTGCCCTTCCCTACCCTGCTTAGCATCCTTGTGCAGCCTGCACTGCGGCAGCACGGTAGCCAACTCACTCCATGTTGTTGGCTACCTGTGCCCTGCCCTATTCTGCTCAGCATCCTCGTGCAGCTGGCCAATGTGCAAGCCGTCAGGCAGGGCTCCAGTGGCTTGCTCTGTGGGTATCTCGCACCGCAGGCGCTGCCCGGCGGGGAGCAGGCGCGTGCCTTGAACAACGAGACGGCCACCGTGCTGAGCGCGCCGCTGGCCTCCACAATCGCGTCGTGCGCGGCCAGCGCCTCGAACTTGTTGGGCGCCGTCACGAAGGGCAGCCCCGTGTCGTCCGCGACCGCGGCCGCAAACTTCTCGGCAAAACCCTTCTTGGTGTTCAGGCCCGTGCCGACCGCCGTGCCGCCCTGTGCACGCATGCGCGGCCAGTGTGCAAGGAGCGGTCACAGGGCGCAGAGCGCTCCGGGTCAGGCAGCAGATTCGCTGCTGCTGCGCATGCAAGGCCTCGGCAGCTGGCAGACTCGACCAGACGCAGGGAGCAAGCAGTGTAAAGAGATAGGAGGAGGGACCCACACCACTGTCCTGGACTTTTAAGAGCTTATATAGTGCCCTCAAACATACAACTGTACGGATGCTGGTGCTTAGCATGCTTAGCACTGCACGGCCGTCGCCTGCAACATGGCGCAACGTCCGTGGCAGGCGCGCCTGAGCAAGCTGGTACAGGCTCGGCAGCGCACGCTTCACGCGCTCGATGCCGTTTGCGACCTGCGTCGAGAGCCACATTTCAGAGGCTGCGCACAGCGGCTGGCACTAGGCTGCTACGCTCAGCTGGCGCGCCACAACACCCCATTCGGCACATGCATGGCAGGCGCCGCACAAGCGCTAAGAACAGTTGACGTCAACACGTAGGTGTGTGCAGAGCCCAAGCCGCAAGAAGACAGGCGAGGCCCGCCCCGGCGCGCGCGCCTGCGCGGTGTACCCGCCGAACTCCTGGCCCAGCGTCAGCGGCGTGGCGTCCATGCAGTGCGTGCGCCCGATCTTGATGATGTGGCTGAACTCCTGCGCCTTAGCCTCCAGGCCCGCCTGCACCGGCGGCGCGCTCATGCCGCTTGAAATCAACCCTAACCCTATGCCCTAAGCGCCCTTGGTCCCACACGTGTGGAGAGTGGGTGGTGGGCTCGGCCCAGTGGGTGTTGGGCTGCACCCATCTCGCCTCATGCCTGCCCATGCGCATGGGCCTCTCTTGCCACACACCAAAGCAATGCCCGGTCACTCACCGCACGCTCCTGTCAGGTCTACTTCCACGATAACCCAACCACCTTGCCCGCTTGACCTGCACATCACGCATCACAGCGTAGCAGCGCAGCGAAGCAGACTGCCCGACATGTGCCTAGCTGAGCCACTACTCTTGAAAGGAGCCTCACCCGCAGCGCCTCCAGGCTGGGCAGCAGCAGGTTGTTGACCTCCGACGCGGCGGAGATGTGCATCACCTGCGTCCGCGGCCCCGCTCACGCGCAGCCCTGGCCAGGTCGGCTGCCGCCTCACAGCGCTCAGCGCGCGGCGCCCAGCCGCAGCCTGTGGCCTCCCCCAGCACACTCTGACTGCCTCGTGGAGCGCCGAGCGAATGGCAGCGCGCCGCCGCCGCGCCCGCGCATGCGGTCAAGCGAGCGGCAGGACGCACGCCTGCGCTGAGTCGGCGCGCAGGCACCGCAGCAACACGCGCTTCGGGCCCAGATCGCAGGCGCCGTAGACGCGCGCCGCGGCGCACGCGGCTGGGCGGCAGGGAGCCCGCAGGCCGGGCCCGCGCGGGGCCGGGGCGCGCCGTCGGGAACGTGTCGTTGGAGCTCTGGCCCTTGTTGACGTGGTCGTTGGGGTGCACGACGGCCTTGTCGCCGCGCGCGCCGCCCAGCAGCTCGGCCGCGCGATTGGCGATGACCTCGTTCGCGTTCATGTTGCTCTGCGTGCCGCTGCCGGTTTGCCAGACCACCAGCGGGAAGTGCTCCAGCAGCCGGCCCTCCGCCACATGCGCGCACGCGCGCGCTTTATTGCATCATGAACCTACCCTAACCCTATTCTATCCTAACCCTATTCTGCCCTGCCCTGCCCTGCTTTGTTCCCGCTCCATCGAAGCTGCCTGCTGCCGGGTCGCCACAGCAGCTGCTGCTTCCCCGGCTTGCTCGCGCGGCCCTGCTCGCCGCGCGCCCTGCTGCTTTGCCTCTCGCATGCCGCCAGCTTCCCTTATCTGCGAGCGGTCTATGAGCAGACTGCCCGACGCCAACAAGATGAATCAACGTCCTACAGGTGGCAGGCCCAGTGGTGGGCGAGATTAGGCGATGTGCTTGCAACGTGCCAGCTTCGGCCCAGGCCAAGCTCAGCAGCATGATATATGAAAACTCTGTGTGATATGAAAACTCTGTGTGCAGTTGAAGTGGGAAAGAGCGGGCATGCCATGGCATGCCCTGTTGCGCTTACACGCAGAGGCAGCCCCAGTTAGGGCAGCATCACTCAGCAGGTGGAGGGTGCCCTAACCTCGGTTGCAGCCTGCACAATAGCGTCGCCACGCCTCCTGTCCAGCAGACCCATCTCCATGTTGACCTGCGGCGCACGGCACGTCTCAGAGGACCACAGAAGCTCACGAAATAAGCTTTCCCGGTGGACGTGACTGATGCGCGGTGACGTAACAACGAGTCACCGGCGTGCCTTAGCCGCTGCCCTCTTCTGTATGCCGAATGCAGATATGAGGGGCGCCGGCATGCGCTCACGAGGCCCGCCAATCTTAAAGTTCATAAAGGACCGCTGTGTCTGCGCCCCCCAGTACCTGGAAATAGGTGCTGAGAGTGAGTGTATGACTATGTGGCGCTCAGACTCTCAAGCACAAGGCGTTGGCATGCAGCAGATCATACTTAAGAAAATACCGTAAACCCCCAGAACGTGCGCACTTGTCTGCAGGCACCTCCAACGGTCCGAACGTGTCGCTCTCTGTCCGGGTCGCCGCATACCCCCGCAGAAAGTCTGTGCGCTGCACAACCTGTTACTAATGATCGCCAACGTCAGCTGTCTCTTAACTATTGCAGACGCAACAGCTCAGAAGCGCCATGGACAGAACTGGGGCTTACTCAGTGCTGGCAAGTGGGGAGCCATGAGCGGGCATTGCATCAGCTGGTGCGTGCTGGCAGAACAAGCCCGCCGTAGGACCCCCATGGTGTTAACGTATGCCAAGGCCCGCACGGTGCTCAAGCCGTGAGGAAATAAGAGCCAGGTTGAAGGCCAACCTGTGCGAGCTCCGGCACCCTCTCTCAGACCCTTCTTTTCAAACAGCAGTTTGTACCAAGGGAGTTGTGCGGCTGCGGACGAAGAGCAGCAAAGAAGCACCAGGTCACTCGCAAGGGAGCGCGTAGCCAAAGGGGTCGACTGCCTGGCTGCAAGTCTGGAGGCCGGTGCGCGTGCCCTGATTCCCTCTGGTTCTACTGGCCCCTACAGAGGGGCTGGTGCAGGCCTGGCTGGTTGCTCAGCACAGGCGCATGCGCACTTGCTGCATCGCCCGACAGTCTGAGACAATGCTTCACTGCCTGCTCCGCAGCGTCAACACTGCTCAGCCAGCCACCCCTGAAGCACGTGCAACCCTTTGCAGGTGCAGCGACGTGAGCTGTGAGCGCTGCAGCACCTCGCCGCTGACAGTGGGCCGATCGCCCGCAGGCGCCTGCCGCGCAGCATCTGCCAGCTGGCCCAGGCAGCAGAGCAGCCGAAAGCAGCGGCGCTGCTGTCTTGCCGCAAGCAAGCCCTGCAGACAAGCAGGCAAGCAGCCTTTGCGGCGATGTACGCGGCCTAGTGGTGTGCAGGCGTGCGCCAGCTCTCCGGGCTGCGGACCCTAGGCAGCATTCTCGCTGGGGCGCGCCGCGCTGCTTGGACGCCGCGAGCAGCACCTGCCAGGCCTGCCCGCCGTGGCGAGCAGCAACGCGCTCGGCTGAGAGGGCTGAGCAGCAAACAGGGGAGCCGCTCCCGGGCGGCACTACCCTCTGCCGCGGTCCACGCGCGGCGGCACAGGCGCCTGTCCAAGGAGCCAGTGGAGCTTGGCGCTTGAAGCGCTGCCGAGCAGGCGCAGCCGAGGCGCACGATGGAGCAGCGCCTGACCGCGCCCTGCGCGCTCGGCCGCGCGACGCCGCGCCAGCGGCGCGCGCTGCGCCGCTGCCTCACGACGTCCGCCGCCGTCCTCCTCGCGCTCGCAGCGGTCACCGCCGTGGCCGTGCTGGCCAGCGGCCGCGCGGCGCCGCCCGCAGGCCGGGAGCGCGCGCAGGGCCAGGCTGCCCTGGAAACGGCAGCAGGCAGGACGAGTAGGCAGGGCGCGGCCGCGGCCGCGGGGCAGCCCGGACTGGGAGAGGGGGCGGCGGGGAAGCCGAGCGGCGCGGGCGCGGCGCGCGGGAGCGCGCTCGCCGGGCGCGGGCGCCCCACCCTGCTGCAAGGGCGCGCGCCCGCCGCGGGCTCCGCCCCGAGCTTGGTCTTGTCCGCCGCCAACGCCAGCGGATCGGCCCGCACGTCTCGAGCAGACCTGGCGGCCGCGGAGGCGGCCGCGGGCACGTGCGGCGACCTGCGGATACCCAAGGTGCGCGGCGGTAGTGGCGGTCTTGTCGTGTGAGAGCGAGGAACCCATGCTTCAGGCTGCGGTGTTGCTTGCGCATTTTGCATGGCCCCCAATCCACGCGACCTTGCTGGCCTGCTTTGGTCCGATACCACATGCCCGCTTCAGGCTGGCAACAGGTTCGCTCCTGCGCTGCGAGACCTTGGCACACAGGCGCAGCAGCACCGGCAGCCCGAGCTGGTGCACTCGCGTGGTGGCCCGGACATTGCGAGCGCGCGCGGCTGCCGCGCGGCAGCAGGACGGAGGGAACAGCGCCCGCAGCGCGCGCTCGGGCGCCGCGCGCAGGTGGCGCTCATGTTCCTGACGCGCGGCGCGATGCCGCACGAGAGCCTGTGGAAGGTCTGGTTGGGCGCGGCCAACGGGATGCTGCCGCTGCCGGCGGTCGCCGCGGCGGCGTGCGGCGAGCGGGAGGGCACCTGCAACCAGGCCGCGCGCGCCGCGCTGCTGCAGGCGCGCCGCCCGGCCGCGGCCCCCGGCCGGCAAGGCGCAGGGCTGCTGCCATAGGTGCCGTGCAACACGCGGACAGAAACGACCGACGCATGTAAAAAAGGCAAAGCAATTGGCAGGCGGACGCTGACGGGCGCAGCGCGGGGGCCAGGGCGGCGACGGCGCGCGGCTGCGCCTGCGGCAGCACCTCTTCTCGCTGTACATCCACCCGGGGCCGGACGACTTTGGGTACGGGCCGACCAGCCTCTTCCACGGCCGCGTCGTGCCCGGCCGCGTGCAGGCGCGCCCGCCGCCCCCCCGGGGCCCTCTGCGTGCGCGGCCGGGCTCCACTGGGCTCCAGCCCGCTCGCAGTGTCACGTCTGGTTGTTTGCATTGCATATGGAGAGGTTTACTCCGAGTGAGAGTAACCCTCCTGAACGTACCCTTGCTGTCATGTCGCATCTTCTGGCCACATGCATGTTACAGCGCGCTGCGCTCCCCGGACCCGCGAGCGGCAACAGAGGTGAGCGCTTGCGGGCACGCGCGCAGGTGCGCTGGGGTGAGCACTCAATGGTGGAGGCGCTGCGCGCGCTGCTGCGCGCCGCGCTGGCCGAGCCCGCCAACCAGCGCTTCGCGCTGCTGTGCGAGTACACGCTACCGCTGCAGCCGCCGCTGCTGGTGTACGCGCAGCTCATGGCGGAGCCGCGCTCGCGCGTCAACGCCTGCGCACAGTACGGCAACCGCGACCAGGCGCGGCGCCTGCGCGCGCCGGCCGGCTGCGCGCTCGGTTGGCTACCTGCATGGTTAACAGGCGTGCAGACGCGCAGCTCGTATTTGGGGTAGTGTGCGCAAGTGTTGGTGCTGGCCACTGGGGTGCTGCTTTATGGATGATGCCTGTCACACAGCCACGCCCTGGAGGCAGGCCCAGGCTGTGTCGCCAAGCATGCCTGACATGCGAGCCGCGCGCCGCGCAGTCGCGCAACAACACGATGGACCGCTGGACGCCGGCCATGCTGCCGACGGTGCCCGAGGCGCTGTGGCGCAAGAGCCCGCAGTGGGTGGCGCTCAACCGCAAGCACGCCCTGCTGGCCGCGTCAGACACCGTGGTGAACGCGGTCATCCGCGACCACTGCAGCATCGGCTACGACGACCTGCTGGGCCGGTGCGCGCGAGCGCTGCCCATCTGTGCCAGTGCGCGGCTTTGTTTGCGCACACGCCGCCCCTGTTCCCGGCCTGCTGCGGCCCTCTTGCGCATTGCTGCCGGCGTGCAAGTACCCTGCGGGCGTTCGCTCGCATGACCTGTATCAAGCACTTGCACATATGAAGCATACGCATATCAGTGCCACGGCAGCCAAGCATCCCTGGTGCTTGCATGCCTGCTCGTGCGTAATAAGGCCGTCTGAAGGCGCTCGTAGGTGATCGGCCCTAGGCTCTTCCAAGCCCAGAAGCGTAGGTCAGCTGGCAACATGGGCCATGCGGCCCGCGCAGGGAGCGCGACTGCTACAGCGATGAGCACTACGTGCCGGTGCTGCTGGCCGCACACGGCCTGGACAACGAGACGACGTGCGCCGGCGACACCATGTCCGTGCTCTGGAGCGCTGACGCGGGTGCGCGCAACCCTACCCTATGCCCTGTCGCGCTGCACCTTCCCCTTGTGCCCTGTCGGTGTGCGCGGCTTGCACAGCGCGCGCCCAGGTAAGGCCTGGACGTGTGCGCGAGGCGCGCCGGGGGGGCGTGGCGGCCGAGTGCCATGACCATGCTTGAGATGCGCTCGCCTGCCTCCTGGACATGCCCGTCTGGGTGCTGGCAGTCTCACCGGGCAGCTCGGGGCGCGTGCGGGCACCTGCGATGACTCGCTGCCAGCGGCTCGACGCCGCCTGGCGAGCAAGCAGGCCGCTCCGCATGCATGCACGACTGCGCCCCCCGGACATGCTGCCAGGCAGCTGGCGCATCACGTGGGTAGCACCCATGCCCGGCAAGCGCTGCGCATGCGTCGCCGCACGCAGCCTGAAGCAGGCTCGCCGTGATGTCCCTCCCCCGAACGCGCAGGCGACCAGAACGGCAAGCACCCGCGCTCGTACGGGGCGCGCGCGATCACGATCCCGGTGTTCCAGTACCTGCGCCAGGGCTTTGGCGAGGAGCGCGCCGAGTGCGCCAACAGCCGCGCGCTCGCGTGCGCCTCCTCCGCCGCGCCGCCGTCTGCAGTGAGCGGCAGCAGCTTCTCTAGAATTTGCACAGCAGAGGGCAGCCTCTTGCATCACCATATGACTGGACACCGCTTCCGCACCCCAATTGATGATGCGCTGCACTCGCCACCATGCATCACCCGAGTCGGTTGTTCCTACAGGTCTCGCTGGGCGCACACCGCTTGCACGACACCCTGCCGAACAGCAGTGCATGCGCCTCACCTCGCCAGCGGCCTCCAGGGAGCCACCATCATCTGCTGCGCGTGACTCGCTGCCAGCGGGCCGCCTCTTGCGCAGGGGCGCGCGAGAGGTGTTTGTGCACGCCGACGACCTGCCCGCGGTGCGCTGCCCCGCGGCCGCCCGCAGCGCGTGGGACCCGGCGCGCGCGGCCTCCTGCCCGCTGTTCGCGCGCAAATTTGCGCCCGAGGCCGCCGCGCCTGCGTACCGCCTGCTCACCAGCTGCGACGCGGCGCTCGGCATCGCGCCCGCGCCGAGCTGCCAGATGCAGACGGCGTGAGGCGGCGGGGCGGGGACTGGCGAGCCTGCGCGCACCAGCGCGAGGGCGCGCCTCCCCACGCCCGGGCGCTCCGCATGACACGCGCGAGTGGAAACGGCACGCCTGCAGCACCGCGCTGCCCAGCTGCGACGCCGCGCTGGGCGCGGCGGCCATGCTAGGCTGCCGCCTGCACACGACCAGTCCTGTGGCCCACCATGGAAGGCGCTGTCTGCTGGTGAAGCGCACCGCTGCGGCCGGCGCTGGGCTTGTGCCGATTCGCTAGATGTTTAATGGTCTGACCTGGAGGGAGAGCACTTTCTGCAGCTGACTGATGTCGAGCCGCGCTTTGCAGTGATGCAAGACATGCAAGAGTGTGTTCAAGAGGGCGCTCATGAGCTTAGGAGTGGCTCTGTGAAGAAGTTGCTGGGCTTCTTGCCAAGGTTCAAGCCGCCATTGCACCGTCTCGGTGCTGTACAGTCGGGCCCTGCATGCGGTGCCTGTGCCTCACACCTGTCTCTGTGTCTGCATGTCATATGCATGCACGTTCGTAGGCGTCCGCCATGCGAAGTGCAAAGGATATGGCTCAGAAGCACTGAAAAACGCGCAGTCTGCATGTCAGCAAGGTTTGCACCTCCTGTAGCAGGAGTGATGGCTGCCTTAGCACACGGACAGGGCCTGTTGCACATCGAGCACACTGCAGACATACTGCAACGACAACACAAACACGCGTGCAGGTGTTGGCATGCATAGTGCTGCTGGGGAAAGGTCTGCACGTACGGTGGTGAGTGTACGGCCTCCCATCTCCTGTCCAACAACCTTCACCACAGAGTCTGATCCGCTGAGCGGGCACTGAGCCGGCAGTGCACACTTTTACAACCGCATCTGCAGCGCTGTGCCTCCGGCAGCAGCGCATGCGCTCCCCGCGACGCAGACCTTAGTCTGGATGTCTGGATGTCAAAGGGCATGCGCGTGCTGAGCCAGCCAGGCCGGCGCCCGGTCGGCGCTCGTCAGCACGCCCGCGCGCTCAGACCTTGAACTCGCTGGGCTTGCGGTCGCGCAGGTAGTACAGCTTGGCGCGCCGCGCCTTCACGCGCTGCTTCTGCACCACCCGCAGCTCCTGTAGGGTCGGGCAGAACCTGCCGCGCGCCGCGCGCGCCGCTCGCACGCCTGCTGCAGCTTGCCTGGGCACTCTGACAGACCTGAGGCTGCTCGGGCCTGACAGCAGGTCTGCATCGCGTGCATGCGTGGCATGCCAGCCTCTGCTGAACGCATGTGGCAGCACTTCGTTACGCTGCACAGGCTTGCAAGCTTTCGAGGGGACCAGTGCGCGCGCTCTGCAACCATCCACTGGTCCGCCACAGCAGCGGCAGGCACGGCATGCCATGCATGCGTGCCAGCGCATGGCACCCCGCGCCGGCGCGGGCCGGCAGGCGCGCACAGCGGGAAGACGCGCTCGATGTTGCCGCCGCCGGTGATGTTGTTCAGCAGCCGGAAGGAGGTGCGGATGCCGCGGTTGCGGATGGCTATGACGATGCCG
>JAABUO010003172.1_pt1 | contig 19705 bp, 16 predicted proteins | sample 5559291 | NCBI WGS metagenome assembly JAABUO01 (sample SAMN10711878, study PRJNA513372) | rock metagenome | isolation source: Antarctica rocks | place: Antarctica: Victoria Land, Finger Mt sud
TGGGACTTGATTTGTGGTCTCAGTATCGTGTTTTTCCCCTCGCCTAATTGACACGACGGGTGGGCGGTCGGTCCACTTACAAAACCCCGGGAATGATGTCACCGGCTAACATGAATTCCGTGGAATGCAGAAACAGACGTAAAACTAAATCCAGTCGTAAACTTGTAGACTCTTTGGATCTAGAAAGCATGCTTCTTCATCTTCTAATTACTTCCCTCATTCTGCAATATCACTCCAGTCATGCCATGGGATGAATGCTCGACCAGTCGTAGCTCGATCAGTGACATCCGAAAACCAAAACTATAGCAATGCGAATGAAGTGACGTGTTATTCGGCTTGCTTACGCGTACTTGTGCTCTCCTTCTCCTTATCGGAAGGAGGCAGCGAGGAGGTTCGCCATGCGGCCACTGCGGGAGATATTCTAGGCTTCGCAAATGGGTCAAACAAGTTCCTAAGGATGCTACGAAGGCCTTGAAAGAGCATTTGCAATTGGCATGGATGGGTAAAGATCCTAATATCAATGACCCTGCTATCAAAGCGAGCTTAGCCAATTTCTATAATATATACGCTGAGGACCACTTCTATCGCCAAGTACGGGAGAACAGGAAGGTAGAAGAGCTCATTCTCATTTTCGTGTCTTGTGCTACGAAGGAACTACAAAAGCGCTCTCTCCAAGCCCCGATTGACCAGTCCCAGGTTAATACGCAAACGGCGGCTTTCATACAGCTAGTTGTGGAAACTTTAGAAGAATTTGTCGCACACACTAATGTACGGGACATTATAGCGCAGCTTCGGTCTTGGATAGTGAAGTTAAATCAGAGCCAAACCTCCACTTTATCTTCGAGTTTGGATCAAAAGGGCTTTTACGTGAATGATATGCCATTGGTCAAGGCCTTGGGTGCACTTTTTGCGAAGTCGCCCCGCCAACTCCAAGAAGATGTTACGTCTATCAAATTAAGTCAATTAAATCTTGAGGCTTCAGCGTATCTGCGAACCAGATTGCAAAGAGCAAAAGACAATGATTTGAACTTGCATAAATATGCAAGCGAGGAATCAAAGTCAACAGAAATTGTGCACATCAGCTCTTTGCTGAAATGTCTACCTGTGTCTCCAAAACTTCATCCGCCAAATCTAAGTCAAGCCGTGAAAACTGTTGCTCCCTCTAACGACAAAATAATTCAAGACTCAATCACAATTTCAGCACAAGAATCAAGAATTGCTTCTAAGCAGACTCTTGCTGTAAACAAGAGTTCTGCATTGAGAGGCCTTGATCTATCAGCTCCAACGGCAACAATGAATGAGCTAAAGTCTGATTACTCATTTATACCACCTGTTGTTCAGAATGCGATAGCAGAGCTTCTTCGACTTTCCATTCTTCAAACTGATGGTGCACCACCTAGCAAGGAACAGCGTGCGCTTATACTTGATTTTCGTTTCTGGTGGAATGTTTCGGATGCCGAGTATTACAGCATTGTGATGAAAATGCTATGTGATCTTTACGAGAGTAAGCGTCTTGGTACCAAAGGAGTTAAGCAGTATCTGTGTGACATTACCATGGATATCAAAACTATTTCTCCGAGGGATCGAGAAATATTGGCAGTTCATCTTTCGAAGGTATTCAAATTAACCCGTCAGCTACTCTTTGAGTCTCTGAAGATAATCTTCAAGGTCCACAACAGGGTAATTTTTGATCTCGTAGAACTTTTTGAGTTCCTCAGATCGCATCCTCTGTTTGACGAGACAGTGAATATACCAACTCGTCAGTTTGAAGAAACAGTGTGCAAAAGTGCTAGAAAACTCTATATTTCATGGAATGATGATTTCCCTGCAAATGTCGAACCGGTACATATCTCAAACATCATCACTAAAATGCTGAAAGTCTTTGCTAAAACGCGTCAGAAATACCAAAGTCCAATTTTTTCTAACTTGAGTGTTCCTGCCCTCTTGATCGAGTCACAAATGTCTTTATTCTCAAATGATTTGGACCGCATGATGATATTTATGAAGGAAAATTCCGCTAGTGAGAATGACAAGAATGATATTTTCACCATTTACGGCCAGATTGTTGAGCTTAACAAGGCATGCTGCGAATCTGCTCCGAAGAAGCAAGTGGACGTGTCCGCATATTTTACAGCTTATTTGTCAGAATGGCTTCAACGTACTGATGAAAAAATATCTGATTGGGTTCAGAATGCTATCTCACAGGATACTTTTGTTTCGACCGATGAAAACAATAAGCACTCTACCTCCGTGGTCGATATTTTTACGTCTATGCGACATGCATTTGAATTTCTCAAGAACTTGGAATGGAACAATGAATATCAGAATGCTCGTTTTATGACAATGTTGTCTCGCACCTTTTGTTCTGCAATCACTTGTTACTGTGGTGCTTTGAATGTGGGATTTTCGAAAATATGTAACTTGTCCGATGCACTCTCTGTGGACGTACATTCTACCGAAAAGTGGCTGGCGATCGCGAAATTAGCTATTGGAAAGCGCGAAAAGCTCGAGGCGTTCGTTTTTCCAGCCGATTGTTGTGTTAAATTAGACAATATCGAGTACGCAAGGAAAGAATTAGATTTACTTGAAAAGGACATGGAGACTGATGCGATCGCAAGGACTCTAAAAAACCATGGTTATAATGGTATTTCAAAGCAAGGTGTTCAGAGATACACGATCAAGATTGTTGAGGCGGAAGATGTGATATCGACTCAGTCTAGCGCGCCAAAAACCTACGCCACTATGAACGATGATGAAGGTCGCCGACTGCATCGCACAAGGACTGTGTATGCTGGTTCAAACCCCAGGTGGGATGAAACATTTGATGTTAGTACAACGAATAGCCTGTCCCTCCGCTGTCGAGTCTGGAATGAGTCCCGTAATAATGAGAATCACAACCTTGCGGGTGGGTGTGGCTTGAAAGTAGATGTATCACTCTACAAAGACCTCGTCCCACGGCAATTTTGGGTAGAATTGGATACAGGTGGTCGTGTTCTTTTACGAATACACATGGAAGGCGAACGAGACGATATCCACTTTTACTTCGGTCGTGCATTTCAAACTCTCACAAGGACGGAGAGAGAGATGATAAGGCTCATCGTGGACAAGCTTGCGCCTTACATCCGAGAATTCATCTCTACAAGCACCCTAAGAAATCTTGTTGGAGGAAATATGATTCAGTCCGTCTCAAGACTATTAAATTCTACTGGCATATCCAAAGTTCAGTCATCAAAAAGAAGTTTGACCGACCTCGACATTGAAGACTCAATTCAGGTTTTATTGAACCTCTTTAACGATACGTTTGTTACTCTTAACGACAATCTCACGCGCTCAAGCCTTGTCAAGGTAATGATTAAGGTGTGGAAAGAAGTGCTCATTTCAATCGAGGCGTGTGTGTTGCCTTCCTTATTAGACAAGCCATCGACGAAGGTACCTCTAAGCGAAAAGGAGTTTGACGTGGTGTACAAATGGCTTCGAATACTTTATGACTTTTTTAACGCCGAAGGAGATGGTGTGCCAAGAGATGTGTTGCAGTCCACGAAGTATAGTGAAATTTGCTCTATTGCGATGTTCTATTTTGAGTCCACCGAGAGTCTTATCAAAAGCTGCGAAGACGTCGCATTGTTGTCCCTTCGAAACGAAGAGAAATGTACTACACCAACCGGTGGAATGTTACTTTACAGGCAGAAGACAGTCATGCACCATCAAAATTTAGGTACTATTAAACAACGAAAGCAATCGAAGTTCAAAACACCATTGCAGCCGACTGATGATCTTTTATTGCGTATATTACGTATGCGTCCAAATACAGAGAAAGTTGGTTACAAACTTACCAATATTGACTTTTAGTTCCTTCGTGATAAATTCAAACAAAGGAGTCGAATTGCTGCAACTGTGGCTGCAGAGGTTTCGGTCAAGAACCCCATTGTGCTACAGACCTTCTAGTGAAGGCCGTTGGTTTCGGGAACCATATTTGATGGAACAGGTTATGGGTCATAATTTTGTTATCTACATATTCTCATCCTTCTCCGGCTGATCCCTGATATCAAATGTTTGCCTAACAAAGTAAGGCTCATTGAAGCGAAACGTATAGGCAAGGCCACTCAACCCAAGCAATGCGCCAATGCAAATCCCCCAATAACGTAGAGCTTTCCCAGGTGTGGTTATCGTGTGTACATCAGGTGAAAATATAGAAAGTACTTCTGCTTGTTCGGGCATCTATACGATCAGCCAGACAATAAGGACCACCTACCGGATCTTCGAAGTTGCGACCTTCCTGCTGATCATCATACTTCTTGTAAGGGTCTTTCCTCTGCGCGTTTATGTTTGGAATGTCAGAAGGCTCGTCATTGGGAAGGGCGTCGTAAGAAGCATGCCGGGTTGACGTCACGCACCTTTGAGCAATCCTAAGGGTTTGTCTTCGGCAGATTGAAAGCATGTGCGAGCAGCTGATTATAAGGCGGGGCGAGATAGTTGAATCTGGACGTGTTGGATGCAACCAGGGGACCTGGACAAGCAAACACCAACCACATTTGATCAGTAATTTAATCGCTTATATCTCCACAACCAACGGCGTGGGATAAAATCTGAGACCGCTGCGGACTCTGGCTCAAGATTTTCTACCCATTGATACCAGTTATATGACATGTTTCGGGCAGAGCATTAAACAAAGACGCTATGTCGTCGAAAGCAATCCGTTCGAAAAGTAGGCAGATCTCTCGGAAAGGTGGTACTTCCAACACTTCAGAAGCCTTGGACATGCCAAAAATCAAGAATCCACGGAGTGTTGAAGAGGTCGATGGTTTACCCTCGAGTAAGAAGAGAAAACGTGGAACTCTGTCACAAACTTCCCTTATCCTGCAGAAAAGATCTAAAAATGATGGTAATAATGCCGTCAGGTTGGATAAAAATCTGCCACCTAATTCAGAGACGCCGTCAGCGAAACTCCATGTGAATGGCCTGCCCAATGGGAACCAGGTTAGGGTTATAGAGTCCCGTGAAGCTGCTTTGAGTGATACCCGGTTTGAAGCAACACATATTATGGATCAGCATGATGACAAAGTGCGGCAACTGTTTCATTTGGAAAAATTTGTGACAATGGTGGATTACGACCCTGCAACAGCAAAGTCCGACTCCAGTGAAGTTTTCCTGCAATTCAAACAGCCTTTTGAGCTATGGGCCACTGTCGCCGAGAGCAAAAGCGGTGGAGCAACGAGATCTACAAGACGACAGACCCACCAACGAAGTTCAATTGTGGATGGTACGAATGTGGCACTTTCTCAGAAAATTACTCCTACCGTGCAGGCTAAATTGACAAATCACAAACGGCCACATAGTGAACAATCATCATCGAAAAGACCGAAAAATGACCTGCCGAACGAACGGAATGGTATTCGAGAGGCTAACAGAGACACCGAAATTTCGCCAAACTCCAGTGCAATAGTAGTTACTCGAGTCCCGGCGAAAAAGATTCCCAGATTAAAAATTCGTCTAAGGGTACCAACTCCTACAATAACTCATCCTTATCACGTCCCCATACCGAAGAAATTCGAACAATTCCGCGATTATCTATCTTCATTTAAGTCAATTGGTGACGAGGATATATCTCGCGAAGCCGCTGAAGCTAAGATTATTGTGGAAGCCGCTAAACGAGGCCGGATAGCAAATCTGGAAAACCTGGATGGCTCAAAAGTTAATTTGGGGAACAAAGTGGATGTCAAGAAGCAGGTAGAGCCACCTAGGCAGTCTGCGCATCGAGATTTCTTTATCAGCCATGTTCTGAACTTTTCGAAACTTCAGAGTGACGAACGCCGACGTCATATTTCGCAAGCCAAAAAAATTTCTCTGATGGTCCACGCACATTTCAAACGGGCTGTTGGAGACAAGGAGAGGGACGAGAAACAGGAAGAAAAGCGTTTGCGGCAGATTGCAAAAAGAACAGCTCATGAAGTTCGGAAAAAGTGGAAGCTGGCTGAGAAGATCGTCTTACAACGGCGCTTGGATCAGATTCAAGAGCAACAAAGAGTCGCTGGGCGAGCGCACTTGGATAAAATCCTTGAACAGTCAACTCAACTTCTTGAAGCGCAAAGAGATCGCTCGCCCTCTGCTACCCCCTCTTTGATTCTAGAGGATTCGTCGGATTCATCCGACGAAAACGACTCCGAAAATTTAAGTGAAACTGGTGATTCATCTTCTGAAAAAGACTCAGTTAACGAGCCAATTGGCGCCCTAGATGTCGAGAATAACGCTCTTTCTGATGACGAAGTGCTGCCGCTCGATCGATTGAAGGAAAAGTATTCATTTGTTCTCGAAAGGGATTCTCTTTCACGACATGCTTCAGAAGAAAGGTCTCGTGTTGATGCTAGCAGTCAAGAAGAGAGTATCAACAATGAAACTTCAAATCCTATGGTGGACATATATGAAGACAACGACAACCTGATTGCTGCGAGCGGTTCAGAGACTGACATTACGATGGACTCTGAGAGAGATAAAACGGAGGAGACAAATTCGGGATCTGAGTCTGTGGAGCCTTCGTTCAGTTTGGCTGCTCTATATGATGATGCAAACACTCGGCTCGAAACATCACCGCGAATGGGCGAACAGGTTATCGAAACCCATCCCGAGATTGTGGAAGAAACTCAAGTTGATAATTCCGATGAGTCCAATATCAAAAGTCAAGATCACTCAGTCGACCTGGATATAGCAAATATTGACGGCCATGACGAGCAATCAGAGTCTTCAACTGTCATGGATTCAGAGCTAGACAGTGCAAGTGAAGCCAGCGACGATACGTCTGCAGAGGATGTTGGGCTGGCAGCGCTCTTCACGAATGGCGTCAATGGAAAAGTAAGTCCAATAGAGAAAATCACGCCCGAGAAGGAAGACAAAGAAGTTGTGAATGGAGATCGCAGTGATATAAATATGGCCGAAGAAAACGTTCCAGCAATATCGCAAACTAAGATTCCTGAATTGCTTCGAGGAACTCTTCGGGAGTATCAGCACCAAGGTCTCGATTGGTTGGCTGGCCTGTACAATAATTCAACGAATGGAATTCTTGCCGATGAAATGGGTTTAGGTAAGACAATTCAAACAATAGCATTACTCGCCTACTTAGCATGCGAGAAAGGAGTATGGGGTCCGCATTTGATTATCGTTCCTACGAGTGTAATATTAAATTGGGAGATGGAGTTAAAACGTTTTGCGCCAGGTTTTAAGATTCTTACATATTACGGCAATCCGCAGCAGCGCAAGATAAAGAGGAGAGGCTGGCACAAGATGGATACATGGCACATATGCATTACCTCTTATCAGCTAGTTTTGCAAGATCACCAACCTTTTCGAAAAAAAAAATGGTGTTATATGATCCTTGATGAGGCGCACAACATCAAGAATTTTCGCTCTCAACGCTGGCAAGCGCTGTTAAACTTCCGTGCTGAGCGACGCCTCTTACTCACAGGGACACCTTTGCAAAATAATTTGATGGAATTGTGGTCGCTCTTGTATTTTCTCATGCCGTCTGGAACGTCGAATGCCGAGTCTGCTGGTTTTGCAAATCTCCGAGAATTCCAGGAATGGTTCTCACACCCTGTGGATCGCATTGTGGAAGGCAAATCTACTTTAGACAACGAATCTCGTTTGACTATAGGGAAACTGCACCAAGTTTTGCGCCCATATCTTCTACGACGCATTAAAGCCGAGGTGGAGAAGCAAATGCCAGGTAAGTTTGAACATGTCGTCTACTGTCGACTTTCAAAACGTCAACGCTATCTTTATGATGATTTCATGTCGCGAGCACAAACGCGTGAAACTCTGGCCTCTGGCAATTATCTGAGTATCATCAATTGTCTGATGCAACTCCGAAAGGTGTGTAACCACCCAGATCTATTTGAGGTGCGGCAGATTGTTACTTCATTTAGTACTGGGTCGCAGGTGGCGTTATATGCTGGCACAGAGAAGCTATTGCGTGGCATGCTCCTTGTCAATGGTATGGAGCGAATCAACCTTGAGTGTCTAAATTTGGTTCTCAATTCCCCAATGTCCACTTTTGAAGTCGAGTCTCATGCGTATTTAGATGGTACTGCTGGCATAACGGAGATGCTTGCACCTTTGGTGAATGATGATTTGCCCGTGCGGGACTTGACAACAATCAGCGGCCATACATTATACAGCAAAGACGTGAAACGCAAGTCACTTTTAGAAAATTTGCAGCAGAAAGCGTATATTAACGCTCGTCGTGTTAAACAACAAACGCTAATACCCTCGAACCTCATCAAAGTCTGTCAAATGGACGACTCAGTAGTCTCCAAGTACCATACACAGAGGGGACTTTGGTCAAAATCGATGACCGTTAGCAGCATGATTTTGGATATTCATGAGCGGGCTCAGACTGTAAAGGAGCTAGTGGACGTGTATGGCTGTATCACACCCGCAGTTGTTGTACCAGATTTATTGCATTATGCTTTGTCTGGAATAAGCGACTCGGAACAGGCCAAACTTCGAACCAAAGACAATCCTTTGCATAGAGCTCAAGTCAAACTCTCCATTGCGTTCCCGGATAAGCGATTATTGCAGTATGATTGTGGTAAATTGCAAAAGCTTGATGAACTGTTGCGAGAACTCCTCCCAAATGGCCATCGAGCTCTCATATTTACTCAAATGACAAAAATGCTCGATATTCTTGAGGAATTCTTGAGTATACATGGAATACGGTACATGCGCTTGGATGGAGCTACAAAGATTGAGCAACGACAATTGATGACTGAGAGATTCAACAGCGACCCTCGAGTTAGCGTTTTCATCTTATCCACCCGGTCAGGAGGTTTGGGCATAAATCTGATGGGTGCCGATACTGTCATCTTTTACGATTCGGACTGGAATCCGGCCATGGATAAGCAATGCCAGGACCGAGCGCATCGAATTGGTCAGACTCGCGAAGTTCACATATATCGCTTCGTCTCGGAGTCTACAATTGAAAGCAATATCCTATTGAAGGCGAACCAGAAACGTATGCTTGACAACGTTGTCATTCAGGAAGGAGACTTCACTACAGATTACCTCAGTCGCTTATCGTTGGACGATATGCTCAGCAGTGGTGATGTGGGGGATGCAAATCTGCAACGCACCCTGGCTACGGCTGAAGACGCAGACGACGCAGACGCTGCAAAAGTTGCCTTCAAAGAGGCGGCTGCTAACGATGCTATCGACTTTGAGGCGCCATCGACGCCGCTGGAAGTGAATGAGATTGGACACATTGACGACTACATGATTCGCTTTCTCGAATGGCTAGGCCCAGAGTGACACACCACGCACACATGTGTATATATTTGAACGAGAACTCTACCGAGCTATTTAATGACCCATCATTCCGCCTTGCGAATCATTCTTGGAGCCGAAACGTTCACTCTTGCCTGAATCGCCCTTCTGCTCTTGCACGGATCCCTGTTCAAGAATCTGCTTGATGACCTCTTCTTCCTTGCGCGTTCCAAACTCGTTCTCCAAGTCTGAAGCGCTGGCGTGATCGAGATGTCCTTGAGCTAAGTGTGAGTGAGAATGGGAACATAATCATGCACATACCTCCCTGTGACGTAGTGAAGATGACCCATCCATCCACAACCTCAATCAAGGCGATTGTCTTGTCCCCGCGCCACTTCTTGACCATCTCCTGACTTGAGGCCATAACGATGAAGCTCCTTCCGCTCTGCTTTTGATAGATGACCCGGGTTGATATTCCGTGTGGATGTACCATGTTGATGGATGTATTGTGCACGAGACAACACGCCGCCGACCACACCGAATCACGAAACGTGGCCCCGGAAAATTAGAGCAGCATCGAGTCTGGGGCAGTCATTGACGCAAGCCTGCTTCACGCTTACCGTTCATAGCATTCTTGCAGAGAACGTAGTCCCGTATGGGACTCGCCATGCACAAGGAGGACGACGACCAGCCTGCACAGCGAAACCTTGCAGAGCTGCTCGAGGCAAAGCGCTTCCTAGATAAGCATATTGCTTCTTTATCAAACGAGCTTTCGCAGGTATGTTTATATCGTTCTGAGAGTCGCTGCTGACGGCCAGTGCCATGCGGATATGCAAACGCCGCTGGTCGACCGCCATGGCTTCCCGCGCTCCGATCTCGATATCCCGAGGGTGAGCACCATTCGTCGAGATATGGTTCGGGCAAGGAACGACTATGCGGCTTTGACTACTGCTATGGATGCTTTCCTCTCCAGCCACTTTTCGTCGGCAAAGGAAAGCAATGCGGACGGAGTAGCTATGCTCCAGTCGCCCGTCGAGGCGGCAGCCACAAGCAGCCTCCCATTCTGCCGAGTGGAGACAGTGACCCGGGGGTCGCCAGCAGAGAAGGCAGGTCTGCAACCGAGCGACGAGATTCTACAATTCGGCCAGACGCGTGAGATGAACGGGATGCGCCAGGAGGCGACGTCATTGGCTGCCGTCAGCGTCGTCATCCAGAGGCGGGGCAGGCCACTACGTCTGACGCTTCACCCGGGCCAGGACCCGCTGATTGGGGCCCTCTTCGTCCCCGTATAATGTACATGTATTATATGTTAGGAAGTATGGTTCGCAGAGTTAGTGGGTCGACCAATCAGCGTCGCGGAAAGATAAAGTTCCCGGCAAGTTCGGATCCACCTGTGCTACCCTTGGATCCCCTTTTCGCGACAACACAACCACCAATCCCTGATTTCGAAGCGAAAAGCGCCTCCATGCCGGGCGAAGACGGGCGGACCAGAAAGGGGAGGGTCACGCTGGCATGCAAAAGGTGCAGAAGACGAAAGATAAAGTGTTCGTTGGAGGGTGAGGAGACACGGTGTCGAGCATGCATCCGCGCTGGCGAGGATTGCGAGTTTCCACGCCAGTCTGAGCATCACCGCGAGCAAGCGCCACTTGAGAACGAGAAACCCTTTTGTTGGCGGCCACTACAGCGAATCACGGGGCCCCCGGAACTTTCAACTCCCGCTCCCATCCTTCCAGCGTCTCTGTCGCCCAAAGTCTGCCTTCCCCCACCGAAATCTACCTTTTCCCGGGCCTGTCTCAGCCTTGAGGCTTATCGCATCGGTCCTTCGCAGCCTCCTTCTTCTTCGGAGGAGAAGCAGGGTCTTCCTCCGGTAGCTCTTGGACAAGTTGGCCAGATCATTCCCACCCTCCGGCCGAGGGACAAATCGACGGGCAGCAACTCGGTGTAGCAAAACCCGAAGAAATGTAAATAGACTTAGTCGCTTAATCAGCCTCCGTCTCTGCATTCTCAACAAGCGAGCCCTCGAGTGAAACACTTCCCATGGCACGTACCACGCTCCGAATGGTGAAGGGAAGATGATCGGGGATGGCAATACCCTCGCCATCAACCCATCCATCCCACCCGTTCTCGTCCTCCCCCTCGTACACCCATTCTGCAGGAATACCGGCTCGGGGTATGCTAGCATTGAAGCAGTTCCAAACCAGCAACCCAATATGATCTGGAGACGTTCGGCTCAATCTGCCGGCAATACGAGTGCCCACACGCGGCCTCCAAACCACCAGATCCACTGAAATCGGGGTGAATGCAACGGGAGAGTCGTACATGATCTTGGCAAGGTGGGTGTGGAAGTGAAGGTTCTGGTAGGCCAAGACCACGCCGTCCACGCCGCTGCTCTCGAGGTACCGCATCAGCAACGGGTCCAGGTGGCTGCTTCGAATGCCGCTCTCCGGGTCCATGGAGTAGAGTGGCGGGATGGCCACGTACATGTCCACGCACAGGAGGCTCAATGCCCACTCGTCCCCCTTGGACTTGTGTTCGAGGCCCATCGCCATCTGGCCCAATCAGGAACGCCGTTTCCAGACCACGAGCATGGCCTCCATGATCTGGCCCTTCTTCAAATGGTCGCTGCTGCCGTCGCTGGTGGCCCGTTCTGTCACGAGCGTTTGGTGGCGTGTGATGGTTCCAGCAGAGGCCAAACGGGCTCCGTACATGCAAGAGGAGTACCGCCGGTTCTTTCGGAGAGTGCTCATGATGGTCATTGCTACCTACCTCGTCTACTCCCTCTACGCTGCCATCCTCACGACCCGCTCTACTCCCACGTTCTATGATGTGCTCATGCTTCCTCGGGACGCCCACGTGGACGCTATTCGCCGCCAAAGCCGCAACCTGTTGAAGTCCACCCATCCCGACAAGGTCGGACCAGAGGGCCACGACATGTTTATCACCGCCAGAATAGCTGTGGACACGCTCACGAATGCCACTAAGAGGTTTGCGTATGAAAAGTTTGGGCCCCAGATGATCGACTGGAAGGAGTGTTCAACAACCCCTGACTTTCTTCTCCGCGGGGCCATGTATGCAGCCAGAGAGTACGGCGTGGCTCTGCTTTTCATGATCGTCCTAGACCGCCTCGGACAAACCTCAGCACGATTCTCGCGCTTTTTCTTGTTGGTGGCACTGATGGCCATCGAGGGCCGTATTGTCGCTGGTGCAAGCTCCCTCATTCCAGGCCTGTTGCCATTTGAACAGGTCCAATTGTTGAAGGAACTAGCCTACACACTCTTCTCCGCCATGTCGCAATTGGTTCCTCTCTTCCACCCAGAGGCTTCGGGCGAAATAGCAGCAAGTGTTGCAGCACTTGAACGTGTTGCAAACCTAGCCGCCCATGAGTCAGCGGTGACTCTTGCATCGGAGACGGTCTCCTTTGGGAGCGGTACGGAGAATAGTCTTGCCCACATGCGGCGGCAGTGACTGAGTCCGCTGCAGACACGCTTTGTTGAAACTCGTATTCGCAACGACGCCGAAATGAGAGCTGCCCTACAGACGTACATGCAGGAGAAGCAATCTCAAATACGATGAATGTGGAATTTCTTGACGGGTGCATCATAGAAAAAGAGCTTTGGTTCGGGTGGAAGAGTCTCCAAAGACAAGTGTTGATGCAACAACTCCTCTTGAAAAGTCAAAAAGGTACTTTCGCTGCGCGTCTCGGCCGTGATGATGGCGTCACAGTTCGCGAGGGCAATGGTTTGTAGGAGCAAGGGTATGGCGACCGGATCGTAAATAACGTCTGCAGCGACCAACAAGTCAGCTTGGATGGATTCGCCCCACGCAAACCACTCCGTAGAGACATGCACGCTGTTCTGTTTAGCATTGTGCAGTATGCCGTCAATGGCGCGTGCATCCTTGTCTGTAGCAAGAATATTCCCACCAAGCCGTGCGCAGACAATGGCAACGAGACCTGTCCCGGATCCCAATTCCACCACCCGTTTCCCATGCAGCAGGTGTGGGTTGGCAATCAGGTGCTCCGCAAGGCACATTGCCGCATTCCAAGTCCGCAGTCCTGTGCTCCCTCCAGCTGTTAGATACTTTGATTCGAGAATGCGAACGGAGAAGTCAGACGCAGTGTATACCACGACACTGGATTCGTCGTCTACCACTGCCTGGGCCATGAGGTCGGTGTACAATGTCAGCAAGTCCACACTGACTGCCTCCTCCGGTCCCAGGCTCGCCATCAACGCCTTTATCACCCGCGTCGTGTAGGCTTTGGGGCCATGGACACACACTGCGGCCACCGCGTCCTGCCACTCCTCGTCACGCGACCCGGCAAAGTCAAAGTGGCGCGCTGGACGCTGCTGCAGGAACTGGCGGCGGAAGTAGTCGATTCGAACGCCATCCATTTCCCCACATCCCTCCACAGCGATGCAGCACGCGATGAGCAGGCGATGAGCTCGGGGGATGCGCGTTCGCCTGCACATTCTCCTCTTGGACAGGAAGATCTGGTGGACTTTCTCCGATCACGAGCCCCTTCTTAGGGTGGCAGAGTTTCTAGCGCAGGTTCAGGACGCGTTGGCATGGACGCAAGGTGAGTGGCAAGCCCGAGTGGACGGCTTTGAACTACTCCCACTCCAGCGAGTGGCTCGCGTCCTTCATGGTGATGACTTGGTAGTAGTTGATGCTGTCGATGACCGTGATGATGCAAGCGCGACCCAACATCTTGTCCCACCTGGCCATGGAACCAAGGCCACACATCGCCGTAATCAACGACGCAATGCAGCAAAGCTTGAATTACATGCGCCATCAAACTCGTGCGAGGGAGAGGGCTCACCAAACTCTTCTGCGCGTCCGAGGAAGAAACAAAAGCACGACAAAGGTGTCAAGAGGCCGTGGCAGGAGAAGCTTCGGTTGTCTGCAGTGGAATGCGAGGATGACTCCTACCAGGTAGAGGTCCCTCCGTTTCCTTTTGTACAGCTGGAGGTGATCAAGGACCTTCCTCCCTTGCCAAAGGACCTGAGTGAGCTTCAGGCAGCCGTGGATCCTGTCGAAGTGGGTAGCGTCATCGCATTCAAAATACTCGCTATGGATGCCAGCTATCAGCCGCGCATCACTAAATACCAGAGCGCACGCGTCGTCAACATATCCTCTGACGGCTATCACCTCGAGCTGGCGAAGCGCGATCAGCCCCGCCACGACCCAACACAGGGGAAGTTTGCAGCTCCCGGAAATCCCCCCGAATCGACAGAGGAGCTGGTTTTGGAGTTCAGCAAGTTGATTGACCCACTACTTGTAAATGGATAATGGATCAAGCGTGTAGTATCATTCACCCCTCTTTCTTGAGCGGCTGGATTCGCTCGTATTCTTGCTGCAGCATCTGCTGCGTCTGTAGCTCGAGCATGCGTTCCCTCTTGACCCTCTGTCTCTCTGCATCCTTGACCACGCCGTAGTGCATCGTCTTTCTCTCTGCTGCCTGCGTATAGTGCACGCTCACTACCGTGCACACCGTGATCAGAGTCACAATTGCCAGCGTCATCTTTGCTCGCGTCGACATACAGCAATTGCTCTCTCCACCCACAAAATGTCTGCCCAAAACTCAGCAGGAATCCAGACCCTCTTGGAGGCGGAGAAAGACGCCCAGAAGATCGTGGAAAAGAGCAGGACGTATCGCACGCAGCGCCTGAAGGACGCCCGGACGGAAGGACAGCGCGAGATCGAGGAGTACAGGAAGAAGAAGGAGGAGGAATTCCAGCACGCGCAGAGCAAGGATACCGGCTCAAACACAAAGGTCGAGGAGGAGGCTGATAAAGGCGTTCAGTCTGCGCTGCAGAGCATTAAAGAGGCCGCTGCGAAGAGCTCAGATGCGGTCGTGGAGGATCTACTCAAGGCGGTGGCAAGCGTTACTCCTCACGCCCATCGGAATGTAAAGCCCTCCGCAGCTTGATCCTGGATGACGAGTGTATATATACAGAAATTCTATGACCCGCAAGTTATACAAACTCGTCGGTTGCTTCTTCCTTGACGTCCACGGGGTGGTCCGGTCCCTCGTCCCCCATCTCCCAAGGGCCACTTCCAGATACATCGACTTCGAGTTGCTGCAAGGAGGAGCGTAGGAATGTCCATCCTTGTGAGGTGCATACCTGAGAAGCATCCTTCACATTCCGTAGTGCGAAGGACCTTTCCCCGGCTTGAAGCCATGCTTTGGCGGCTACAATGGACCATAGTCCGGACTCCCTTGCCATGCTCTTTAGAATCATGCTCTCGGGGCCGCGAGGAACTGAGAAATGCAGGCTCGTCCTCTCAGCCACAATGGCGCTTTGCGTGTACAGGCTTGGAATCGCTTCCAAAACCTTGATAGTCAGTCGTGCAGCTTCGTCGGCGGCATGGGCACCTTTGAAATGTAGGAGTTCAGAAGCCAAAAGAAGACAGCGAACACCATTGTACAGAGACTCACAGCGGACAACGTAGGAGTAGAATGCAGACTCCAATTGCACGCCACTGATCTCTGCCAGAAGTTTGCTACTGATGGATTTTTGGGACAACAATAGGCTGATTACTGTCATTTCCTAAACTTTAGTCGAGTCTTATTTCAAAGTCTTACAGATGCACCAGCATGATATCGCCATGCCTTTTCGTTATCCACCTCTCTCCTCAGAATGTCATAAGTACTATGTGCAAGATTCCAGTCTTGCAACATGAATGCATAATCCGCCAGTTTTCGCAATTGTGCTTCTGGAGACGACGGTGGGTAGCTTTCAGTACCACCATCGTAACCCACATACGCTTTTGACCCGCTTTTAGCAGACGTAAAGTACTTCCTAGAGGCCGAGAAAAACCGACCGCTGAGTCCCCTACGGCTCGAAGCCACCTGATCATTCCACACTGCAATACATCTTTCCATGAAAGGGATCACACTCTGAGTCACCATGTCGCGAACAAAGCCTTGTAGCTCTTGCAGATCGGATTCTGGAATACGAATTGGGCTACCGTCTGATTCGACCCCATTTGATGGAGCTGCTTTTGGAGAGGAGGAAGGAAAAGGGAGGCTAGATTCTGACGTCGGTAGGCGCTGACCTGTGATACGAACGAGTCTGCAATGCAAGCCAAAATGCCGCTTCATCTTTTCGAATAGAGATTGCGAACTTTATCAGTAAACTACTCTCCCTCGTGCTTACGTTGAGATGTTATCCACGTCGTCGTCATGGAGCAAAACGTAGTACCTGAGATAGTCTCGATCAATATAACCAGGTATTTGGGCATCCCTACCACGGTTGTAGAGATCAGAAAGGGTTTCGATGGGGGATGTGTTTCGAGAGGATATTGCAATCAAACACGCAACAGGGTGAGAGAATGTTTCCTGTGGAGCAATAGGGAGATCAGAGATTAAATGGCGGAAGTAGCCATTCCATAGAGAATGCGTTCCCAGCTCCTCGGAACTAGACTGAAAATTATCCAGATAAGACTTTAGGGCGTGTTCGATAGCTGAAAGATCGCCATTTGTTCTGATGTCCGGCTTACAATAATTGTCAAAGTCAGTAAAGCGAACTACAAAATCATCAAGATTCACATTAATACTTTGAGAATTGCGTGTAGACACGCTACCCTGAACAGGACATCCCAGGGGGCTCAGCATCTCTACTAACGATCCAAACGCTTTGTCCCGAGCCAACTCGTTGGCATCCTCTGAACCGAGGATCGCTATAGTTGGAGTGAATGACTGCTTGATGATGGAGACGCTCCTTTGCAACTGTTCATAGTCACTTTCCAGGTAATCATTTTCAAAAGCCGATTCGATTGAGGAGGACATCGACCCGACACGGGAGGTGGATCTTGATAATTGTGCATTCGCAAGGGATAACTTGCGGATTGGACTTATTGGAGGCACCTCATCTCGAAACCCCGGTGACTTGCTCATTTGTAGAGAGTTCGGGTCCTCAAGTTGCGTGTGATCCGCCCCGTATTTGCCTTCGTCAGATTCATTCGTCTGAATATGTCACTCATCACGAGCACGAATTGCGCCCATGAATGCATGCATGTACAAGATGAAAAATTGAATGGTCGCAAAGAGAGCAGTAAGGCTAAGACTTCATTCTCCGACTCTCCATTTAAAGTGCAAAGGACGTGCGATTGGCAGAGCTTTTATGTCTACCCTGAATGAAAACATACAGCTTAATAAGGAAGAAGAAAGTATTAGAAAGCTTTTGGTTGATGTGGCAAAAGACTGTGACAAGTCAGACTCAAGAGAACACGAAGTAGATCTTGAGCTAAGGTTCACGGGTGGTTGGATCCGGGACAAATTGCTTGGCATCCCTTGTCATGATCTTGACATTGGAATCAATTCCATGAAGGGATTTGAGTTTGCTATGAAGATGAATGACTACATCCATCTTCATGGACAAGAGTATGGACTAGAAACAGCAAAGTCTGTGCATAAGATTATGAGCAACCCTGAAAAGTCCAAGCATTTGGAGACCGCAAGCACCAAATTACATGGAATAGAGATGGATTTTGTGAATCTTCGAAGCGAAGAGTACGCTGAAGATAGTCGCGTCCCTTCGTCAATGGTATCATCATAGTCCACAAGGATTGTACTGACCTGTTTAGAGATTTGGGTCTCCCAAAGAGGACGCGCTTCGCAGGGATGCGACGATCAATGCCTTGTTTTTCAATCTCCATTCGGGTAGAGTGGAAGACTTCACAAGCAGTGGCCTTCAGGACCTGGGGAATAAGATTTTACGGACTCCTCTGAAACCGCTGGAGACATTTCGGGACGACCCTTTACGAGTACTAAGGCTTTTACGTTTTGCCAGTCAACTTGGGTTTCGTGTTGCAGATGATGCCAAGCAGGCAATGCTCGATCCTATGATCCATGTGGCCATAAGGAATAAGATAAGTCGTGAACGAATTGGCGTTGAAATTGACAAGATATTGAAAGGCCCCAACCCTTACATTGGTCTTGGCTTAATAGACGAACTTGGACTCTACTCTTGTATCTTTTGCTCTCCAGAGACACCAGCAACCACTCCACCTGATGAATCCTTGAGGACATCAATCCAGGTTGCAAGACGCTTATTGGAGAATCAAGTTGGCTATGAAATGCACAAGGAACTTTTGTCTCAGGCGACTACATGCAGGAAGTTAGTATGGCTGGGTGCTTCTGTGGTTCCATGGGGACTGCAAAGCGTCCACCAGGGTAAAAAGAAAGCTCCGTACGCTGCGATTGTGGCTAGTGAAGGGCTCAAATTACCCACTCAAGATTCCCGTTATGTCTTTAATGGGGTGACTTTTCACGAGGACATGATTAATTGTGCGCTGCACGCCGAGAGTCTCTCCAGATCTCAATTGGGATTTGCAGTACGCCGATGGGGAGCTTCATGGCTACATCTTATGGGTACGGCTATTCTTCGACAGATTGTCAGCGCATCTGAAGGCCGGGCAGTGTCTGAAGGAATGCAAACTAAGAGCAGCATACTGCTGAATTTCAATAGTCTCGTGAATCGAATTTTCACCGAGAAACTTGAGATGGCGTACCTCTTTAAACCACTTGTTGATGGAAGGCAAGTGGCGAAGCTGCTTTCTGTGCCTCAAGGCCCTGCCATACGCCCAATTCTGGAGTCGGTCATGGAATGGCAAATGGATCATCCTGAAGAATCGAAAGAAAATTGTATATTCTATTTGCAAAATAGGTAATCATGAACTATTCCCTTTAGAAAATGTAGAATGGCGCTGGCCTAGGACGTACGTAGCCCATGAAGTGCAAAAAGCAAGAGATCCAGCCAGAAGCAAAAAGGTAAGTTGCAGTACCACGGGATTCCAAGCTCGTCACCGACGCTAGTACTAACCGGGCGGACTCGTGCTTAATTTTGCCGAGCGGACGAGAGACAATGATTCAACGAGCCTATGACCGCAACTGACAGCAGTAATTATTGGAACCATATATATATGTTCTTTCATATCACGTGACTTGAGTATTTATCCAAACGGAGGTATATTTATCCTTATCAAGCTTGCCATAGACCGATAACATTATGTATGGTTATCTATGTACATGCACTAGAGAGTGTGTATGACGCTAGTCTCCCGATGTGGTTTACTTAAAAGGCTTCCCCAAATGAAAGTCATGGTAATTGATCCATGAAAGTGCAGAGAGCGTTGCGTATCGGCTCCCATCCAATCTTCTTGGAAGACTGTGTGAATATTTTGGACACGAATGCTGTTCCTCCTTGCTACTTAGCACGGCTTAAGGAGGACGAGGAGGCGGAGGAAAGCGCAATGTTATGTCGTCAATTCGAACCCTTGCTGATTTTGTCCTTCTTGGGTTCTTTGCGTATTTTACGTTTCTTGTCGTTCGTCTCGATCCTTCTCACCGCCCCTCTTTTCATAGCTTTGACCCTTGTTACACGTAGCTTCCGTGAACCCATCTTCTGAGCATCCAAGAGCAGGGCCTTGTCAACGGATGCGATATCGC
>JAABUO010003173.1_pt1 | contig 19703 bp, 16 predicted proteins | sample 5559291 | NCBI WGS metagenome assembly JAABUO01 (sample SAMN10711878, study PRJNA513372) | rock metagenome | isolation source: Antarctica rocks | place: Antarctica: Victoria Land, Finger Mt sud
CGTACGCTGACCTCTCACTGGGGCCTCCCACATCTGTGGCTCTACCGGCCAGGACCACCCTCGCCTGCAACCCACGATTACATGTGAGCGAGGCCCCAGCCACGACCCCCATATCGTCTAAGGGGCCATCGCCGCCGTCACTGATTCTTCAGCTGGTTGGTGCGGGTCACGAGTTCGTCGATCCCAGGCGCCGATGCGATCGACCCATGTCGGTCAGTGGCGCAAGGGCGGTGATGGCTTGGTTCCTATCGTTGACCGCCCCAGTCTCAGCCTGGCCTGGTCCAGCCCCGCCCGGCCCTGGACGCATGGCGACACCGTCGCCTCCGCGTCTGGGCGAAGCTGTCCAGGACGTGAAGCATCTTGTGCGTGGGCAGCCTGGTTTCGGCCTGCTGGACCAGCAGGGAAACCGAACGGCGGTGAGCGTGAGGGATCCCAGCCTTCGCGGCAACACTGGCTATCAACAGTTGAGACGTCGGCACCCACGGGTGGACTCCAGCCTGGGACCGGCGCTTCATCGACAGCCAAGCGCGGCAACCTTATGTCGGGCGTCGGCCGACTATTGCATTCGGCCTGTCGATGTGAGAACGTCCTGTAGTTACCTGTTCACTCTTCATGGAGGTGTGTCGATGCCGACAGCTGGATCACCGAAACGTCAGATGGATCGTGGTCGCGCATTCCTCGCCGATCACCCCCTCGAAGCGATAACCATCGACGGAGTACCCGGAGTTCTGGTCTCGGTCCGCCTCACCAGCTACCGCTCGCTCCCGCTGTCTTGCCTGGAGAAGATCTCCCTGTGGATCAACGGCATTGCCATCAATAGCGCGGACATTGAGCTGATCCTCGGAGGCTGCGCCTACTCCTTGGACGAGCTGCCGTCGCTGACCCACTTGTGGTGGTTCATCCTTGACATGGGTTATCTGCGAGTCCGCCTGTCTGAACCGCTCGGTCAGCGCAATGCACAGATTCGTGGCGAACTGGTCACCGTTGAGCCATACGTTTCCAACGGTCGTTTCCATTTCGTAAACACCGCCGAGCGCACGTTGTCAGTCGTGGCAGGCCGGAAAGAAGGAATCCTCCATGTCTGAGGCGTTGAAAACGGTAGATGACTTCAAGCTCGGCGTTACTCTGCACAGCTTCGCCAGCGAGTACTGCTCGTTGATCTGGACGCTGGAGGACCTGATGTCGATGGCTGGCCAGCTTGGCGGCGGCGTCGAGATCGTAGGCCCGTCGCATCAGCGTGGATTCCCGTATTTGACGGACGAATTCGAAAGTATTTTCCGAAGCGCCGTGGATCGTCACGGGCTGACGCCCACGAGCTACGGCAGCTACGCCGACCCCTTTCAACTGCCTGGTCGGAATCTGTCTGAGGACGAGTTAGTGGAGTATACAATTCCTCAATTGCAAGGCGCTGCACGGCTCGGCTTCCCGATCGTCCGACTACAGCACTACACCGCGGAAGTTATCGAACGGCTCATGCCCTGGGCGGACAGGTTGGATGTCATTCTGGGGTGGGAGCTGCACGTACCCATGATGCTGAAGTCCGCAAGGACTCAGCAGCTTCTTGCACTAATCGAAAAGTTCGATTCCCCGCGACTAGGTATCATCCCCGACGCCGGCATCTTCGCCCGCTCGGTGTCGCAGGATCACATACAAGCGGGTCGTCAAATCGGCATGACAGAGGAGACCATCCAGGTAGCGCTCACCGCCTGGGGGCAGGACAAGGAGCTAGAGGAGGGGTTAGAGCTTATCGGTAGCCCGGACCCTGAGTCTTCCGTCACGACGTGGGCCGGCATGCTCTGGGACACGTTTGGACGATCGGACCCGGCGGAGCTCGCCGACGTTATCGACCACGTCGTGCATGTGCACGGAAAATTCTTCAACATCGTCGACGGGGAGGAGCCGGATCTGCGTTATCGCGAGTTGGTCGCTTCGTTGATGCGCAATGGTTACACCGGATGGCTTTCCAGCGAGTATGAGGGTTCCGGTATCGCGGGCGCGGCCGGAACTGCCATGTCGAAGGGAGGTCCCCGCGACTCTTTCGACATGCTGACGGCGCAGCACACTATGATTCGCGGTTTCATGGAAGAGTTCAAACGGGGTGGACTCGCTTGAACCACTGTTTCGACGTCAGCGGGTTTGCGTCGATGACGATTAGGTGAAGGACTGTCGCGCCCCTCGGCCACGGAGGTGTCGAATGTTCGACAATTCTGACCTGCAGTAAACGCTCGACACTCTCCCGACTTCGCACAAAACCCCCTGGTTAGCGCGGTTAGCGCACACACGTGCGAATTGTTGACTTAGGTCTGCATGAAGGCAGTATGGCTCGCGCAATTCGTATTCAAGCGCTAAGCACGCAAAACTCTGAGCGATGAGTTGGAGAGGGGGAGATGTGTCGGCAATTCGGGTCGGCGTGATCGGCCTCGGCATGATCGGCGCAGTTCATGTGCGCGCAGCCCGCTCCAATGGCGCGCGGCTGATGGGAATCGTCGCATCGACGCCGGAACGATCGCGAGAAGCCGCACAGCGGCTGGGAGCAGAAAAGGTCTTCGATACATCCGACGCCCTAATCGACAACGCCAATGTCGACCTCGTCCACATTTGCACCCCCAACTATTTGCACGCTCCCCTCGCGCTCCGAGCGATACAGGCGGGCAAGCATGTTATCTGCGAGAAGCCGCTCGCTCTCGATGCTAACGAAGCCGAGACTCTCTCGATCATGGCTCAGCAGAGCGGGGTCGTGACCGCTGTCCCGTTCGTGTATCGCTATAATTCGCTAATTCGCGAGTCGCGGGCACGCTTCGCCAGCGGTGCCGCTGGTCGTGTTCATCTCATCCATGGTCATTATCTGCAGGACTGGCTTCTAAATCAAGGCGACCACAACTGGCGCGTAGACGCGGACAAAGGCGGTGTATCACGCACTTTCGCCGATATCGGATCGCACTGGTGCGACCTCGCGGAGTTTGTCACCGGTCACACCATCGAGAGCGTCAGCGCTCAGCGCTATGTCGCCCATGCCGAACGCCTGGCCGGCTTGGAGCGTCAGTCGTTTTCAGGCCTCGCCGTGGTCGGCCAACTCGCTCCGGTCCGCACCGAGGACGCCATGGCGGTCCAGTTCCGAACCACCGAGGGGGCGCTTGGCTCGATGCTCGCCAGCCAGGTTTCTGCGGGACGAAAGAACCGACTCGCGATCGAGATTAACGGCGCTATTGAGTCCGTCGCGTTTGATCAAGAGCACCCAGAAGAGCTGTGGAGGGGCCGACGCGATGGCGCTGACCACGTAATGCGTGACCCCGTTAACCTCGTCGAGGATGCCCGCCGAATGACCTGGCTTCCAGCCGGCCACCCGGAAGGCTACGAGCGATGCTTCGAAGTCTTTGTTGGCGACGCCTACGACGCCGTCCGCACCGGTTTGCTGCCCGTCGGTTTCCCTACATTCGACGACGGACTCCGTTCGGCCCGCATCGTCGACGCCGTGTTGACTTCAGCGCGAACCCAGACGTGGGTCGACGTATCGGGGTAGCCGATTGAAGGCCTCCCTACCCACAATAACGTCAGAAGAGCTAACGATCGGTCGATGATGACGACGGAATCGAAAGGCCGAACAGGGTGACTAGCTCCTTCCTCGCCGTACCAATGGATACCTCTGATTCGTTGGTCACGGTTCTTGACCTAGTCCGCAGTCGACGCGCGAAGACGCGTCCTGATCTGGTGCAACTCAGCTTGCTAGGGCGAGGTACCGTTTCGCAGCGAGTTGCTCAACTAGTGAGCGCGGGGCTCTTGGAGGAGTCCGCTAACGTGGCATCGACTGGAGGTCGTCCCGCTCGGGAGTTACGCTTCTGCGCCGAAGCCGGAATTATTGCCGCGGTGGAGCTCGGCGCCACCCGCGCCTTGGTCGGGCTAACCGATCTCTCGGGAACGATCCTGGCCTCAAGCCGAGAAGCGATTGCGATCGCCGACGGCCCCGACGTCGTCCTCGGCCGCGTGGAGGCGCTGCTCGACGCGCTGCTAGCAGAATCTGTTACACCCGAGCTTCGTATCTGGGGTATCGGGATGGGTTTACCCGGGCCCGTGGAATACACCACAGGCCGCCCAATCGCCCCCCCTATCATGCCTGGCTGGGACAATTTTCCGGTTCGCGAGCGGTTCGCCAAGCGGTATTCGGCCCCTGTATGGGTGGACAACGAGGTGAATCTGATGGCGCTTGCAGAACATCACCACGGCGGCCAGGATAACCTGCACAAAAACCTTCTCTTCCTCAAAATCGGCTCAGGCATCGGCGCAGGTCTCATCTTCGATGGCGTGCTGTATCGCGGATCTCAAGGCTCCGCCGGGGACGTTGGGCACATCGAGGTCACAAGCGACTCCAACGTGGTATGCCGATGCGGCAAAACCGGCTGTCTGGAGGCCGTCTCGGGCGGGGTCGCCTTGGGTCGCCTCGCGACCAAGTATGCGAAGGACGGCGAGAGCACGTTCCTCGCTCAAAGGCTGGCCGACAGCGGAACGGATTCGCTCCAGGCCATGGACCTCGCTTTAGCAGCTACTCACGGCGATCTCGTCGCGGTCACAGCGCTGATTCGCGCAGGCAAAAACATTGGTCGGATGCTCTCGACGGCGGTCAACCTGTACAACCCGGCCCTCATCGTGGTTGGAGGCGGTGTCGCGAACTCGGGCGACTTGCTGCTGGCCGCGATTCGCAACACGGTGTACGAACGGTCATTGCCTTTGGCCACCCGGGATTTGCGCATCGAGCTGTCTGCCGTGGGCGCGGAAGTGGGGCTATACGGAGCGGCGCTGCTGGCGATCGAAGAGGTGTTCTCGCGCCGGCGGCTGCCTCTGTGTCTCGGGGCCGGCTCGCCCGCCGACCAGCTGGCGGTGTAAGAAAACGCGGCTTGGCCACACGTGACTACCGGCCTCCTTCGGGGGGGTCCGTAGCGGTCAACACGTTATTGATCTTCGCTTAAATGTGCAGGACAAATGCTTGACTTAAGTGTGCCGCCAGCGTAAGTTCTGTGAGCAGCAGCTGAACTGAGCAGACGACAAGCCGAACCTGTCGAACAGGCCAAATGTCATTTCAAAGGAGAGATACATGCTCAAGGCACCCAAGGCCCTTCGCACAACAGTCATCGCCCTTGCCCTGCTACTGTCGATGGCCCTTGCCGGATGCTCGGGTACTTCCTCGACGGGGGCAAGCTCGAGTACGTCGAGCACTTCCTCGACGGGGGCAAGCTCGAGTACGTCGAGCACTTCCTCGACGGGAGGGACTCTACAGCTCGCCAACACCCTAAATGCGCCGTCGACTTACAACCCGTGGGGCGCCGGCTACGGCATCAACTATTCGCTGTGGTGGAGTCAGGCGCTGTATGACTCGCTCGTCACGCTCGATGAGAAGGGCACCCCGCAGCCCAGTCTCGCCAAGTCCTGGAAAGAAGACGGGAAAAAGCTGACACTGAACCTGCGGGACGACGTGAAGTTTACCGACGGGACGCCCGTCGACTCCGCAGCCGTCAAGGCAAATATCGACTACGCGGCCGCCCACCCAGCGGGAGCGGAGTGCAACAATTACCTCAACGGTGCCACGGCATCGGCGGACACGACCTCCGTTGTGACGATCACCCTGCCGCAGCCCTTCCCCGGCCTGCTGCAGGACCTTGGTCAGTGCGCGGGCTTCATCGTCAACCCGAAGTCGCTCAAGAACGACTCGTCCCTGACGTCAACCCCGGGCGGCAGTGGGCCCTACACGCTAGACTCGGCCAACACGCTCGCCGGCCAAAAGTTCACCTTCGTGCGCAACCCGAAGTACTGGAACAAGAGCGCATTCCCTGCCGACAAAGTCGTCATCACGCAGTACGCGACGAACACCGCCGCCATCAACGCGGTGCAAAGTGGGCAGTCGGATCTGGTTTCCAACCTGGTCAATTCCGATGTCAAAGGCATCGGATCCAATGTGAAGGTCGTTGCTGGTCAGCCCAATTTCTTCCAGGGTGTTTGGTTCATCGACACCAAAGGAGCCGTCGCCAAGCAACTCGGCGACGTGCGAGTCCGACAGGCCATGAACTATGCGATCGATCGCAAGGCCATCAACAGCGCTCTGTTCGGAGAGACCGGTTTCGCCGTTGCCTCGACGCCTTTCGCGAAGTTTTATCAGGGCTACAGCAACTCGCTCGACGACATCTACCCGTACGACGTCAATAAGGCGAAGGAGCTCTTGAAGGAGGCGGGATACCCGAATGGGTTCTCCGTGGGAATTGTCGTCAGCCCCCCCACCAGCCAGATCGCCTCGGCGATGGCGGGTCAGCTTGCGAAGGTAGGCATCACGCTTAAAATTACGAGCGTTAGCTCAAACTTCATCTCGGAGATGCAGACCGGGAAGTACCCCATGGTGTCGGGGGCCTACACGCTCAACGCCGCTCAGTACCAGACGATCCGAGGCATCGTGGGACCGAACGGCTTCTGGAACCCCCTGCACAACAGTGATCCGGCCGTCGCGGCGCTTCTCGACAAGATCTCGACGGCGAAGGCGTCCGACACGGAGCCGCTGTACCAGCAGTTGGCCTCAACGATCGCCCAGAAGGCACTCCTGCTCGCGCCGGTGATCTCGTCTCAGCTGAAGGTCTACAACCCGAAGAAGGTGACGAGCCAGGACACCCCCGGTGTCGGCGTTCCGATGCTGTACAACATCAAGCCAGTATCGTAAGCGCTCGCTTACCATAGGTAGCCAACCATAGGAGCTTCTTCGATACCCGGCACGCAATCGCCCTGGTGAACGTGCCGGGTATCAGGCTCGACGACGCTCTATCAGATTTCGCTAGTCATGAATCTGTCCGTTTCGCACCTGACGCCCGACCCAAGAAAGGCCCAGTCCCGTGCTACGACTGATCGGCACTCGGTTGCTCGTGGGAATCCCTGTCATCTTCCTCGCCTCGACCTTCGCCTTCTTCTTGGTCGAGTTCGTACCGGGAAGTCCCGCGCAATTTATCTTGGGGAATACGGCTACTCCTGAGAACACCGCCGTCCTCAACAAGCAGCTTGGACTCGACAAGCCGCTTATCATCCAGTATCTGACCTGGATCTCGAAGGCCGTTCGCGGCGACTTCGGCCAGTCGTACATCACCAACACCTCGGTGGCGGACACGCTCGGCAATTCGCTTCCGCCTACGCTCTCGCTGGCCTTGATCGCCATCCTGGTGGTTTTCATCGGGGGGCAGGCTCTGGGGTTGCTGGCTGCCGTCTACAGCGGACCGCTCGACCGAGCCGTTCAGGCGGTTTCGAACATCTTCATGGCGATCCCGAACTTTTGGCTCGCCTCAATTTTGGTGCTGGTCTTCGCGCTGAAGGTCGGGGTATTCCCGGCCACTGGATACACAGCGTTGACCGATTCGCCGTCCGCGTGGGCGCTCGGCCTAGTGCTGCCTGTTATTGCCATCTCGGCGGCCTTCCTGGCGCAGGTCGTGATGCAGGCTCGTGCGAGTGCGCTCGACGTCATGGGCCGCGACTTCGTCCGGACCCTTCAAGCCACCGGAGTTCCGCGGCGGACCATCATCCTCAAGCACGTGCTGCGGAACGCCGCAATCCCGGTGACGACAGTGTCCGGCTTGATCTTCATCTTCCTGCTGTCGGGTGCAGTTGTAGTCGAGTACACGTTCAATATTCCTGGCGTCGGGTCCCTCATGGTGAACTCAGTGACGCGACACGACCTGCCCGTGGTGCAAGGCGCCATCGTCTACTTCAGCGTCGCGGTCGTCATCGTGAATATCGCGGTCGACATTCTCGCGGCCTGGTTGAACCCCAGAATCCGGATCTCATGAGCATTCTGCCTCCTGGCAACGACACCGTCGACATCCGGGCCATCTCGGGTTCGTCGCCCGCTCTCACAGCTTTTCGCGCAGCTTTCCGCCGGCCGAGCGTGATCCTCGCGGGTGTTTGGATCCTAATCGTGCTGATCGTCGGCATTTTTGCCAAACTAGTCGCGCCGTACGATCCGTATTCCCAGGACCTAGCGGTCGTGTTCCAGCTGCCGACCGGTGAGCACTGGCTCGGCGCCGACGACCTCGGGCGGGACATGCTCTCGCGGCTGATTTACGGCGGCGCACCGTTGCTTGGGCAAGGCTTGATCGCCGTCGTCGTGGCATTAGTGATCGGGATCGCGGCGGGGCTCCAGGCCGGATTCCGACCCGGCCCTGTCGACAGGATCAGCTCGTTTGTGGCCGACGTAATCCTGGCCATTCCGGGCTTCGTGATCCTTGTGGCCCTCACCGTCATCACGGGCGAAAATCAGATCCCTGTGATGGCCGTGCTGGGCGTTCTACTGAGCGCCTCGATCTTTCGCCTCGTGCGCGCGACGACCCAGTCGACTCGAGCACTACCGTTTGTCGATGCTGCCAGAGTGTCCGGTTTAACACGCGGGCGTGTGCTAGTTCGCCATGTCCTGCCCAACATCGCCGGCCCCCTGCTCGTCCAGGGATTTGTCAGTTACAGCATCGCTCTCATCCTTTCGGCCTCTCTGGCGTTCCTCGGACTTGGGCAGTCGCCGTTGGCACCGACATGGGGTCAGATGATTTATGACGCCACGCTGAACTTGGCGGGCGACCCCTGGATGATGGTGCCGGTTGGCGTGGCCCTCATCCTCACGATCCTTTCCGTGAACTTCATCGGATCCGCTCTTCGCGACGCCCTTCCCCATGCGCAACGCCAGTCGTTGCTGGCCCCTCCCTCGCGCCGGAAGCGCCGCGACTTCAGCAGCTCCGAAGCGATGGAGACCTCTTCCGCAGGGCGGCCGCCGGCCGCCCAGCGAGTATTGGCCACTAGCAGTGCCGAGGTGGTCCCGACTGTGGGCTCCAGCCCGGCGCTCGTGGAGCTGAAAGATGTGACGATCGCGTTCCCCCGCGGGGGCCGGATCGTGCCGGTAGTCGATCACCTGAACCTAACGATCGAGCGCGGCGCTGCTCTGGCGCTGGTCGGTGAATCGGGCTGCGGCAAGACGATGACCTCGTTGGCTTTGATTGGACTTGTCCCGCCGCCGGGTTCATTGGTCACCGGTTTCATCCGAGTGGGCAATGCGACGCTGAGCGACCTCTCCGAAAAGGAACTCGAAGGGGTGCGGGGAAAGGGCGTGGCCATGATCCCGCAAGAGCCCATGGCGGCACTCGATCCGTCATTCACGATCGGCGGCCAGCTGACTCAGGCCCTGAGGTTGCATCGAGGTCTGGATCGTAAGCAAGCGAAGAAAGAGGCCCACGCCCTCCTTCGGAAAATGGGTATTGCGGCGCCTGAGGCTGTCGTGAAGAGCTATCCGCATGAGATCTCCGGCGGGATGGCCCAGCGCGTCCTCATCGCCCTGAGTCTGACCGGTAACCCAGAGGTGCTGATTGCCGATGAGCCGACTACCGCCCTGGATGTCACGATTCAGGCCGAAATCCTCGACATCCTTCGCAACTTGCAACGTGAACTGGGCATGACGCTAATCATCGCCACGCACGATCTTGGTGTCGTCGCGGACATCGCGACCGATGTCGCTGTCATGTATGCCGGCCAGATTGTTGAGACAGGGCTCGTATCACAGGTGATGTCCGCGCCGGTGCATCCGTACACAAAGGCGCTGATGGGCGCCATCCCCGACTCGCTCGAGCGGGGCGAGCGGCTGGCCACCCTTCCGGGCAGCGTGCCGCTGCCTCAGGAGTGGCCCGAATATTGCCGATTCGCCTCACGATGTCCCTTTGTTACTCCTGAGTGCCGTGAAGCGCCCATCGCCTTGACGCGGGTCGACCTCAAGCCGTCGCGTCCCGGCGTTCATGAGGAGCGGCTAGTCCGGTGCATCCGCGCTGACGAGTTAACGAGAGGTGAAGCACGTGTCGAGACCACTGCTTGATGTACGCGACCTCCGCGTCGAGTTCCGTCGCCGCGGGCGCGGGGCGAATACCCTCGCCGCCGTTGACGGGGTGTCGTTCGAAATCGCTGCCGCCGAGACGGTCGGGCTCGTGGGCGAATCGGGTTCGGGTAAATCGACAATCGGCCGAACGATCCTCGGGTTGCAGGCAGCGACCTCGGGAAGCGTGGAGCTGAGCGGCCAGACTGTCATCTCAGAAAATCAGAAGTATGTCCGCGCCAATCCGCGCAAATTGCAGGCGGTGTTCCAGGATCCCTACGGGTCGCTCAATCCGGCACAGACCGTCGGTAACGCCCTGGTTGAGCCGCTGGAGTTCGACACCAACCTGAAGGCGAAGGAGACTACCGAGATCCAGCGCCGTCTGCTGGAAAGTGTTGGCCTGCCGAAGGACTCCGCTTCGCGTTACCCTCACGGCTTCTCCGGCGGGCAGCGTCAGCGGATCTGCATCGCGCGGGCTGTCTCGACGACGCCGGAGCTGATCATCGCCGATGAGGCCGTCAGCGCGTTGGACCTGGTTACTCGCGCATCGATCATTAACACTCTGACCGACCTGCGGAATGACGGCGGCATGGCCATGCTGTTCATCTCGCACGACCTGACGATCACTGCTCACATCGCTCAGCGCATCGTGGTGTTGTACCGTGGCCGCGTCATGGAGCAGGGCCCATCCGACGCAATCTCCCAGGCGCCAAAGCATCCGTACACGCGAGCGCTACTCGCTGCGGTCCCCATTGCGGATCCGGAGAAGCAGCGGGTCCGTCGCGAGGCGCGGGCCGCCTCTGTGGCGGCCACCACGGCCAATGCCGGGACGCCGGATCCTCGAGGATGCCCGTTCGCCCCTCGCTGCCCGTCCGCCGCCGCGGTGTGCAGCACCACGCGGCCCAAGGACACGCCGGTCGATGGCTCGACCGTCGCCTGCCACCTCTACGACCCGGAGTCCGGTCACCCGCAACGCAAAGCAGTCGGCGCCGGTGTAACGGCGTGAACGACTCCGGCCAGGGCTGGCTAAGCCCTATCGATCGGCAGCGACCTGGGACAGCTCACAAGGATCGCGCAGCTTCAGGACGCAACCCGAATGAGGAACGTTCGCCGCGTTCGCCGCGTTCCCTTCCTAGGCCGTTCGCGCCCCAATCCTCCGTGGCTCCGAACATGCTGATCTTTCCGCGGCAGGACAGGTTCGGCCGGCCTCAGCCCGCTGTCGAGGCCAACCCGGTCGGCCAGTCAACGACGAAGCCACACCGCAACCCGAGCACGAGCAAAAAAGAGTTTCACGGTGACCGCGTTGATGACGTCTTGGTCATGCGGGTCCGGCCCAAGTTGCTCAAGGACCCAGAGCGTGCGCGTCTTGCATAGCCAGATCTGTCATTTCCTCCAATACACGCTGAGCTCAAGGACGAGAGGACAGGCACGTGTCGGACAGTGACGTCCTGGTTGTCGGGGCAGGACCGGTCGGTATGACGGCGGCGCTTGCGCTCGCGGCTCGTGGTCTCACCGTCGAGATCATTGAACGTCGCTCTGGCCCGTCCGATTCGCCCAAAGCCATCAGCCTCGACGACGAATCCCTGCGGCTCTACCAGGCCGTCGGCATCGTCGACGACGTCCTTGCAATTGTCGTGCCGGGAACCGGCACGTCCTATTACGACAGTGACGGCGCCCTGTTGTTCGATGGGCGCTCCCCGCAACCCTTACGTCTGGGTTACCCCTTCAAGAACCCATTCGCGCAACCCGACCTCGAAGGCGTGCTGTACCGCGCGCTGCAACGCGATCCGCACATCGAGGCCCGGTTCTCATCGGAACTGCTCGAGATCGCCGACGACGGCGCCGCCGTCCGCGCCGAGATCTCCAGCCCAGAAGGCCAACGCACCGCCCACGCGAGCTACGTCATCGCGGCCGATGGCGGCCGCTCCACCGTCAGACAGCAACTCGGAATCACCATGACGGGTCGCAACTTCGATGACGTCTGGCTCGTAGCCGACACGCTCCACGACGCGAGTCGCGAACGCTACGGCATGCATCACGGCGACCCGGGTCGCCCACACGTCGTCGTACCCGGGCTGCATGGGCGCTGCCGCTACGAGTTCCTGCTCACCGCCCAGGAGGCGGGCCGGCTCGACGGTGAACCGCCGTTCGAGCTCATCCAGCAACTAGTCTCCCGGTACCGCGCCATCACTCCCGACGAGGTGGAGCGCGCCGTCACCTACCGGTTTCACGCGCTCAACGCCGATTCATGGCGTTCCGGGCGCATCTTCCTCGCCGGCGACGCCGCCCACATGATGCCTCCGTTCGCCGGGCAAGGCCTCAACTCCGGGCTGCGGGACGTCGCGAATCTCGCCTGGAAGCTCGAGAAAGTCATCGGCGGACGTCTAAACACTGATGTTCTGGACAGCTACGAGCTAGAGCGTCGACCGCACGTCGCCGCCGTGATCGCGTCGTCGGTGATGCTCGGCCGCATCGTCATGACGCCGCACGATCGGGTCGCCCGCCGCCGCGACGCGACGATCCAGCGGGCGCTCGAGACCGACGACGGCCGCGATTTCTTCCAACAGATGCGCTACCGCCCCATCGCGAGGTTCACGGAGGGCATGGTGGTGACCGGGCAGGACGCCCCGCTCGTCGGCACCCAGATCGGGCAGCCCCGCGTCTTCGACTTCATCCGCCACCAGATCGTGCTGTTCGACGAGCTGCTCGGGACCAACTGGTCCCTGCTCGCCGTGGGCGTCGATCCCGCTGTCGCCGCGGAGGCCCTTGCCGCCGTCCCTGAGCTCCATCCCCGCGTTGTCGCTGTGCCCCTAGACGATCGCCTCGATGACTATCCCGCTGGGGTCGAGGTGGCCGTTGACCTCGACCGCCGGCTCTACGCAGAGCTCGAGCCGCTCCGCGGACGTCTCGTCCTGATCCGCCCGGACCGCTTCGTCGCCGCCGTATGGCATCCCGGTGACGCCATCGACCCAGCGATCCGTCGCTGGAGCGCGGTGATCGCCACCCACCCCCACAACGCACCGCATACCGCCTGACACGCATCTCGAGGAAGGAAAGTCCTATGGATCGCCCCAACCGCGTCACATTGCAGGAGGGACCCGCCGCTGGCGCACTGCAGCGCACAGCGGTCTCGCACATCGCCTTCGCGGTCCCCGACGTCGCCGCATCGGAGACCTTTTACGCACGCGTGCTCGGCATGCATCGCCATGCCCGTCTCGACGGGGGGGCAGTCCGGCTCGGTTGGGGCAGCGGCCACCATGTGATCGACTTGCTGCCCGCCGGCGACGCTCCGGCCGGGATCCGCCACTACGGCTTCGAGGTACGGGACCCAGGTGGCCTGAATGCGATTCGAGAACGGCTGACCGCAGCCGCGATCGGCTACGAGCCGCTTGACCCCTCGTACATCGATGAGGCGGTCGGAGACATCGACGGCATCGCGGTAGCGGACCCCGACGGCTTGATGGTGCACTTCCACGCGGAGGTGCACCGGAGCGGAGAGAACATTGCCGACAGCGGCCGGCGTCCGATCAAATTTCAACACACGACCCTCGGAACTGACGACGTCGAGAAGTACATCCGCTTCTATACCGATGTCATCGGCTTCCGGATCAGCGACCAGCTCGCGGACGGTCGGTTCTCGTGGCTGCGCAGCGACCGCGACCATCACACGCTCGCTGTCGTCAACGTAGGTAGCGCGGGTGTGCTCGATCATTACTCGTATGACCTGAGCGAGTGGGAGGACTTCAAGACGTGGTGCGATCGGTTGACCGAGCTCGATGTCGAGGTGCAGTGGGGTCCTGGCCGCCACGGCCCCGGCAACAACCTCTTCATCTTCTTCGACGACCCGGCGGGGACTCACATCGAGTTGTCGGCAGAAATGGAAAAGTTCTGGGACGACTCCGTCACCTACACGCCCCGGCGCTGGCAGCCAGTGCCGCACAGCGTCAATTTGTGGGGTGGTCAGACGCCGAAATGGCGCAAGACGAGCGAAGCGCGCGGCGAGGCGGTGATTTCGGCGTGAGATACGTTTCCTACCTTGTCGATCATCAGCGGCACGTCGGCGAGGCCCGCGGTGACAACTTGGTTCCGCTCGTGGGCATCGACGCGATTCAGCCCGGCATCGGTTCCCGGGAACTGGCTCAGGCTGCGCGCGACGAAACCGCCGCGATCGGTCGTGGCGCGGTGCTGATACTTCCGGTCGTCCCTTCGCCCCGCCGGGTGATCTGCATCGGCCTCAACTACCGCTCGCACATCAAGGAGACCCAGCGAGCAGACTCCGACTACCCCGTCCTCTTCCCAAAGTTCGCCTCCAGCCTCATCGGCGCGCATGACGACATCCTGATGCCACTTGAGTCGATCCAGGTCGACTACGAAGGTGAGCTCGCCGTCGTCATCGGGGCCGCCGGGCGACGCATCCGCCAGGAAGACGCAGAATCTCATGTGCTCGGCTACGCCGTTGCCAACGACGTCACCATGCGTGACTACCAGTACAAGACGCACCAGTGGATGCAAGGTAAAGCCTGGGACGGGTCAACCCCTATCGGGCCCGAGATCGTGACGCCAGATGAAGTTGATCTACCGTCGGCCGGTATCCGGACCTGGGTGAATGGAGAGAAGGTGCAGGATTCAGACCTCTCGCGGTTGATCTTTCCGATCCCCAAGCTCATCGCCACCATCTCGGAGTTCACCAGGCTCGAAGAGGGCGACATCATCCTGACCGGAACGCCCGGCGGCGTCGGCTTCCGACGCGACCCGCAGCTGTTCTTGCACCCAGGATCCACGGTTGTTGTCGAGATCGACGGCGTGGGCCGACTGGAGAGCCAAGTTGTCCAAGAGGAGTTGTCATGACCGAGGTGGCGGTCGTGCGCGAGCCGGGCGGTCCGTTCGTTGTCGAGGACGTCGAGCTAGATGAGCTGCGCGCCGATGAGCTGCGCGTGCGGATGGTGGCGGTCGGCATCTGCCATACCGACATCAGTGCCGCGCGAGGGGTCATCCCGTTTCCGCTTCCCGCGGTGCTCGGGCACGAAGGCGCAGGCGTGGTCATCGCGGTGGGCGCCGACGTTCATCGGGCTCGCGTCGGCGACAAGGTATTGCTGAGTTACACCTCGTGTGGCCGGTGCGTCGCCTGCCGCGGTGGTCGCCCCTCGTACTGCCGTTCGCATCTTAGGCTCAACCTGCTCGGCGGCACGCGATCCGACGGTAGCGCCACCGTACGCGACCACGACGGGGGTGAGCTTCACGCTCATTTCTTCGGCCAGTCATCATTTGGGCGTGAGGCGATCGTGGATGAGCGCAGCGTCGTCGTGCTGCCGGCGGATGTCAGCGAGGAGGAGATGATTGTGCTCGCCCCGCTCGGCTGCGGCATCCAGACTGGCTCCGGCGCCGTTCTCAACACGCTGCGGCCGAGGCCCGGCACCACTCTCGCCGTGGCAGGGGCTGGTGCCGTCGGCCTCGCCGCAGTGCTTGCCGCACGCTGGACTGCGCTGCGCGAGATCGTCGTTATCGACCGTGTGTCCTCACGCCTGGAGCTCGCCTTAGAACTCGGCGCGATGTCGGTCGTCAACACCTCACGACAGGAGCTGCGGCCAGCGCTGCTGGAGCTCACGGCTGGTGAGGGCATCGATTACGCGATCGACGGCACCGGAAACCTCGGTGTCATCGAAGCTCTCGCCGATTCGCTGTCCGTTGAAGGCCACCTCGCGCTCATCGGGGCGCCCGCCGCCGGTTCCCGGGCATCGTTTGACGTCAATGCACAGCTGCCGGGACGTGTTATCCAAGGAACGACGATGGGAAGCGCCGACCCGGAGACCTACCTGCCGTTCCTCGTCGACGCCTGGCGACGCGGCGCGTTCCCAATCGAGCGTCTTGAACGCCGTTATCCGTTCGAGGACATTGAGCGCGCCGTCGCCGACGCTCGCTCGGGAGAAAGTATCAAGCCCGTCCTCATCTTCTGAACGGGACCTACCACCAAGGAGTCAATATATGTCTGAGGACATCAGACTGCTGATCGACGGCCAGTATGTCGATGCCAGCGATGGCGGGACTTACGAGTCCGTGTCACCAATCGACGGTCGCACGATCGCCAGGGTTGCGTCGGCGACCAACAACGACGTCGACCGGGCAGTCGCCGCCGCGCAAACAGCTTTCGAGGAGTGGAGCGGAACCTCGTACGTGGACCGCCGCCGTGTCTTCCTCGATGCTGCCACCTATCTGGAGCAGGACGTCGACGCGGTCACCGAGCTGCTCGCTGCAGAGGTTGGACTTCCGGTCTTTTTCGCGCGGATGAACATTGCTGAGGCTGCAGCGACGCTTCGCGAGGCGGCCGCACTCACAAGCCTGCCGATCGGCGAGGTACTGCCATCGCACGACGCGCAGTCCAGCAACCTCAACATGCGCGTTCCTGCCGGCGTTGTTCTGACGATCGTGCCATGGAACGCGCCGCTCATCCTCGCCGCCCGCTCCACCGCGATCGCGGTGGCGGTGGGCAATACCGCGATCATCCGGCCGAGCGAGGAGGCCCCGCAGACCGCGGGGCATGTGCTCGCGTCGGCGCTCATGCACGCGGGCGCTCCAGCGGGCGTGATCAGCGTGCTGAGTTCAGCACCCGGTCGTGGTCGCGAGACGATCAACCGGCTGATCGCGAACCCTTCGGTGCGGCGCGTGGTCTTCATTGGGTCAACCGGCGTCGGTCGTCAGATCGCCGCTGTCGCCGGGAGCCACCTCACCCCGGCGATCATGGAACTCGGCGGCAAGAACGCGTCGGTCGTGTTAGACGACGTCGACCTGGACCAAGCCGCCGACACTGTGGTGAGTGCCGCTTTCGGCTTCGGCGGTCAGGTCTGCATGGCCACCGATCGGATCATCGTGACGGACCGGATCGCCGATGACCTCATCGGACGAGTGACCGATCGGGTGCGTGCCCTTCAAATCGGAGACCCCCGCAATCCGACAACCTCCTACGGCCCACTGATCAACCGCAAAGCGGCCGAACACTTCCGCGATTTGGTTAGAGACGCGCTGGCCCACGGCGCTACATCTCTGCTCGGCGATGGGGAGACGGATGGCCTGTATGCGCCGCCGGTGATCCTGGAGGGGGTGAGCACATCCGCGCGCCTCTACTACGAGGAGGCCTTCTCGCCGGTGGTTGCGATCCATCGCGTCACCTCCGAGGCCGAGGCGATCAGGCAGGCGAACGACAGCGAGATGGGCCTCATTGGCGCCGTTCTTTCCAGCGACCCTGGACATGCCCTGCAGGTCGCGGCGGAGATGACAGTGGGAGCGGTGCACGTCAACGGATCGTCCATCGGGGATGAGCCGCATGTACCATTCGGCGGCGTCGGACTCTCGGGTCAGGGCCGACTCGGCGGACAAGAGTCGCTGCGCGCATTTACCGAACAGCGAACGTTCTATCTCCACGGAACGCGACATGGCATCCCGATCCTCAAAGGCCCAGTCGCAACGGGAGAAAAATCATGATCCAGGTCTTACGCATCACAGATGCGTCCAGCGTCTTGCGCGTGCTCACGCCCCTGAGCGCTAACGCGCTCTCGTCGATCTTCCAGACCACGGACGGGACGAGGTCAGATCCGGCGGATTTATATGCGCCGTGCATAAATTGGCTGGTACCAACCTAAACTCCGCTTTGAGAGGACAGAGAACATCCCGGCAGTTCAGCGGGCGCGCGCTCCGCGCAGGCAGATCGTCGGTACGGGATTCATCGCTGGGCGCAGCGCGAATCGTGACTGACTCGTCCCTGTTCGAGACCTCGATAGCGCACCCACCACGCCGCCCCCGCAAGGTCAGTAAAATGCGGCGGCGACAACTTTATCAGCACAATTCCGCTCGGACATGGCAATGATGCTGGCCCAGGCGCCCAAGAGAGGATGAGGAATGATTAGCCCCGATAAGAGATTCGACGTTGTAGTGATCGGCTCCGGCGTCGCTGGAAGCATCGCCGTAAAGGAACTCACCGAACGAGGCTTGGACGTCTTGCTGCTCGAGGCCGGGCGCGACATCACCGAATCGGACTTCAAACCGACTCCGGAAGCACCGCCCAGACCGCTGGATATGGCGATCTTTCCTCGTGCACACGCAGCGGTGAAGAAGGGGCAATACACCCAGTCCCGCCGCGCAATGTTCACCTCAGGGGCGAGCCCGTTCTTGGTCAACGACGTGCGAAATCCGTACTCCACACCGCGAGGCGACAGGTTCCTATGGATCCGCGGTCGACAGCTGGGCGGACGACTGCACACCTACGGACGGTGCCTGATGCGCATGTCCGACTACGACTTCCAGGGCAAGTCCTTCGACGACAAGGGTGCAAACTGGCCGGTCCGTTACGACGACCTCGCGAAGTACTACGACCGAGTCGAAGAGTTCATCGGCGTATACGGCAATCCCGACGACGTACCAGCGATCCCCGACGGCCACTACGTAAATTCGGGGAAGCTGACAACCGCCGAACAAAACTTCAAGGCCAAGGTCGAGGCCACCTGGCCAGAGCGGCGCGTGATCTCCTGGCGTTACGCGGCACCGAACCTGCACCGCGTCCCGCTGGGCATCCTCGCCGCTCGCGACACCGGCCGGCTCACCACCTACACCGACGCGATCGTGCAGCGAATCACCGTCGACGACCAGACCGGTAGGGCCACCGGTGCCGTCTACATCGACCAAAAAACCAGGAACCAGCACACCGTGACCGCGGACGTCGTCATGCTGTGTGCCTCGACCATCGAGTCGATCCGCCTTCTCCTCAATTCAGGATCGGACAAACACCCCAACGGGCTCGGCAACTCCTCCGGATTGCTCGGTCGCTACTTCATGGACCAGACGCCGAGCCTCACCGTGGCAAAGATGCCGCAGTACCGTGGCTACGAAGATGACGACTCGGCGCCGCATGATCCCAGCTACTCACCAGCCGGCGGCGTGTTCATCCCACGGTTTGTCAACCTGGCGGGAACCGAAACATCCAAATTCTCACGAGGCTTCTCCTTCCAGGGCGCCTGCGCGCGGATTCCCGTTCCCGAAGACCACCCGGCTGCCGGCGGCCTCATGGGGTTCGGTGAGATGCTGCCCTACCTTGACAATCGGATCACCCTACATCCGCGGCGTAAGGACGCTTGGGGCGTTCCGATAGCACGAATCCGCTGCGTACCTGGCGACAATGAAAATCGACTGCTCAAGGAACAAGTTCGCACAATTCGTGAAATTTTCGAACTGAACGACTACGACCTCATGTTCTCAGGGTCGTCGATGGGCCTGGACTCCCAAAAGGTCTGGCCTGATCGCGACCCGTTTAGCAGGTTAGTCTTCCGAATGGGATTCCCCCGCAGCATCATGCTCGGGTCCGCCATCCACGAGTGCGGCGGCGCGCGAATGGGTGCCGACCCGGCAACGTCGGTGCTCAACGAACACAACCAGACTTGGGACGTGCCGAACCTTTTCGTAACCGACGGAAGCGCATTCGCCTCCAGCGGAAGCGTAGGGCCCGCGCTCACCATCATGGCGTTGACGGCACGCGCGGCCGAATTCGTCGCAGAGCAACACGCGCACGGCAGCCTCAAGTAGACGCGCCCAGTCACGACCGAGAGCGATAATTCGCCCGTATAGCACGGGCGCGAATCACGTGAGGGGACACGAGGATCGCCACGGACTTAGGGCTCGCGTAAGATTTAGGTGGGTGTGTTCGGGCGTGTCGCGGGGCCCAGGCTGTAATTCCAGTCTGGGTGGAACTCGTGGCGGTGTAGCTGGGTGGCTTCGAGGTCCTTGATTTGGTGGTCGGGGATCTTGATGCCCTTTTCGTAGGTCCCGAGGTCGAGTTCGGCGTTGACGGTCAACCCGG
>JAABUO010003175.1_pt1 | contig 19686 bp, 25 predicted proteins | sample 5559291 | NCBI WGS metagenome assembly JAABUO01 (sample SAMN10711878, study PRJNA513372) | rock metagenome | isolation source: Antarctica rocks | place: Antarctica: Victoria Land, Finger Mt sud
TCCACCCAAAAACCCCCCCCCCCCCTTCCCTTGTTCACCCTAAAAAGATACCATTCTTTGAGGTCAATTCTGCATGCATTTTGCATCAATGTTGATGAGGAAGAGCCAGGTATATATGGTGGTCCTCAAACTTGACCATACGTGTGCTGGGCCACCACCCTTGATCACTCTCAAGCACCCTCTACCTTTGGACGGACCTTGGAGCCCTCACGTCTCTTGGCAAGGGCAATCAGTTTTACCTCGCCTGATTATGATGTGCGTGTGTATGTGTGCAGGGCGATGGAGGGCCCCAGGGCTGGAATCAGCAACGTGGATCAGCATGTGAACCAGCTGGAACAGCGCCTGGAAGACTGCCTGGCGCACAAAGCCAACTCTGCTGACGTCCCCTCCAACACTCAGGTCAGCCATGCCTGTCTATGCAATTTGTGACTCTGTCTGTCTGTAAAAAGTTTGATGCTGGTGTATGTATGTTGGCGCCAGCGCTTCCTGGACCAGTGCGGCTCAACCTTGCCTTGCATGAATTTTGGCACCACCATTCAACAAATGCTTTACAGCAGCAGAGGCGCCCTACCGCATCCTATGCTGCTTATGTGTTGCTTTGGCATGCTGTGCAGATGGCAAATCAAGTGGCACAGGCTCAGAGCAAGGCACAAGCTGCCCTGCAAGCCCTGCAGGACCAGATGCAGCAGCACCTTGCAGGTGAACAAAGTCTTGTACCATATGTCCCTTAGGTGCCACATTCAGCTGGCGGTGTTTTCCTACGGAAGCAACTGTAGCTGCTCATTGCAAAACCTCCGAGCAGCGTTTGCCAGCCTGTGGCCTGCATGACTTCATTTTGTTAAAATGACCAGCGTATGAGATGGCCCTGTGGTGTCATGTTCAGCTGGCAATGTGCACAACAACAGCAGCAGCATGACACCACTTGATGAAAGTTGCCAGCATCGTCTGTACAAGCCGCATGCCCAGACTGCATGATTGCAAGGTTTGTCAGGTTGTATGCACCTGTATGTTTGTATGCTTCAACAGTGAGCATGCCATATTCCCTGCTCCAACACAAATCTGCACTACAGAACTGCTCCTGTCTCCTGGACCTTTACTGTGCATCTTGACCAAGCTGTGGGATGGTGTGCAGGCAAGGCTGATAAGGGGGGTGTACAGGCTGGGGAAGCTGGGCTGCAGCAGCGCTGTTCCCAGCTTGAAACAGCCCTCCTGCAAGGCCTGCAACAGGTGTGTAGGCTGTGTGACTCTGTACAGATTTATGACACACAATCATACTCAAATGGCATGCATACTGCATGTCGCTGTTGTGGGTATTCCAAGGCATGCTTCCGCTTGCTTGTACATGGCCAATGGGGATGGTTGCATCCCACCTGGAAGGTCTTGCAGCCTCTCTCAGCACAGATCCTGCATTCAACAGCTGTGACAGCTCATTTGTGGAGATCACCTGAGTGCAAGGTTTGCAACCTGCTTCACGGCTGCAAAGCTGCTACTTGTCTGGTTCTAATTTCAAATGGAATAATCTGTTTCCGTGTCTGCTTGTGACAAACAAAACGCGGTTTGCATACAATCTAACCTGGCACAACAGGGACCCATTGAACTGTGTCCCTCACCCCAACCTCAGACCTTCACCAACTAGCTTTGCCTTCACAGGTGACAGACAGGGCAGCAGCAGCACTGAGCCTGAAGGCTGATGGTGCGGAAGTGAGTGAGCTGAGGCTGTATGTGAAGGGCCAGTTCGCAGATGTGAGAGCAGCAGCAAAGGAGGGGATAGGCAGGGGCAGACTGACCCACACGACTGCAACTGGCCAGACCCTGTGCCTGTCCTGCGACCAGCCCCTGTCCCCTCTGAGGGCTCACACGCATGAGCCCCTTGCACAGCAAGGTCAGTCCCAGCAAACCTAGCCTTCTTTGGGTGTTTTCAGCATATCTCGTGTTCGTACAAGATCTCATCCGCTACGAGTGAAGTCACTTGTTGATTGCTACAGTCAGTTGTCAAAGCCTTGTATCTTGCATGCATGTTGTGCACCCTTTCAGAACCACATGAATGAGCTTCCTGTGCAGCGGAAAGGTGGGCCTGGCCCAATGATTGGCTCTTTCACCAAATTGCAGCTTAATGCATGCGTGCTTCATGTGTGAATAGGTACTGAGAGCCTGCAAGGGCCAGATGTAACAGCCTCTTCCATGGCCTGATTAACGACGCTCTTTGCCAGCTGCAAAACACGAGTCCCCTGTGCATGTGGTGCTCCCAGCTACGCCAAGTGCCTGTCCGATGGCCATGTGTTCACATCCTTCTGCTCTGTATGCACTTGCCTCCTTCACAGCAAAGCCTATCAGGCTAGGTTTACACATTGCCACTGACAGGTGTTGACCCACACCTCACTGCACTTTGAGGACCATGCTCACAAAGTCGTTAATCTTTGAAGAGGAGAGAAGCTGCACCCTGTGACCGGGGGTGGAGTTTGACAGCCCTTTAGCATTTCCAAGGCTCTCTAGGATATCCATCTGCAGACTAGGGATTGACTGGACAGAATGACACAGTGAGACAGTGGGACTAGTGCATCACTGCTGGTGCAGGGGTATATCCAGTGCCTGATGAGGGGGTGACAGAGGGATGGGCGCCCTCTGCAGCCCCACTTTCAACAAACGAGCCCGTGGGCGCAGGTGAACGCCTTTGCTGTGACTTTTGACAGCAAAGTGCCTTGGAGACTTGCAGTTCCTTGTGTAAAATGTACTGCTGTAGCCCAGCTGTTGGAGCAGCTCCTCTCTGCCCAGCCAATTTACAGCATGCTGCAGACCAATCGCACCCCTGGGCACATCATCAGGATCCAAATTCATCAGGCAAACATGGATGATGCATCTGCTTGATGTGTGTGCAAGAGTGATCCATGCGTGAGGCATCTCAAGTGTGTTGCAGCCATCAATGCGCGGCATCAAGCAGAGAAGAAGAGGCTGCAAATGGCCATGGCTCCTGCAGATCATGTGCCTCCTGCCAGGACCTCAACGCCAGGTAGGCTATGTGTGACGCTCCAGGTAGGCTATGTGTGACGCTCCAGTTGACATGCAGTGATGCTGCTGCTAGCGATGTTGAGTTGCACATGCTGTGCTGTGGCAGTCTATGTGTCATATTCTGAGATGCAAGGCTGCATGCTGCACTTTCAAACTTGCACCATGGAGGTTACATGTTTAGCTGCATTTGCTTCACGATGTGCTTTGCTGATGTGTTTGGTCATTAGCTTGCCATCACTGTCACATCACACTTGGCTTGGCACTGCTTAGATCTAGTCAGCAAAACGCAGACATGTCAGGCTGACCAAAAGCATTCCTTGACGCCCAAAATCCCGTGACCAACATCGCAAAATTGCCCTTACAGAACTAGCAGAGCTGAGCACAAACCCTTCTGTGGTCAGAGCATCCAATCCACGACTGAAGCAGCAAACCGTGTCAGGGTCAATAGCACAGGTACGACAGACGTTTGATCAAGCAAGCTCTTGTCAAGTACAAGGCTTGCCTTCTTGACCTGGCTTGCCTCAAAGCTGTGCTTGCTGTCAGATGCACTACAGTCGTTTGCCACTAATGCACAAAAAAGTTGGCAATCAGTTTGTCTGTGCAGGGCTACCTGCCGAGCAAGCAGAACATCAAAGGCAGTGGTGTACCGTCTGGGGCAGCCCGCAGGCCATCTGACACAGACCCTGCTCGCCGCAGCTCTAAGTAGTCATTGCATCCCTTAAGCACCCAACTAGCAAAATCATGCTAGTTTTTGTCTTGGTTGCAGCAAACACCTCTGGACTACAGGAGTTCACTGGTCATGCAAAGTGTCATTGTTCTTGGAAAGTACTGGCCCCATGGGGCAACTAGCACCCAGACATGCAAAGTATCATTGTTGTTGAAAGTACTGGCCCCGTGGGGCAATTAGCACCCAGACATGTTTGTATGACACACTGTTGATTACCCAATTCTGCACAACCAATCTACAATGGCCAAACTGAAGGTGTTACTAAAATGGGACTCAAAGCATGACTCACACCTCTTTTGCATACTTAGTCAACCCTTGGCTGCAGTACCAAAATGGGATGACCAGTGCAGAGTTGATATAGTACTGGCGCTTTACTCAGGCTGCAAGACATGGGCCACTTGAGGTGTTCCATCCAGACTGACTCGCACCTGCACTCACAAAGTGCGGTTGAGCCACATTGTGTCAATATGCTTAAGCCAGGGCAAAGCATACCACTCACAGAAGCTAGAACAGCACTCCAGAATAAAACCATTGCCAGATCAAGCTGGCTACAATGAGGTAAGACATGGTAAAAAGACTGCAGTCATATCGTTTTCACCTCTATCAGCCGGCCTAGGTGTCGCAAGACAGTGAGGATGGCTTTGCCAGTCTTGTCCATCTTGAGAGTTGCTCCTCCCTTAAGGTCGCTCTCAAGAAACCAATGCCGCCCTCGAATACCCTCTTTACCCTGCACAGCCATATTGCCTGTTGGTTTTGGCTTGTGCATGCCAGGCAGGTGATTCTGGCCGAGCTGCCGCTACCACTAGATCACCAGCCGCTCTCGAGATAAGATCTGATCAGGCAACAGAGCTGCAATGTTTGCTCAATGCAGTTTTATGCCATGTGCGCAGGGTAAATATCTGGAGCGAGCAGGCATGCCATCCTGCATCTTCTGTGCAAGACAGGTACACAAGCTACAAATTGTGTGACATATCCATACATAATCTCATGTTTCTGTTGAAGGCATGCTGATAGGCAGGTGGCACATGGCGCATACCGCCACACAGTGCAGTAGAGTAGTAGCCCTTTTGCGATCAGCTGGCTTGACACTGTTTGACTTGGTTGCTGCCATGAGCTTAGCATTGGCCTCAGAATGGCTGGCAGCATCATCAATGGCTGAGTTGACAGTCTCAATGGTCAACCTGCCCCTCATGTAGCTAGAGACAGATGCCAGCTCTGCCTGCGATATGTACCTGAGTGGCAAGTGGGAAGGCTGTGCGCAATCACTCACTTGTGTGATCACGCAGTGATACAACCGGTTGCTGTGCTTCCTGTTCAAGAAGGCTGCGCAATTCTTTATGCGTCAGGTGATTTCTTCACAAGCCAAGCCAAGAAGACACGAATGAGCCATATAGGAAGGCACAGATAAGGCATATAGGAAGTTCATGGGTATCCTGACAGTAAGATGCAGACAGGCTGGCTGCAAATATGAGACTGACAGTGTCCCATTGCAGCTGAGCCGGACCTGCGTGGTGCCTTGGCCCGCTTCTTCTTGTCTCCAGCTGTTTGCTTGGCGGCTGCAGGCTGAGCCTCAACCTTTGCTGTATCTGCATTTTCGTCAGTGTCCAACTCCTCTGTTGGCAACTCTTTGCTAGATGTCGAGGTGCCAGCAGCAGGCTGTGGCTGTGCATGAATGCTGACACTGTTTGCTTCAGGCAAGCGAGTGGGCAGGTGAGTGCTGATGTACTCCAGCTGATCTTGCTGCAATGCACAAGCACTGATGAGAGCTCTGGCCTTTGTGATAGCCTGCTTCTCCCGACCAATGAAGTGCTGAATGTCTCTGAGCTTCTGCTCTATGGCTTGCATGCTTGTATCAAGGGCTGCCAGCTCCAGACTGTTGATGTCCTTTGAGGCGTCTGCAAGGCACAGGAGGAGGATCTACATCTTCAGCCAACTAGGCACAAAGAGCATTTGTGTTTAGCATCGCCAGTGATCACTGCAAGTGGCTGACTGATCACTGACTGTGAGGACTGCAGATGGAACCTAGGAGACTCACTGTCGACACGAAGAAGAGTGAGCTCCTGCAGCTCCTGAATCTTAGCAACGAAAGCTCTGGCGACATCGTCTAGACCCTGCGGTGAGGCAAACATGCCTGCTGTATCACCGAAAATCAGTCAAAATAAACAGTCCAAATGCATGTGCGCCTGAAAACTTCTAGAGACTAGACAAGTCTTGACGCATTGGCATGACTCGTGTGTGCTTCTGTCGAAGTATGCGCCCGAAACGCACAAGTCCCGGTCCTGAACTGGGTCCTGATTAGAGGCTGTTTGACTTCGGTCAATACTGGTTGAACGCTGGGTTGAACGGAAGCTCTTGGTACTCCGCACACATGCGACATCGGCGCATGTTGTGTTGTAGCATTCAAGACACGCATCGGGTATCGACGAGACGCATGGCGCAGACAGTCACTCCTTCGCAAATCTTGCAGCAGCTCGCACTGGCGTGCAGACTGTTAACGCGATCAATCCTGTCGCGCTTCTACAGCAGGCAATAATGGCTGCTTGATGCGACTGCTTGCAGCATTGCGTATCATGAACGATGCTCAAGTGATGCTGCAAGTATTGAATGGCAGCTTTGGAGCTAACAAGACGTACTGGGTCAGTCGACCCGGTAAAAAGGTATCATCCTGGCAAACGGCCGGCGTGCTGCACGAAAACAGAACATAAGGCGGACGAACTGCAGCCCATCTCACGGTCTGTACGTTCAGGGCATCATTCTGTTCTTTCCTGGTGATCAGCTTGAACACGCCCTCGCTCCACCTGCGATCAGACGACTGCAGGACCCAAAAGTCCAGGCTCAGCTGATGGCAAGCAAATTTGCAGGATGCTCAAGTGTTGTGTAAGCACTCTGAAAAGCAAGCCCTGAATGCAATTGCTACAAATGCCACATGCAGCATGTTGTGCTATTTTCAGGGTGATGCCTTCGCGCTTGGAAGGCAGCTTTGCATGTTTTGACCACTTTTTAAACAGAGTCACCAGATCTGGTGAGCCCCTGGGCTATCAAGGCGCCTCGTTGAAGGTGCGCTGCAGATCAGTCACAGTACTTTTGGCACAAGCATAGCTGTGTATTGGCTGCCTCTAGTCCCAAGGCCGTGGAAAACAACATGCAATAGAAAAACCTGAAAAACCATGCATCAACCCCTGTGAAACCATCATGGCTATTGCAATAACAAGCAATGGGAGGCAGTCTGTGATATGATCTGCATTCTGGTGCATGAGCCACTGTGCAAAATCTCTATGCAAGATGCTAGCACGACGGTATACTCAGGAATCTGAGATGCATGCAATTCCCAGCATATCACACACATGTCCCTACGCTTACGGCCCTCTTCATCCTTTCAGCTTGTTTTCCCTGTACATCTTCCCGCTGTCCTTGTCCTTTCTGCTCCTTTTTTGTATGCCCTTCTTCCTCTGCCCTTCTTCTCGCGCGCTTCTCCTGGCTTGCTTCCTTCTCCTTTGTCACATCGTCTGATCTGCAGGCCAGCTCCCAGATTGCATCTCTGTTGCAAGCTGGCTGTCCCACAGGTGACAAGAAGGAAATGATCTACCATCTGGTGGGCTTTAGCAAAGGTGGGTAACATGCCTCTGTGTTGTTGCTTCTTTGGCAATCACTCTGCATTGTGCATGCTCACAGGGCTGGTGCAAATTTTGTGCCTGCTGTGATGCCCATGAAGCATGCCCACAAAGGTTAACACTGTGCACGACCAGCCGTAGGAGAGTGCACGCTCATTGTGCATGCTGTTCAGGTGGTGTTGTGCTGAACCAGGCAAGCTATGATGCTGGACCACTCAGGCATGCTTGCAGCACTGGCTGCTCTTTCCAATCTTTTTCTTACTCTCTCTCTCTCTTCCATGACTTGCCCTCTCTCATGCCCTCTGTCATGCCCTCTTTTGCGCCCTCTATGCTTGGCTGCCCCGTGTGTCTGTGTTGGCTTCTGTGTTTGATGCACCCTCAATCAGCTAAGACGTTGTGAGCATTTGTGGGGCATCATGCTGGATAATAACAGCCTGCGGCCTACTTAAAAGAGGTATGCCTGACCATGGAGGTGATAGCAGGTGTTGAGTGAAGCAGCAGCATGCTGGGAGCAGTCAAGGAACCATGCTGACTTAGGCTCCATTCCTCCACAAGTCACAAATTTCATCAGGGTATGGTAAACCAATTGGCTGGGTGTTCCTGCTTGACAAGTGATTTGAGGCAAATGAACCAGAAATGGTGGTAGAGATACAGTGTGTTTGTTTCTTTGCATGCCATGTAGAGATCTGCGTGTAATTATGTTCAGGGGCATGTGTTGGTCTGTCGGTGCGCAGCTGCGTCAACATGAGCTGTCACATGCTTCTTTGGTTGCACCTGTGCTCTGCACAATGTGGTGGCACTATATGTGCTTTGTTCACGTGCAGCAACTGGGTGAGCTACATTTCCTTGATGCTGGCCTGAACTGCCGAGGTGCGCACTTGACAGACCCACAGGTCCTGCAGTCACTCAGCAAGGCTATGCAGGACACCGCGCCTGGTTTGAGTATACATCTGCATGGCACCCCAAGACAATGGGGTAAGCTCTATATGGCAGGCATGACAGGTCAATGCACTGCATTTCCATGACATTGCATTTAATGACAGCACATGCATCGGTAGACAGTGCCTAACTTGTCTTGGCACCCATATAGTATATGTAACCTGTTAGTCTTTGTACTTGTTGCAGCTCTGATGTCTAAAATAGGCCAAGGTCCATGCTGTCAACATATTCACACTCATCTCAGACTTTGCTTGTTAACACACATGTGTGTGTTGTCATGTACATGATTCTCTGACTATCCTGTGTGGCACAAGGTCGGTCAGACAGACAAAAGTTTTGCATCTTTTCCCTGTCATATGATCTGCTGCATGCGCAGACGATGAAAAGCGGCCGTGGGTCAGGCAAGAGAAGGTGCAATTTCAGGCACTTCTGGAAAGAAATGGAGTCGTTGTGATTGAGCATAAGTATTTTGCTGAAAGAGAGCCGACCCTACTCATGCATTTTGAGGCAATCGAAGCAATGCAAAGAGGTGCATGAGCAGCAGCAAACAATCAGCTTCGGCAGTTGTGGCAGGTCGAATTCACAAGTGTTCCAGAAACATTGCTTCTTGCTTAAGCTTGAATATATGGTTTCTCCAAATGGATCCAATAATTGCTAGAAGCAAATGTTGGTCGACACTGATGCTGCTGAAAGTGTGCTTTGCTTGAAAGAAAGAAAGAAAATACTACGCCTTTCGGCATTGATTAAATTGTGCTTCCCTGTGGGGTACTATTCAATGGGAGACGAGGGCAGTTACAGACGCTATGTGTGTTGCCATAAGAAGCTTCGAGGAGTGATGTCAGGCATCAAGGAGCGTTGCAACAGACTACGTGAGCAGAGGCTAGCTGCACTGTTACCTTACTTTTCAACCTGCACCTTCCAGAACCACACTGATTGGTAGATCTTGGCACTGATTGGCACATCTCAGCACTGATTCGTACATCTCAGCACCGATTGGTAAATCTCAGCACAGTCTCTGCCTGGTGGTTTGAAGAACAAATTTTGAACTGTCATTGGGCATTTTCGCAAGTTTAGCTAGTTACCCTGCAGCTGCCAGCGCCAGGTGTCGCTTGCCATGATGCAAATCGCAAATCACGAAATACAAACGCAGGCGTAACGGCCGAGGTAAATGCTGTACTGGCAAAGGTGCCTTTCTGTCAACGTAGCTGTCATCCACCTAGGTCCGGCGTACCTGCTCGTACAGTCTGCAATCATCCTATTTGTCTCTTGATCAGCTTTGATTGCTCATCGATTGACTGTCCGCCACCTTTGGCTGCCGCCGCGAACTTCTGGTTAGGTCGTCTGCTTTTCCTGCCTGGAGGTATTGTTTTTCTTCTCGTAGATTTGCTCGAGTTCAAGCACGGGTAGCAAATCCTCAGCTGTTGTCCTGCACGATGCAAGGCCTGATCTCAGCCATAAACGTCGGTGGTGCTTGACGTCGTGTGCTACAGTTGTAGTCGCTGGTGTTACAGTGTGCTCTCGTATAAGCTGAGGTAATTTGCTGTGCCGCGTAGGTTTAGTGCGCTAGCAAGACCAAGAGAGGCAGGACAGCTACTGTACAGCTGCGTGACTGGATAGCCGACCAGTAGCGCTGTCAGCATAACTTGCTATGTATAACCAGGACTCTTCACCCTTGAGCAACAAGCCTCTTGCAGATCCATTCCTGCAAATGCTGTCAATGTCACCTAAAACCTTTCCTGGAGAGAAAGCCATCCCTCAGATTCAGAGCACCAGTGCCAGGTCAACAGCCAGCAGCAGTACCCCCATTGCTTGGCCACAGCCATCTGCAAACTCTGCACCGCACAAGGACTTTGTGCCAAAGCAACAGACATATGGATTTGACGGACCAAGGTAAGCTGCTCTTGCCTGCAACTGCTGACAGCACAACTTGTGAGAAGCACTACTGAAGAATCTCTGGCAGGTTGTACTGGGCTTATTCTTACAGCAACTTGCAGGGAGACCAGACCTGTGCCGGCCAACAATGAGCAAGCAGTGTCAGGCAGTTAGGCTGCAGAATACACAGGTGGATAAAGTCGCCCTACACAGGGCGATGCAGCTGCTTTGATTTATTGATTGGGCAATGGACTGACATCAAAAACAATGAGTATCTTATAGGGTTCCATATAGCTCAGCTGTCAACTGCAGAGTGCTTCTCGACACAGCAACCCACAGCTATTGGCAGCAATTTCCCATACTACATGGGCGAACATCTTCAGGGCCTTTAGGTTAGCTGGAATGCATATTGACCAGCGGCAGCACATGGACCATTGGTAAGGGTTTGAGGGTTGTTTGTGCATGCCTTCGGCAATAGTGGATTATGCGCAGAACTCTCCCACAGTGTAGTAAAGAGAATGCAGCCATATGGCACATAATGATGTCACGGCAGCTGCAGTCTTTGACCCCACAATGTACAGTAGTCTAGATTTGGGGCAGTGTTCAGTGAGCATGTAGTCAGCAGTGTTGTGGCAATTGTGTACAAGTTGCAGTGGTGATTTTGAGATGTATGTACTAAGGATTTATTTGCTGTTCCTGCTACCATGGTCATATAATGCTGCAAAATATTGCTACCTTGCTTATGCCTACTGTCTGCGTAAGACCATGTGTTGCAGACATCAGTGCAAGATCATGTATGCAACACTGCTTTTACACGTATAATTATGTGAAGAAATGGCTGCCACACCTCAATGTAGTCGAGTCGCTGGAAGGAAATCAGACTCAATTGCATGAATCAATGAGCAAAGCAGTGATAGACTCACGGCCATGCGGCTGAGATGCTGGCTCTACTGGGCTGCAGAAGCGAAGGATGCCCTTTCACTTCTGGGTTACAAACAGCTGCCTCTCCTGCAGTTTTGGGAACTAGTCGGATTCATACCACTAAGAAAAAACAGCTGCCTCTCCAGGCAGAACCAGCCAGATTCCCATGTGAGTAACATCAACAGTCACCACGTAAGAATGACTCCGTTGCGCGATGGTTGATAACACTTTCCATGCGCAAGTCCCGCACCACCCTGTACATTTGCATTCTTGTGATTGTCTGCATCCTCAGTGTATTGCAGAACATGAACGTACTGTCCCGACTTGTTGCCACCCCAACTGGAGTCGAGCCCAGAGTCCTATCGACTGCAACGACTGAATCGAGAGCGAAGACGGGCAGCCTGCGAAGGATTCCAGCAGGTAAACATGTTTTCTGAGTAGGGGTCTGTTTGATGTGCACGTTCCACTCCTATGCTCAGTCAGCCCGCAATAAGCTGACGAGCTGTGATAAACTTTTGCAGACTCTCTTCACGTAAGCAAGCCAACTTGGTGGCTCGAGTCCCGGTTTCATTTCTCCTTCGCAGACTGGTGGGACCCCGCCAAGTTGAATTTTGGTGCACTGAGAGTCGTCAATGACGACCTCGTGCAACCCAAGGCAGGCTTTGGGTAAGAGTGTTGCTCTGCAGTTGTGCAAGGCAACGGCTTGCCAAGGTTGCCTTTGATATTCAGCACCATGCTTTCAATAATGCAGCGTGTTGCTGATGCTGATTTCACTCTACACACATGCAGGACACATCCACACAGAGATGCAGATATCTTTTCTTACATCATTGATGGTTATTTGAGCCATAAGGACAGCATGGGCAATAGTGAGGCGCTTCCTCGCGGATGTGTGCAGTACTTGTCAGCTGGCACAGGCATTGCTCACTCGGTGCAGTACCTTATTTGAGCCATTCTCTCTAGGAAAACATCAGCACTGCACTGCAATCTGTCCAAGCAATCAAAGTCTGACACTGACATGCTTGATCTGCATGTCAGACTCAGCGATGCGACCAGCAGCTCGCATTCTCATTAGTCACATATCACACGTCATACACCAAGTTTGCAGGGGGCCCATGTGGCAAGGTCAAAAGCATCAAAATCCTTGGGTCAAGTGTGTTGTGTAGCATCGCATCATATTGCATCGCATCGCAATGCACCACATTGCATTGCATTGCACCGCGTCGCATTGGCTGCATTGCACTGCATTGCATCAAACTGCATCATTAGGCAGTGCAGTACAAATGCAAGAAAGCCAAACTCCACTTGCTGACTGTTCTGTCCTACAAATAGGAAATGAATGAGAAGGATGAGAGGACAAGATTTCTTCAAATTTGGATGACGCCAGACAGACGGGGCCACAAACCCCAGTACGGCAGCAGCAAGTACAGCAAAGCTGACAGGCATAATAGGCTGTTGCAAATTCTTGGGGGAACACAACCCATGCCTGCCTGGGAGACTGCTACATCAGGGGCTGGCATTACGCTTCACCAGGTACCAGGATCTCAGCTGTCCTCAACCATTGGTACATATTCATGAGGCTCTGTCAGCCTCAACGTTCAAGACTATATGTACATGCTTGGGAGACTGTATATTGCCAGGGCTTGTTAGTGGGCAATTTGGCAGTTTGCTAGAGCGCCATGGTGCTCTGCATCAAAGTAATATTGCAATCACAAATCATCATCACATGCACTCATTTGTGACTTTGTGTATTCTGCCACACTCAATGTGCTTCACAATTTGTTGCTATATGCTACTCGACTTTGCCCATGTACTGACTGCAGGCTTTTCCCATGTTTCTGCAAGTTCCACCTGCCATGCCCCTGTTTTATCTTGATGCAGCGTGACACACTTGTCCTGAGCTCAAGAGGTTCTGAAACAAGACTCGGGTGCAATGCAGGATGCCAATGTCTTTGTTTCAGAAGCAGATGCTGGCGTGTCACAAGACATTGTGTTGGGACAGGACAGACAGGCGTATCTCATCTGCATTGAGGGGGGTCTTGCTGTCAACGAGGTTGATCTGAGCATGCGCGATGCCATTGAAATTGTAGCCAATGACAGCAGTGCATTTGAAGTCAAGCCGACAGCTGGCAGCAAGGGGTCCCATTTTCTGATGATCGAGATGCAAAAAAAAGCTTGAGCTCTGCTGACACTCAGGTTGCCACTTGTGTATCGTACGGCCCTCTATTTGTGTTATCTGTTGTTTTGCAGAAATATCTGTATTGTGTTGGTTCAGCAGTGGACAAGATTTCTGTTGTGCAGCATCAGTCAACAGCATTTACCCATGCCTTGTCTTTGGCACACATGCATACAGCCTGTGTGTTCAGCAATGAAATCAGGAAGTCTCTGCTGTGCTCTTACTGATTGTGTGACACAGTAACTTAAGGTAGAGTGACAGAAGTGTTGAAACGATTCGCAGTGAACAAGTAACAGCTTGACTTGTAATCTTCCCTGTAGTGGAACAATCTCACTTTCAGTGAAGGGCCTAGCTTTAGTAAAGAAGCGTCTTGCCATGCCTGATGTTGGCAGTGTGTCACTCCATCATTGCAGTCGCGGATGGTGAATGTGCACCAGTAGGACAGGCAAGGGTCACCTCTGCAAGTTTGCACCTTGCATGCAGTCTGTCTGCATGGCACTGCACGGTATGAACTAACGTCTGCTCTGAAACCACATGAATCGACAAGCCACTGCGCTCCTCCTTGCACTTTCACGATCACAATGCAACCGCAGTCCTTGCTGAAATCTGGGCATGCTATCGCCGGTCATACTGGTCATCGCAACTGCAGCTGCCGACAGCCGAGACCAAAACACCCTCAGTAAGTTTGCACCAGTCCTGCACGTTGATCTGCGGTGGACCCCGTGTGCATATTTTTCTGCGCTGTTGCATTGCTAGCCACGATCCGAAGAAGCCTGGCGGGACTGCGCCAGCCCCGCAGCTGATGTCCGAGATGCGTGTCTACTCTCGGGCAGACCTTTGTGCTGTCTGCAGGAGCTTGCAGATAGGACGCAGTCGTGCGTCTTGGAGCCCTGCCGTGCACAATCACATCAGCCTCAACAGGAAGCGTAAGCGCACTCCTGCTTGTCATAGTGAGGCAGGTGAGGCAGATGATAGCACAGGGGACTCCCAAGAAGCACAGCCTTCAACTGAAAGACAGCCAACCAATGCAAGTGAGCATGACACTCCTGCATCATCCACAGACCCCAAGACAGTTGACTGGCGTGAGTTCAGGTGTGCCATTGCCTGGACAGACCGCCACCATGGGTGTGCAGTGCAATTTGCACACATGTGTAATGTAAATCATGTACACAGGAGTCACAATGCTTTGCACATTGTATGTGCTCCAGCAAGCTCTATGTCTGCTTGACATGCGTCACAGATCAGCACAGATACAAGAATATACCACTTTTTTTGGCAAATCAATCAAGTCCTCATGCTGTCGAGCCCAGCAGTTCTGTTTGTCTGTGACTTTGTTCTCGTGCCTGCCCAGGGCACGCCTTGTAGCCGGTGACAGAGGGCAGCAGGATGAAGTCAGCACCACCAGTGCAGATGGCGGATGGGCACATGACGTAGGCAAACCAGAGAAAGGCTGCCTTCTATTGGCCCATCCCCTTATGTTTGGCAGCAGCCAGGGTTACTTTTCTCAGGTGTGTTTGCCTATTGACCAGCACCTAGCATTTAGTCAGTATCATCAGCCCAGCGTTCTCCAGGACGCATTTTTCCTTGACTCTAGTGATTTCAAGTCTGAGAGTCAGGTGTGTACAATGTTCAGTGAATGTCAACCGTTATCCCTGGCCCTGGATGGCCATGGACAACAGGGCTGTACTTCTGGAGAGTACTGAAGTGAGCCCACAACACCTTTGAGCTACTGCTGAGAGCGGTAGCTTGATAATGGTTCAGCTGCATATTGGTCGTAAAGGAAAGAAAGGAGGTTATGCCTTTTGACTTCAATCAAAGAAAACATCAAGGGTAAGGTATATTGGGCTTCCCTGTGGAACGGCTGCATAAGCTGACTGAGCTGAACCAACAAGGTAGAGAAAGCTTGGGCAGTTTCATCAAAGGAACTTCCAGGACAGCTTCTTTCACAGTGACTTCTGTGGCAGCTACATCAACATCCCTGAATTGATGCTGCTTGCCGTGCAGGCGGTCATCTTCCTCTTTGAGCATGATGACACCGCAAGCGCTGGCTTCATTTTGAACAAGCCAACTGAGCATGTTCTGGGAAAGCTGGTTGGTGCGGACAACCTGTGCCCCGAGTTTGCAGACAATGTTCTATACTTGGGAGGTGACGTAGGGCATGATACCATGCATTTTCTGCATGGCTACTCTGACATACAGGTACAGCACTTGTATCAAGTGTAAGCAACAAGTTTGCTTGTCTGCTTTGTGAGGCGTGTCCTCTTGCATGGCCAGGCCATGTGAGCCTGTACCTGTAAGGTAGGAGTTGAATGAGCACACATTGTGCAAGCCACACCTATTTTGGACTTCTGAGCCTTAGGGCACACCCAAAACGCATCTCAGCCGGTCTGAGTTGTCAATCCCAGCTTATCACCCTAAAGATCTGGTGCTGTTGAGCAGATGCCTCATGGTAGCGACAAACCTCGCGTAATGAAACACATTTTAAGCAGCCATTCCTGCTGTCCTGGATGTGTGTGTGAGCCATCCGCAGCTGAACATGTTCAGATATTCTTCCTTGCAACATAGATCGTCTCACTGCTTTGGCAACCCAAACGCAGTGAAATTAGCTCAAGGCTGATGTGTGTCTCCGGCAGTGGTGCTAGGCAAGTGACATCTGTCAATGCAATTACAGTGTCTTCCGGCACTCTAGACGCTGTAATGTGTGACGTGCAGGGCGCTGTTGAAGTGGTCCGGGGTTTGTTCATGGGGGGCTTTGAAGAGGCCCGATTTGGAATTAGAACTGGCTCCAAACAATCTGACCGATTCCGGTATGTGCTAGGAGTGGCACATACCTGCTATGTTATAACCTTTGAACGTTGTGCATGGCAGATGGTCTCACCCCTTGCTGTTGTTAAGGACATGATCTGACAGGTACGCTGGGCAAGGTCACGGCTAGCTACACATCAAAAGTCTGCAGGCAGTGTTCAGTCCTATGCTACTCTGCTGTTGCATGAGCCAAGTGCGCCATGAGCCCACTTGCAAGTGTAAGAAGCAGTACTGCAATGTAGGTGGTTCAACAGGTATGCTGGCTGGGGGCCTGGTCAGCTTGAAGCAGAGTGTGCTGCTGGGGTTTGGTTTACAGCTGCGGCCAGCAGTGATGTCATACTGAATCATCAAAATCTGTCTGGCAGGGAAATGTGGCACACCATATTGGAGATGATGGGAGGGGACTACGCAGCCCTTTCCAAGAATGTTAGAGATGCATACCCCGAGAACTTGCCATCAGATTAATGACTTGTGATTATGCATGACGCTACGCATCAGGAAACAATTGAGCAAGTCCAAACATACTTGTGGTACTTCCTGTGCACATATGCTAGCAAGAAGGCATGCTTGCTGTGAGCCAACTCTAGAGGGTTATTGCCACGTGTTGATGCTCAACATTGTCATTTCGAATGCTGCTGCCATGTCATCACATCGTGTACCATTTCAACTGATGAACGGACAACGACTGATCAGCCACAATCAGCAAGCATCAAAGCATGACTGCAGCAGCAGCATAAGTATAATTCACAGACACCATGTAACACAAGCACAGAGACATGATGGCGCTCAACCACAGACACAAAATGGTCAGCTCACGACTCGCACGAGTGAACAGAAGACGCCTAAAGAGCATTGCTGTGTTGATGAGCAAGCACTTGTCTGGCAAGACAGCATCGTCGCAATCGCAATACACCTAAGAAACAAACTGAGCTATCTGATCCAGCCATGTCTGATGCTCATGCTCATGATATGTCAGAAGTGCTGAAGCAATGCTCCAATCCAGCTTACCGAATTCTGTCCTACATCTGGAGCTTGATAATGGCACCACCACTAGCAGGCTTGGAAGCAAAGATCACTTCCTCAAGCTGACTGCTCTTGACTTTGCCATCCTTGATGCATTTCTCAAAATAGTTGGACTTGATGGCAGCGATGAAGTGCGCAGCATCTGCTTGCTTGATGAGGGACACTGTGCAGCCACCCCAGCCAGCCCCCGTTAGTCTACTTCCCAAGGCACCCTGCTTTTTGCACTCAGCAATCAAGCTGTCTAGCTCCTCACAACTGCACTCATACAGGTCCCTGCATGACACACGCACAATCAGACTGCGACTCCTGTGTGGAAAATGCAACCTAACACAGCTTGTAGGGGTCACGGTTTGGCAAACAGAACAATGCAGCTGCCTGTGATCTGACTGGACTCTGCCTACTCATCCAGCAGGTGAGGTAGCATAAATGTCAGATTGATCCCTATTATTGACATCACACCCGTTTCTGACTGTAGCCCCTGCTGCATCTTGCACCTGCAGCAGATTGCAGTGCTATAACCCTGCAACATCAACAAGCTATGTCCCCACTGTTCACACATCAGCTCCCCCGGCCCCCCCGCCAAAGCCAGTCAAGTAGCCTGACACTGTATGCTCAGCACTACTGCAGAATGCTCATGTTACATGGAGGCAGCACAATGGGAGATTTTGACGACCTCTGTCAGCATTTCTTTGAATGTGGTATTCAATCAGACGGTATCTGGACCTTAAGGGCCCCTGCACACACTGTCATGTGGACTCTCACCTGCAGCTGGTTTGGCTGGCATCCATGTAGTCACCCAGCTGCTTCAGTTTGTCATCCTGGGACAGCTCAGCGTTGTTGCAGACCTTCTGGAAGTCGCGCACGCGCTGGGCCTCTGCAAAGACGTGCAGGCTGCGCTGCTGCAGCTTGAAGCCTCCTGCTTTGGCCGCCACTGGGATGGAGCGCTGCTGACTTGGGTTGTCCTCAAACAGCTTCGTCAGACTGGTACCCAACAAGCCCTCAATCTCTGCCTGCAGGGAAACTTCGGTTTTGGTTTTGGTGGTTGGTGGTTTTTGGTTTTGGTTTTGGTTTTGGTTTTGGTTTTGGTTTTGGTTTTGGTTTTGTTTTCTTCTCAATCTTTGTTGATTTACAAAGCCTCTCCTACAAAGTGATGGCTTCTCAATTCACAATGCACCTGAGAAAAACAGGATCCACACTGCATCACACCCACAATAGGTCAGATGTCACTGATTGCAGCTGCAAAGTTTGTAGCCTGCAGCCACTTTGCAGCGCATGGCTACAAAACAAGGGGAAGCATGTTGCCTCTGAAAATGGCCAAAGCTAGTGCCCAGCAGACTCTCAACCCCAGCCTGTGTCACAGCAGGCACAGCTTTGTTGTTTGTGTCTGGGCATCAGTAACCACCGTACTCTACCACACTTGTCTGGACATCATTGGGAATCCCATGTGGACCTGGGTCACAAATCTCATGCACTGCCTAAAGGGTATTGTTATCAGTATCTAAAACCTCTTGCACAGCTTGGCAGCTGCATGATGCAGAAATGCCATAATATGAAAGGGGCCAAAAAGGGGCTGCTGTCGTACCTGCTCATAAGGCACTTCATGCAGGAATTGCTTGGCTGCTTGGCATGGTGCGTCGCTTGCAGACTGCTTCGACTTGTCTAGCTTGCTCACTGCCAGCTCCTCAACCTCCTTGAGAATCCTTACTCCAATTGCCTTTTCCTACAGCCAGGGCCTTACAGAAATGTCAGATCGCACATGTGCAGGCATGTGAGGTGGAGGGCTGAGGGGGGGAGGGGATGGGGGGTTGACACACAAGCGTCCACACTAGAAGACAAGTTTTCTTCACTTCCGCTGATTCTCTTATGCTTGTTCTTGGCGCAGTTGCAAACAATGCATCAACACAGATGTCACAAGTGTGCAACAGCGAAACCAAGGACTGCAATGCAAGCAGGCTGCCAGCCAGTCTGAAGACTTGTCACACAAGGGTGATCAGAACAGGACCAATGTAATTGCATACAGACCGCCGCCACAGGCTCTATTGGCCTGCCAAAGCTTGCAATCTCTGTGACTTCTCTCTCTCTCTCTCGTCACCACAATGGCATCACCATTGCAGTCTCACTGGCTGTAGGTGTAGGGAGCCGCATACCTTAGACATGCCTAGCGTGACTGCCAGCACAGCAGCAGCCAATTTGCATTCCACCACCCTCATGTTGTACCGGCCTGCTGCAGTCTCGGCCTTGTTGGAGACCGTCAGCGAGTTGGCGATCACAAACACAGCGCCCTCAGGCAGAACCACATCAGAAGCCCGGATCTGCAACAGCACAGGCGTGGTTCACAAGCTGCTAGTGTTATACTGAAGAGCCCAACAGCTACACCGCCAACAGGGCAGGACTACATCAACAAACCCAGATCTGCAACAGCAGAGGTTTGGTTCAGAAGCTGTCAAAGGTTTTTTTACTGAAGAGCCAACAGTTACAACAACATGGCAGGAGCACATTAGAGGCCCAGATTTGCATCAGCAAAGGTGTGGTTTGGAAGCTGTCAAGGTGATCCTGAGGAGCCAGCGTTTACGCGAATTGGGCAGCCTCAGCTAAGATGAGATCAC